>Ga0066700_10000557_pt1 | contig 13831 bp, 7 predicted proteins | sample GraSoiAngelo_149_FD_66460 | JGI IMG/M metagenome (GOLD analysis project Ga0066700, IMG submission 66460) | Grasslands soil microbial communities from the Angelo Coastal Reserve, California, USA - 14_1009_09_30cm | ecosystem: Environmental > Terrestrial > Soil > Grasslands | place: USA...
TCCTCCCACATTAATGCTTTTGATCTTTACACGCGTCAATTTGCGCCGGTGGCCGACCGTGCGGTGATAACCCTTGCGCCGCTTGTATTTGAAGGCGACGGCTTTCTTGTCCTTACGTTGTTCGACAACTTCAGCAGTCACCTTTGCTCCGGAGATGAGCGGGTTGCCGTGAGTCACATCTTTTCCATCAGCAAACAACAGTACATCACCGAACGTGGCAGTTTTGCCCGGTTCGACATCGAGAAGATCGACATCGAGGGTGTCGCCTTCCGCGACGCGAAATTGCCTGCCACCAGTTCTGATGATTGCGTAAGCCATAGTTTCTCTGGGAGAAAAAAGCCGCCCACAATTCCACATCCAAGCGCGCTTGGCAAACGGAAACCAGACAGGCGATCGGGCTTAACTCTACGCAGCAGCTTTATCCGGCGCGCCGACAAGCTCCGAATATAGAGCTTCATAACGCTGCGCAGACGCGTCCCACGAAAAATTGCGCGCCATCGCGCGTTTCATCAGCTTCGTCCAAAGGCGCTGGTCGCGGAAGATTTGACGCGCCCGTTTCACTGCGTCCCAGAAAGCGCCGCTTGAATATTCGTAACACAGAAAACCATAACCGCTGTCTGTTGTCGGATCGTAATCTTCGATGATCTCCTGTATTCCACCGGTTACGCGCGCGACCGGCAGTGCGCCATACTTCAAGTTGTACATCGCCCCCAAGCCTGCCGGTTCGAAGCGAGACGGAATCAGGCTGATGTCCATGCCTGCCTGAATCAAGTGCGCCACTTTCTCGTCGTAATCTTTTTGGTAAGCAAACTTGGTTGGAAATTTTCTGGCGGTGACCGCAAGCGCGGTTTCAAACGCAGGATCGCCTTCGCCGAGAATGATTAGGCGAACATCGTCCCAAAGTAAGCGATCAAGCAGTGGCACGAGGATTTCGAAACCTTTTTCCTGCACTACGCGAGTCACCATCCCGAAAACTGGACCCCGCGGCCCGGGCGCGAGCTTCATTTGCTTTAGAAGCGCCTCACGACAAACTTGTTTTCTACCGAGGCGTTTTCCATCGTACCGCGCGGGGAGCAAACGATCGGACGCCGGATTCCAGCGCGTGTAATCTACGCCGTCTAAAATTGTGCTGAGCCGATGCGCATTTTCGCGCAACACTGCATCCAGACCGCACCCACCTGCCGCTGTGAGGATTTCGCGCCGGTAGTGCTCGCTCACAGTCGTGGTCCGATCGGTGTAAAGAATGCCGCCTTTGAGAAAATTTAGCCGTCCGAAAAACTCTACGCCGTGGAGCGTAAAGAACTGCTCCGGCAAATTCGTGAGATGAAAATCGAGTCCCCAAAAGCTGCCCTGATCAGCAACGTGATGGATGGTCAAAACCGTGCTGAAAGGCAATCCGTGAGCATGCACAAAAACAGGCACCAACGCCGCCGGCCAATCGTGCACATGCAGAATCTCCAGTTGCGGCGTCAACCGCCGGGCCAGCTCAAGCGTCGCTTTGCAGAGAAAAATGAATCGCGCGGCATTATCTTCGTAGGGCTTGCCGCGATCGCCGTAAATTCCAGCGCGATCAAAAAATTCATCGCAGCGGATGAAGAACAACTGCACGCCGCTTGAGCTGCGGCCTTCCAGGTACCGCGCGACGTGAGTCTTATCGCCGAGTTGCACCTCGACAATTATGCAGGTGTCCTTCTTCTTAAACGCGCGATTCTCCCGGATCTCGCGGTAGAACGGCAGCGCAATGCTGACCTCATGTCCACGATCACGCAGCGCGCTCGGCAACGCGTCCATGACATCTACTAGCGCGCCCGCCCGCTGCAACGGGGGCCCTTCCGCGCTGCTCATCAAAATTCTCATTCGGCCTTTGGTTTTGACGTCTTAATTCTTCTTGCCCGACAAGTATCGCTGTTTGACCCACGCGAGCGCTTCATCGCGCGTGCGCAAACTTCCCTCCAGTTGTCGCGTCTCGACTGCCTCGAGGATCTCGCCAAATTCCGGGCCCGGCTTAAAACCGAGCGCAATCAAATCGTCACCGCGCAACAGAGGCGGTGGAATGATCGGTTCGTTAGCGAATTCTTCGCGCTTGCGCAGCAGAAATTCATAATTGTCCAGCATGCGATGACTGCTTTTGCAATCAATGCGGTGAAGTTCCAGCTCCTCGTTGAACGTCGGTCGCGCCATGAACCGCCTCAATTTCGCCACTCGCATCTTCGGCGTGTCCTTGAAAACCATGTGTTGCCTCACCATTTCAACTGTCGCTTCAATTTCAGCCCCGGAGAATCGCAAGCGCCGCATGGTCGCCTCCGTCATTTCCGCCCCGATTCGGTCATGTTCGTTGAAACGGATGCGGCCCGTCTTATCCACTGTTGCGGTCACCGGCTTCGCCACGTCGTGAAATAACACCGCGAAAACCAGCGGAACGGAAACAGTTTCCGGGAGCAGCGACAACATTAGTCGGGTGTGCACGAACACGTCGCCTTCAGGGTGAAATTGTTCGGGCTGCAAAACGCCTTTCATCGCTTTGAGCTCCGGCAGAATGGCACGCATCAGGCCGCTGGCATCGAGCAGGTCCCACCCGCGCACACGATTCGGCGACAAAAAAATCCGCACTAACTCCTCGCGGATCCGTTCTGCGCTGATCTGATTGATTGAAGACGCGTCGCTCACAAGCGCGTGCCAGGTTTCTTTATCTATCTGGTAACCGAGCACTGTGGCGAACCTCACGGCGCGGAGCATGCGCAAACGATCTTCTGCAAATCTTTTCGCCGGATCGCCAATTGCGCGCACTAATTTTGCAGCGATGTCAGCCTGGCCTCCGACAAGATCAATCACCTCGCCCGCGACCGGATCGTAAAACATTCCGTTAATGGTGAAATCGCGTCGTTTTGCGTCTTCTTCTGGCGAGGAGAAATGCACCGCACTTGGGTGCCTGCCGTCGATATAAGCGTCATCGGAGCGAAAGGTGGCTACCTCAAATTGCAGGCCGTCCTCCAGTACGATAATTACGCCGAAATGCGCACCGACCGCGTACGTGCGCGGGAAAAGCGCCTGCACAGTTTCAGGGCGCGCGTCGGTGGCGATGTCGTAATCCTTAGGTGTCAAACCGCGCACCATGTCGCGCACACAACCGCCTGCGAAGTACGCGATGTGCCCCTGCTCACGCAAGCGCGCCGCGACTTTGCGCGCGCTTTTTTCCATGGGCAAAGGTTTCACATGACCATTGTAACCGCTTCGCTGTGGAAGTCAGGCAGCCTGCCTGACCCGGCCGGCAGGCTATTCTCCGGTGCCTGCGCTTTTCTGCTTCCCAAACGAGTGAATGATAAACAGCACTACCGCAATCGAGATGCACGAATCGGCGACGTTAAACGCGGGCCAGGGATCGGCGTAGCGAATGTGCAGATTAAAAAGGAGAAAGTCGATCACATGTCCGTAAAGCAGGCGATCTGTCAGATTTCCCAGGATCCCGGCAAGGAGAAGCGCCAGCGATACATCCCGCCACGGGTCAGAGCGCCGATTTCGCACCAGCAGAACCGTCACGACGACCAATGCGATGATCGAAATTATAACGAAGAAAGTGTTGTTTCCCCTGAAAGATCCAAACGCGGCGCCGGTATTGGTGACGTTAACCAGATTGAAGAAGTCAGGCACTACAATGCGAGCATCGTAAGGGCCAATGGATCGCAGTACCCAGTGCTTCGTCAGTTGGTCCAAAGCGTAGAGCGGAAGCGAGAGAAAGAGGATGAACTTCACGTCCGTTGTTTGTTATTCCGATTGGAGCCAAGTCGAGGAATCTCTGGGCATTGATTGTATGGCGCGGATCAGGCTAGGAATTAGAGATGTCTCGACTCCGCTCGACATGACAGAAGCTGAGTGCCGGTGCCTATTCAATCCGTTGAGGTTCTCAGCGGCTGGTCCCTACAACCACGCTCTCGCACCGATCGCACAAATCGGGGTGCGCTTTGCTCGTGCCGACAGTCGGCCGATGTCGCCAGCAGCGGGCGCATTTTTTGTAAGGCGTTTTCGTTACCGAAGCGCTCGCTTGGTCGGCCCGGTGAATCGTCAAATCACTCAAAATAAAAAATTCCTCCAGTTCTTCCTTCGGGATTCTCTCTGTGACATCGGAATCCGAATTCAAAACTACGCGGGCCTCCAACGAATTACCGATCAATTTCTTCTGACGTGCTTTTTCGATCTCCTGCATGACTGAATTACGTAGATCTATGGCCTGGCTCATCCGATTGTGAACATCTCGGTTACGCCACTTTCCTAAATCTTCGGGAAACTGTTCCAGATGAACAGATGCCGCCGCACCGGTATAAGTCCACGCTTCCTCCGCCGTGAAGGGCAGAATTGGAGCAAGCCAGCGGCATAACGCTGTATGAACCTCGCGCATTGCAAATTGCGTGGCGCGCCGGCGCGGCGAATCCGGCGCGTCGCAATACATACGATCTTTGGTGATGTCGACGTAAAGACTGCTGAGATCAACAGCGCAGAACTGGTTGAGCGCATGATAAACTTTATGAAATTGAAAGTCGGTGTAAGCAGACTGGCACTCGACACTTATTTCAGAGAGCCGATTAAGAATCCAACGATCCACAAGGGTTAATGACTCCAAGGGGACGGCTGACTTTGGATCGAAGTCGAACAGATTGCCCAGCAAAATGCGCAGCGTGTTGCGGATGCGGCGGTAAGTATCGCCCAGGCGCATGAACATTTCCTCAGAGAATGGCACGTCGGCGGTGTAATCGATGCTACTGGCCCAAAGCCGTAGCAGATCGGCGCCAAAGCGACCGACGAAATGGTCGGCAGCGGTTGGCTTTTCGTACGTGCCCGATTTCGAAATCTTTTTGCCATCAAGATCGACAACGAAACCGTGAGTCACACAGATTTTGTAAGGCGCACGGTTGTTGAGCGCGATGCTCGTCATTAGCGACGATTGAAACCAGCCACGATGCTGGTCCGTTGCTTCGAGATACATGTCAGCCGGATCGCGCAGCTCGGGATGCAAAGCGCAAACGGCTTTATGCGAAACACCGCTATCAATCCAAACGTCGATTGTGTCAGTGCCTTTCCTTACATCCGGCGGCAATCCGAGTTCCTTCGCCAGAGCGGCATCGTCCAATTCAAACCAAATGTTCGAGCCGCGCTCGGCTACAAGATCAGCCAGACCGCGAATAACTTTTGAGTCGAGAATTGTCCTGCCATCGGCGGAATAGAAAACCGGCAACGGCACTCCCCAGCTGCGTTGTCGCGAAATCACCCAGTCGGGGCGCGATTCGACTGTGCCTGCGATGCGGTTCTCGCCCCATGCCGGGATCCATTTCACTTCGTTGTGAATAGCCTCCAGCGCCCTGCCGCGCAGCGCATCAATGCGAATGAAAAATTGATCGACGTTGCGAAAGATGATCGGCGTTTTCGACCGCCAGCAATACGGATATGAATGATGAAACTTTTCTTCGCCCAGAAGCATCCCGCGCTTGCGAAGCAATTCGACAATGTCGGGGTTCGCGTCGAACACGTATTTGCCGGTCAGATTCGGTAACCCGGCTTGATCAGTGAATCGGCCATGATCATCGACGGGCGATAAAATCGGCAGATTGTGTTCCATTCCCAAGACGTAATCGTCCGCGCCATGACCCGGCGCGACGTGTACCGCGCCAGTGCCGGAGTCCATCGTGACAAAATCGGCCGTGAACACCGGAACTTCGCGATCCAAAAATGGATGGCGCGTCTTGACTCCTTCAAGATTGGCTCCGGAAAATGAGGCGACTGGTTTGCCCACCGGCTGCAATCCCGTGGCTGCAGAAAAATGCGGAAGAAGTTTCTCGGCGAGAACTAATATTTCAGAAGTCCCATTTCGCGAAAATTCCTGGACGACATAGTTCTCCTTTGCATCCACGGCGATGGCGAGATTGGCTGGTAATGTCCAGGGAGTTGTCGTCCAGATGGCGATGCTTGTGCGCTCAGGCGCGCCCGGCGGGCGCACCCTTCCAATGATCGGAAATTTCACATAGACGGCGGTGTCGTCGCGCTCTTGATATTCCACTTCGGCTTCAGCGAGGGCGGTCTGCGCGCCGGTACTCCAGAAGACAGGCTTTTGCGCCTCGTACACTAAGCCTTCCTCAACAAAGACCGCGAACGCGCGCAAGATTTCCGCTTCGTATTTGGGATCCATCGTTAGATACGGATGTTCCCAGTCGCCGAACACACCGAGCCGCTTGAATTGTTCGCGCTGGATGTCGATGAATTTTCGCGCAAACGCTTCGCACTTTTTGCGGATCTCGAGCGGAGAAAGCGCACGCGATTCCTTTACCACCTTGTATTCGATCGGGAGCCCGTGGCAATCCCATCCGGGGACGTACGGCGCGCGTTTTCCGAGCATCGTCTGCGATTTCACCACGAAATCCTTCAGGATTTTATTGAGCGCCGTGCCCATGTGGACATCGCCGTTGGCGAATGGCGGCCCGTCATGCAAAACGAATAGCTCTCGACCCGCTCGCGATTTTTGGATTTGCTGATAAACGCGCGTTTCCTCCCACGCCTTGAGCAGCTGCGGCTCGCGCGCGGCAAGGTTCGCCTTCATCGGAAAATCCGTGCGCGGCAAATTCAACGTGTCTTTGTAATTCTGGCTCATGGCGAGCGGGCGACGCTAACATCCGTCAACCGGCAAGGCAATGTAGCGGGCATGCCATCAGATCGACAAGCGACACTGGATTTTGGGAGTGGTGTTGTCTGCGCGCCCTCGTTAGCCGAAAGTTGCTTCGTGCGCTGTTTGCTGTTCGCCTTCCTCTGTCTTTCGCTTGGAGTGATTTCAAGTGGATGCACAAAGCGGCGAGATGCAACGATCGCGCGCGACGCCTGCAGCCTTGTCTCCAAAGAAGAAGTTGAATCGGTTCAGCAAGCATCAGTGAACGACGCGAAGAGCAGCGAACGTTCCGACGGAACGTTCCGGATTTCGCAGTGTCTATATGCGGCGGCGGAGTTTAGCAAGTCAGTGAATCTTGCTCTCATCCAGGTCGATCCGAACCAACCGAGTAAACGCACTCCAAAAGATTTCTGGGAAGAAAAGTTTGGTGCTTACGAAGGAAGATCCAGTGATTCCTCGACTTCGCTCGGAATGACAGAGGAAAGTGAGAAAGGACCGCCACCAAAAAAGATAACCGGCCTCGGAGACGAAGCCTTTTGGGTAAGCAACCGATTCGGGGGAATACTTTACATTTTAAAAGGAAACGCCTTCATCTCGATCGGCATCGGCGGAACCGATGGCGAAGAGGCAAAACTCGAGAAATCAAAGGTCCTCGCGCAAAAAGCCCTTCAACGGCTGTAACTTGTTCCAGAAAAATTCGCCCTAACGAGGCAACCACCCTTACGAAATTTCCCGAATCATAGGCAGAATTAAACCACTTCTGTCTATGAAAAAGATCTCCTCCACTTCAATGACGGCGCGCGCCACTATCGGCGCGCTTTTTTTTGTTACGGGTATTTTCCTGATTGTATTTGGGCTCTCCACAGCCCGTTTGCATTCAGCGACGCCTAGCTCTGGAACGCTTAATTCCCCCGGGCCTCAAGTGAATTGGGTCGGCACCGCCGTTGGCGGCGGTTCTCTGGACGAAAGCACCTGTGTTGAAGGCGTAAACTGCGACACATTCGTGCTGACGTTGTCAGGAACACCGACGAATTGGGCTGGACTGAAGGCGCGAATCACCATCAGTTGTGCCGATCCATCCGGCCTGAGCGACTACGATCTTTACGTCCACAAAGGCGACAACTCGGGCCCAATCGTGCCCGGTGGCACATCGGCCCACGGTGGAACGCCCCCGGAAATCGTTGATCTCGATCCGAGCAATCCCGACATCGGTACCGGGACGTTTTCGGTGCACGTTGTGTATTTTAGCGCCTTTGCTGGTTTCCAATATTCCGGCAGCGCCGCTTCCGTGTCAGCGTCGTCAGGGACAGCGTTACCTCCTGCAGCGCCGCAAGACAAAGGGCCGAAAATCGGTTTCCAGAATTTCGAGGCGCCCGGGACGCTGCTTCAGGTCACCGACAGCAGCCAGGGGCCCACTGTGCACACGGTCGAATACATGGGACACGATGCGGGCGAACCGTCGATCGGGGTCAATTGGAATTCGCCAAACTCAGCGACGGGTGTAACGAATTTTCAATCGGACCTTCAAACGTTGTTCATCAAATTCGACGACAGCTGCCCGGCAACCGGCCAGAGCGCGACATGGTATAACAGTCCCGCCCCAACATCGCAGTTCGTCGATTCCGATCCGATCGGATTCACCGATCGGCAGACCGGCCGGGTCTTTGCAGGTGAACTCACGCTGACCTCGCCATCGTGCAAAGTTTCCTTCACGGATACTGATGGTCTCGATCAATTTGGTCAGCCGAGCTATGCCGGCTGGTCACCAAGTTCGGGGCCACTAGGCTCCGGTATTGATCATGAGACGATCGGCGGCGGACCGTATCATGCGCCTGCGCCGCCTCACGGTACATACGTGAACGCGGTTTATTATTGCTCACAAGATTTGGTGACGGCGTTTTGTTTGCGCAGCGATGACGGAGGCGCCACCTATGGTCCGCCGATCCCAACCTACACGACCCAGTGCGGCGGAATACACGGACACGTGAAAGTCGCTCCCGACGGAACAGTTTATCTTCCCAACAACACTTGTGGCGGCGTTGGGGCAGTCGTCGTTTCAGAAGACAACGGCGTGACATGGAGCATTCGTCCGGTTCAAAACGCCAGCACGCAGACGCGCGCGAACGCCAATCTCCAAGATCCCGCAGTCGGAATCGATAACAACGGCAAGGTCTATTTTGCAATGCCCAGCAGCACCGTCGCCAACACTGCTACTGGCGGTTCCAACGCAGTTGTGGCCACATCTACCGATAAAGGCCTAACGTGGCAAAACATCTACGATGTGGGCGCAGTTTACGGGCTGAAGAACATTGCGTTCCCCGCGGCAGTCGCAGTCGATGCGGGGCGCGCCGCGGTCGCATTCTACGGTTCGACGACATCGGGAGATCAGTCTGCAAACAGTTTCAACGGTCTCTGGCACCTGTACGTTGCAAGCACATTCGACGGCGGACTGCACTGGACCACTGCCGATGTGACCCCAAAGGATCCAATGCAGCGCGGTTGCATCTGGATGCACGGTGGCGCCGACATATGCCGCAATCTGCTCGACTTCTTTGATATGAGTGTGGACAAGCAGGGCCGGGTACAGGTCGGCTACGTTGATGGATGTGCGGACGGCGCCTGCGCTCAGGCCGCTACTACAGCAAAGGGCAACGCCCACACGGCCAGAGGTGTAATCGCGCGGCAGTCGAGCGGACGCCGGCTCATTGCGAGCTTCGATCCACGGAATCCGCTGCGCGCCAAGTCGGCGCCTGGAATGCCTTCCGTGACAGTACGGCGAGTTAACGGCGTCGTTCATCTCGCCTGGTCCGAGGCCGACATCGGCAACGCGAACATCACCAGCTATCAGATCAAGCGAGGCACAGCCAGCGGCGCCGAGACCCTGTTGACAAGCGTTTCGGGAAATCAGACTACCTACGACGACACTACTGCCACTGATCCCACGCAGACTTATTACTACAAGGTGCTGGCAGTAAATTCCGTCGGCACGTCATGCGCAAACAACGAAATCGCCGCGCCATACCTCGGTAATACGTGCACAGGCTTAATTGTTCAGAAGACACCGCCCGGTCATCCTGAACAGCCACTGCAAGGATTGGCGCCTGCGTCGCTTGCTATCGACTCCGTCGCCGTCGCGGAGCCACCCGGAACAAGCAACCTCGTGTTCATAATGAAAGTCACCAGCCTGGCAAGCGTGCCGCCCAGCAGCAGGTGGCGAATCGTCTGGAACTCGTACGCTGCTCAATCGTACGACCCGGCAGCTGAACAGTTCTACGTCGGCATGAGGACGGACGGAAACGGGCTGGTGACGTTTGATTATGGAACAATCGCTACTCAAGTCGTCGGCCTTGTTATTGGCATTCCAACAGAAACGTCAATTGGTCCGCTTCCCGGCAGCAGCTTTAATGCGGATGGCACGATAACTCTCATCGTACCGAAATCGCTGATCGGCAGTCCAGCCCCGGGTGACCTGCTCGGAGCCGTCAATGGGAGGACGTTCACCGCCGACACGCCCGAGACGCAAAACCTCGAGCGCTCAACTCTGCTGGTGGATCACACGTTCGTGAAAGGCCAACGTGATAACGGTCACCCGGCTGCTACTTACATTGTTGTAGGTAATACATCTTGTGGCCCCTGATAATCGGCCGTGTGAGCATCCGCCGCTGATGCGGCGGATGCTTTCTACGTCACGAAGTCATTACGGCAACGGAGTTGCGGCGAGCGCCGCATCGACCTCAGGGTGCAGATGTCCAGCTAAAGATGTCGACGTTGCCGAAAGTAGATGGGCAATCTTGCTGCGGCGCGGGGACCGGCGCGGGGGGACCCCCGCGCAGTGACATGCGCCACGCATCCACCGCGGGGCAGTCGGCGGCGTTGCGTGTGTCGTTCCAGACCGCAGCGCCGTATGTGCTTGTCGCGATAGCATAGACGTAATCCCCCAGAAACTCCGCGGTACCGAGGTCGCTCGAGCCGCGCGGATCGCCTGGTGGGCTGCGGTGCAATTCCGTCCAGCCCGTCGGTGTGCCATCTGCGCCGATATCCGCATGCAGCACGACGCCCACGAGACTGCGTGGATCGGACGTGTTCGTGCGATACGGCGTAGTAAAAGCGTTATAGCCGATGTACAGCTGCTGGCCATTGGGTGAGATAGCTGCCGCTGCGTAGTAGCCGCGATCACCGGCGCTGGTAATCGCCGTTGGGCTGGACCACGAATCGCCGCCGTTAGTTGAATAAGAGAGCATGACCTTCTCGTTATTTAATCCAAGGCGGCCATCGCCCCACGTATCAACGATCTCGTCGGTCGCGTCCGCGCCGGTCGGCGCGCCGTTTGCGATGTCCACGCTTGGAGCGGCCGGCAGGTCCATGCGCGCGCCAGCAATGCCATCCTCCACGCAGCGGCCAATTACCGGGTCAACGTTGTAGCAAGCGTCATTCATCGAGACGATGTCCTGCGGGGGCGTCCAAGTCTGACCGCCATCATAAGATTTGACCATCGCGTGCGTGCCGATCCCGGGAGTGCCTGCTGCGAAGTGCGCAAAGAAGAGATAGACTACGCCGTTGCTATCAGTGCGGACTGTGCTGGCTGTACGGAAACCGTGCAGAAAGTTGGTAGCTGCCTCGGTGACCTGTCGGGTCGTCCACGTATTCCCACCGTCGCTGGACACGGCGACCATCACCGGTTGAGGGCGCGCGTTCCCTCGCGAACGGCTGCGGATGGCCGTGTAGCAGATGTACACATTGCCAAAAAACGGGCTCGACGCGGCATTGTCCGCCCAGATCTGCTCTTTGTCAGAGAAGAGACTAGAGTTTTGCTTGGAAACCAGGACTGGCTGCATCCAGGCGTTCTTGTCCCCTGCTGCTGCTGCCGCTACGTCATCGGTGCGCGAGACGTAAGCCGCAGCAACGCCTCTGAACGTCTGGCCGAAGTTAAACGCTATGTTGGCATAGTAGAGCCGCGAACCGTTCGTCCATGAGAAGTTGCCATTCGTATCGGGGCTAGGACCAAATGCGACGGCGGGGTCGCCGAACGGGATCAAACCGTTTTCGTAGTACCATGGGAGCGTGCCGATGGGACCGGCAGGATCGGGTGTGCAGCCTGGGTCCGGCCCGACAACTCCCAGGCAGCTGTTGTCGATCCCGAACCTGCCGCTGTAGCCTGTGTACGTTGGCTGTGTCCAAGTGTGCCCGCTATCGAACGAAAAGTAGACGCCGGAAATACCTACACCCGGCGTGAAGGGGAAGGGCGGGAAGGTAGTGTCGTCACCCGCGTTGTATGCTTCCATATCAATTGTGTCGTTCGCTCCGGCCGCCATGACATTTGGATGAGCTGCATCGACTGCAAGCGCCGGCTCGCTCTGCGCGTTCTGCGCGAGCGGCGAAGGCGGACTGCCAACGCTGACCAATGCCTCAGTGCTGAGGATGACAGCCATCGCTGCCGCTGCCGAAATAAGCACGCCTGCGGTTGCAATGCGCACAATGGAGAAGAAACGAGTTCGATTAAAACCGCCGACGATGGCTGCTACCAGGGTTGGTGTATTTCGTGTTTTCATAGGTTGTTCCTCTGTTTTGTTTTTCTCTAGTTAGTCTTGTCTTCACTGAGGTACTAGAGAAAATCTGGCGCAAGGTTACGCGAAAAGTTGGGAAAACCGCGGATTACGCGGATATCGTCTGTAAGGACAAACCAACCCAGCAGTTATGTGAAAACCAGCTTGCGCGGAAAGTGGGAATTTTTTGCAACAGAAGGAAACGAAGGCAGCGAAGGTCTTCCGCAACCAGGTTGAATTGGAATGTATGTTTGTTTCCTTCGTTATCTTCTGTTAAAAAAGGTCCCTACGGATCGTCAGGGTTGCGCCATCCCTATCCGCGTTATTCGTGCAATCCGTGGTGAAACTATTTCTGCTTTTCCTCGCAGAGTTTTTGGAAACCGGGATCGGAGCGCAAAGGATCCCAAATCGGATCGAGCCTAAGAAGAGCCGACGTGAGGACGGCCACTCCCTGGTAAACATTGCTCTCACCGGGCGTCTTTAGCCGTTGGCTAAGAGTGTCGATCGCGCGACTCTTCTCGCCGAAGATAGTCTGAATTAACGCCAGGTTCTCTTCAAAGCCAGGTCCCCACGCCCTGTCCTTAGCACTAGGCAAAAGCACGATCGCACGCTCCGCCACCTTGAGGGCCGAGTCCTTCTCTCCCACCATCGCATAAGCTTTCGACAGCGATGCTGCAACGAATTCGTTATCTGGTTGATCTCTGTATAGTTGTTCAAGTGTATTTACCGCCAGTTCAGCGGTAACCTTTGCGCCAGCCGCATCGCCAGCAACGTTTTGCGTCAAAGCTAGCGAGATCTGACACTCTGCCTTAAAGTGCTGAGAATGAAAATCGAAGTGAGCCAGTCGCGCTTGCAGCAATCGCACGGCCTCACCATAATTCCGTTCAAGTCTAAGCTGAGTGATCTTTGTTGCGAATACGTGGTCCGAATCGGTTTGTGTGTTTGCATTTTCCAGCAATTTAGCGGCTTCGTGCAGGTTACCCTGGGCCTGATAAATGTCCACCTTCGACGCCATCACATCGGGATTGTCTGGCGTAATGTCTAGCACGCGATCGTAGACCTTTAACGCGGCCGGGAACCGTCGAAGATCTGCGTAAGTCCCTGCCGCCTGCATGAGTAACTCCACATTATGTGGATCCAAGGTGAGGGCTTGCTCGAGGTAGGCAATGCTTTGATCCCACTGTCCCTCGTGTTTGAGGACTCGGCCGAGAGCCAGCCGTACCTCGCTGCTGCCTGGTAACATTTCGCTGACGGCACCAAGCGTGTTTTTAGCAGATGCATAATCGCGCAATACCCAGAGTTGATAATAACCCAACGCGAGCAGGGTTTCAGGTGAGTTCGGCTCTAGTCTCTGAGCATTCTCCAAAGCACGCTTGGCGGCATCGCGCTGAGCGGCGGAATTGGGATCCATGCGGACGACGGAACGGAGTCCCTCGTCGCGAGAGAGCCCTGCCCATGCAAGCGCAAAATTGGGGTCAAGCTGAACCGCCCGCTCGTAAAAACTTGCGGCTTTGGCTAGCAGATCGGGAGAGTAGGAGATGCCCAGGGGGGTGCCGCGTGCTTCAAGAGCCAGGCCATGCAGATAGGCATCGTAAGCCTCCGGATTGTTTGTTGGTTTAACTGCTAACGCCTGCTCCTCGCG
>Ga0066700_10000563_pt1 | contig 13789 bp, 13 predicted proteins | sample GraSoiAngelo_149_FD_66460 | JGI IMG/M metagenome (GOLD analysis project Ga0066700, IMG submission 66460) | Grasslands soil microbial communities from the Angelo Coastal Reserve, California, USA - 14_1009_09_30cm | ecosystem: Environmental > Terrestrial > Soil > Grasslands | place: USA...
CGTTTGACGGCCGATCTTTAACCCTTGCGGCTGCTGGCTCTGATCGTCGCTGGATGGGTCGACCGCCACCAACAGCAGGTCATCGAGTACCTCGTCGAGGAGAACCGCGTCCTCTCGTGCCCGAGTGCTCAGCCGAGCGGCATAACCTCGATCTGTGCGGTCATCGCACTGCGTGCGCCCGGGGCCAGCCGCACCGCGTGCGGGCCGACGTTCGCGGTCTCCACGCAGACGAAGCCGCGCCAGCCGTCCTCGCCGATATCCCGCATGGCGCGCGCGCGGTCGCGCCCGGGATTCCACACGACGGTGGCGTGAGAACCCCGCTTTTCGACGCGCAGCCGCCGCGCCATCACGGGATCCTCGACGACGCACGCCGCCGTCGTGTCGAGAAAGACGCGATCCGTTTCGCCCGCGATCCTCAGCGGCTCGCCGCTCGCGACTTTGCCCTTGCCGCCGTCGACCTTGTCTACGAAGCGGGCGCCCTCCAGACCACGGATGCTCACCGCTTCGACGTCGCCCACGGCCAGGTAGGTGTGCAGGGCAAGCTCGTACACGACCGCCTCGTGGCCGACATTCTCGACCGCGGCCGTCATTTGGAGCGTCGCGCCGAGCGATACTGTCAGCGATACCGTGAACGTTGAGGCCCACAGCGCGCGCGTGTCGTCGTCCGCCTCCAACCGCAGCACGACCCGAACGTCGCCGGTGGTCTCGCGCGTCACTTCGATGACCTGCCATGTGCGCGTTCGCGCGAAGCCGTGCGCGGGCTTGCTCGGATCGGTCGGATGCGAAGCAAACCACGGAAAGGAGATCGGCACGCCGCCACGGATGGGCGTGCCGGCGGCGAACACCGCGTGCGGGCTCACGTAGAGTACGGGCGACTCGTCGGCGGGCATCCACTCACAGAGCTGCGCGCCGTACGACGTTAGCCGCGCGCGGCACCGGTCCGTCTCGACGCGCAGGAACGGCAGACCGCCGGGGCCGTTCGTCCAGACGACGCCATCTATCGCGACCACAGACCGCCCGCTACGTACCGCAGTCGATGGCGAGCGTGTGGCCGGTGATGAATGCCGCGCCGTCGGAGGCCAGAAACAGCGCGGCGCCCACGACCTCGTCGACGGTGCCGAAGCGACCGTCTGTGCCTCGGATCGGCACCTGCGGCGACGATGAACTCGTACTCAAGAGCGGGCCAGATGGCATCACGGTAGGCGAGCCTATCACATCCTCTGCGGGCCGGCGGGCGCCACGAAATTGGTCGAATTGCGGCGATGGACGTTCATCCAGTCGCCGTCAGAACGGTTACATTTGCCGCCTGACGGCTTCGCAGTCGAGGTCGCAGCTGCTCGATAATGTACTTGAATCTGGCTCGGGAGACCCCGGCGGTCCCGGCGAGCAGCGGTGCAGGGTGTTCACGGCGCCCCTCCTGCTTTTCCTGCCGTGCGCTGAGTGATTTCCCTCTCCGCCATGCGACGCTCGTACTCGGAATACTCCTTCTTGCTCTCCGACATAGACACAGTGGCAATTGTCGGGATCTGCGTACATGTACACGACGTTGTGGTCTTTGGTTCGGCTCACGATCCGATACGGCGGCATCGACCGAAGATCCTCCTGCGGCTCAGGCGTATCCGCGAGGCGCATGTGAAACCCCGCCGCCACCAGCATCCGCTCCGTATCTCTTACCTCGAATCGTTGGATCGCCGCGCATGCCGCACCGAGGAGCATCGGTACGGCGAGGAGCAGGGCGTCACGCAGTTCTACCTTCTCTTGACGGGGCTCAAGGTCGGGTGGGCCTTTGCCTGGCGCACCTTGCGCCGCCGAAATGGACTTCGGCGTGAGCTCCTCGATGTCGCTACTCGGGCTGTTATCAACTGGCCATCATTCTCGAACGTCTTCGAGATGTGGGTTCTCTCATCGGACGGAAGAAGAGCTTCGTGCGTATCACAGCAACCCTACGTTCAAAGGTCGTCGGTTCAAATCCGACCCCCGCAACCATGAAGAACGAGGGGTTAGCGGACGTTGAGGCCGCTAACCCCTTTCGTTTCCCGCCACATGAAACTCGAGCCCGGCTCGCCCGACTTCGGGGACTAGCTTCAGAACCTTTCGGCTGGAACCACCGGCTGCGGGACGGCAGTTGCGCCGGAGAGCTCGTGAAAGGCGTTCTTGCAAGCTTACCCGACGGCGCGCGCCGATTGCGAGTAGCTGCAAGAGGTCACAGCGACTCATCACGGAGCAGCACGGCATTCCCGGCCTCCACCCGAAAATCTTGGGAAAGGTCTCAGCGGTCGGGGAGGAGTCCGCAAGGTCCATTCCTCGGAAATGGCAGACCCGGGTTGGACAAGGCTGCTGCTGGGTCCTCCCCGAGATCAGCAGCTCCATCTATTGACACTCACACTCCCGTCGCCGATGGTCGTGCCACGCCCGGCGGCGGACGCGAAGAATCCCCGAGGGCGGACTGCCTGCACCAGGAGGTCGGCAATGCGCGTACGAACAGTGGCCGGCGGGTTAACAGTGAACGCCATCGCGGGATCCTACGTGGTAGTGCTGGGGTTGAATGTCGACGATCCACTTCGAGCCGGCCTTCGCGGTTTCGCGATCCAGCGCGAGGACAAAACCGAGGGTGAAACCTTCTGGATGAAAGGGATGAAGACGTTCGCCAGCGTCGAGCCCCATCCCGCCGCGGGCGAGCAGTTTTCGAGCCTCGAGCATCCGTTTCAGACGTTTCAGTGGGCCGACTACAGCGCCAAGCCTGGCTACACGTACACGTACACCGTCGTCGCGATGACCGGCAAGCCCGGATCGATGAAGCAGGGCACCGCGGTGAGCGTGACGGTGACGACCGAGAGCATCACCGACGATCACATCATCCACTTCAATCGTGGAGCCGCCGCATCGCAGGAATATGCGCGTCGGTTCTTGAATCGCCCGCCGAACGAAGTCGGTCAGGGCGCGTATGACTGGCTGTCTCGCGGCCTGATCGAGGGCATCATCTCCTTCATCGAGCGCGCCAAAGGTAAGAAATTCGGCTTGAAGGGCGCGTTCTATGAATTCCAATGGCCGACGGTGCTCAAGGCGCTGCACGACGCGAAGGGTCGCGGCGCGAGCGTGGAAATCGTGTTCGACGACATCGACAACGAGACGGGCCCGCACGGCGATAACGAAGACGCCATCAAGCTTGCCGGGATCAAGGCGCTGACCAAGCCGCGCAGCCGGGGCACCTTGATGCACAACAAGTTCCTGGTGCTGACCGAGAACAACAAACCGACCGCGGTGCTGTTCGGCTCAACCAACCTGACGCTGAACGGCCTCTTCGGGCACGCCAACTGCACGCACGTCGTCGAGAACGCGAAGATCGCGGCAAAGTATCTGTCCTACTTCGCCAAGTTGAAGACCGATCCGGATACCAGCGGCAGGGGCAACCCGTACAAGAAGTGGACGATCGTGCAGACACCCGCGCCGACGAAGACATTCGAGGATGGCATGACGGCGGTCTTCTCGCCACGCGCCAACCTGGACGCGCTGAAATGGTACGGCACGTTGGCCGACTCCGCGACGGAAGCGCTCTTCATGACGTTCGCCTTCGGCATGAACCAGGTGTTCAAGACGATCTACAGCAAGAAGGACGAGGTGCTTCGCGTCGGTCTGATGGAGAAGGAATGGAACGGCAAGAACAAGGAGGCGCAGATTGACGCCATCCGGAAGATCCAGGCGCTGCCAAACGTTGTGATCGCGATCGGCAATCGCATCCCCCTCAACGGCTTCGACCGATGGCTGGGAGAGATCGATCGCATCACGAACAAGGTGAACGTGCACTGGATCCATCTGAAGTTCATGCTGGTCGATCCGCTGTCGGAGAACCCGATCGTCGTGACGGGGTCGGCGAATTTCAGCGACGCGAGTACGCAGACCAACGACGAAAATATGCTGGTGATCAAGGACAACAAGCGGGTAGCCGACATTTACCTTGGAGAATACATACGCCTCTATTCTCACTACGCGTTCCGTGAAGCGGTGAGCATCTTCCTCGCGAAGAACCCGCACGCGAAGCCGGAGGACATGAAGCAGGGCTTCCTGATCGAGAAGGGCGACTGGACGGAGCAATATTTCGATCCGAAGGACACGAGCGGCCGGCGAGCGCGACGGCTCTATTTCGCGGGGATGTGAGGAAGGATACCGAGCTCATGTCGCCATCATGCCCGTGATGTGCCCCACGATGTCGGCGTGATTCGTCTCACTGGCCAGCCGTTGGGCCACTAGGCGTCCCGCGCGGAGAATCCAGATCCGGTCCGCCACGGCCAGGACCTGAGGGATGTTGTGGCTGACGATGAGCACGCACAGGTTTGCGTCGCGAAGTCTCCGGATGACCTCCATGACGCGCTCGCTTTCCCGCACACCGAGGGCGGCGGTCGGCTCATCCATAATGATGGTGCGGGCACCCCAGGCCGTCGCGCGCGCGATGCTAACCCCCTGGCGCTGACCACCGGAGAGCTGACGAACTTCCGTCGTAGGATCCACGTTCGTGATACCGAAGCCCGCAAGAACCTCTCGGGAGCGCCGTCGCATCGCGCGGCGATCGAGCAGGGTGCCCTGCCACCACGGACGGCAAATCTCCCGCCCGAGGAAGATGTTCATCGCGACGTCGAAGTACTCGACGAGGCCCAGCTCCTGGTACATCGTCTCGATTCCGGCCAGTCGCGCGTCCAGGGGGCTTGCGAAGCTCATGGGCTTGTCGTCGACGCGGATCTCACCGGCGTCGGGCTGGTACACGCCGGACAGGCACTTGATCAACGTCGACTTGCCGGCACCGTTCTCCCCCACGAGCGCCGTAACTTCGCCGGCCAGGGCCCAAAGCGACACGTCGTCGAGAGCCGTCACGCCTCCGAAGTGCTTCGCGAGACCGACTGCTTCCAGCACGGGCCGACGGGGCGGGCGAATTGCGGCTGCGCCTACGGTCACGGTCGGCCCGCCTCGAGGCTCGACCGCCACACGTCGGCGAAACCATCACGACCGGCCCTAAGTAGATCTCGAGGCGGCCACTTCCAAAGAGAATCCGCGTAAGCGGTCCCGAGAGTGCCGTCGTCGGAGAAGATCTCGAGCTCGTACCATCCCGAAAATCGGGAATCGCGAACAGCTTGGAAGATAGCGGTCAAGTCCATGTCACCGCGGCCCGGGAGCGCGCGATCGCCCCATCCGCGAGCGGCCGACGAGCGGTCGTTCACCTGGACCCCGACAATGCTCTCCCCGTGGGCCCTGATGTCCGTCAAGGCCTGCGGAGAGTCCCAGAAGTGCCAGGTATCGATCAGCACATCGATGTTCGGCGCCCCGATGTCGGCGATCAGGGCGCGCGCCTCGGGAATCGTCGATGCGAGACTTCCGCCCGGGCCCGGCCGGATGACCTCCAGCGCCAGGCGAACGTTCACCTCGCCGGCCACGTATGCCGCCTCGCGCAACGCCTCCACAACCTGAGCGCGCGCCTTGGCCACGCCGACGCCGCGGGGAGGGCCGGCCAGGCACGCCACGCCGAGCGGCCTGAACCTGGCCAGACGGCGAATCCCGGACTTGAGCAGCGCCAGACGCTCGCGCGGATCCTTTGGTTCGGAGAACAATACGTCGCCGTAGATGACGCCGGGGACATTCGGAAAGCAGAAGGTGGCGGTGAGACCGCTGTCTTGAAAGCGCGCGAGCGCCTCGTCGTCGCGTCCCTCGGGAAGCTTGTACTCCCAGAGGCCGATCCCGTCGATGTCGAGCGCACGGTAGTTGGCCAGATCCTCGGCAAACGACGAGTGATAAGTCGTGCAGGCGCTGACCGCGAATGGTGGCAATCGGCGGCCCACCACGCCACCCCGTTCCGTAGGCATCACGTTCTCCTCGAGCCGCTGCTATGCGCGCCGCGCTCGAAGCTGCGCGGCGGCCACGGCGATGATGAGGGCGAGTCCGTTGAAGACCGGCTGAACCCACGACGGCGCTCCGAGTTGCTGGACCCCGTTCACCAGCACGACCAGCAGCAGCAGTGCCGTCGCCGTGCCGGCCACGTTGAACTTGCCGGGGACGATCAGCGTGGATCCCAGGAAGATCGCCGCAAACGACGGCAGCAGAAGCTCGATACCGGCTTCCGGGCTGGCCGCCGCGATGTTGGCCGTATAGAGGATGCCGGCCAGTCCTGCCAGGGTGCTCGAAATGACGAGGGCCGTCCAGGTGAGGCGGTCCGTCGCCACCCCGGCCATGCGCGCGGCCTGCTTGTTCCCGCCGTTCGCGTACATGTGCTGACCGAGTGCGCGCAGATGGAACACGAACGCCGCCGCCGCGATCAGGGCCAGCATCACGTAGACGGACACCTGAACCTGGAACCACCGCGTTTGCCCGATGGCGATCAGATCCCGCGGCATGCCGAAGAGCACCTTGCCGCCAGTGACCCACAAGGTGAGCCCCGACAGCACGGTGCCCGTGCCGAGCGTGGCGATGAAGGACATGATGCCGAGCTTCACGACCAGAAAGCCGTTGACCAGTCCGACGAAGGCGGCCGTGAGCATCCCCGCCGGCGCCGACGCGATCGCGGGCCATCCGTGGTCGATCGAGAGCCAGGCAACGAGTGCGCCGACGAAGCCGGAGAGAAAGCCGATCGAGAGATCGAATTCACCGTTGATCGCGGCGAACAGCAGGCCCAGCGCCGCGATGGCGAGAAAGCTCTGCGACACGAGCATCGTCCTGAAGTTCAGGATGGTTGGAAAGGTCCCCGGAAGCAGCAGGCTGAAGACGATGAGCAGGAGGACCAGGACATAGAGGCCCGCGAACCGATACAGGCCGGGAATCCTGATGGTCTTCAGGCGGATCGGGACGACGCTCACGCGGCTCTGGGCGCGCGATTGACCTCGACGAGGACCTTGAGCTCGCCGCGACCGGGATCGACGAGCGCCTCGAATCCGCCCGCCACGATCTCGTCGCGCGGCGTCCGCGAGCTCACCACTCGCTCAACTGGATATCTTCCGGCCGCGATCAGTGCGACCGTGCGGTCCCAGGCCTCCTGGGTGTAGCCGAGCGACCCAACGATGGAGACGGGCTTGCGGGTCACCGATCGAATGTCGATCTCCATCGGCCCGGGATGAACTGACGGCACGCTGACGATACCGCCCGGGCGGACGCATTCGATGCACAGGTTGACGGTGCCGGCTTTCCCCGCACAGTCGATGGCGACGTCGACGCCAAGGCCGTTCGTGAGATCGCGGATCTGTTTGACGCGCTGTGTGCTTTCGCCCTCGAGATTCAACGCGGCCCCTAGCTGGAGGGCGATCGCCGCGCGCTTGGGATTCGGCTCGAACACGTAGATTCGAGCCGCCCCGGCCGCCAGCGACGCGAGGATTGCGAGCGAACCGATCGGGCCACAGCCCACGATCAGGACGGTGTCGCCCGAGGCGACGCCGCCGCGCAGAACAGCGTTGAGAGAAACGGCCGCCGGCTCGACGACGGCTCCTTGCTCATCGGTCAGCGAACCCAGCTTGGTCACCTGATACGACTGCACCATCGCCAGGTCCCCGAACCCTCCCCACCGATCGGAGAGGCCCAGCCAGGCTTTGTTCGGGCACAGGATGAAGCTGCCTCGCAGGCAGAGCGGACACGTTCCACAGTAGTGCAGCGGCATCACCGCGACGCGGTCGCCGGGGCGCACGTTCGCAATCGCCGAGCCCACAGAGACGACGTGCGCCGAGAACTCGTGTCCCAGGATCAGCGGCTTGCAGGCTCCGGTCAGCGGATGCGGCTGATCGGGCACGCTGCCGACGGGCCCGACATACTCCTTGACGTCCGTGCCGCACAGGCCGCCCCACCGCGGCGCCACGAGGATCTCGGATGGGCCGGGCTTGCCCGGCTCGGGGACCTCGTCGATCCGAATATCACGCAATCCGTGAACGCGTACCGCTCGCATGCTCCCTCCTACTTGCCCCAGAACTTCCGCCATTCGGCCTTGTAGTCGAAGGGGCCGGTGTAGCCGACACCCGGCGTCGTCACTCCGGCGTAATTCTCCTGTGTGATCAGCTGCACCGGCACTCGGTTGCCGGCGCGGGGCTGACGATTGAGGGCTCGGTTCAGCTCGTCGATGGCGGCCCAGCCCGACGCTTCCGACGCGGCGCCTACGCACGCCCACTGCACATCGCGCACGGCTACGCGCGCGACCTCATCGGGCACGCAGTCGAACGAGATCAGCCGGACCTTTTTCTCGAACTGTGGGCCGAGCTGTTTCACGCCTTGGACCACGTACACCGCGTACGCACCGATGTCGATCATGATGTAGTTGACGTCGGGGAAGCGCTGCAGGAGCGCCTGCGTCCGCTGCGGCATCGTCTGGGAAACCTCGGCGCTCGTATAGGTTTCGGCGGCGGACACCTTGCAATCCGTGCAGTCCTTCAGCACCGCCTGCACGCCGGCATCGCGCTGCTGGACCGTGCGATTCACCGGATTGAGAAAGAGCAGCGCATTGACCTTCGTGCCCGAGGCCGGCGCATCGGCAACGATCCAGCTTCCGACCTTCCGGCCCTCCTGCAAGTCGTCCATACCCGCGTCGGCAAATACCTGGTCCGGGTTGCTGCCCGGTTCATTGCCGGCCATCGTGGACACCACGGGGATCGCGCGCTCGTGGGCGTCCCTCATGGCATCGCCCACCACCCGCTGATCCATCGCCACGAGCACGATGCCGTCGAACTTTTGCGTGAGGACGGTCCGAAAGGCGGCCAGCCGGCCCTGGTTGGTACCCTGACCGTCGAACTCCACCGTGTTCCAGCCGACCGTGGCAGCGGCCTCCTTGACGCCGCGCGCCTGCAGCTGAGCCCCGGTGCTGCGAGCGGTGGCCAGGATCACGGCAATGCGCAGGCCAGGCTTGAAGGGTGGCGCAGGCGTCGAGGGTCGGACGTCGGCGAACGTCGGCGACTTCATGGAAGTCCTGACGAGCTCCTGCGCCTTCTTCAAGTAATCCGAGGAAGGCGCTTGCGCCTGGCTGCTCCACGCCGTCGCGAGGACGCCGAGGACGCACAGCAAGGTCGCGCGACCGCGAGCCGACATGGTCATCGAAAGTTCCTCATGGCTTCCCGTGCCACTTGGCGATATAGAGTCCGGTGTTCTTCTCGGTGAAGTAAACGACGCCTCGAGCGTCGACCAGCACGTCCTCGACCTGCGTCACGAGGGTGCGCGGTAATGGTCCGATCCGCGACGGCGGGTCCTTCGGAATCATGTAGGCGATCTCAGCGACATGGTGCGGATCGCGGAGATCGAACACCCGCAGGCCGGCGTTGAAATAGGTCAGGAAGCACACCGACTCGTCCTGGAAGAGGTGTGGGTTGCCGGCAGCGATGTGCTGATTGTGAGGGCCGAAGCGTCCTCCTCTGGCGCAGAACGATTCGTATGCAGCGTCGCGTGGCGGCCGTGGGGTCGGAAAGAGGCTGATCATCCTGGGCGACATCGGGTCTGTGACGTCTATGAGTCCTGCGTAGTTGACCGGCTCGTTGCAGCCTTCCTCCAGCGCCTCGGAGTTCAGCACGACGAGATTTCGTCCGGGAAGAGGCACCGCCGAGTGCGCGGCGATCTTCGTTCCGAGGGGAGGACGAACGCTGAGCTGCCCGACGAATTTCGGTCGCGCCGGAGCTGCGACGTCGACGATCACGAGCCCATGGCCGCCGTACGGAAGATAGGCGAGATCTCCCACCCGTATCGACGGCCCGTGGATTCCGAAAGGAGGATCGCTGGCGGGGTGCCGCCCCGGCGCCTGATCCGGCATGCTGAAGCGCCCGATCTCGCGAGGAGCCCCGGGCTCGCTCACATCGAGGAGCACGAGGATGAGCCCCACCTGTCCTGCCACCCGAGCGCTCAGATGAAGGAGCCCGCGATCGTCGAAGCCGTTGCGGTGCGTCCCTCGGTCGCCGGTCTTGAAGTGACTCATCTGGCTGGGATTCGCCGGGTCCGTGATGTCCCAGATGAACACGCCTTCGCTGAACGGCGCCCCGGACTCTCCGCCCCAGTCGGGCGGGACAGGCTCTAGCGACGTCGCCAGCAGGTCGCCACAGAGCGTGACCTGAAGTGTCCACGTGGAGGGAGGCCCTGGAATGAAGCGAACATGTTTCGGCGCGGCAGGCTCGGTGACATCGAGGACCGACCAGCCGCTATGCCAGAGATGACTGACATAGAGAAAGTGCCGGCCGTCCTTGACGGTCAACGCGAGCTTGAACCCGGGCCTCCCATCGAGGCCGTGATAGGAAAGCGCCTCGAGCGGTCCCTCGGCAGCTGCGACCCAGTCTGTGGTGGCCACCGTTCGAGTTTCTTTTCTCGCCATCCCTGGCGATGTTCGATGCACGATCAGTGTTCGGGGGCAGGATGGCTCGCGGTTGGAGCCGTGTCAAGGACCCACGGCTGTCGCGATGAGCCCGGCCAAGCGCTGCGAGATGATCTGGCGCGCCTCGGCGACCAACTCACCAATGATCTGAGCGGCCGGTTTGATCTCGTGGATCAAGCCAACGCTTTGACCCGCCAGGCTCCTCGATCAGAGGCACCTTGACGACGGCGGTTCTCCGATCGAACGGAGGTGCCGGCGGGCGGCCGGCCATGCCTTCTTCGCCGCTGAGATGCCAATCCTCAGGAACGCGTTACGACACGCGATCACCGGGAGCCGATCGGCGCCACTATTGACGGGGCGGCGGCGAAGCGGTATCCAGCATCCTTCCTTGCCTTGCGAAGCACAAAAGCAACGCTCCTTTCTTTGGTCCCGATCGCTCTTGACCGGGCCACTGACACGAGGAGCGTATGGGCGGGTGGGAGCCGAGGCGTGACGCGATGGTGACGTTTTCGGTGCCGGCGTGGTGACGCCCCAGATTCGGTCTGTCGGCCTCCGTGCCTCTGGCCTGCCTCGGGCGGCCAATGAGCGTCTGCTAGGAGCAACCGGCTTGGTTCACCGTGCTGGCGTCGACTCCATCACCCGAAGGTCGCTGGTTCAAATCCAGCCCCCGCAACCATGAGCGACGAGAGGTTAGCGGACGCAGCGCCGCTAGCCCCTTTCGTTTACCCAGACTTCACCCAGGAATGAGTCCCGCGGAGGGTTCCGGCGCGAAGAGCTCGAGTTCGTGCCCGTCGGGATCTTCGAAGTAGAGCGAGGTGCCCGGCATCCAGCCGTGGAAGACTGGGCCGCGGGTAGGCACCCCGCATTCGCGGAGGACAGTCACAGCCTGTTGGAGGTCAGACCCAGTAGCCGTGAACGCAAAATGTGGCTCGGAAACTCGCCAGCCTGCTCCTGGAGCACGATCATCCCGGCAGCGCCGCCGGCGCGAAGGAACAGCCACTTTCTGCGATCGTCTCGAAGACCGACTTCTAGCCCGAGCACGTCGCGGTAAAACGTCTCAGCCCTCTCGAGTTGTCGTACGGGAATCGCAATCTCGTAAATACCTCGGACCAGCATCGCTCGCCTCCCCATGGAGGGACATGCGCGATAAGCACGGCGCTGCGCATACGAAAGTCCCGTTCTGTGTGTACGTCGCGTCCCCTAGTCCTATAGTTACCCGCGGGCTTCGAAAGGATTCTCGGCTGCCACGCGAGGCCAGCAGCATTACGAGAGCTTCGGCACCACTTCGGCCACCAGGCGCTCCATCTGCTCGGCCTCGTCGAAGACGGGGTTGAGCAGGATCAGCTCGGCGCCGGCCTCTGCAACCTGGCGCAGCCCTCGCACGCAGGCGTCGGGTGGCCCGTAGACCGGGAACGCTTCCAGTTGGCTCAACTGGAAGAACGGATAGAAGCGCTGCAGCGTCTCGCTGATTCGCCGACGCGCACGCTGGGCGTCGTCGTCGATCGCGATGTAGACGCGCTTGCCGATCTTGAAGGTGGCCGCGTCGCGCCCCGCCTCGGCTAGTGCCTGCCGCACGATCGGCACCTGCTCCGCGAACTGTTTCGTGGTGGACGACCCGGCACCGAAGAAACCGTTGCCGTACTTGACGGCGCGACGCAACGCATCTGGATGGCTGGCGCCGAACCAGATCGGCGGATGCGGCTTCTGGAATGGTTTGGGCTCCATGGTTGCGTCCTTCAGCTGCCAGAACCGCCCGTCGAAGTTGACCCGCGGTTCGGTCCAGAGTGCCTTCATCAGCCGGAGCCCCTCGTTGAACCGGGCCACCAGACTGGTGGGGTCGACCTGGAAGGCGGAAAACATTCGGTGCCGGCCGCCCGTGCCTACGCCAACCTCGATCCGACCGCGGCTCAACTGGTCTAGCGTGCTCAGGTCCTTGGCCAGGTGGACCGGGCTGTGCAGCGGGGTGACGAACACGGCGCAGCCCAGGCGGATTCGATCGGTGCAGGCGGCCGCGTAGCTCAATATCTGCAGCGGACTCAGGAAGGGCATCGAGCCGATCGGCGACTCCAGCGTCCAGGCGCTCTCGAAGCCGAGCGCCTCGGCCCGCGCCATGTACGCCCGGAAGCGACCAGGATCGAACTCACCATCGGAACGGAACTGAGGGATGGAGATCGCAAATCGCATGTCCTGGCTCCTCTCTTCGCCACCTGTCGACAATTTGATCGCTTTGGGCTCATCGAGCTCGCGCGGGATTAGCCGCGACCGAAGCGCTTTCTGTCACGTGTAGCCCTTCGAGGCTGGATGGGCCTTGTCGCCTCGGATCTGCTCGAACCGGCGGCCGTCCTCGCCGCCGAGTTTCACGAGGATGCCACAGTTGCACTCGCACAGGATGCACGCTGACGACTTCCACTCGACACCGCGTTCCGTCACGATCCCGGCCGTCATAGACGTCTCCGCCGCGAACAGTATCTTTTAGATACCCGAACGTATACTCTGGATATCATGCCGTCAACTGTCTCGCGGAGATCTCGGTCGACGCGCCGCTATCAACACTTTTGCCCGGCGGCACGTGCCCTCGAGACGATCGGGGAGCGGTGGTCCCTGTTGATCGTCCGCGACCTCCTGGCGGGTCCGCGCCGCTTCAGCGACCTGCGCCGGTCGCTCACGGCGATCACGCCGAAGTGGCTGAGCGCGCGCCTTCGTACCCTCGAAGCGGACGGGATCGTCACCCGGGACGTCACCGGCGAGCGCGAGGTTCGATACCGGTTGACGCCGAAGGGTGAAGCCCTCGAGCCGGTGTTCGACGCGTTGCTCGTCTGGGGCATGGACTATGCGCTCGGCTCGCCACGTCACGGTGAGGCGATCCATCCCGGCCGTGCGATCGACGCAACCGTGCGCTATCTGAATCGCCGCCGGGTACGTGCCGCGCGCCGCGTCGTGTGGGTCATCCTCTTCGGGGAGGATCGCAGTTACACCATTCGCTTCGATGGAGCTCGATGGTCGCGACAGCGCGGAGCGGCACCAGCCGACGTCACCGTGCAGACCTCCCCGCCGGAGTGGGTGAAGTTTCTGAGCGCGGACCCCAAGGGCCGACGTCGCTGGCTGCGGCAACAGCGCGCCGCGGGAACAAGGCAGCGTCTCGACGAGCTGATGACCTCATTCGGAGTCCTACAACAGACGTTGCGCTCACGCGAACCTGGAAGTCAGCGAGCGGCCATGGCCAAGAATTGAGGATGCGATGTTTCAACTCGACCTGCTGAAGGGCAAGCGCATTCTCGTGACTGGTGGCGGCACGGGACTCGGCCGCTCGATGAGCCACCGCTTCCTCGAGCTCGGCGCGAACGTTGTGATCTGTGGCCGGCGCGAGGACGTGCTTGAGCAGACGGCCGAGGAACTGACCAAGGAGACCGGTGCTGAGATCGAGACCGTAAGGTGCGACGTGCGCCTGCCGGACGCGGTCGAAGCGATGATGGACCGCATCTGGCA
>Ga0066700_10000569_pt1 | contig 13734 bp, 9 predicted proteins | sample GraSoiAngelo_149_FD_66460 | JGI IMG/M metagenome (GOLD analysis project Ga0066700, IMG submission 66460) | Grasslands soil microbial communities from the Angelo Coastal Reserve, California, USA - 14_1009_09_30cm | ecosystem: Environmental > Terrestrial > Soil > Grasslands | place: USA...
CATATTATGGAACAATAAATTCCAGCTCCTAGACTGCACGCTGTTGATGCTCTACTACAGATTGCTTGGAAAAAAGATCATTTTCACAGCCCACAACGTTAACGCGGGTAAACGGGATTCGAACGATTCATGGCTCAATCGGATCTCGCTGAAAATTCAGTATTACTTAAGCGACCATATTTTCGTTCACACCAACGGGATGAAAAGGGAGATGATATCCGAGTTTCGTGTTCCCGAAAGCAAGGTAACTGTTATTCCATTTGGAATTAACAACACAATTCCGAACACCAGCCTTTCGATCGCAGAAGCGAGAGGCCAATTAGGTATCAGCGAGACTGATAAAGCCTTGCTGTTTTTTGGGAACATCGCGCCTTACAAAGGCCTCGAATATTTGATTGCTGCCTTTAATGAACTGTTAAAGAGAGACCGCGGTTATCGCCTGCTTATTGTCGGAAAGCCGAAGGGCACGGAGAGCTATTGGAAGGAGGTTCGACGCACCATTACCAGTAGTGGCATCGGTGATCGCGTCATCGAGAAGATCGAATATATCCCGGATGAGGAAACCGAATTATATTTCAAAGCAGCCGACGCCTTGATTCTGCCGTACGTGCGCGTGTTTCAAAGCGGAGTTCTTTTCCTGGGATACAGCTTTGGCCTGCCCGCCATTGCTGCGGATGTCGGGAACTTGACGGAAGAGATTATCGAAGGCGAGACCGGCTTTGTCTTCAAACCACAGGATTCTGGTGATCTTGCCTGTAAGATTGACAAGTACTTTAACAGCGAATTATTCCAGAATCTTGAAAGCCGGCGGTCCGAGGTCAAGGCCTATGCCAACGAGCGATATTCTTGGGACAAAGTCGCCGCTATAACCACGATGGTTTATTCACGGCTCCTGACTTCTGACCTCTGACCTCTGGCCTGTGATGACTCCTCTTGTTTCCATTCTAATACCCGCCTACAACGCCGAGCGCTGGATCGGTGATACCATTCAATCCGCGCTGACGCAGACATGGCCGCGGACAGAGATCATCATCGTTGACGACGGGTCACGCGATCGGACGCTTCGAGTAGCACGACAGTTTGCTTCGAGAAATGTTTCCGTTGTCACCCAAGAAAACCAAGGTGCGTCCGCAGCGCGAAACAGAGCTTTTGAGCTTTGCCAGGGAGATTATATTCAATGGCTGGACGCGGACGACCTTCTCTCGCCGGACAAGGTCGGCAGACAAATGGCAGCGGCGGAAGAAAGCCAAGACAAACGTCGGCTCTTCTCTTCAGCCTGGGGTTACTTTATTTATCGACCGTATCGGGCCCAGTTTTTGCCAACACCGCTATGGCGCGACCTTTCGCCAGTCGAATGGCTGTTGCGGAAAATGGGGCAAGGTCTTCACATGCAGACTGCAACCTGGCTCGTGAGTCGCGAATTGACCGAAGCCGCGGGCCGGTGGGATCCTCGCCTGTCGTTGGATGACGATGGAGAGTATTTCTGTCGTGTAATTCGAGCGTGCAACGCGATCTCGTTTATTCCCAAGGCCAAGGTATTCTATAGGCAGGTGGGTTTCGGCAGCTTGAGTCGCATTGATCGGTCAAGCGGGAAATTCGAATCGCTGTTTCTTTCCATGAAGTTGCACATACAATATCTTCGCTCGTTGGAAGACAGCGAGAGGACCAGGCTGGCGTGCATTAATTACATTCGAACTTGGCTGCATCAGTTCTATATTTACCGGCCAGATATTGTTGAAGAGTTAAAGAAAATCACCTTAGAACTCGGCGGACAATTCGAACAGCCGCGCTTGTCTTGGAAGTACAATTGGATGGTTAAGCGCTTCGGATGGGTCCCCGCTAAACGAGCGCAACTTCTACTACCAAAACTTAAGGCTTCATTTATCAATGCATGGGACAGAGTCCTGTTCAGCTTGGAAGGTGGAAATTTGGCAAGCAGTCGTGGGCTTCCTGGAGGCAAATCATCGGAGTAATAGCTCCGATCCATTTCCGTGAGCATCGAAAATCCTCAACCTTTTGCGGACCAAGCTGTAGGCAGCTGTCCCGTGCAGTCATGTTCTATCGCGGTAGAGGAGGATCCGCGCTACCAAGAGCACTTTAAAACTGACCATCTCTTAACCAACCTCAAGGGGCACACGATCTCTAGCGGGGCGGTTACGATGTTAGCTCAGGCGGTAAAGTTTGTCCTAAGCCTGGTCTCCACCATGATCCTGGCGCGATTGCTGACGCCGCAGGATTTTGGGCTTGTAGCAATGGTCACGACTGTCACAGGCTTCTTGTTTGTTTTTAAGGACGCGGGTCTTTCCATAGCCACGGTGCAGCGGGAAAGAATTACGCACGCTCAAGTGTCCAATCTCTTTTGGATAAATATGGTCGTGAGCGTTTTGACGACTCTAATTGTGGCAGCCTCAGCTCCGATTATCGCAATGTTTTACCATAATTCCCAGCTAGTAGGCATCACGCTCTGCCTCTCAATAACTTTCCTTATAAGCGGCTCCACGATTCAGCATCAAGCTCTACTTAAGAGGCAAATGCGCTTCAAGGCGCTAGCAGTGGTCGAGGTCGGTTCCATTACAGTCGGCGTTCTTGTTGGAGTGGTTATGGCCCTACTGGGATACCGCTACTGGTCTTTGGTGGGCTCAAGTTTGTCCACGGAGACTACCGGCCTTTTACTCACATGGTCAATCTCTAGGTGGCGTCCACGGTTGCCTGGCCGCCGCAGCGGAGTAGGCCCTTTAGTGAGTTTTGGGGCGCATCGAGTCGCGGGCGATTTCATATTCGCTCTTGCCAGAGGAGCTGACAATCTTTTGATCGGTCGATTTTACGGTTCCGCCGCGGTCGGTCTTTATTCCAGAGCGACCGCGTTGCTCATCCGGCCCTTGGAACAATTTCTAGGTCCGATAAACGCTGTTTTCGTGCCCGCCTTGTCTCGGTTACAATCCCAGCCGGAGCGATATCGATCCACATTTCTGCGCCTGTATGAATCCATCGCCCTAACAGGGTTCCTTTTCACCGGCTTATTTCTTGCCCTTTCCCATCCTCTCACGCTCGTACTGCTAGGACACAAGTGGCAAAACGCGGCTGCCATTTTTGCAGGATTTACAATTGCGGCGCTTTGCGTCCCGCTCGCCAGTTCTTCTACCTGGTTGTTCACGAGTCAGGGACGCGGCCGCGACATGTTGGTGTCCCAATCGATTAACGCTTGTGTCACGGTTTTTTCGTTTATCGTCGGCTTGCCATATGGGCCCGTGGGGGTTGCGATCGCTTTTTCCATGTCAGGTCCTTTAATCCGGCTGCCGGTCCTGTATTTTATGGTCGGACGGCGTGGTCCGGTGAAGACGCGCGATTTATGGATCGTATTTTGCCGGCATCTACCAGTTTGGATTGTTGTCTTTCTTATGACCTGGCTGATGCGCGCTTTTGTTATAAATCTAGCGCCGCTGGTTCAACTGCTCATCGCTGCCCCAGTTGGCGTGCTTGCCGGTGGCGCCTTCATTTGCAGTTTTGCTCCGCAGCGAAAAGTGGCAATGGATATACTCGACACTATCCGAGACTTGAGGAAGAACCGATGAACGAAACGACGGATCCACATAACGGCGATGAAACCGCTCGCAAGTACGTCTTTGTAGGCGGTTCGCCACGAAGCGGCACGAGTCTGCTAGGTCGTAATATTGCACGACTGGAGGACTGCACAGGGCTCAAGAATACGGGCGTGTTTGAAGACGAGGGACAGTTTCTACAAGATGTCTATCCAACTGCGAGTGCATACGGTGGCTCAAGCAGGTGCGGCTTCGATCCGCGCATGCACCGTACAGAGAACTCGGAGTTGTTATCGCCAGAGAAGGTGGCGAGGTTGCGCGCTACTTGGCATTCCTATTGGGACAACACTAAAGGCATCTTTGTGGAAAAGACTCCTGAAAATTTCCTGATGACACGATTTTTACAAGCAGCGTTTCCCAATTCATATTTTGTGGTGATCAGACGCCACCCGGTGCCGACGAGCATGGGTGGCCAAAAATGGACAGTAAACATAACCTCCCTTAACAGAATGTTCGAGCATTGGCTTCTTTGTTATAAGCTTTTTGAACAGGACAAGAAGTACTTGAAGCAGGTTTACGAGCTAAAGTACGAGGATTACGTGGAGGATCCTGATAAATATCACCGGGAGATTGCGGCCTTTATCGGCACACGGGTTCCGGAACCACCGAAGGAAGACACCTTTCGTATTGTGCTGCAGCAATGGCGTCCCTCTGGTTTGCGTGTTCCCGAACGCGCCATGGAGATAACAAGCGCAGTTTATAGCGAGAAGTACTTTGACCGGTGGTCGTACTTTTTAACGAGATCCCCTTTCAAAGGGTACTATCGATATATTGCCAGAAAATACGAACCCGAGTTCGCAAAATATGGTTACTCGTTGGTCAAAGGGCTCATCGAGGACGAAGAAGCAGTTATCCTGGGAAATAAGTTTTCGCCTCTCGTTGGCCCTATATACTGCCTTGTAGCGAATCTTGGCGCCCTCTGGCGACGCTCTAACGTACGCACAAAGTACCGTTTGAAGCGGACCCTTAAGGCAATATTGCCAGAATTTGTTCTAGATAGGATCAGACAGGCTAGAAGGAGGGAGCTGCTCAACAATGCGCGCGCCCGGGTTTCAGCTCCGAGTGAACAGCCATCTAAGCATCGACAGCGGCTTTCAGCCCTTAGGCGGCGATGTATCTCGTTGATCCTCGGTGACAAAAAAGATAACAACAACGACGGGAAAATGACAACTGTTCAAAACGCGAATGATAGCAAACTTAAATATGTCTTCATTTGTGGTCTGCACAGAAGCGGAACTAGCTTGCTTGGTCGCAACATTGCGAGACTGAAAGACTGCACCGGTTTTACGCGCACTGGCGTGACCGAGGACGAGGGTCAATTTCTTCAGGATGTCTACCCAATTAGCAAGGCGTACGGCGGCGCCGGCAGATTCGGATTCGATCCCCGAGCACACCTGACAGAGACTTCAGCCCTCCTAACACCGGAGAACGCGTTAAAACTGCGGCAAAGCTGGGATCGCTACTGGGACACAAGCAAAGCAATCCGCGTGGAAAAGACGCCGGCCAACCTTCTAAAGACACGTTTCTTGCAAGCAATATTTCCTAACAGCTATTTCATTGTTATAAGACGCCATCCCGTATCAGTGAGTATGGCCAACCAGCGGTGGAAGGTGAGTCTTACTCCGCTTCACAATCTGTTTGAACATTGGTTGCACTGCTACGCTCTTTTAGAGAAAGACAGGAAGCATTTGAAGCATATCTACGAGTTGAGTTACGAAGATTACGTCCGAAATCCTGATAAATATCATGAGGAAATTGCCGCATTTATCGGCACCAAAGTTCCGCAACATGCTATGGAACAAGTAACTGGAGCTTACAATCAGAGGTACTTCAGTCGCTGGTCTGACCTCCTGCAGAAGTCTCCATTCAAGGGTTACCACCGATTTATCGCTATGAAATACGAATCAAAGTTCGCAAAGTACGGCTACTCATTGACGAAAGGATTTGGCGTTGTGGAAGGAGGACTTAGTGAACCGGGGCGAATTACTGCTCTCGATGGAGCTCTGTATTGCCTCATGGCAGATGCTTATGCGCTTATCGTGCGATTCACGACTCAATCTAAAGGATATGTCAAGAGGCAACTCAGGGAGCGATTGCCTGAGCCTCTGAAGGCCAAAATCAAACACGTCCTTCAGCACGCATCCCTTAGCAAAAAGCAGCCCGACGCTGTTTCGTCTTAGAATCACAGAACATGTCCGCGGTCACGAATGCTACCATTCGGCGCCTAACGCAAAAACTCGTATGTTGACTGAAACAAAAACGTATAACAGATCTGACGCAGCGCCGGCCGTGGCGCTGACAAAACCAGGAACATCACGGCTTTCCGACCATTACTTCAGCAGGCCAGCTCAATTTTTGGCGATCCTAATACAGTTCGCATTACTGGTCGTCATCGTCGATTATTGGAGGCTTGAAAGCCAGTCCCTGACACGACTCCTGTGTTTGGCGTTTGTTGGCTTCGTCGTTCATCACCTGCTACCGCTGCGGTTTCGCCTTCCGTTCTTTGCGATGTTGTCACTTCTGGCGGTCATCACAGGTGTTGGTCACTTGGGACCAAACGTATTCGCCGCGTGGCTAACTGGAAGGCTTGCCTTGAATGACTTTCTCTACCACCTCGTTCCTGGCTTAGCGCTTGTCGGGATTGGGCTCGGTCTGATCGGGCTATGTCATCTGCCGATTCGCTTCGGTGCACGGGTTGGGCTGGTAGCAATTGCCGGTACTGGGCTCGCCTTTCTGCGGGCGCATAGTCAGTGGTTTCCCGACATTTCAGAAATGTGGGTCATTCTTGGCTCGATGTTTATGTTCCGATTGATGGTCTATCTCTATGACCTGAAGCATCGCACCGCGCCCTTTAGCCCGGCACACGCGGTATCATACTTCTTCATGCTACCGAATGTTTGCTTCCCACTGTTTCCAGTCGTGGACTACAAGACGTTTTGCTCGACCTACTACAACGAAGACTGGCCGCGCGTTTACCAGACCGGACTGCGATGGATGCTGCGTGGAGTGTTTCACTTGCTGTTATATCGAGTAATCTATCAGTTTGCACCGCTGGACGTTTATAAGTTGTCCTCTGCTTTAGACGTAGGAGGATGCATGCTAGGCATGTATCTGCTTTACCTGCGCATCTCAGGAACTTTCCACCTCATTGTGGGTTTGTTGCTCATGTTTGGTTTTAACCTTCCCGAGACTCACCACTTGTATTATCTCGCCACAAGCTTCACCGACTTCTGGCGCCGCATTAATATCTACTGGAAAGACTTCGTGATGAAGCTTTTCTTTTATCCAACCCATTTCAAGCTGCGAAAGATTGGGCCAATCCGGGCGATGTCCGTGGCCACGCTGGTTACCTTTGTTGCCACCTGGATACTGCATTCCTGGCAATGGTTCTGGATTCGTGGCACGCCCTTATTCAACTGGAAAGACTTCTCTTTCTGGATGATTCTCGGAGTGCTGGTTTTAGTCACCGCTATTTACGAGGCTACCTGCGGTCGAAAACGAACTCTTACCCCTTCGCGGCTGACACTGCGGCGACGGTTGATATTGGGATTACAAGCGGCGGGAGTTTTTTCTCTGATGTGTATTCTATGGGCTTATTGGTCATGTCAGACGTGGGCGGAATTCGAAGCATTGTTAGACGCAGCTTCGAAGCCGACATTTCGCGAAGTGCTGATCGTTTTGGGCGCGCTGGTGTTGGTTTGTGTCTGCGGCATGCTTTGGGGATGGTCGAGCCGAGAAACATCCGAGGGCCGTGGCACGCAGGCAAGCCGGGCGCCATTTCGCTTTTGGCCTTCGACGATGGCAGTTACTGCCGGCTCGCTATGCCTCCTGGTCGCGCCGTCAGTCGTCACGTGGATAGTTCCGGCGTCCAAAGGCTTGGTAGGGCGGCTGCACAGCGATGTGTTAAATGCGCGCGATATGGCTCAGCAGCGCCGCGGATATTACGAGGAGCTTGACGTCAGCCGCATGGATAACTGGGCATGGCATGGCGCTGAAGAGCCTGAGGGATGGAGTAAAGGTAGAAAAGCGTTTTTCCGCCCGCGGTCGGATTTTTTGTTAACTGATGTCGTCCCGTCGACGAACACGGTTCTTGGAGGCGCATCGTGCACGTCCAATTCGCTGGGGATGCGGGACCGCGAATATCAGAAGGCGAAGCCGGCGAACACGTACCGAATAGTGCTATTGGGTGCCTCGAATGACATGGGCACAGGAGTGAAAAACGACGAGACGTACGAGAATCTTGTCGAAGATAATCTCAACTCCCGCGTTCCAGACTCGCGCTATTCACGATACGAGATCCTGAACCTATCTGTCGCGGCCGATAGCATTCTTCAACGGGTGCTGCGGCTTGAACAGGAAGGCTTTGAGTTTCAACCTAACGCGGCGATACTGTCAGTAAGCGCAGTTGACGAGCAGTTCATCGCGTCCCATTTAAGAAAGGCTCTTATACGGGGCATCGAACCCTCTGCGGCGTATCATGACATCGTCCAGTCAGTTATCAGCCGGGCGCACGTTAACGGGAAGATGCCAGCTGTGATGATTGAGCGTCGTCTGCAGCCCTACGTCACAGAACTGTGCAAGTGGTCCTTCCAGCGCTTCGCACAGCAATGCGCTCAGCGTGGTATTCGTCCGCTGGTCATCTATCGGCCCGCGCCGGCGGATTTCTCTGGTCTGGAATCAACCGCTCGCGGCAAGTTGCTTGCAATGGCTCGAGATGCCGGCCTGCAAGTTATTGACTTGTCGCCAGCCTTTGATTCGGTGACTGATCGCAGCTCATTGATTCTCGCCAAATGGGACGATCACACCACGGCACTTGGTCACCGTTTGCTTGCGGACCAATTGTACAAGGATCTGGTGCCGGTGCTGTTTGGTTCACTGAGCATACAGCAAACATCGCTTCTGCAAAAGCCGTAACGAATTTGGAAAGACGACTATCTGTCGCTCCTAACAACAATCCTTTATGAACACACAAGATATCAAAACTACTTTGAAGACATTCATTCTTAACGAGTACCTGCCCGGAGAAGATCCCGCAGCGTTGACGGACACTACCCCACTGATGACCACTGGAATCCTTGATTCGATAGCTGTGCTCAAGGTTGTAACGTTCCTGGAAGACCAGTTTCATATTACGATCGAGCCACACGAGGCGGTGGTCGAAAACCTCAATACCTTGTCGGACATCGAGCGATTTGTGACGTCAAAGCAAGTTTGATTGCCGACGCCCACTGGCAGCTCACCAATCTCTCGTTTCACTAGTTAGCGCATTTAGCAGGCAAACCGTTATAACAACCGGATAATCACGATGGCTACCAGCGTATTGCACCAACTTTTAGACATTTCGGCTTCACGGTTTCCAGACAGAGTCGCGGTCGAAGAAGCTGAAAGCGGCAGCATTCGCTATCATGAACTCGCGAGGCTTTCTGATAGATTGCGAGACCGTTTGCGAGGGATGGGTGTTGGATCTGGCGATCGGGTGGGCATCTGCATGCGAAAGTCTGGTGACGCGGTGGCTTCAATATTCGGGGTGATGAAAGCGGGCGCTGCTTACGTGCCCGCAGATCCGACAGCTCCTGCTCAGCGCAACGCGTTTATTTTCCATAACTGCGCCGTCAAGGTTCTCATCGTCGAGGCACGGCTGGCAGAGGCGCTCGAGCTAGAGTTCAGTAAACTCGGTTTCACTCCCCAAATGATAGTCCTCGAGGGTACCGGAGCTGGAGTTCCGCTCACCAAAGCTCTCGACCGGCTGGACGCCGTCAGCTTGGCCTCCTCGGTGCCCAGCGCGGCTCCCGACCCATCGCATCTGGCGTACATCCTCTACACTTCGGGTTCAACCGGCCGCCCGAAAGGTGTTATGCTGTCGCAAGGCAATGCCGCCTGCTTTATCGACTGGTGCTCTGACGTATTTCAACCGAACGAACATGATCGGTTTTCCTCCCATGCTCCTTTTCATTTCGATCTGTCGATTCTCGACATTTATGTCTCGCTCAAACACGGCGCTACACTGGTGCTGGTCGAGGAACAACTGGGTAAAGAACCTGGGCGACTGGCACCGTGGATTGCCGAGAAGAGACTCACAGTCTGGTACTCGGCTCCATCGATCCTTAGCCTGCTGGCACAGTTCGGAAAACTGGACCAGCACAATTATTCTTCGCTTAGACTCGTGTTGTTCGCCGGCGAGGTCTTTCCGATCAAATACCTGAAACTATTGAAGTCTTTGTGGCTGCATCCTCGCTATTTCAACTTGTACGGTCCAACGGAGACCAACGTCTGTACATTTTACGAGGTGCCACACCTGATTCCTGAGTCTCAAACTGAGCCGGTTCCCATCGGCAAAGCGTGTCCGCACTGCGAGCCGCTCGTGGTCAATGAAGGCGGTACCGAGGTCGCGCAGGGAGCCGAGGGAGAGTTGTGCATCGCTGGACCTAGTGTGTTGGAAGGATATTGGAATCTACCGGAAAATACCGCCAAGGCATTTCTGCCAGGGTGCGACTCTCGGTGGTATCGGACGGGCGACATCGTTGTGGAACTTCCAGACGGCAACTACAAATTCCTGGGACGACGCGACCGCATGATCAAGAAGCGCGGGTATCGGATTGAACTGGGTGAAATCGAGATGGCGCTATATCGGCACCCGGCCATCAAAGAGGCGGCGGTATTAGCGTTTCCCGATGACGATGGTGTGCCGATCAAGGCTTTCACCAGTACACGCAACGGATCGAAGTTGTCGATCATCGAGCTAAAGAGATTCTGTTCCGAGAATCTGCCGCTCTATATGGTTCCCGACCTCTTCTGCTTTCTTGAGTCGTTGCCGAAAACCTCGACGGACAAGATCGATTACCAGAAGCTCAAGAGTATGAAATGAGAGCGGTCACTCGGCCATGGATTTTGAACTGACCCCTGAACAACAGACCTTGCAGAGTGCGGCGATTGAATTCGCTCGCAAAGAGCTGAACAATAATATGATTGAGCGGGATGCCCAGCAGGTCTTCTCGCGTGACGGCTGGGAAAAATGCGCTTCCTTCGGCGTTCAGGGAATGCCTATCCCCAACGAGTACGGTGGTCGCGGCGCCGATCCGGTTACAACCATCGCCATGATGGAGGGACTGGGTTACGGCGGCTCCGATCAAGGATTGCTATTCTCCATTAATGCTCACATGTGGACCAATTCGATCCCACTACTCAAATACGGCACGACCGAACAGAAGAAGAAATATCTTCCGGGACTGTGCGACGGAAGTCTCATCGGCGCTAACGGTGCCAGCGAACCAAACTCTGGTTCGGATATTTTTTCGATGCAGACCCGCGTCAGCAAAGATGGCAGTGACTACGTTTTGAACGGCAGGAAAATTTTTGTGACGAACGCTCCAGTCGCGGATCTATTTACCATTTACGCAACTCTCGATCCCAAGCTTGGCGCCGCCGGTATCTGCGGGTTCATCGTCGAGAAAGGAACGCGGGGACTTGGCGTTGGAAAAAAGAAAGACAAGATGGGGCTGCGCACAGCACTCATGGCCGAGCTCCTGCTTGAGAACTGCCACGTGCCAGGAACCGCCCTGCTCGGGCGGGAAGGTCGCGGGGCTGAGGTCTTCAACTGCTCGATGGCCTGGGAGCGAGCCTGTATCCTGGCGACCTGTCTTGGAACAATGCGGCGGCAGCTCGAACGCTGCGTCGAGCACGCTCGGGGGCGCAAGCAATTCGGCCAGCCGATCGGCAAGTTCCAATCAGTGGCCAACCGCATCGTTGATATGAAGCTGCGCTACGAAACAGCGCGACTGATGACGTACAAGGTGGGCTGGTTGATGCAGGGGAATAAGTCAGCCGAGATGGAAGCCGCTATGGCCAAGTTGTATGTCTCCGAATCTTTCGTGAAATCATGCCTCGACGCGATTCAGGTACACGGCGGCGCAGGGTTTTTGACCGAGCTCGAACTCGAACGCGAACTGCGCGACTCGGTGGGGAGCACGCTGTACTCCGGCACTTCGGAGATTCAGCGGAATATTATCGCACGAGGGCTGCGGATTTGATCTCCGTGCCCCAACTTCGATTCGGCTCTTTCACTTCACGATTGACACTTACTTGAGATCGAATGCACTCATCCAATCAGGCATCTCAGAAGTTCTGGGGTCTGCTCAAGTGGAAAGAAAGATGGGGATTATCATGGCGCGGTTGGCTGCTTCTAACTCTGCTTGGTCTGGCATCCGCCTCTCTGCTCTTCGTGAATGTACATCCGTTTCTGGCGGTAACGCGTCGCGTCGATACAAACAATCTTGTGGTGGAGGGATGGATACAACGATATGCGTTCCGCGGGGCGGTGAAAGAGTTCAACAGCGGTTCCTATGAGCATATCTTTACGACAGGCGGACCCGAGAATGGCAGCGGCGGGTACGTTAATGATTACCAAACCTCGGCCAGTGTGGGCGCGGAGGCGCTGAAAAGGTTCGGAATTCCGGAGGACGTGATTCAGATGGCTCCATCACGGGTAATTGGCCGCGAGAGAACATACAGCTCAGCGGTTGCATTGCGAGACTGGTTTTACGAACACAACGTGCCCGTTCAGAGTATGAACGTTCTAACGGAGGACTGCCATGCGCGCCGAACGCAGCTTCTATTTCAGAAGGTATTCGGTGAGAACGTTCCAGTGGGGATTATCGCAGTTCCAAATCCCGATTATAATCCCAAATATTGGTGGCATTATAGTGAAGGTGTTCGAGAAGTAATAAGCGAGAGTATTGCCTACATGTACGCGAGATTTCTCTTTTATCCGTCGGCATCGCCACGTGATAAAAAGATGGTGGATGTCTCTCAACGTCCCGTTAACACGCAACAATGATGATAGCCGTTGTTGGCCTTGGTTACGTTGGGCTGCCGCTGTCGCTTCAATTTGCTCGCTCGTGTGTAAGCGTGTTGGGATTAGATGTTGACGCTAGGAAAGTTCAACTTCTTAATGACGGTCAGAGTTATATAAAGCACATCGAGCCATTGACGATTGCCGAGTTAATCAGGTCCGGTAAATTCTCGGCATCCACAGAGTTTAGCCGGATAAAAGAGATGGAAGCAGTCATTATTTGTGTGCCAACACCGCTAACGAAGAACCGCGAACCCGATATCTCGTTCGTTCTTGAAACGGGCCGGACGATCGCGCCGTATCTCTCCAAAGGCGCATTGGTGGTCCTGGAGTCGACGACCTATCCAGGAACGACCGATGAGGAGTTGCGCGCCGTTTTGGAGGAAGGATCGGGAATGAAAGCCGGTTCGGATTTTCACCTGGCCTTTTCACCGGAACGGGAGGATCCCGCCAATAAACAGAGCAAAGTGAAGCTAATTCCGAAAGTCGTCGGTGGTTACACCCCCTCCTGCCTTGATCGCGCCATGGCGCTGTATGGCAAAGCGATCGACACACTTGTGCCGGTCTCGTCGTGTCGCGTCGCTGAGGCGAGCAAGCTGCTGGAGAACATTTTTCGGAGTGTGAATATCGCGCTGGTCAATGAACTAAAGCTCGTTTACAGCGCCATGGGCATCGATATTTGGGAAGTGATTGAAGCGGCCAAGACGAAGCCATTTGGGTTTATGCCGTTTTATCCCGGCCCTGGGCTTGGCGGTCATTGCATCCCGATCGATCCGTTCTACTTGACGTGGAAAGCGCGAGAGTATGGCAAGCACACTCGCTTCATTGAGCTGGCGGGCGAGATAAACACAGCAATGCCGGAATATGTGGTCCATCGCGTTGCCGATGCATTAAACAACCGAAATAAAGCGGTCAAGGGCAGTCGAGTGCTGATTTTAGGGCTTGCCTATAAACCAAACGTTGATGACGAGCGCGAATCACCCAGTTACGTTTTAATGGATCTTCTCAGCGAGCGCGGCGCCGAACTGGAGTACTACGATCCCTACGTCCCAGTGATTAAGCCGACCCGTGAGCATTCGCATTTCGCCGGAAGAAAATCCGTCGAGTGGAACCGCGCGACTATTGAAAGTTTTGACGTTGTGCTTATCGCAACAAATCACAGCTGCGTGAACTATCAGGAGCTTGCTAATTGGGCGCAGTGCATCGTGGACACGCGAAACGCAATGTCAGGGACACACGTGCGATTTGACAAGGTTTGGAAAGCATAGATATCTCGCGCGCAGCAAA
>Ga0066700_10000580_pt1 | contig 13664 bp, 11 predicted proteins | sample GraSoiAngelo_149_FD_66460 | JGI IMG/M metagenome (GOLD analysis project Ga0066700, IMG submission 66460) | Grasslands soil microbial communities from the Angelo Coastal Reserve, California, USA - 14_1009_09_30cm | ecosystem: Environmental > Terrestrial > Soil > Grasslands | place: USA...
GACCTCAACCGACTGCCCGTCGTCGAGGTTGCTCACGTATCCCGTCAGCCGCAAAAACCGCGCCCGCGTATAGACGAACTGCCGAAAGTTGACTCCCTGCACCCGCCCGCGCATGATTGCGCGGAGCGAGCAGGTCCCATCTTCATCCAATCAGACGACCTCGCGACTCGCTCACCCCTTCTTCATTTCCCGTGCTTAACGGCGGTTCGCCAAACGAAAGCTGTCATCGCAGCACAAGCGATAGCTATTGGCAGAAACTCAAAAGCGTCCTTCTCCACCAGAATTGCGAGCAATGAGGCCGTGCAGAACGCTGGGAACAGGGAGAACAACAACATGCCGTTCCGAGTAAAGGTCATATCCTCTCGATAACTCTTTTCGCCCGGGTCGAAAGGTAGGCGCCCCCGAGTAACTAATGAAAATACCGAAATGCCGCCTATTATGGTAGCTATCGCCATGAGTATCGAGTGCATGGGTTAGCCAAGCACTTCCGCCAGCGCTTCTTGCACCACCTGCGCCGGCAGGTCATCTCGTAGGACTGGCCGCCCGACCCCTTCCAGAAGCACCCACCGAATCGATTTGCCGCTTACCTTCTTGTCCAGCGCCATAGCCGCCTCCACCCCGGCGCGGTCGATCCCCTCCGTCTTCACCGGCAGACGATACGCCTCGAGAAGGCTCCGTTGGCGCTCGACGGCATCCGTCGTAAGCAACCCGAGCCGCTCGCTGATGCGGGCCGCCGCCATCATCCCGATCGCTACGGCTTCCCCGTGCAGGAAGCGCCCATACGCCGTCGCCGACTCTATGGCGTGCGCCAGCGTGTGGCCGTAGTTCAGCATAGTCCTCTCGCCGCTCTCCTCTTTCTCGTCTGCGCTCACGACTCGCGCCTTGATTGCAATGCTCTTCTCGATCGCTTGAGTTGTTGGCTCGCGTTCGAGCTTTAGAATCTGTTCGCCGCTGTCTTCGAGGAGTGAAAGCAGCTCTCCATCCGCGATCATCGCGTGCTTGATTACTTCCGCCCAGCCGGAGAAATACTCACGCGGCGGTACCGTCCGTAACGTCGCCACATCCGCAAGAACGAACCGCGGCTGGTAGAACGCGCCGATCATGTTCTTCGCGCGCGGGTGATTGACTCCCACCTTCCCGCCGATCGCCGCATCCACCATCGCTAGTAAGCTTGTCGGCACGTGAACGAGGGGCAGGCCTCGCGCGAACGTGGCCGCCACATAGCCGGCCAAATCCGTCACCATGCCACCACCCAGCGCCACTATCGCATGTCCCCGCTCCGCTTTGCGCTCGACGAGCCAATTGTAGATTTCCGATGCCGTCCCCAGCGACTTGCTGCCCTCGCCGGGAGGTACGGTATACGAATCGAACGGCAATTCCGCGGCGCGCAGCGCGGCCTCGATTTGGTCTCCATGATGATGGAACACCGCCTGATCGCTGATTACATAGACCTGTCGGGCGACTCCAGCCTTCCGAAGGCGCTCGCCTAGCCCAGAGAGCACTCCCCACCCGACGAATACGGGGTATTCGCCGCCCCCCGTGCGGACAATCGATGCAGCGCCTTCCGGAATTATGTGCAGCGCGCCCGGCGGCGCCTTGGCCTCTGGATCCGTCAGCGCGGCGAGCCGGTCAGGATCTACGGATATCGATTCCGCAACTTCGTCGTATGCCCGGGCTAACTCGCCGGCTACTTGCTTCGGCGTAAGCGCATCCGTGTTCACCGTCCAGTCGCAGAGCGCGTACAAGTGTTGCCGTGCTTCCTTTAGCGCGCGGATGCGCGAAAGCGGGTCTCCGGTTGCTAGAAGCGGCCGGTCCAACGCCCGTCCTCCGCTGCTCAGCCTGCGCAGTATTGTCTCTGGCCGCACTTCCAGACACACCACGAAACCGCCGTCCGCCATCGCACGGCGGTTCTCCGCGCGTAGGATTGCACCCCCGCCCGTGGACACAACCACGCGCTCGCCGGAGCATGCCGTCCGGATGGCCTCTGCTTCCAGGTCGCGGAAAAGTTCCTCACCGCCCTCATGAAAGATCTCGAGGATCGAATTCCCGGCTGCGCGTTGCACCATGTCGTCGGTGTCAGAGATCTCCCAGCCGAGCGTCCCGGCAACGATAGACGCGACAGCTGTCTTTCCCGCACCCGAAAAGCCCGTGAGCACGATTCGAGACGGGCGGGTCACTGCCCATCCTCACCCTGATAGAGCCCCGCCTCCGCCTTCTCCATCCAGCGTTCCGGCCGCTGCAGCTCGGTGAACCCGAACTGCCGGTAGAGGCCATGCGCATCGCGCGTGCCCAGAATCCAGCGCCGAAGCCCCTGAAGCTCTGGATGCCCCATGACCGCCCGCATCAGCAGCTTCGATAGTCCTCTCCCCCGGTACGCCTCCTCGATATACACATCGGCGAGGTAGGCGTACGACGCGCGGTCGCTGATTACGCGGGCGAACCCAACCTGGTCGCCGCCGGCATAGACCCCAAACGGGATCGAGTTCTCGATCGATCGCTCTACCAGTTCGAGCGACACGCGTTCCGCCCAGTAGCTGCGTGTGAGAAAGGCGTGGATTCTTTTCACATCAAGCTTCTGTCGGTCGCAGCTTATGAGGGTATCGCCCTCCCGCGCTTCAAAGACCATGGCGAGCGATTACCCGCCTCGCGGCCCGATCGTCGCCTGGTATCCCTCGAAGTTCCGCATCGTCTCGCCCAGTGAGTCTCCGCCGAACTTCTCCAGTATCGCGCGGGCCAGCACAAACGCGACCATCGCCTCTCCGATTACGCCCGCCGCCGGCACGGTGCAGACATCGGAGCGCTCGTAGTGCGCCTGAATCTCCTCCGCGGTGTGCAGGTCCACGGACGGCAGCGGGTTCGAAAGCGTCGAAATCGGTTTCAGCGCACCACGGACGACGACCGGCTCGCCGTTCGTCATGCCGCCTTCCAGCCCGCCCGCGCGGTTCGACGCCCGTCGCCATGGACGGCCTTCCCACTGTTCCGGCGGCAAGATCACATCATGAGCCTCAGATCCAGGGCCCGCTGCCACTGCGAACCCGCCACCGATCTCGACGCCCTTCACCGCGTGGATGCTCATGACGCCCTGCGCCAGCTGCCCATCGAGCTTGCGGTCCCACATAACGTGCGAACCGAGCCCGATCGGCACGCCCGTCGCTACCATCTCGAAGACGCCTCCTAGGGTATCGCCGGCGTCTCGCGCCGCATCGATCGCTCGCACCATCCGCTCACCGGCTTCCGTATCAGCGCAGCGCACCGGCGACCCCTCTACCTCTATCCAATCGTTCGCAGCGTCCGTCTGCGCGCAGATATCCCCAATCGACACAGTATGCGAGTGGACTTCGATACCAAACTCCCCGAGAAACCGGCGGCAGACGGCCCCAACGGCTACGCGCGCCGCCGTCTCCCGCGCCGACGCCCGCTCGAGCACGTTGCGCGCATCGTCGAAGCCATACTTCATCGTGCCCGCCAGGTCCGCGTGTCCCGGACGCAGCCGCGTCACCTTCTTCGGCTCGCCCTCGTATGGGCCCACCTGCATCACCTCTTGCCAGTCCTCCCAGACCTTGTTCTCGATCATCATCGCGACAGGACCGCCGAGCGTTAGGCCATGGCGCACTCCACCCAGGATTTCGGCTCGGTCCTGCTCCAGCTGCTGTCGTTTCGAGCGCCCGTAGCCACCCTGCCGGCGCCGCAGGTCCCGCGCGATGTAGTCTTCGGTCAGCGGCATTCCCGCCGGAATGCCCTCCAACAGTGCGACGAGCGCCTTGCCGTGGGACTCGCCGGCGGTGAGGAAGCGCAGCTCCGTCATCGCTTGAAAGGCGGCGCGGGCGTCCCCGCATCTTCGTCTTCGGAAGGCTTGGGCGCTTCTACTTCGATCGGCAGCGGCTGGCCGAGGTCATCCATCCGATAACGCCCACCCAGCGCCTCCACGATCTGCGCTGGCGTCCACTCTTCCCAATCGACTTGGCGCGCATCGTCTCTCGTCGCCGTCGTCGAAAGTATGCATACGCGTTCGGTGGCGTGATCCGCTTCTCGCATCGTCATGTAGGCGTCGATCTGCACCCGCCCCGGCTTGTAGTGAGGCAGTTCATAGAGCAGCACGTCCAGCCCCTTGGCTGCCACCGCCATCGCCTCGCGGAGCGGGTTCGCCGTCTCCATCCACCGGCCATTCAGCAACCGGTAGTCGCCCTCCGCCTGGCACGAGACCCTCACGAGCTCGGCATCCACCTCGACTATCTGCATGCTCTGAATCCCGCGCCAGACCTCCTCCGGCACCTCCTTCGGTCGCTTCATCGACCGCCAGGCGCCCAGCGAGTCTTCTACGATATCCCTGATGACCTTCACATCCCCCTCGGCCGCCGCCTTCCGCCAGGCGAGCGCCGCACGAGTGCCCTGCACGACGATGTAAGTCACAATCAGAAACAGGATGAAAAGGCCGAGTACCGCCCACTCCACGCTATTTCCTCCCCCTCGCGGCCTCTGCCTCAACCGCCGAGCGCGCTGCCTCCAACATTATGTCGACTGGCGCCTTCTGGCCCGTCCATAGCTCGAACGATGTCGCGCCCTGATACACGAGCATCGGTAATCCTCCCAGCACGCGCGCGCCACGCTTCCGCGCTTCGGCCAACAGAGGCGTTTCAGCCGGGTCGTAAACCAGGTCATACACGAGCATTTCGGACCGGATTAGATCGATGGGGATCGGAGATTCCGAATCAAAACCCGCTGAACCAGCGGAAGTACAGTTTAGCAGAAGGTCGCAGGAACCCATCACCGCCGCCCACGAGGCGTACATCTCGGGCAGCGCCCGCAGCTCGCTCTGGTCAGCTTGCGGGCGCAGGTCCTCTACAAGCCTGTTTGCTCGCGAGAGAGTGCGATTGATGACCGTGACCGATGCAGCACCCGCCTCGAGCAGGCCCGCAACCACGGCCCTCGCCGCGCCCCCCGCCCCCGCGACCACAACCCGCTTTCCCTCCGGCTCGAACCCGCCATTGTCCCGCAGGGCCCTCATCAGGCCAGATAGATCCGTGTTGTAGCCGAAAAGCCTGCCGTCGCGGTTCACGATCGTATTCACCGCCCCGATCTTGCCTGCGACCTCGTCAACTTCATCCAGCATCGCCAGCACGTTCTCTTTGTGCGGAATCGTTACATTCGCCCCGAGTACCGTCGGGGAGCGCATCGTCTTGATTCTCGTCTGCAGCCCGTCCGACGCCGTCGGCCACGCCTCGTACACGATGTCCAGCCTCAGGTGATTGAGCGCAGCCTGTTGGAACACGGGCGACAGCGACCGCTTGAGCGGAAAGCCGATCACCCCGAGGTATTTCAGCATGTCACGCCCGCGCGGCGGTCAAGGCGGCGTTCCAAGATCCCCGCCGTACCGCTGTATGTTCTCCAGATGCTCCTGAAACGTCTCCGCAAACGCGTGCGACCCGTCCGGTTTAGCGACAAAGAACTGGAAATTGGTGTTCGCCGGGTTTAAGACCGCTTTGATGGAATCCAGTCCCGGGCTGCAAATCGGCCCCGGCGGTAGCCCGCTCTCGATCCGCGTGTTGTACGGCGAATCGATATCCAGGTCTTCCCTCGTAAGCTCCTTCTTCCAGTACCCGAACTCGCTGACATTCGCCGGGTCGCTCGCGAGCGCATACTGCACCGTCGGATCGGCCTCCAGCGCGATACCGAGTCTCAGCCGTTTTAGGAACACCTGCGCCATTATCGGCCGCTCCTCCGGTACCACCGCCTCCCGCTCGATGATTGAGGCCAGCGTCACCACCTCATGCAGCGTCAGACCTTCCGCGGATGCCTGCTCTTCCACCGAAGCCGGAACATTATCTGCGAACGCCTGCAACATTCGCTGCACAACATCCCGTCCCGTGTCTCGATTCCTGATCGGGTACTTCGCCGGGAACAGGTATCCATCCAACCGCTCGTTGACCTTCAGATTCTCCAGGAACGAAAACTGGTACTCGCCCCGGCGCGCCGCCGCCAAAAACTCCGTCCGGTCGATGCCCTGACGCGCGACGGCGTCCGCGATCTCTTCCAGCCTCGACCCCTCTACCACTGTCACAGATTTGCTCGAAACGATCCCGCTGCGTATCCGGTAAACCGCATCCAGCTCCGGCGTTTCACGTGCGAACTCGTATTCGCCTGACTGGAGCAGCCGGTCATACCCAAGGAAGGATACGAGCACTCGGAACTGCGCCGCCGAACCGATCACACCCCGCGCCTTTAGACTAGCGGCAATTTCTTCGGTACTTGCCCCTGCATCTATGGTGACGGTCACTGGGTCACCCTCCGGACTTGCCGCCGCATGATATGCCGCAACGTCATCAACATCATTCGCCGGCCCCGCGAGGACGAGCCAGGTCGCCAGGGCCAGGCACAGCAATACCAGCGCGCCGGCGGCGACGGATCTCATGCGGTCACTGAGCGTCTGCGATCAAGGAATGCCTGAAGCATGATTGCCGCAGCGATCGCATCCCGCCTCCCCTTCTCCTCTTGGGAGCGGCGCCCGGTCCGGGCTCGCGCCGGTTCGCTGCGGCCTGCCTGGACGGTCGTTAACCTTTCGTCCCAGGTATGTACCGGAATCACCAACCGGGCCTGCAGCCCTTCCACCACTTGAAGCGCCCGTTGTGCTTGGCGTCCAACCGCGCCCGTCATAGACAGCGGGAGCCCGATGACAACTTCATCGGCCCCTTGCGCCTCGAGCAGCAGCGTTATCGCCGCGATTTGATCATCTCCCCCCGCCACCGCTGTTAGCGGGACTGCTATTTGCGTCCGGTCGTCCGCCGCGGCCACCCCAATGCGCTTCTCGCCTAGATCGAGACCTATTATTCGCATCCGCTTCAGGCGCTGCGTGGCCCATTGCCGGACAGCATCTCCCGGACCGCCTCCGGCACGATCGCCAGGGCGGCCCCAATCTTTGACGCGTCTTTTCCGCCACCCTGCGCCATTTCCGGCCTTCCCCCGCCGCCGCCGCCGGCCACTGCCGCTACCCGCTTCAGTATTTCCCCCGCTTTTGGCCCCTTCGGAATGACATCCCCGCTTACGATCGCCACGAACTGTGGCCGTCCATCTATTACGCTTCCCAACACAGCCACGCCCGAGGGCATCGTCTTACGAACCGCATCCGCGGAATAGCGCAGCGCATCCAAGCTCGGCAGGTCCATTTGCGATGCCACCACCTTCACGCCGTCTACATCGACTGCGCCTGCTACCACCTCCTCCATCTTGGGGGCCGACGAGAGCGATCGCTGTAACCTCTCGATTTGTTTGCGCTGTGACTCCCGTTCCGCCGTCCACGCATCAAGACGTACGATCAAGCTTTCTCTCGGCGCTCCCAGCCTCCGCGACATCTCATCGACATCTGCCCTAAGCGCGCGCACATACTCCTCAGCGCCCCGCCCGGAAAGCGCCTCAATCCGCCGCATCCCCGCTCCAATCGAAGACTCAGCGGTTATCACCACAATGCCGACATCCCCCGTCCGCTTGCAGTGGGTGCCGCCGCAAAGCTCGGCGCTGAACCGCGGTACGACCGTATTTACCTCAACGACCCGCACTTCTTCACCGTACTTTTCACCGAAGAACGCCAGCACACCTTCTGACATCGCCTCATCGAAAGATGTCAGCCGCGTATGCACCGGCAAGTTCTGTCGCACTTTCCCGTTGACCAGCCCTTCGACCTCCGCCAGCTGCCCGGCCACCACTGGTTCTGTGTGCGTGAAGTCGAAGCGCAGCCGGTCCGGCGCCACCAGCGACCCGGCCTGCTTGACGTGCATGCCCAGCACCTTGCGCAACGCCGCATGCAGCAAGTGCGTCGCCGTATGGTTCCGCATCGTGTCCGCCCTCTGCCCCGGGTCTACGCGCGCCGTGACCTCATCCCCAACCGCGATCCGCCCTTCAACGACGCATCCCCTGTGCACGATCAGCCGCTCGGCCACCCGCTGCGTGTCCTCCACCACCATTCGCCCATTTGGCCCAATGATCTCGCCCCGGTCGCCCACTTGCCCTCCACCTTCAGCGTAGAACGGCGTTCGGGCCAGCAACACTTCAGTGGCGCCCTCCTCCGTCTGGACTTGGGCGCGACCATCCGTCACCACGCCGACTACCGGCGTACGCGCCTCCAGCCCGTCGTAGCCGCTGAATTCGGTCCTGTCGAGGCCAAGCGAGCCATACAGCACGTCCGCTAACACCGCGCCTGCACCTCCGGCCCCTGCCCTCGCGCGCTCCCTCTGTTGCTCCATCTCAACTTCGAATCCCGCCTCGTCCACGATTAGCCCCTGCGCGGCCGCAATCTCTCTCGTCAGTTCAATCGGAAAACCATAAGTATCGTGCAAGAGGAAAGCATCGGCGCCCGAGAGTTCCTTGCGTGCTCCCTTCTTGCCTATCAGGCTTTCGAGCATCTCCAGCCCGCGGCTCAGCGTCGCATCGAACCGCTGCTCCTCTGGCCCCACAATTTCTTTCACGAACCCGCGCGTGCGCTCCAGTTCCGGATATGAGGCGCTCATCGCCCCGCTTACCGTATCCACCATTTCTGCGACAAACGGCTCCTCGATTCCCAGTTGCCGCCGCCCGACGTACACCGCTCGCCGCAGCATCCGCCGCACAACGTAACCGCGTTCTTCATTCGAGGGCAGCACCGGCATCCGTTCGTCGCCTATAAGAAATGTCACCGCCCGCGAGTGCTCTGCCACAATGCGCATCGCACGGTCGGTCTTCTCATATTCTCCGTACTTCTTTCCCGATAGCTCCTCGATTCGCCGGATGATAGGCGCGAACAGCTCGGTATCATACGGCGAGGCCAATCGGTTCTTGTCCCAGCCCTCACTTTCGAATAGCAGCACCGTGGCCACGCGCTCGAGGCCGGACCCGGTGTCGATGTTCTTTGAAGGCAGCGGTGTTCGTTTCTCGCCGTCGCAGTTGTACGACATGAACACGAGGTTCCAGATCTCGAGAAACCGCCCGCATTCGTGCGATGGCTCGCAGGCCGGCCCGCAGCCGAATTGCTCGCCGAAGTCGTAGTAAATCTCCGAACAGGGCCCGCACGGCCCGTTGTCGCCGGAGAACCAGTAGTTCTCATCCTCCCCGTAGCGCCTGATCCGTTCCTCGGGCACGCCGACCTTACGCCACAACTCGTAAGCCTCGTCGTCGTCGAGATAGGCTGAAGCCCAGAGCCGCTCTTCCGGAAGCTTCAACACCTCTGTTACGAACTCCCACGCCCAGGGCACCATCTCCGCTTTGAAGTAATCTCCGATCGAGAAATTGCCCAGCATCTCGAAGAACGTCAGGTGCTTCGTATCCCCAACCATCTCAATGTCGGTCGTCCTGAAGCACCTCTGCACGCTGGCCAGTCGGTTGTGTGGCGGCTTAGATTGCCCCATGAAGTACGGCTTGAACTGCACCATGCCGGCGCTCGTAAACAGCAGAGTCGGGTCGCCCGGCGGCACGATCGGCGCGCCAGTCACGCGACGATGCCCGCGCTCTTCAAAAAAGCGGAGAAACGCCTCTCTCAATTCGTGCGTATTCATGCGAATCGATTATATCTTGGCCTTTGCACTCAAGTAGGCGGCACTCTTCTCCTGGCTCCTGCCTCCTGGCGCTCCTCTCCTTGACAGCCTTCCGAAATCGCCCCTACGATATTCACAAAGCTGAGACTTGAATCGAGCAAACGCTCCTTGGGCACTGAAGAACCTCCAGATACTTCGGAAGCCGCGCATCTGCGGCTTGAACTCAACTATTCGCTAACGACGCGCAGGTGTCCCGCGTCTCCCCTAATGCCAATCATCAATTGATTCCCATGATAAAGAGAATGCCGGTGGCTCGTCGGCCCTCCTTACCTTCCGGTCAGGAAGTTTGCAAGCTCGCCGGTTTGCAGGCCTGGCGATGACTAAGAACCGCACGGACTCCGGCCAGCCTCCAACCCCGCCCTCTGCTGTCCGTGAAGTCGCTCAGACCACGGGCTCGACCATCATGGACCTGAAAAGCACTTACATTGATCCGGACATCGAAGTGGGCCCCGGCACTGTCATCTATCCGAACACGACCATCCTCGGTCAGACCACGATCGGCGCCCGCTGCCGCATCGGCCCCAACACCGTCATTTCCGACAGCCGCATCGACGACGAAGTGACTGTCTTCGCTTCCGTCGTCGAAGGTAGCACCATCGAGCGCGCCGCCGGCGTCGGTCCCTTCAGTCACCTCCGTCCGGGCACACATCTCGAGCCTGGTGTCCACATAGGTAACTTCGTCGAGGTCAAGGCCTCTCGTATCGGTGCAGGGAGCCGCGCCGGCCACTTCAGCTACATCGGTGATGCGCACGTCGGTGCCGATGTGAACATCGGCGCCGGTACTGTCACCTGCAATTACGACGGTGAAAACAAGAATGAGACCGTCATCGAGGACGGCGCCTTCATCGGCAGCGACACCATGCTCGTTGCCCCGGTTCGAGTCGGGCGGAAGGCCGCTACCGGCGCCGGCTCTGTCGTCACCAGAGACGTGCCGGACGGGGCCAAAGTCGCCGGTGTACCCGCTCGGCTGACGCCAACCATTGAGAACAAGCGGCCTAATTCATTACGCAGGACCTCGAATTCAGCGCCCACCCATCCATCCGCCTCGTCGAAGCTGCCTACTTCAGCGCGCAGTCGCTCTCGGAAATCCACGACAAGCGAGAACTTGCCGGCAAGGCGGGCCCGCAAGAAACGTGGATAGCGATACCGTTCTCGCCCTGCTCTTCCTGGCCGTAGGGGTCATTGTCTTCATCGTCGTCGTCGCCGCAGAGGCCGGCGTCATTGCAGGCATGCGCGAGCGCGCGATGCGCGAGCCAGCCGAATCGCGCATCGAAGCCTTGCGCCGCTTCTATCACGAGCGCCAGCTGACCCTCTCCTCCCTTACCCTCGCCCGTAACCTCGCTCTGGTCGGTGTCACCGCGATCGTGGTCTTCCTCGTCCTTCGCGAGTGGAGCGACAGCTGGCTCGCCCTTGCCACCACGACGATTGCCGTAGCCGCCGCCTTCCTCCTTCTCCAGGCATTTCCGCGAGCTCTAGTAACCCAGGATCCCAGTGGCTCCCAGAAGGCGCTCGCTCCCATTGTCAATTTTATCCGCGTGGCCTTTCGACTGCCGGTCCTCATCCTTGACGCCCCTATGGGAGTCGTCCTTCGCACGTGGCAGCGCAGGCAGGCCGCTATCGCCGGAGGCGCCGAGGAGCTCATCCTCCTCATCGAAATGGAGCAGGCCAGCGCTTCGCTCCACGAGGATGAGCGCCAGATGATCCGCGGCGTCATCGAGCTCGAATTTACGGCCGTCCGCGAAGTGATGGTCCCTCGCACCGACATCGTCGCGGTCGAAATTAGCGCGCCGTTTGAGCGCACGTCCGCCCTTATGGTTGAGCACGGTTTCTCGCGTCTGCCGGTTTACGACGAGAACCTCGACAACATTCTCGGAATCGTCCACGGCAAGGAAGTCATGAAACACCTGGCGAACGGTGGCCGGCAGCCCAGCCTGCGCGACCTCATGCGCCCGCCTCACTTCGTACCCGAAAGCAAGAAGGTGCACGAACTGCTCGCGGAGATGCGTGAGAAACAGATATCGATCGCCGTCGTAGTCGATGAGTACGGCGGCACTGCGGGACTTGTCACCATCGAGGACCTCCTCGAAGAAATCGTTGGTGAGATTAGGGACGAGTTCGACATTGAGGACCAGCCCGTCCAGTTACTTGCTTCCGATGAAATTATCGTCGACGCTCGCGTTGCCATTGATGACTTGAGCGAGATGTTCCACGTCTCGATCAAGAAGAATGACTTCGACAGTATTGGCGGCTTCATCATCAACGAACTCGGCCGCATTCCCAGCGTCGGCGACAACGTCCGCGTCAACGGCATTAGCCTCAAGGTCCTCAGCGTGGCCGGCCGCCGCATCAAGAAGGTCCGCGTTACCAAGCTTCCCGAACACGAACTCCAGCCCGGCAGCGATAACGGCGTCCGCTAGGCAACATTCAGTATTCACTGATTTAGTGCCATTCGCCCCTTCAGACTTGACCCATGCGCTATGCTAACATTGCCGCCTAAATGACAACCGAAACCAGGCCCAACACAGCAACCCCGCTCGAAGAGCTCAAGTACTGGACGGCGTTCCACCGCATCCCCGGTATCGGCCGTGTGCGCTATCAAGCGCTGCTTGGCCGCTTCGGCCCGCTGGCGGATGCTTGGAGCGCCGGGCCAACGGACCTGCGTTCAGCCGGCCTTGAGGATCGCATCGTCCGCGCGATTACCACTGGGCGGCCGAACATCAACCCTGATATCGAAGTCGAGCAGCTCGGTAGGCACGGCGTTCGCGCTCTCACTTGGAACGATGAGGATTACCCGGCGCTCCTTAAAGAAATCGACGACGCGCCGCCCGTTATTTATGTGCGTGGCCATCTCTCTGCCGCCGACAAGTGGGCGCTTTCAGTCGTTGGTACACGCAGGCCAACGCCATACGGCCGTCAAGTCGCGGAGGAGATTACCTATCAGCTCGCCTCCAACCAAATCTGCGTGGTTAGCGGCCTTGCCCGCGGCATCGACGCGATCGTCCACCACTCGGCTATCCAGGCGGGCGGGCGAACTGTTGCGGTCCTCGCCTGCGGTCTCGACATCGTCTATCCGTTGGAGCATGCCAAACTCGCACAGGACATCGTCGAGCACGGCGCTCTCATCAGCGAGTACCCGCTCGGCACGCAGCCACGCGGAGACTATTTTCCTCGCCGCAACCGCATTCTTTCCGGCATGACCCTCGGCGTTCTTGTAATCGAAGGCGACCTCAAGAGTGGCGCGATCATCACCGCGCGTTGGGCCGCCGACCAGAACCGCGAAGTCTTCGCCGTCCCCGGCAGCATCTTCTCGCCCCAAAGCCGGGGCACCAATGACCTCATTCAACAGGGCGCCAAGCTCGTCCAAAGAGTAGAAGACGTCCTGGAGGAACTGAACCTCACCATGGTTCCCCACCAGATTGAGATGCAAGACCTTATGCCTGCTACGGATACGGAAGCGGGCCTGCTGCGTCATATAACGAAGGAACCGGTACACATCGATGAGCTGTGTCGGCTTAGCTTCCTCCCTATTTCAACGGTAAGCAGCGTACTCGCCATGATGGAGTTGAAAGGTCTGATCAAGCAGATGGGCCCAATGGCCTATGTCCGCGCCCAATCGAGAGCAGCCGCCGGAGCGCGCGCTGCAGAAGGAACATGGCGGTGACGCCGAGGAACAACAAGAGCCTCGTTGTGGTCGAGTCGCCCGCCAAGGCGAGAACCATTTCCCGCATCCTCGGCTCCAGGTATGACGTAAAAGCGTCCATCGGGCACGTGCGCGACCTTCCCAAGCGCGATCTGGGCATCCAGATCGATGACGGCTTCCTGCCGAAATACGTCGTGCCGAAAGAAAAGGCACGCACCGTCAAAGAAATCCGCGACGCGGCTCAGAAGGCGGGCAACATCTACCTGGCCACCGACCCCGACCGCGAAGGTGAGGCGATCGCTTGGCATCTACTTGAAGCCGCTGATCTCGGCGCCTTGCCGCTGCATCGCGTTGTCTTCCACGAGATCACCCCGGAAGCAGTCCAGGAGGCGTTCGAACACCCGCGCGACATCGACATGAAGCTCGTGGACGCGCAGCAGGCCAGGCGCGTTCTCGACCGCCTCGTC
>Ga0066700_10000588_pt1 | contig 13609 bp, 15 predicted proteins | sample GraSoiAngelo_149_FD_66460 | JGI IMG/M metagenome (GOLD analysis project Ga0066700, IMG submission 66460) | Grasslands soil microbial communities from the Angelo Coastal Reserve, California, USA - 14_1009_09_30cm | ecosystem: Environmental > Terrestrial > Soil > Grasslands | place: USA...
CAGTCAAATATCGTAGCGATGTCGGCGCGGCCTGCTTGTTTTTTGACTCGCTCGACAACGGCAAGCAACTGGACCGGCATCGTGCAAAGTCGACAATTAACGAACGAGGAGGAATTGATATAATCAGAAAACTTAGGTCTGGCGACTATCGTCTGTATTCGCGAAGGAAGAACCCGCGGACGGGAAAGCGAAGGAATTTGGGCACGTTCAAAACAAAAGCTGCGGCCAGGAAACACGAACGAGCCGTTCAGTACTTTAAACGGCGCTGACTCGCGTCGGTCGGAACCCCTCCTGTTCTGGCGACGGTTTAACGTCGTCGGCTCCGTGACAAACGGCATTTTGTCGCCTTGATTAAGCCTCAGAAAAAAGGGCAGACTCTGTTCGGCAAATGAAATATCTCCAGTTGCTGCTCGAATACCTGCTGTGCCTGGCGTTTTTTGCAACGGCAGCGTGCAAGCCGAAGCCGAAAAATCAAATTGTCGGCGAACCACCCGCTGGTCAGCCGACCTCGTCGCCCGTTGTTTCCAGTTCGGTTCAATCGCCGAGCTTATCTCCGTCGCCTACTCAGCCGTCACAGACAAAGGCCGAGCAGAGTCCATCTCTCGATTTGTCCAGGCTGGAGAACAGCGTCCGTCCCTCAGTAATTTGGATCACCGTTTTTGATTCGTCGGGCAAGTTGCTGCGGACACAGACCGGCTTTTTTATTTCCGCAGATGGCAGATTGGTTGCCACGGCCCACGCAATCGAAGGCGGCATCAATGCCGTCGCAAAGACAGCTGATGGCGGAATTTACAACGTGAGCGGGATTCTAGCGTCTTCGACAGCGCTCGATCTTGCAATTCTGCAAGCTGATGTGAAACAGAAGCCTTTCTTGGTTCTAAACAAAAATGTCAACCTGCCAATCGGCGCACCTGTTGGAGTGGTCGGAAGCGGGCTGGCTGGAGGTGAAGGGATCCCTCGCGAAGCAACAATTTCAACGCAGCAATCCGACCGTTTCGAAATAGGGGCGGCGATTTCACCTAACGGGATCGGATCGCCCATTGTTGACGCTAATGCGGAAGTTGTTGGTGTCGCGGTATCGGCTGGTGAAAAAGCGACCGTTCGGCCTTCGAATAGTCTGGAGTCGTTGCTGTCTCAAATCGCATCCAATGCCACGCCTCGGTGGCCGCAGACCGCACAGACTAGTCCTAGTCCTAGCCCACGGCCAACGCCAACGCCGAAACCACGATTAGTGTATGCGCCCGCGCCGAGCTTCCCTCCAGATGCAACGCGTCCGGGTGTCTCCGGGTCAGGCCGATTTCGCCTGACTTTCGATGCGAGGGGAAATGTGAGGAACGTCGAGATCGTCCAATCGACCGGAAATGCTCTCTTCGATCAAGCCTCAACCAAAACTCTTCGGCAATGGAAGTGTACACCCGGCCGCGAATGGGTTGCGACAGTGCCTGTCACGTTTCAGAGCCGGTGAACTCCAAATCCAAAAGTGCAGCGGTCGGCTTTCGAGTAAAGTCGGGCTGGGCGGTGGCCGCCTTGGTTGCCGGCCCGGTTAGGTCCCCGCGGTTATGCGACAGTCGCATGATCGATCTGTCGGACGCGCGGTTCCCCGAGACACGCCAGCCGTATCACGCCGCCATGGGTAAACTCGAAACCGATCCGGTCAAGATACAGGCACGCTTGCGCGTCGTGCGTCGTGTCGCGCGACAATCAATCGCGAAACTTCTCGCCGAGTATCGAGGTTTCGTGATCCGGCACGCCGCTCTGTTCATTGGCAGTCAAATCGATCCTTCTCTAATCGCAAATCCGCATATTCGCGCGCACGCGCTCGAAGGGCAGTTATTTCGCACCGCGCTCGATGCCGCCTTGCGCGCACACCGGATTCACACGGTCCTTCTGACTGAGCGCGACGCCTTTTCCAAAGCATCGGCTCATCTAAAGAAAGCGGACAGTGACGTGCGACGTGTGACGCAGAATCTTGGTCGATCGGGAGAAGGACCATGGCGCGCCGAACAGAAACTCGCCGCTCTCGCTGCGTGGTTTGCATTGAGCCGATGAAGTCGATCTGTTTCTCGTTCCAACATTATTGTTAGCGTCGTGCCCGAGATTCGACCAGCGACAAACGAGGATTGCGACGCGATCTGGAAGATGTTTCGCGCCGTGTTTGGTCCCGGGGACACTTACGCAGTTGATCCGCACATGTCGCGCGAGGAGGCGCTGGCATATTGGTTTCGGCCCGGTACGCACACGTACGTTGCCGAAGAGAATCGACATGTAGTGGGCACTTACATCCTGAAACCAAATCAAGCTGGCCCAGGATCGCACGTCGCGAACGCCGCGTTCATGGTTGCACCGGACGCGCGCGGGCAGGGAATTGGCCGCGCGATGGGCGAACATTGTTTGAGCGAAGCGCGCCGGCTTGGTTTTCGCGCAATGCAATTTAACTTTGTCGTTTCGACAAACACATCGGCGATTCACCTTTGGGAGCAGCTTGGTTTCAAGATCGTCGGCACTTTGCCAGCCGCGTTTCAGCATCCGCAAAAAGGATATGTCGATGTTTACGTCATGTATCGCTCATTGCTTTGACGACAATATCCCGGCGCTTTAACGCTAGGATTGGAAGGTTGGATTCTGCGCCAGCCTAATCAGAATTGCGGTTGTAATTCGCTTCGTTAGGCCGAATGATGGCGGAGAATGCAGACCGTGATCCAAGTCATTACAGGCGGGCGCGGATCTTTACGAGAAAAAATCATGAACGATCCGCAGCTTGGCCGCTTTGATTTGATTCCCACTGAACACCAGCGCCCAGGCCGTCCGCATGGCTGGGCCAAGATTCACAGCGAAACCGCACATGGCGCGATCAATCTCGAATGGCACGGCCGAAGTGGAACGCTGATTTGCCGCGTCGTTACCAAGTTTGGCAACAAGCCCAACTCGATCATTGGCGACTTCATCGATTACCTGCTCGCGCGCCATCAAAGCCGCATTCTCGCGATCCACATCATGCGAAGATGAAAACTTCCTCTTTAATCGTGCTCGTGCTCTTGCTCGTAATCGCAAGAACTGGTCATTTGACGCGGGCTCTTGCTCGCGAAGGCACAGCGTGACTTATCTGAGCGCCAAAGGCGCACGCTGCCGTCGTCGCCGCCTTATCCCAAGGGCGGTTCGTAACTTTTAATCCCGATCGGCAAGCGGCGTGAGAGCGCGCGAGTATTGTGCATCAAAGGCGCGCAACGCCGCCGGGACAGTGTCGCCGAAACCAGCAATACCCTCTTCGATGGCCGGACCCATTAACGCGACAAAAGTGCGGCCGCGAATCGACAGCCGAGGATGACGTATCGCAGCCGGACTCCGGGGATGCGCTGTGCAATAGCGTTCCATCTCTTCCATCGCCGCCAGCGTTTGATCGACAGCATGATGCCCGCTCCAAATTGCAGTGGCGTTTCTCATTTAACATTCAAAACGTGCGACTTCGCGCGGTTGGACGTGCCTTTTTGGAAAAAGGCGTTTCGGCGGCGATAGGCGCGACTGAAGCCTGTCCTAAGCGAAGCCGAAGGAGGCATGCCGATGAATTACCTCAGGCTTATCAATGGTGCCGATTTGCCAGAGTCAGATGCCCCGGAAAATGATCCCGGAGCCTACGGGGCTCGAACCCGCAACCTCCGCCGTGACAGGGCGGCGCTCTAACCAATTGAGCTAAGGCTCCTCGCGGAAAAACTGTAGCGGCGGCTGTCCTGAGCCGCAAGCAACGTGACGCTGCACTCCAATATCTGCGCATGAGGATTCCAAAGAATTCGCGAGCAGCGCGCGCTGTCATATTTGGACCGAAGAGCGTCTTTCTATTTTTTTTCTGCAACGCAAGACCGATATGATGGTTGAACGTTTTGTATGTGGGTAGCGTCGAAGATTGCGGAATGCGCCTGACAAAGCTATAATGACACTCGGTTCGGCGGATTGATCCAAACCATAAATGAGCGACGAGCGCAGCGAAGGGTTTCAGGGCGAGGAAGAGGATTCGGGCTCGAGCAATCTCCTCGATTCATTTGATCGCGTTATTGCGTCGTTGCCTCCGGGCGATCCACTTCGGCGCGACCTGTTGGATTTGCGCCCGCAAATTTTCGATCAGCAAGAGACGATGCTCGAAGCGAGCCGAATGATCGAGAAGCTCGAGGAAGTCGTTAAGAAAGTGACTTCGCCCGCGAACCGGATAGGCACCTTCCTCGGCGCCACGTCGAACGATACGGCGCACATCGTAGTCGGGGGCGCTGATTATTATTGCAATGTCGATCCGCGCATTCCGCTTGGGAAATTGAAAAAGGGAACGCGCGTCCTAGTGAACGAAGCATTCGTGATTGTGGGCGACCTCGGATTCGAAACGGCCGGCCCGGTGACAAAAATTACCGAAATCCTTGGCAAAGATCGATTGCGCGTCGGTTCTGAACATGGATTGCAATCCATGGTGCTGCAGCGTTCCGCTGATCTCACTCACTCTACCTTGAAATCAGGCGATGAGGTCCGGGTCGATTCGAACTACCGCATGGCGCTTGAGATGCTCTCCAGCACAAAATCGCACGAGCATTATCTCGATAACGTGCCCGATCTGCCGTGGGAAAAAGTTGGCGGACAGGAGGTAGCCCTCCAGGCGATCAAGGACGCGATAGAGCTTCCACTGTTGCATGGCGATCTTTTCAAAAAATTTCAGCACGCTACACCGAAAGGTTTCCTGCTTTACGGTCCGCCAGGTTGCGGAAAGACACTCATCGGCAAAGCGACGGCCTACAATTTGACGAAACAGCTTCGCGAAAAAACAGGCGTGGAAATGCAGGAATATTTTATGCACGTCAAAGGCCCGGAGATTTTGAACATGTGGGTGGGCGAATCGGAAAGAATGGTGCGCGAGATCTTTGCCACGGCTCGCGAGAAGCGCGGCGAAGATTTCATGCCATTCCTTTTTATCGACGAGGCCGAGTCGATTCTCGGCACACGCCGCGCGTCGCGTCATTCGAATATTCTTTCAACGCTCGTCCCGATGTTTTGCTCGGAAATGGATGGGATCGATTCGCTTAACGACGTCGTGATTATTCTGGCTTCTAATCGCGCCGACCTGATTGACCCAGCCATTCTGCGCCCCGGCCGGATCGATCGGAAAATCAAAGTTAATCGGCCGGACAAACAGGGCACCCGGGAGATTTACCGAATTTATCTCACCAACGAGCTGCCCTATGACGGTGTGCTCGCCAAAGAAGCTGATGGAATTGGAGCGTCGATCGAGCGTCTGATCGAGCGTTTCGTCGACTGGCAATTTACACGGCGTGATGAGAACAAGTTTCTAGAGGTAACGCTGCGCAGCGGGCGCAAAGAAACGCTTTACCGTAGCGATCTGATCAGCGGCGCGATCGTTGCCTCGATCGTGGAGCGCGCGAAAGCGATGGCGATTAAACGGGCTATTGCCACTCAACAGGAGGAAGGGATTCGGGAAACGGATTTGCAACTCGCGTTCAATGCCGAGTACGTAGAGAACGACATTTTCCCAACCACCGACATCACCGAAGACTGGCTCAAGCTGATCGATTACGACCCGGAAAACGTGGTGAAGATTTCGCCCGTCAAGCCGATCTCCGATTCACGATCGCGCGCAACATCCGGGGTGATCTAATGTCGGCGCGATTCTTACAGTAGGGGAAGCTGACAGCTTCCCAGTCGTATGGGCGAGCCACCCAGACTACCAGCGATTCTGCTACCGTGGGAAAAATCGGTTATTTATTTCGTGACGATGTGTGTAAAAGATCGACGCCAGGTGCTGGCCAATAAGAGCGTATTTGAGGCCATCAAAAAAACTATCGCACAGCTTCGCCGGTGGCGTGTGCTCGCCGGTGTTATCATGCCTGATCATTCACACTGGATTGTATCGCCTGTTGAAGACCGCGGGCTTTCAGTCGGCGATTTTTCAACCGGCTTCAAACGAGTGCTGCGAAAAACGCTTAGCTCGCAGTCGTGGGAATGGCAACGCGGATGTTTCGATCGTCTCTTGCGCTCCGATGAGAACCTGCGCAACAAATGGATTTATGTGCAGGACAACCCCGTGCGGCAGCGTTTCGTTCAGAAGGCCGAAGATTGGCCATATTATTTAGACTTCATTAATTGCGGGGGAAGCTGTCAGCTTCCCCTACAGTTCAGAGGCGTCGGGGGACGATGATGAGGGTGGGCGAGCGATGAAACGCGTTTTCGGACTTGAGACGGAGTACGGCATCACTCTCAGTGGCGCGGAGAGCGTCGATGTGGTCGCCGAATCAATCGAGCTGGTGCGCCGCTACACCGAGCACGGCGCGCTCATGAAGTGGGATTACGAGCTGGAAGATCCACATCTCGACGCCCGCGGTTTTCGCGCCCGCGAATTACTCCAGGACACTGATGAGTCCGCCTACTACGAAATCGACAAAAACCGCGCGCTCAGTTTCGAGGAAATAAAAAGCGACCTGGTTCTTTCAAATGGCGCCCGTTTTTACAACGACCACGCGCACCCGGAATATTCCACGCCAGAATGCACGACCCTTCGGCAAATCGTGGCACAGGACAAGGCCGGGGAACGCATTCTCGCGGAATGCGCTCGACGCCGAAATCAGAAATTACCGTCCGGCCAGGAAGTTTGGCTTTATAAAAACAACACCGACTTCGTCGGGCACAGTTACGGCTGTCACGACAATTACCTGATGAGTCGCGACATCGCATGGGACCGGATCGTCGCCGGAATCCTGCCGTTTCTCATTACTCGCCAGATTTTCGCGGGCGCTGGCAAGATGGGTATCGAAGCGGAGAGCGCATCAGGCGATCCTGGTGTTTATCAAATCTCGCAACGCGCCGATTTCTTCAGCGTTGTGGTAAGCATTGATACGATGAACCGTCGTCCGCTGGTCAACACGCGCGATGAGCCGCATGCTGACGCGAGCCGCTATCGGCGGTTTCACGTTATCCTCGGCGACTCAAACATGAGTGAATGGGCAACGGCCATGAAAATCGGCACGACGGCGCTCATTCTCGATCTGATTGAGCGCGGAGAAGCGCCACAACTTGAAATCGCACAGCCGATTGATGCAAACAAATCAATCAGCCGCGATCAAACTTATGATTGGATCATCGAACTGAAAGATGGCCGGAAAATCTCTGCGATCGATGTCCAACGGCTTTATTTGCGGGCGGCGAGCAAGATGAACAACGGCGCGAGCGAAGATCGGCAATGGGTTCTGCGCGAGTGGGAAAATGTTCTCAATGACCTCGAGCGCGACGTGATGTTGACACGCGATCGCATCGATTGGGCGGCGAAGAAGTTCTTGCTGAATGCATTGCAAGACGAAGAAAAACTTTCCTGGAGCGATCCGTGGCTGCAATCAATCGATCTCGAGTATCACAATGTCGATCTTGAGCGCGGCTTGTATTACGAGCTCGTGCGCCAGGGCTCCGCTCGTCGCGTCGTGGCGGAAGGCGATATCAAAACCTCGATCTTCAATCCTCCCGAAACCACGCGTGCGTTTTTTCGCGGCCGCACCGTGGCGCGTTTCAATGATGAGATTTCCTCGATCCAGTGGGACGAAATCGTTTTTACAGACGGAGCGCAATCATGCCGCGTCGCGCTGCCCGAAGCAGCAATGAATGCGCGGCTCGATGCGCTCAATCACGCCGCGCGCAACGGCAAAGATTTCGCCGAATTTATTCGCGCGATCAGTGAGATCAGCGCTTAGCAGTAGTCGCGGTCGCCCCTTCGCCCGATGGCGGAGGTTTGGGTAGCGCACGCGCCTCGCGTGCTGGTTTCGGTGTCTCGCCGAAACAATCTTTCGTAAACGTTTCCACCTACTAAATCTTGGCGCAGATCTAGGAAAGTTCGCCTTGGCGGGACGCCAACGCCGGCACGCGAGACGCGTGCGCTACCCAGACTAGACTGCGGCACGGCGAAGCACGTTCCCCAATCCGCGATCGGTCACTCCCACTCGATTGTGCTCGGCGGTTTGCTTGAGATATCATAGCAGACGCGGTTGACGCCTTTGACTTCGTTACTGATTCGAGCAGAAATGCGCGCGAGCAGTTCGTAGGGGATGCGCACCCAATCGGCGGTCATGCCGTCCTGGCTTTCGACGATGCGGAGCACGATCGTGTTTTCATAGGTCCGTTGATCGCCCATCACGCCGACCGAACGCACCGGCAGCAAAACGGCGAACGATTGCCATACGCGGTAATACCAATCGGAAGATTCCATCTCACTCATAACAATCATGTCCGCGTCGCGCAAGATGGATAATCGCTCCGGCGTAACTTGACCGAGAATGCGAACGGCGAGCCCTGGCCCCGGGAAGGGCTGACGATATACGATCTCTTTGGGCAAACCGAGCTGCAGGCCTGCCTGTCGCACTTCGTCTTTGAATAATTGGCGTACCGGTTCGACCAGCTCGAAGTGCATTTTTTCCGGTAACCCGCCGACGTTGTGATGGCTCTTGATTACCTGCGCCGGATTGCCCTCGATCGATACGCTCTCGATCACATCCGGATAAAGCGTGCCTTGAGCAAGAAACTTATAACCGCCGTGTTTGCGCGCACCGTTCCTCTGGTCTTCTTCGAGCAACTCCTCGGTCGCATGTTGAAATACTTTGATGAATTCATTGCCGATCAGTTTTCGTTTGGTTTCCGGGTCGGTTACGCCTTTGAGCAGCGCGAGAAAGCGTTCGCTCGCGTCCACGTATTTCAAACGGACGTGAAAATTTTCGCCGAAAACGCGCTGCACGATTTCTTCTTCGCGCGACCGCAATAGTCCATTATTGACGAAAATACAGGTAAGCTGGTCGCCGATTGCTTTGTGCAGCAGCGCGGCGGTCACTGAAGAATCAACCCCACCGCTCAAACCGAGCACGACCTTTTGATCGCCGACCTGTTTCCTGATGCGCGCGCAAGCCTCTTCAATGAAGGAGCCCATGGTCCAATCCATCGCGCAGTGGCAGATGTGATAGACAAAATTCTGTAGAATCTCCTTGCCCCGCGGAGTGTGCGCCACCTCGGGATGAAATTGCAGCCCGTAGAGCTTGCGCTGGGGATCTTCCACCGCCGCGAAGTTGGAGCTCTCCGTTCTCCCGGCAGCGCGAAATCCTTTCGGCAACGCCGTCACTTCATCGCCATGACTGTTCCAGACATCGATCTGTGGGCCGAGTCCATCGAGTAGTTGTGAGCCGTTCGCGATGTGCAGCGTCCCAGCGCCGTATTCGCGCCGCCCGGTGAACACAACCTGGCCGCCGAGATGATGCGCCATCAGCATTAAGCCGTAACAGATTCCAAGCACCGGAATTCCGAGAGAGAAGATTTCTGGATCAATGTGTGGAGCGGTCTTGTCGTAAACGCTGGCTGGCCCGCCCGAAAGAATCAGGCCATTCGGTCTCAGCTTTTCGACTTCGGCAGCCGGCATGTCGAAGCGAATAATCTCCGAATAGACCTGGCACTCGCGGATGCGTCGCGCGATCACCTGCGTGTATTGCGAGCCGAAATCGAGGATGAGAATTCTTGAATGCGCTGGTGAGGCCACTGTCTTTAGGCGCTACGGATGAGTTTGCGGCACGCTGTGCTGGCTCGCGGGATCCTCTGAAGACCGCTCCATTGGGCCAAGGGTTCCCTGTCCAGTCACGCCGCGTTCAAACTGCCCTTGCACTTCTTGCGTGGTGCGTTGTTCGAGCGGGTCGGCACAACCGCCCGCGATCAGCCATGCGATCATGAGCAAGATCGACATGCGCTTCATCTGCTTATTTTAGAAAGCGAGCGCGGTATTGCAAGAAGGTTGAAGCGTTGAAGCGTTAAAGCGTTGAAGAGTTACATTACTGTTGCCGCTTCAGCGGCTCACGCTTCAACGTTTTTAACGCATCTCATGATTGATCCGGAACTTTTGCTACAAGGCTATCGGCTCGGTGTTTTTCCGATGGCGATGGAGAATGGCGCAATCGAATGGTTCTCGCCCGATCCCCGTGCGATCTTGCCGCTGGAGGATTTTCATGTGCCGCATGCGCTGCGAGGTCTCCTGCGCAAGAAAATTTTTGAAACCAAAATCGATACTGCCTTTTCGGACGTGATCGAGGCCTGCGCGGCGCGTGAAGACACATGGATCAATCGCGAAATTATCGAGAGTTATATCCGGCTCCATGAGCTCGGTTACGCGCATTCGGTTGAAGCGTGGACTGACGGCAAGTCCGCCAGTCGGACGGACTCGTCCCGTGGCGAGCTCGCCGGCGGACTCTACGGCGTGGCGATCGGCGGCGTCTTTTTTGGTGAATCGATGTTTCATCGCGTGACCGACGCATCGAAAATCGCGTTGGTGGCGCTTGTCGAGTATTTGCGCGTCAGGAAATTTGCATTGCTCGATACGCAATGGCTCACGCCGCATCTGCAGCAATTCGGCGGCATCGAGATTTCGCGAAACCATTATCTGCACCTGCTGCGGCGGGCAATCGAATTGCCGAGGGAATTCTAGACCCCAAAAGCTGTAGACGCCGACTTCCGGGGCGCGCCACGTGCGTGCTAAAGACGTCAGCACCGCGCTTCCAGGCAGCGAAGCGGCTACAGCGACCTCGGCGGAGGCGGGTTGAGCGTTGAGCGTTTTCTGCTTTAATGACCAGCCCGCATTTGAAGAGAGGCTGACGCGCGATTTACGGCTGGGTAGCTCAGTTGGCAGAGCAGTGGACTGAAAATCCACGTGTCGGCGGTTCGATTCCGCCCCCAGCCACGATTTCGATTTGAACCTCACGAGCTCGTTAATTCTCGCGCCAACGCGTGCCATTTAATGAAATACGATTGGAAAGATGCAGGGGAGGAATGGTCCGCGCCGTGGGGAACGTCGGCGGCGCAATGGTTCGGCGCCATTCTTCCACGCATTCGTGCTTTCCTGCCGGCGGAGACGATCTTGGAAATTGCGCCGGGTTTCGGGCGGTGGACGTACTATCTTAAAGATTATTGTCAGGAGCTGTGGATTGTTGATCGCGCCGAGAAATGTATCGAAGAGTGCCGTCGGCGTTTCGCTGTTGATTCGCATGTGCGCTGTTACGTCAATGATGGGCGTTCATTGTCGATGATTCCCGACGCCTCGATCGATTTCATGTTCAGTTTCGATTCTTTTGTACACACGGACCGCGAGGTGGTCGAAGCGTACCTGTGCGAATTGGGAACCAAACTGAAACCCGGCGGCAAAGGCTTCATTCATCATTCCAATTTCGGCGAATATGCTAACTCGCTACGGGAGCGGCTTCCGCCAGCGTTAACAAAACTCCTGATCAAAGCGGAAATCCTCGATTGGGCACATCATCGCAACCCGAGCATGAGCGCTGATTTGTTTCGACACCTGTGCGCACAGCAAGGCCTGCATTGCCTCAGTCAAGAGCTCGTTAATTGGCGCGGGCGGCGTTTGATTGATTGCTTTTCTTCGTTCACGCGAGCCGATCCCTCTAAGCAAAAGCCCACACACATAATCCGAAACCGAAATTTCATGCGGGAAGCAGCGCTGATCCGTGCCAAATCGCAAATCCCAAAGGGATAATCTAGATCGAGCTCTGTAGCTCAGTTGGCAGAGTGTAGACTGAAAATCCACGTGTCGGCGGTTACATTCCGTCCCCAGCCAGTCATTGCGTGGTTGCTGCGCGAAGGGTTCTGGAAACAGGCGGCTTGGCTGTCTCGCTGTATTGAAAGCGGTGCAAATGTTGACTGTCCCGAGTTGACCGTGCTTCAGCCTTGGCTCTCCGAATATGTGAATTCCGTGCTTCGATCCCTAGAACGGTGCAGATGATCGCGACGTGGATTTTGATCTAACGATGAGTCTGAGGGACCGGCGGGGCCGGTAGAGTCAGCCTTCGAATACGTCGGTAGTCGGAGAGTCTGTAACGGACGCGCAGCCCGCAGATACGAACCGCATTCAGGAGCTTTATCAAGTCGTCCCAACTTTTAATGTGGGTCTGGTTCCCGTCGGCCCCCCAACCACCGAAAGCAAGCCGCAGCTTTTCTACGGCCCTCGCCGGTACCGCAAGCGCAACAACTGTACGGTCCTCATTTACGGCGTGGAAATGGCAGCGCTCATGGACCCAATTCCCTTGCTTGTTTGGGGTGGCGGTTTTCTCCTGTAGGTACCAGCGGTCCGTCTTATGGAGAATGAGCACTCGCCATCTCGGCCGAGCACCGATTCCACTAACAGAAGCATACTCCTGGTGCACTTCACCATCCTCCGGCTCGGTGATGACTAGGCGCCGGCGAGCAGACCTAGCTACTAGCATGTTATAGATTGACAGTGCGGCGGCTACGATGGCCAAGAGAAATGTGACCGCATCTAGCCAGGGTTTCGCGGCTTTTACGGCTTCGGTGGCTGTCGCGACTTCTGTAAGGCTCATTCAAGATCTCGTTAAAGAGAGGAATCGTGCCGCCCAACGAGAACAGGATGAGCTACCGCCATCGAGAGCGCACGTAGCTCGAAGTGAAGGCAAGCTAGTCATGTTAAATGTGAACACGCGACGGGTAGCGGTTACCTCCATCGCCTGGTTAGGCTTTCTTGGGTATGCTCCACGCAAAACTCTCGTGACTTTTATCGAGCTCGAAGACTTCTTCAGGCGAGAGGTACGCGGCACCCACCTCGGCGCACACAGCTCTAAGAGAGTTATTCAGCCGATTGGCTAGCGCATCAATGATGGGCCCGAGCCACTGGATAAACTCGGGCTTAAGGAACTGGCGCCTTGCAACTGCATAGTGGTGCGCTGCGATGGTGTCTCCCGTGGCGGGATTCTTCGCTCCAGGCGCCAAAAGAAACGCCTGCGTACCATGGAGACTGCTGTGCCCAAGGAACTCATTACGAATATCCAACATGCGCTGATGCCGAATATTCATCTCGTGATCCTCGAAGTCAGGGTAGTCGGGATACTCGCACCGAAGCGACCCGATACCTTTGCTCTCGGTGAAGGGGCGACAGTAAGCGAGAACGAGCGATACAAATACGTGATAACGCAGGGCACTAAGTTCAATACCCTGAAGCAAATGGTACGCTTCGGTCGCGTAATCGAGGTCAGCGCGGGCGCTGATTAAACGCAGTAATCGCGTTCGAGAGCCTTTTGGAATCGCGGTCGCCATGATCGTAGCCTAACGAGACACAAGATCAGCGACCGCGAGCCCTGTGAAGCCCGCCACGTAGCCAAAGGGTGGATGGCAAACACGCACAAGGTAGAACGCAGCGCGGCTCGCGGTTCGCTGAATCGCCCTGGTTAGGCCTTGGGCGTCGCATGATCTCGGCGAAGCAGTGTAATTGCTTCGTCTCGGTGCTTCCAATCACGCGGCACGTGTCGAAGGAGCGGGTCGCCCTCCGGCGCGTCAGGAGAAGCGCCAGCATCCAGAAGCAAGCGAATCGCCTCCAAGCGGTGAGAAAGAATTGCAGAGAATAGCGGCGTGAAGCCCTGCTCACGATGCGAATCGACTTCGGCTCCATTCACGAGAAGCAAGCGCATGATGTCCGTTCTGCCGGTGCCCGCGGCGTGAAAGAGCGGCGTCCAGTCCTGGGTATCGCTACAATTCAGGTTCGCCCCAGCATGTATGAGGCGTTCGACCTCTGGGAGATCCCTACGCTTGA
>Ga0066700_10000589_pt1 | contig 13609 bp, 10 predicted proteins | sample GraSoiAngelo_149_FD_66460 | JGI IMG/M metagenome (GOLD analysis project Ga0066700, IMG submission 66460) | Grasslands soil microbial communities from the Angelo Coastal Reserve, California, USA - 14_1009_09_30cm | ecosystem: Environmental > Terrestrial > Soil > Grasslands | place: USA...
AGCATGGCAACCTGTTGAACTGTCTCTACTCCCTCGGCAACTACGTCCAACCGAAGATTATTGGCCATGGGCAATATGGTCCGGGCAATCTCCATACCTTCTCCGTCGTCCCCCATGCCGCTGATGAAGGAGCGGTCAATCTTTAGTGTGTCGAGGGGAAAACGGTGAAGGTAACTCAAGGAAGAGTAGCCCGTACCGAAGTCATCGATAGCCAGGCGTATGCCCAAGGACTTAATTTGCTGCAACATCTCGATGGCTGCCGAAGGGTCTGCCATCACCGTGCTTTCCGTGATCTCCAGCTTCAAAGCTTCTGCAGGAAGTGCCAGTTCATGCAGCAGGTTTCTAATGTCTTCAACCAGCTTCGGCTGTAGAAATTGCTTGGCGGACAGGTTAACGCTAATGGATAGATGGCGATGGGCGAGTGAACCTGCTCTCCATTCACTGATTTGCTGGCAGGCCTTCCGCAAATTCCACCAACCTAGCTCCCGGATCAGTCCGGTTTCTTCAGCGACGGGGATAAATTCAATTGGTCCGAGCAGGCCACGAGTCGGATGCTGCCATCGTAACAGGGCCTCAAAGCCGGCGATTTCTCCGGAGGCGAGAGTAACAATCGGCTGATAGAAATTGCGAAGTTCTTCCCGTTCAAGCGCGCGGTGCAGATCAGTCTCCAGCTGCAATCGAGCCATCACACTGGCGCGCATATCGGCATCGAACACCTCATAACGGGCCTTGCCCAGGGCCTTGGCCCGATACATTGCCGTGTCGGCATCTCGCAGCATCTCTTCCGGTTGTTCGTAGGCCGAGGTGCTCAGAGCAATTCCGATACTCACCGAAGTGAAGACCTCTTTCCCGCCCAAAATGAATGGCGCGGCCAGAGCCTTCATCATGCGGTCCGCGGCGCGCTTGGCATCGTCCGGATCTTTAATATCGTCGAGCAGGACTGTAAATTCGTCTCCCCCTAGGCGCGCCACCGTGAAGGTTTCCCCTAGACGCGCGACGGTATCCGTTGACCGCAAACACTTCTCCAATCGATGGGCTACTCCTAGCAGGAGTTGATCCCCAATCAGGTGGCCCATACCGTCGTTGATCATCTTGAACCCATCAAGGTCCAGGAATAGAACCGCAAACAAATGGTCCTTGCGGCGCTTCGTGTGCTTAACGAGCCGACCGACGCGGTCGATAAACAGCAGGCGATTGGGCAAGCCCGTCAGTGGGTCGGAGACTTTTCCTTCGGTGATGTCGGTCTGCGATCCAGCCATGCGCAAAGGATTTCCGGAAGTATCATGAACAGCGACCCCGCGGCTAAGCATCCACCGGAAGCTTCCGTCTTTATGCAGTACGCGATGCTCGCTTTCGAAATGAGGAGTGAGTCCTTTTTGATGGGCGGCAATCTCTTCTTTGACTCGTTCCCGATCCGCGTCATGGATCCGCTCAAACCATTCTTCAGGGCGGTCCCCAATTTGGGCTTCCTGATAGCCCAACATGGCCTTCCAGCGAGGAGAGAAGTGCACAACATTGGCCGACAGATTCCAATCCCAAAGGCCATCATTGGAGCCGCGAGCCGCTAGAGCATAGCGCTCTTCACTTTCCTTTAGTGCTTCCTGCGCTCGTTTGTGTGATAACTGAGTACCGATGCGCGCCAAGGCCACCGGGAAGTCAATCGGCTTGGTCAGATAATCGTTGGCCCCCAAGTCCAGCGCCCTGACAATATCCTCGCTCTGGTTCTTTGCCGTCACCATAATTATCGGCAGCTCGATCGCAGAATAGGCCTCCCGCAGTGTTTTCAGCGCGTCAAGGCCACTAACTTCCGGCATTTCGATGTCTAATAGCACCAGATCCGTGCCGTCTAGTTTGACGCGCTCGAGCAAATCGTGCGCGCTGTGTGTCACTGCGATCTCGTAGCCTTTGCGCGCCAGCCGTCGGGCAAGCATATCTCTGTTCATTTCATTGTCATCTACGATGAGCAACCGGCTTGTACAAGGGTTCATGATAGTTTCTTCTCGAGTATCAGATTTTCGATCTTTTCGCTCAGGCGTGCAAAATCGACTGGCTTGGTGTCGTACTCATCGCAACCTGCTTCAATCGCTTTCTTCCGGTCACTGACCATGGCGTGAGCGGTCAGAGCGATGATGGGGATATGGCGAGTAGACTGATTTGCCTTCAGGAGACGCGTGACTTCCCAACCGTCCATTGCTGGAAGACTTATGTCCATCAGAATGAGGTCGGGTACTTCCGAGCGCGCGAGCAATAGTCCCTTTTCGCCATCCTCCGCGGTGACCACACAATAGCCCCGGCGCTGAAGCCGTCTGGATAGCATGTCCCTATTCATTTCGTTGTCTTCGACTAGCAAGATTTTCTGCATTCTAGTTTCTCCTGGTCCTAGAAACTCTGATTACGGCTGGCTTGCTGTCTGCTTGGCGGTCTGCTACACGAGATAAGGGGAGCGGATGGTCATCCGTGATGGTGGAAGATCGAGTGCCCCGGTGCTTTTCAACAAGAACTGCCAGGCGGTCCCGGTCGACCGGCTTGATGAGATAATTGGAGGCGCCCAGGTCCAAGCCCATGGCCTCATTGTCGACGATGGTGACCATAATCACCGGAATCTCCGCCAACTCGGAATCGCTCTTGAGCTTCTTTAGAACCGTCCATCCATCGCAGTCAGGCATGACCACGTCCAGGGTTATAAGCAGCGGATGAAATTGCTTGGCAAGGCGAATGCCCTCTTCTCCATTCGCGGCGGCCACCACGCGGAAATCCAGTCTTGTCAGGAAGCGCGACATCAGATCGCGGACCGATGGGTCATCGTCTATCACCAGAATGGTTTCCAAGCCGGTTTTGGTCTCCGCCGGTACCGCCGCCAGTTTGCTGGCACTCTCTGACGGCGCGGAATCGGCCGTCTCGATGACGACTTGGGCGGGCAGCCCGACCGTAAAAACGGCGCCCTGGCCAATCTCGCTCTCCACGCCGATCTGCCCCTTCATCATCTGAACGAAGCGGTGAGTGATGGCGAGTCCCAGGCCGGTGCCGCCATACTTGCGGGCAATGGAGGCATCCGCCTGGGCAAACTCTTGAAACAAGTTCTGCTTTTGCCTGGCAGAGATGCCAATCCCGTTGTCGCGGACTTGGAATTGAATCCAATCTCGATCCTCGACCTTGATTTGCTCCACGTTCACGGAGACGCTGCCGTGGTCCGTAAATTTGCAGGCGTTGCTCAGCAGGTTGAACAGGATCTGGCGGACCTTGGTGATATCGGCCCGCATCATGTTCACGTTCTTGGCCAGCTGGACGTGAATTGAGTTGCCATTCTTGGCCGCGGCGGGTTGCAGGGTCGTGACCATCTCCTCGATCACCTGTGACACTTCGAAGGTCTCGAGGTGGAGCACCATCTTGCCGGCTTCAATCTTCGAAAGGTCAAGCACGTCGTTGATCAACGACAACAGGTGTTTTCCGGACGCCTGGATTTTTCGGAGGTCCTGAACATTCTCGATCTTGCCCGAGTCGCGGGTTTCCTCCTCCAGCATTTCGCTATATCCGATGATGGCATTGAGCGGTGTCCGCAACTCGTGGCTCATATTTGCAAGAAATGTACTTTTGGCGCGGTTCGCTTCCTCGGCCGCATGCTTCGCGTTGAGGAGCTCTTCTTGGGTCTGTTTGCGATGAAAGATTTCTTCCTCTAACTCCTGTGTCCTGGTCTTCAATTCACCGTTAGTGCTCTGCAGTCGAGTATCGCGCTGCTGGATTTCGGACAGCATGGTGTTGAATCCATCGATCAATCTCCCAATTTCGTCTCCATAAGACTTAACAGCTCGAACGGCGTAGTTCTTGTTGGTGGAAACCATTCTCATGGTGTCTTCTAAGTGCAGAATGGGGTTTGAAATCAATCCTTGCAGCTTGGAAGAGACGAAAAATGCGAACAACCCGGAAACCAAGACGAAAATAATGAGGATACCCGCATACCGTCTGGCCCTCATACTCCACTGGCGCATGTCCGATTGCAAAAACAGTGTTCCGACGCGTTCCCCGTTCAGGGTCACATCGTGGAAGACCTCCAGGTATCCTGCTTTGAAGCGGTAGCCTTTCCCCTGCAAATGGGAAGGAAGGTAGGCCGGGAGGGTCGTCTTGCCTCGAAAATAGTAAGCAAAGATCTTTCCGTCGGGTCTATACAGGACAGCCGTGATGATGTCTTCTTTGGCGGTGAGCGCTGACAGTGTAGCGGTGGCGGCGGGTTCGTCCTTAAATTCCATAGCTCCCGCGCTGTTGTATCCGATAATCTCGGCTTGAGTCATCAGATCCTGAGTGAGCAGATGACGAAAGGAGACCAGGTCATAAATAAGAAAGCCAACCGAGGACAGGATCAGTGCGATGCTGCTCGTCAGCATCATGATCAGCGTGAGTTTGCGCTTGATGGATAGATTCTGAAGGATCATCCCGGCTTTCTCACTTCTACGGCGGGTTGTTGGATGATTCTCGCCAGGGTTAGCAGTCTTGAACTGATGGTCAGCTCTGCTTGGTGCGCCGACTCAACATTGACCTCGAACCGAACTCTGTTGTCTTCCACGGTGAAGCGAATCATCCCGCCACGCTCGGCAAAACCGGGCGTTTCGCCGACTGTCAGAATTGGCTGGCCTTTTACAGCTTGCACCACCTCATCGATGTGCGCTTTTTCCGACACGCTCACAAACAGGATCTTGCACTCCCTGAGCTCCTTGACGTCGGTGCCCCATTTCAGCCGTTTGACGACAAATCCCCGCGCTCCGATTTTCTTATTTTGGACGATTTGATCGATAATCGTTCCGAAGGGATCCGTTCCCAGGATGCCAATCACAATCGGAGAATCGGGCTGGGCAAAAGCCGTCGCCGGCCATTCGACAAATTTTGCAAAATTGAAAATGAAGCCGGCCTTGATCAAATATTCCGAGGAATCGGACGAGTTCGGGGCCTGCGCGAAAGCCTCGGGAGTCCAACTCAGCGAAACACTGAGCGCCACGATCAGAATTCCCAGTCGTCTCAACATCAAATTAACCGTCCACTGGTAGCGGGCAATCTGAGAGCTCACCCGGCAATCAACTTTAGAATTTCACAGTAATACTTCCAAAAATGCTGCGCTTTACCGCCGTCGGGGAGGTAAGCACGAAGTCCGGCAAAAATTCCAAGTGCCAGTTATTCAGCAAATTCTGGCCGCCGATCGACAATTCCAGGCTGGTAACCGGTCTCCAGCCCAAATGTGCATCTAAAGAGTAGTAACTGGGCAGCGCTCCGACTGCTCCCGCGAAGTTCAAGCTGGGAAGGTGGTCCACAAATCGAACCGTGGTGTCCTGCTCAAAATGCTTGGGCAAGTCGACCGAAGATCTCAAATACCATTGATGACGAGGGCTTGAGCCGTTCGGATTGTCGGGAGTCGGATCCTGACTGTCGGCGTTTTTGTGAATGTTCATTTGCAGATAGCTGTAGGAGGCCGCCAACCTCCACTTGGGAACGACTTTCCAGTCTGCAAACAGTTCGACACCGTAAGTTCCACCGCTCATTTTGTTGGAGGCAACAAAGGGGATGACAATATCAGTCGGGGCAGGGAGCGGTTCTGCAGAAGGGACACCCGGCTCGGCGGTACGAAGGCCTGAATAATTGTTGTAAAAGGTTGCTAGGTCGAGCGAAAGGTTGCTGGTTGCCTGCACTCGATAACCGAGCTCGTACGCGAGAAGGTCTTCGGAATTAAACTGTGGGCTGCCGAAAACCGCCAGCACCGCCGGCAACGGCGTGGGGTTCGAGAGCGTCCCCGGGGGTATAACTGCTGAATTCAGCCGCAAGCCCTCCTCGGTCAGGGCCGGAGTTCGGACAGCGCGTGAAACTGCAGTCCAGATCGATTGATTTGGTGTGACGGTCCAGAGCAATCTGGCGTTAGGCTCAACTTCAAACCCGGTGAACCCGTTGCGCTCGAATTTGGATCCCAGCGTGATCTGCAGCCGATTGTCAACCAGGCTGATTTCATCCTGAAGGAATGTGCTGAACTGATTGAGAGTGACTTGATTAGGCTGGAGGGAAACCGTAAAGCTGGGGTCGTTCTTGTCACGGATCGAGCGATAACCAAAGCCCCATACGAATTGTTGTGAATCCCCGGTGTGAAAGGCATGTTGGAAGTCGATGTCGAATATGTTTTGATGGTCCCCGAAAAGAGAATGGTCGTTGATGGTGGTATTGTCATAGTACATCTGCAGCGACATCGAAGATCTTTCGGAAGTATGATTCCAACGGCCGAGAAGGTTTCCTCCACTGTATTTCCCGTCATTGGGGAAGGTGTTCGAATAGGGGGGAGATAACGACGCCACGGTCAGAGTCTCATCAAATCTGCTGCGGTATATATCTCCTTGCAGCGTCAGCGAATTCGCTCCGGTTGGTGTCCAATCCGCGCGGAATCCTCCGCGCAAGGCATCCCACCCGTCGTGCGCTGTCATACCCGATGGGTATGCTGAAGGCCCCCAATCGAAGTACTTTGCGTAAGCTCTGTAGTAGGTGTTGTCGCCCAGCTTGCTGCCATAGCGAGCGCCGCCAGCTGCTCGCTCCTCCGTTCCGGCTCCTGCCGTCACGACGGTGGACTGAGTGGATTTCGCTTTTTTAGTGATGACATTGATGACCCCGTCGACGGCATTGGCTCCCCACAGAGTTGCTCCCGGGCCGCGGATCACTTCGATCCTGTCCACATCCTCCAACATCACATCCTGGACATTCCAATACACACCGGAAAACAGAGGCGTGTAGACACTTCGGCCGTCAATCAGAACCAGCAGTTTGTTGTCGAAGCGCCCATTGAAGCCACGCGAAGCAATGGCCCATTTGTTCTCGTCAATTCGAGCCACTTGAAGGCCAGGAGCCATTCGCAGTGCTTCAGGAATGCTCGTTGCTCCTGAACGTCGAATATCCTCTTGGGTTATCACGAAGATCGCGGCCGCGGCGTCTGCCACTTTTTGCGTGCGCTTAGAGACGGAGGTTACCTGCATATTCATCAGGTCTTCCATGCTCATGGCAGTGACGTCGGGAACGTTCCGTGAAGTCTGGGCCACCGTGGTGGCCGCAACGACAACTGCGAGGAAACCGGCCAAGAAAATACGCCCAAGGCGCGTTGCCGGCCGGCTCCCGGGGTTGCGATTGAACAGCATATTTAGTTTCCCTTCTCGGAGGTCGTCAGTGAAACGAGCGTGCGATTCCTGACGCCGAACCATCTCGGACAGATGGATCGGAGCCCTTCCTAGTTCCAGATAAAGTCGCTTCTTTCCGTCGTTCATGTACGCACCCCAGGCGAACGCCATCAGTCAGAATTAAGCTATCGGTCCATTCCAGCAGAAAGATTTGTCGGTCATTGCGGCGGTCCCTGCCGCCAGGGAAAACCCTCTTTGTAAAAATGAGCAATTTGGGCTCATATAGATTTTTCCCCCGTTACTGTGAATACGGTCGAGTATGTAAGTGTGTCAGGCCGCCGAAGATATTCTAGGAACGCGCGAGACTGTTCATGGGCCTGACTTTCACCGCCGAGTGCGCGTGCCAGTTGAGGTCCTGCAATCTCTAGTTTTAATTCCCATTGCTTCAGAAGCCGCGGGTCAATCTCTCCTGCGATTAGGTGATAGCACTCCACCTGAACGGCGAGGTTTGTCAGACCTGCTTTCTGCGCTAACCAGAAAAGCTTTCGCCCCACGAAAGGATCAAAACCGGTAGCCGACAGCGCAGTGACGACTTTCTCGGCTGTGCTCTGTACCCCTGGGTCCTCCGGGTAATGCCACAGAAGTTGACCGTCCAAGTCTTGCAGCAGAACAGTGCCGCCCGGCTTGCAAACTCTCGTCATTTCAGCGACAGCCTGTTCTTTTTCCCTTAGGTATTGGAGCAACATGCGGCAGTACACAAGGTCAAAGCTATTCGATTCGAACTCCATCGCGTGGGCGTCCCCGCAAGCGAATTTCACACGCGCATTCTCGTGATTTCTCCACACCGCCTGCTGCACACGGTCGGGGCTGATGTCTATTCCGGTCGCCCTGATGGAAGAATCCATTGCAGTCACGGCGTCCAGAATGACTCCGGGACCGCATCCAACGGAAAGGACTTGCGCGCCCCGGTGCACATGATGCGCAAGGTATTTTTGCGCCCAAACGCCGGGATCGACCTTGAGCTCGAGGCGCAGTGCCTCGCGCGGGTCCTCCATGATGTAGTCTATCGGCGAGGCTTGGCTCATCAGTGTTCCTGCCCGATAAGACTTGGCTGCAGCGCATGCCTTTCGGCACGCGCTAATAGTCTTGCGTAGAAGCCATCAACATGCCGGTAGAAGCGGAGCTGTCCTTCCTGTAGCCACGTTCCCTGGCAATAGTGGCGGAGGAATTCTGCCCCCAGCTGCAATAGGGCAGGCGCAGCGATTTCCTCGGTGATCACGGGAATCGCGTCAAGCTCAAAGTCGTCATACATAGAAGAAGACGCTCTGAGGAGCGAAGCCACCACGTCCACAACGTCACCTTCGGGAAGCGTGGGGTGCAGCAGCAGGTCGCAGCGATTTTCGATATAGCTGAAGTTCAGGCCCAAAGGACCGCGATACGCGATGACCGCACCGATCGGTTCATCCTTGTACTCCCGGTAGGCTAGCCACACGCGACGAGACCGCCGTAGGCCTACCTCGCGGTACAACTGGTCCACCTCGGTCAGTTCCGGGTCAGTTAAGAGTTGCTCGGCGGCGACATAAATACTGCCGCGCGCGACGGAAGCAATAACGGAAAGGGCCTCTTCATGAGAAGGATCATAAGGGACGACGCGAACTTTCCCCCCCGAAGGCAGTGACGAATTCCTCGGCAGCGCGAAATACATGTGCCGCTGAACTGACGAAAGAGACTGGCCGATCGTCTGAACCATGGATCCGAACACCCTTGAGGGGAAACGGTTCTCCGGTCGAAACCAATTTTGATGCGATTCATCCACGTCTCTTAGGATGCTCGCGGCCGTTCCTGCCAATATTACGGCGCGGGACGCGACTGGGTTGTTCTCAGAAACCAGGTGTTGCGAAGTCCAGCCATAATGCGTCGTACGCCAAACTGCAATCGAGGCACGGCCCCTTTTGTTGTCACCGGCCGTGAGGACGTAGAGAAGGGAGTTGCCACCGCGCAACATCCGTCGCCAGTTCTCTCTCACTTGTTCGAGATGGGGAAGAAGGCGGGCAGCTTTGTCGGGATAAAGAAAACCGGTGCGCTCGTACAACGCAAAGACTTCGCTTACGGACAAAGCATTGACCTCGACGCCGTAGGAGTCGTAGACGTCCGACAGCCGCGGAAGGCTGCTCAGCGTCTTCTTATCTAGTGCATCCAAGGACATCTCGCCTCCGCACCGCTCACGCCAATTCCGATCTGAATACCCAGTGCTAAATGCGGCCGAGGTTAGGCCTGCATTTCGAGCCAGCATGACGTTCCCTCCCAAACTCTCGACGTAGTTCGCAGAGGGGAATCCAAGCGTTCAAAGTCATAGAACTATCAGTACTTATAAGGACTCGCTTTGCTAGGCCAAATGGACCAGTAGTACTGTTTTGATGGGACGTTCCAACGGATTATTGGCTTCTTAGATACACGGCATGGCGCCGGTTTTCTAGGTAGGCTCTGGGCAGGTCTAATGTGGGTCCGATTGCTCTCTGGTTTGCAGAAACAAAAGGACTTACGATGTCCCTCCCAATATTAGGATCAGGATGAGAAACTGGGTCCGGGGCGCGAGAGAGTCACCCCGAGGAGGGTTCTACCAGCTTTCTAGGTTGCCCGGTGGCAAGGCAAGTTCCAAACTACCGCACTGCCTAAATCGTGCTGTACAGCAAAGACCCTTTTGCGCTGCAGTTGAACCGGTATACAGGAAGCCCTATCCTTTGGTAGTCACCGGAAAGCTGGTGCCGGGAATGTCCCCGAGAGGGCAGTCGTGACCTACAAATCGGAAACTCCGTTCGACAATATTGAGAGTGCTCTTGAGTATGTGAATCAGCTGCTAGAGGCGGTACGCGAAGCGCGAGATCAAATTGAGGCAGAAATTCTTCGCGCGTCGAATTCTCAACTGGCGCGCCGAGAGCAGGCTTTGCAACTCGCGAACTACAAATTGGACAAGCTTTCATCACACTTCAGCGCCAGCCGCCGCATCTTAAATGATTTGCGGACGTTGCGCCGATTGCTACTGGAAGAACGGGAAACCCTGGACCCTTCCGCCATCCTTGACACCGATGAACCTATGGTGGACCGCGACAAGGCCCAAAACTAGTAGCAGTCGCCTCCTTACGGCAATCGCGGATATGCCTCTCCAGCAGTCGCTTCCCGGGGCCGTACTTCGTCGCGCTTTTCGGCCCGATGATTGGCTAGGACCCACTCGCCGTCTTCTTCCGTGCCGTAATAGAGGACGCTTAAGACAGTAATCTTTTATCGAGTTCCCGCCTCTAAACTGTGGATACAACAGCGGCTGGATCGTGCGCCTAAGTAATGTACGATTGCAAAATGAAAACAATTCGGCGCGACGTCAATTTTTGGAGTGGGCAAACGCAGGGGGCGAGCCCCAGCTCGCCCCCCGTCGAAACGACGCCGTCTAAACGGAGTGTTGAACAGAAGTAGTCGTCGTCACGCGGTCACGTGAGCGGCGATCTTGTGAATGGTTGAGTGGGAAACCTCGTACGTTTTGACCTGCGGAGTTCCGTCCAGGACCTTCGCCAGCAATTGCTGGACTTCGGAGAATTTTTCCCGGTTATAGGACTCCGCATTCTCCTTCTGCTCCCAGAGGCTGATGCCAACCACCTCCGCTGCGCTTGCATTCGTCAGGACGATTTCCTCCCGGAAACCCTTCTGCCGTTGCAGCAGTGGAATGACCTCCTTTTCGAGGATGCGGTTGAATTCTGTCAGGTTACCGTTCTTCAAGCGCATAGAAACGAATCGAGCAAACATGTCAACCTCCTTGTGGTTTACCGCCTACAGGCCGAAAGTGATTTCGCAGACCTCACTCAGGGGCGGGGCATCTAGCCATACCTAGAGCTGGGAAGGTGGCATCGCCTGGGGCTGGGGAAGGTTTGAGTCTGCTGAGTGGGGCGAGGTATCGCTTATCACCCCTCAGCGGGTATTGCCCAACGAGAGTGCTGCAATGCGCGCAGAAAGTCAACCAAAACATGTGGTCGTTTGAAAATCTCAGGCCCCACCAGATTGCACGGCCCCTGGCTGCCTGCGCAGGTGCCTGGCATGACTTTCAGCAAGGCGTCCCGCCTGCCGAATTCCCGGCTGACGACGGGTGATTTTCAAAAAGGGGGTTCCCGATCAATGATGTCCGGCGTGGGTGACAAAGGAAAGTGAACCCCCGCCCGTGTAGCCCCCACGACGCCATGCTGCTGGCCGCCGGCGGCACCGCATAGCGCCGCGCGCTGACGCTCAGGGGGCCGAGTTTTAGTAGATGATCGATAATTATCACATCAATTATCGTGGTGCGCCTCAACGCCTCCCGATTGGCAAGAATCCGGTCAGTAGGTTCTCACAGGCGCATATACTCAAACGCGGCGTCCCGCGCATAAACGACGGCGACACCTAAACTGCACAAGGGGGAGGCATGCCCATGGAGTTTCCACGATTTGATCTAACCGGTCGCGTAGCCCTCGTCACCGGCGCCGCTCGTGGTCTGGGCCGCGCGATTTCCTTGGCATTTGCTCATGCCGGCGCAGACGTTGCGCTAGGACTGCGCGACGTGAACTCCCACGGCGGTTTGGTTGCGGAAATCGCCTCGATGGGACGCCGCGCCCTTCCCTTACAGATGGAGGTAGCCAGGCTCGATCAAATATTCCGCGCGGTCGATGAGACCGTGGCACATTTCGGACGGTTGGACATCCTCGTCAATAATGCCGGGGTAGCGCCCGAAAATCTCGCGGAAAATGTGTGCGAGGACGACTTTGACCTCACGCTTGCGGTGAATTTGAAGGGCACTTTTTTCACCAGTCAGGCCGCAGGCCGGGCCATGATTCGCCAGGGTAGTGGTCGCATTATCAACATGGGTTCGCAAGCAGGTTTCGCCGCACTCCCTGGCGAATCCGTGTACTGCATGACAAAAGCCGCCATCTCCCATCTCACCAGATGCCTTGCCGTCGAGTGGGGCAAACACAACATCACGGTGAATGCGGTTGCGCCTACCTTCATCCATACTCCAGGCACGGAAAGCGCGCTGGCAAACCCCGAGTTTCGCTCGGATGTGATCGAACGTATCGCCGGTCTGCATCGGATTGGCGAACCCATGGATGTTGCCGGTGCGGTGGTCTTTCTAGCCTCGCCCGCGGCCTCTCTCATTACTGGAGATACCATCCTGATCGATGGAGGCTGGACCGCCCGATAAGCGTCATATTCGGGGAAAATGCATGGCAGACTGAGATCTGTGGGGAGCGGCCTGGTCTTGCCGTGCCAACTTCCCATAACCCCTTTTTCTGAACCGCGAGACGAAGCTGGGCTTCGCGATCGCCTCCGCCATGCCCACAATCCTGGTAGTAGAATTTCGTGACTCTCTCTAAGTTGGAGAATGCCTTGACGGCGATTCCCATTCCTCCAGATAAGTCTAACGGCTACGAAGCAGCCGCAGAACGTTTCATGTCCGCGCGTAATCCTCGTATAGGTGCGGGAACGGTTCGGAGGTGGAGCCAAATCCTGGCGCCCCGCTGCTCAGTCCTCGACCTCGGTGTGGCCACGGCGTGCCGGTCTCGCAGACGCTCATCGAACAAGGGTTCACGATCTACGGCGTGGATGCATCAAGGAAGTTGGTGGCGGCATTTCGCCATCGATTCCCTGATGCTTCCGTGGAATGCTAGGCCGTTGAGGACTCAGAGTTTTTCGGTCGCACATTTGATGGCGTAATTGCATGGGGTTTGATGTTCTTAATCCCGCCGGAGATCCAGTCCGTCGTCATTCGCAAGGTTGCCAGTGCGTTAAATTTGGGCGGCAAATTTTTGTTTACCTCACCGAAAGAATCCGTTAAATGGCGCGACGCGCTGACCGACCGTGAATCGATTTCCTTGGGTACCGAGGGGTACCAGCGAATTCTGCGAGCCGAAGGCCTAGTTCTGATCGGGGAACAATGCGACGAAGGAGACAATTACTACTATTTGTCTTCCAAAGTCTGAGAAAGAACTTGTCGAGTTGCCAATCGGGAATCGCGTTGTGAGCGGGCGGCGCCGCACCCGGAAATTAGCCCGGCTTGAAGGGAGAACGGCCCATAACGGAAACCCGGCCCTCCTAACAGCGAGGAGGACACCGCTTAGATGTGCTTGTCCTGCGTTCTTAGTCGCAAGGTCATGAGCAGTCGTGTCTATAGATCGTATGACGCTCTTACTTTAGACGAAAACAACGAAGAAGCTCGAAAGGTATGCCCTGCCTCGATGGGAGAATGGGCCGCAGAAATCAACAGGGCCTCATCGAAGGCTCCTAACGGATCCCGACCTGTCCTCGCACGCTATCAATCAATTTCTTGGAATCGTAGCCGATCCCGGCCTTGAACACCGTCTCGACATTCTCGATCTCGTCAATGCTCCTTGAAGGATCGCCCTTAATCACCACGAGGTCTGCTTGTTTGCCAGGGGACAGGGTTCCAATTCGATCTTGCTGGC
>Ga0066700_10000593_pt1 | contig 13595 bp, 9 predicted proteins | sample GraSoiAngelo_149_FD_66460 | JGI IMG/M metagenome (GOLD analysis project Ga0066700, IMG submission 66460) | Grasslands soil microbial communities from the Angelo Coastal Reserve, California, USA - 14_1009_09_30cm | ecosystem: Environmental > Terrestrial > Soil > Grasslands | place: USA...
CGATAAGGTTTGGTTTTGGCACCAGCCTCTGCCTTATCGTCGACTTTCGTCTTGACAGCACAGTGGGGCGAACCTATCATTTGCGGGTGAACCTGCGTGATGTCCGCCGGGAGACATAGGTTTCGGCCTTAGACGTTTCCGGGATGTCACGACAGCAGAATGGGCCGCCTTCGAGCGGCTCTCTTTGTCACTGGATTGAATTAGCGCTATGGTTAGACAAGGCACGATAACGCGACGCCGGCCGGCAACCGAGCTGGGTATCGCGCTGGGACTTAGCTTCAACGATCCGGAGATGCTGCAGCAGTCGCTGTACCACCGCTCCTACCTGAACGAGGCCCCTGACCGCGAGATCGAATCGAACGAGAGGCTCGAATTCCTCGGGGACGCGGTGCTCGGCCTCATCGTCTCCGAGAAATTGTACCGCGACTATCCGGCGCTCAGCGAAGGTCATCTGAGCCAGCTGCGTGCGCTGCTCGTGCGCTGGGACGCCCTCGCGCAGGCGGCCGAGCGCATCGACTTGGGGTCGTACCTGGTGCTCGGCAAGGGCGAGGAGTTATCGGGAGGGCGCAAACGGCCGTCGAACCTGGCGGGGGCGTTCGAGGCGTTGATCGGGGCGGCGTTCATGGACGGGGGCATGGCGAAGGCGCGCAAGCTGGTACTGAAACTGCTCAAGCCGGACTTCGACGAAATAGCGGAGCGGGGTGTGACGGCTGATAGCAAGAGCGAACTTCAGCACGTGGCGCAGACGCGCTGGCACGAAATACCGGAGTACCAAATGGTCTCTTCAGAAGGCCCAGACCACGCCAAGCTGTTCACGGTGGACGTGAGCGTGGGTGAGCAGGTCCTGGGGCGCGGGCAGGGGCGGAACAAGAAGCAGGCTGAACTGAATGCCGCCCGGCAGGCGCTGGAGACACTCGCCGCGACCGGCACATAGCGGTCCGAAGTGTACCTGAAGCGGCTCGACGTCCAGGGCTTCAAGAGCTTCGCGACGCGCACGACGTTCGAGTTCGGTCAGGGCATCACGGCAATCGTCGGCCCTAACGGGTCTGGCAAATCGAACATCGCTGACGCGCTCCGCTGGGTGCTGGGCGAGCAGTCGGGCCGGTTGCTGCGCGCCAAGAAGCTCGAAGACATCATCTTCGCGGGGTCCGCGACGCGCGCCCGCTCAGACCGCGTCGAAGTTACGCTAACGCTCGACAACAGTGACGGCTGGCTGCCCGTCGACGTCCCGGAAGTGGCGGCGGCCCGGCGCGGCTTTCGCTCGGGCGACAGCGACTACATCATCAATAAGAAGAAGGTGCGGTTGCGCGAGATCCAGTCGCTGCTCACGAAAGCGAGTGCCAGCCAGAGCTCGTACGCAATCATCGGGCAAGGGCTCGTGGAGAGCGTGCTCAACCTTCGTCCCGAGGAACGGCGGCTGCTGATCGAAGAAGCGGCGGACATCCAGCGCTACCGGCTCAAGATTGAGGAGGCGCAGGACCGGCTAAAGGCGACGCACGAGAACGTCGAGCGCGTCCGGTTGCTGATGAAAGAGATCGCGCCGAGGCTCGCGCAGCTCGAGCGGCAGGCGAAGCGCGCCGGCGAGCACGCGCAACTTTCGAGGGAGTTGCGGCAGGCGCTGCAGGCGTTCTACGAGCACCAATGGCACCGGGCGCAGGAATCGCTGGCAGTCGCAAGGGCCAACCACGACCAGGCGCAGGCGGAGTTCGTGCAGGCGAAGGTCGCGCTCGAGACCTGTCAGCGAGAGCTGTCGGAGATAGCGAGGCAGCTCGAGGAGCATCGCCGGGCAGCAGCAGCATCGGCGGCCGAGCGAGAACGCCTCGACCAGCGCATCCGCGACCTCGAACGGCGGCTGGCGGTGGCCAGGGAACGTCGGGCGATTCTCGAGGCTCGTTCCGGCGAGCTGGCGGGCGAGCTGCGCGTGTTCGAAGAGGAGCGCGAGCGGACGAGCGGCATGCTGGCGGCGGAGGAGGAAACGCGTGGTCAGACCGAGGCCGAGTTACAAGACGCGAAGGAGGCGCTGGCGGCGCGCCACGCCGACCTGACGGCACTCGAGCAGGAGTTTCGCGACGCGCTGACGCACGGAGCTGACGCCGAAGCGAAAAGCAAGCGGCTGTAGGCAGCCGCGTCCGAGATGAAGGCGCGGGTTCGCAAGCTAGCCGACGGCCAGCGCGATCTCGAGCGCGACGCCGCTCGGCTGGACACGCGGCGGCGCTCGCTGATCAGCCAGATGGCCGGGGAGTTGCGGGTGCTGCGCAGTCTGCGCAGCCAGGAAGCCGAATTGATCGAGCAAGTCTCGCTCACGATGGGCCGGCGCGAGACACTTGAGCGCGACCTTGGGCAGGTCACGCAGACCCTGGGGAAGCTGGAGGCAGACCAGAACGAACGGCGTGGCAAGCTACAAGGGCTCGAAGCTCGGCTCGGTGTGCTGGAGGAGGCGCAGAAGCAGGCGCAGGCGACGTCGCCGGATGCAGCCGTGATAATCGAGGGCGCGCTGTCGACCGTGTACGAGGTCATCCGCGTCCCGCGGGGGCTGGAGGATGCAATTGCCGCCGCTTTGATCGGTCAAATCGAGGCCTTCATTTTCGACAGACAGGCTCAGGCGATCTCCGCGATTCAGTCGCTCGTCGCCGAAGGGGGGCCGCGCACCGCCGTGCTCCCGTTGGACACGATCAAGTCGGTATACCCGCTGAACATCATGAAGGAGAAGGGCGTCGTCGGCGTCGCGGCGAGGCTCGTGAAGTATCCGGCCCGCTACGAGAAGCTGGTGAACAACCTTCTCGGCCGCACTGTCGTAGTGCAGGACGTGACCGCTGCGGCCCGTGTAATGCGGCGGGGGCTGGGGACGGTCGTGACGCTCGACGGCATTCTGTTCCATCCGTCAGGCTACATCAGCGGCGGACAGCCGCCGACGAGCCGGCCCTTCATCCTCGGCTATGAACGAGACATGGAAGTGATCCCGAAGGAGATGGACCGAATCAGGCGGTCTCTGAACGTCGCGGAGCGGGAGGTTGATTCGCTACGGGAGAGGCGGCGGAAGGCCGAGTCAGAACTCGCCGCGCTTACGAAGAATGCGGAGACCGGCCTGGACAAGCGGCGGAAATTGCAGGACTCGCTCTCGCAGCGTCAGCAGAGGCTGGCCCAGCTGCGCGGCGAAATGCGCGGACTGATCGGCTCGCAGGGCAGTCTGCGCGAACAGCAGCGCGCGCTGGCGGTGGAGGCGGAACGACTGGAGAGCGAACGGGCGTTGCTGCTGGAGCAGGCCAGGGAGTCCGCCGAGACGGGAAAGTACGTGGGGCAGGCGAACAGCGTGATCAAACAACGGCGGAAGGCGCTGACTGCGGCTGTCGAAGAGGCGGCGAATGCGCTCGGTGGCGTGGACGCGCGATACCGCTCGCTGGGGGCGCAGCGAGCGGCCGCCGAAGCGGCGCTGGGGCGGCTGGAGGCGCAGGTCTCAGCGAAGGCGGCGCAGTTGCGCGGCCTAGAAATGGAACTGACCACGCTTACATCGAGCGTCGAGGCGGACGACACGAGCCTGCGCGAGGCAAGAGAGCGGATGGAGACCTTCGTCGAGACGGTTCGGCCCGGGGAAGAGGGCTCGCATCACCTCGAGGCGAGGCAGCGCGATCTGCACTCGCAGGTAATGAGCTCACAGACCCGGCTGTTTGAGAGCGAGCGCCGGGCGCTGGAGGCCGAGGCGGAGGTGCGCCGCTGGGAGGTGGAAGTGGATACGCTGCGAGTGCGGATCGAGGAGGATGGGCTCAAACTGACAGCGGACGGGAACATCCAGGTGGGGGAGGCCGAGGAGGTGACCGTCCCGTTCTGGCTGGCGGCGGGTCAAGAGGGGACGGAGGAGGGCGAGGGACCGTCCTGGGAAGGGCGCCCGATCTCAGGCGGCGCGCACATCGACCAGGAAGGGCTGCGCGGCCAGATTGACAAGCTGCGCGCCCAGATCCGCAACCTCGGCCCAGTGAACGTCGAGGCGCGGGAAGACTACGAGTCTCTCAGCGAGCGGCACAGCTTCCTCGCTGGACAGCTGGACGACCTCGCCAACGCCGAGAAGTCGCTTCATCGTGCCATCGAGGAGCTCACCACTCTGATGCGCAAGCGCTTCGAGACGACGTTCGAGAAGGTGGCGCGCGGCTTCGAGCAGTATTTCAAGGCGTTCTTCGGCGGCGGACACGCGGAGCTGAGCCTGACTGATCCAAAGGACCCGTCTAACTCGGGGGTGGAAATCGAGGCGCAGCCGCCCGGCAAACGCACCAAGACGCTCGCACAGCTCTCAGGCGGGGAGAAAGCGCTGACCTCGGTTTCGTTGCTGTTTGCGCTGCTCCAGGCGAACCCGTCGCCGTTCTGCGTGCTGGACGAAGTCGACGCGATGCTGGACGAAGCGAACGTAGGCCGGTTCGCTTCGGCGCTGCACGACCTGGCGCAGCGGACGCAATTTATCGTAATCACGCACAACCGGCGGACGATCGAAGTGGCGGACAGCATCTACGGCGTCTCGATCGCACCTGACGGCGCTTCGCGCGTGCTTTCGATGCGGCTGGCCGACCTGCCGGCTGGGCAGACGATCGCCGCGAACTGAGCGCTCGGGCTTTTGTAGAATAGCGGTCGGACGCTCGTTTAAGGGCGGCGCATTCCGGCGAGGCGAACTGGATGGCCCAGCAACCGATTGAACTAATCCTTACCCGTCAATGGGCAAGTTATCTAGTAGTGCCGGTGTGGGTTATGGGCGAAAATGGGCATCTGGTGTACTACAACGAGCCGGCGGAAGCGGTGCTCGGCCGGCGCTTCGATGAGGCCGGGGAAATGCTCGCGGAGGAACTGGCGACGATCTTTCAAACGACAAGCGAGGATGGCTCCCGACTGGATTCTGAATCCTTGCCGATCAACATCGCCCTTCTGGAACGTCGGCCGGCCCATCTGCGCCTGCGTATCCGCGGGCTGGACGGCGAGTGGCGGCTTGTAGACGCGAGCGCGTTTCCGATCGAGGGTCAGGGCGGACGGCACCTCGGGGCGGTGGCTATCTTCTGGGAAGCCGAGCCGGGCGGGGTGGGCTGAGAGGACGGATCGCCCGAGCATGGACATTACTCTGTGGGGAACAAGAGGATCGCTGGCTGCGCCGGGACCCGAAACGGCGCGCTACGGCGGAAATACATCCTGCGTGGAAGTGCGCGGAGCGGACGGGCAACTCCTTATCCTCGATGCAGGGACAGGCATCCGGCCCTTGAGCGCGACGCTCGACCCGGCCCTGCGGCGCGTGGACATTCTGCTGACGCACCTGCACATGGACCACATCCAGGGACTGGGCTTCTTCGCGGGCCTCTACAAGCCTGGCCTGGAGGTGCACGTTTGGGGTCCTCCGTCCACGACGCTTCACCTACGTGATCGTCTGGCGCGGTACCTCTCGCCGCCGTTGTTTCCGGTGCAGATGCGTGACCTTCCCAGCCGGCTGACGTTACACGACGTGCCGCTGAGCGATTTTGAAATCGAGGGAATGGCGGTCCGGGCAAGCCTAGTCTGCCACCCAGGGCCTACCGTCGGGTATCGGATTACTGAGAATGGGATGGCGGTTGTTTACCTTCCAGACCACGAGCCGGCACTCGGTGCCCGCAAATTCCCGGAAGACGCCGCGTGGACGTCGGGCTTCGCGTTGGCGGAGGACGCCGACCTTTTGATTCATGATGCTCAATACACACCGGAGGAGTATGCGGAGCACGTTGGTTGGGGGCACAGCTCATTGCCTGACGCGGTGGCGTTTGCCGAGAAGGTGGCGGCGAAGAAGATGGTGACGTTCCATCATGACCCCCAGCACGACGATGCGATACTGGCGAGGATGGTCGAGGACGCGCGAAGGGCCGCGAAGCTGCCGTTCACGCTGGTGGGCGGCATAGAGGGCGCGACGTTTGCATTGTAGGCGGCCGCCTGCAATGACTGGATGAGCGAGTGTCGTGATCCTGGCGCTGGTGGATGATCTAATGGTCGGCCTGCGGATTGAGGACGCGGCGAAGGCGGTCGGGAAGATAGGAGAGACGGTCTCTACCGGCGAGGACGCTGACCAAAGCCTGAGATCCGGCGCGGTCGAGGGATTGGTCGTCGACCTAGCCATGACCCAGCTCGACCTAGATGATCTCGTGCGGGCGGCGGGCGAGGCGGGCGCCTGGTCGATCGCGTTTTATCCGCACGTGCAGATCGAGCTGCGTCGGAAGGCCGAGATGGCGGGTGTGGACCGGACATACCCACGCAGCCGGTTCTTGCGCGATTTGCCAAAGCTACTGTTAGAGCGTTTAGACAAGAAAGCATAGAAGAACTGTTGCCGCGCCCGATAGGGGCCAATATCATCGAGAGTAATGGTCAAGCTATTCAGGCGAAAGAAAGACGAAATACCGGCCGACACGGATGACGAGCCGGTAGCCGAAGCCGAAGAGAACGCGGCGCTGCCGGAAATAGAGGCCGGCGAGGAAGCCCACGCGGTCGACGAGGCGGTTGAGCGGACACGGCGGACGTGGTTCAGCCGTATCGGCGGGATGTTCCGTCGAGGGCTGAGCGATGAGCTCTGGGATGAACTCGAAGAGACGCTCGTCGCCGCTGATACCGGCGTCAGCACGACGATGAAGGTCATCGAGGACCTGCGGGAGCGGGTCAAGCGAGACTCGATTCGCGATCCGGAGCAGGCCCTGGGCGTGCTCAAGGAAGACCTGATCGGGACGCTGGAAGTGGACACCGGCCGGGGTCAAATCTGGCATTCGAATGGCCACCGCGAAACGTTGCCCAAGCCGGCTATCATCCTGGTAGTCGGAGTAAACGGTACGGGAAAGACAACGAGTATCGGCAAGCTGGCGCACGCTTACCGGGCGCAGGGGAAGAAGCTGGTGTTAGCTGCGGCCGACACTTTCCGCGCGGCGGCGATCGATCAACTAAAGGAGTGGGGGCAACTGACGGGAGTCGATGTGGTCGCGCATAAGCAGGGCGCCGACCCGGGTGCCGTAGTCTTCGACGCTCTCTCAGCCGCGGAAAGCCGGGGCGCGGACGTCATAATTATCGACACGGCGGGAAGGCTGCACACGAAGGCGCACCTGATGGAAGAGCTGATGAAGGTGAACCGCGTCATACAGCGCAAGTACCCGGAAGCGCCGCATGAGGTCCTCCTGGTGCTCGATGCGACGACAGGCCAAAACGCGATGCACCAGGCGAAGTACTTTACCGAGGCGGTCGGCGTCACGGGCGTCGTGTTGGCAAAGCTAGACGGCACGGCGAAGGGAGGCGTCATCTTCTCCGTGTGCGACCAGCTCCGGGTGCCGGTGCGCTTTGTCGGGACGGGCGAGCGGCCACAGGACCTGGCGCCGTTTGAGCCGCGCGAGTTTGTCGAGGCGTTATTCGCCTCCTGAGCGCGAAGCCTCGCGCGGTACCGTCTCGCGGCGTCTTTTCGCTAGACTGACGATGTGCGAGACAGCGTGCAGGACGCGCCCGAGCGTGACATAACGAGTAGGGACGCGGCCGCGGCTGTACATGATGCGCCCAAAGCGGATGTTGCGCCCGGTCTTACTCTCAGCATAGAAGCCCTCGTCTGGGCGAGTTTGGCGCTCGCAGCGGGGGCGCTGCGGTTGGTACACCTCGGCGCTTCTCCGCTAACCGTAGACGAAGGATTGCGCGCCTTCGATGCGACCCGTGTGGCCGGTGGAGAGGTGCCGCCGACGTGGCGGGGTGACCTTGCGGAAGCGGCGACGTCCTACCTCTTCCGCATCTTTGGTGAGACAGAACTGCTCGCGCGCCTCATACCGGCGTTGGCGGGTGTCGCAGTGGTCACACTCCTATGGTCGGCGAGACCATATGCGGGGCGAGTTGGGGCTCTCGTGGCAGCGGGTCTGCTGGCGTTTTCCCCGCTCCTGATCATTTATTCACGGTCGGCGAGGGAGTTCAGCCTCGGGTCATTAGTCGCGATGCTGATCATGATGTCGCTGTTTGGTTACCTCCGGGACCCGCGGGCGGCACGTGCCTTCCCGCTCATCGTGGGGCTAGCGTTGGCACCGCTCACGGATGCGGTAGCCATATTGGCCGCGCTGGCTGCGCTCTTATTCCTGGCGCTGGAGGCGATATTCCTCGCCAACGTCGAGGTCAGGCAGGCTTGGCAAGCATTCAAGCGGAGCCCGCTGCAATGGCTGACGGCGTTACTTATCATCGCGGCAGCCCTTCAGTTTGGAGTGACGCGCTTCGGCACCTCGCTCGAAGGCCTGGACCTGCCCGGGCTGAGGCTGTTCTGGGAGATGTTTAAGATGCCCCGCGATTCCCGTTCTTCTGAGTATCACTTAGCGCTGTTGTTAGCCTACGACTGGCCGATTTTGCTCGGCGGCACGATGGGATGCGCCTTCGTCGGCCTGAAGTTTTGGCGGCGCCGTAGGGAAACGACGGCGTTCGAGCTATTCTTGCTCATCTGGACGCTTGCGGCGGCGTTGATGCTCGTCTTCACGACGAGGCGGGAGGCAGGTCAACTGTTGATGTTGCTATTACCGCTCGCATTACTAGCCGGAGGACTAGCGGAAGAGATAGTAGAGGGTGTGGACTGGGCCGCCACTAGCCGCTGGTGGCTGATCGCCACAGTCATCGCTGCGCTGGCTAGCGGTGCTGCCTTGCTCATGACGAAGTGGTCTTCTGGCAGCGCGGACGCAGCCGAGCGGCTGACCCTGCTCGGATCGGTGGTTCTCGCTGTTGCCCTCGTGGCCCTTGTGCTTGTAAAGAAGCCGGGTCGAGCCATGCCGGTTGTCGCCGTGGTAGCTGCGCTCGCGGCGGCACTATTTCTGGCCCACTCGTCTCTTGCCGTTGCGTTCTCGAACGGGACAGAGTTCGCCGTGGACCTTCGTCTCACGCCCCGCGCGGAACAGCTCCGGGAGACGGTCGACAAGCTGGCGCGCGAACGCGGCGGAACGATCGTCGTCGACGCGGACCTGGCTGACGAACTCGCTTGGACGCTCCGGGACTCCCAGGTCGTCTTTGGCGGACCGACTAATCGCGCTTCGGCGGTGGTCTCTAGGCCGGATGCAAACCCAGCGGGGTTCGTCGCGAGGGAGGATATTTGGCGGGTGGCCGAGGGTTGGTACCCGGACGAAGTCCTGGCGCCCCGCCGGATATGGCGCTGGTTGTTGTACCGGGAGCCCTACTCGGACGTGAATGCCGTGGATGTGCGTATATTCGTAAGGACGATATAGAGACAAACGCGAGAAGGGACAAGCCAACTAACCGGTAAGGCCTAAACATGGAGCATGCAAACCGGCTGGGAGCGCATGGATGGGACTAAAGCGTGAGTGAGTTCGCGCGGCCGCTGCCTGTAGGATCGACTACAGCGCAGAAGCGCGACGCTTTCAGCGCACTAAGCTTGCGGCTCCCGATGACTTGGGAGGCGGCGGCCTACGGCGCACTGATCCTGTGCGCCTTTGGGTTCCGGCTCTGGCAGCTCGGGTCCCGGGCGATGCACCACGACGAGAGTCTCCACGCCTACTATGCCTACCAGATCCTGCAGGGGCACGGATACGAGCATAGCCCGGTGCTGCACGGGCCCTTCCAGTTCTTCGGGATGGCATTGACGTTCGTCCTGACCGGCGGCGCGTCGGATGTCTCCGCGCGCATCCTTCCGGCGCTGTTCGGGGGTGTCCTGGTACTGCTGCCCTTACTCTTCCGCAGCCGCCTCGGCCGGCTGGGAGCTCTGCTGACGTCGGCGCTGATCGCGTTCTCGCCGGGGCTGCTCTACTACAGCCGTTTCGCGCGCGAGGACATTTACGCGGCCGTGTTCTCGCTGGGCATCGTCATCTGCATCTGGCGCTATATCGACGACGAAGAGAAGCCGCATTACCTCTACATTTCCGCTGCGTTGCTTGCGCTTAGCTTTGCGACCAAGGAGACGACGTTCGTCTTTGCGGCGCTGATGCTGATCTTCCTCAACCTGTGGGTGGCATTCGAATTCGCAGGTCAGTCGCGCGGGAGAGGGGGGATCGCACGCGGGGCAATCTTCCTGGCGTATGCTCCGTTCGCGTGGTTGATCGCGGCGCTGTGGCCCTTCATCGGAGTTATCCGCAGGCGGCTGGGCCTCGAGGAGCGGCATCCAGCTGTTGATGTCCTGGTGGTAATGGGGACGCTGGCCGGGCCGCAGTTCGCAGCCGCGGTTAAGCTCCCGCTGGAAGCGGCCGGGCTGAACATCAATCCGGGGGCCGACGAGCGGATGCTGGCGATTCCGGTGGTGGTGGTGCTGGTAGGAGCGAGCGCGCTCGTCGGACTGGCATGGCACCGGCGTGTCTGGCTGACGGCGGCCCTCTGGTTCTGGGCGCCTTACGCGCTGCTGTTTACGGCGTTTCTTACGGATATTAGTGGTTTCGGCAACGGCATCTGGCAGGGTCTCGACTATTGGATCGGGCAGCATGCGGCCCAGCGCGGCGACCAGCCGGAGTACTACTACTTGATGTTCTGGCCGGCGTACGAGTATCTGGCACTGGCATTCGCGGGACCGGCTCTTCTCTATTACTGCCTGCGCGGAGGGCCGCCGTCCTGGCTCTTAACGATCATCACGGCTGTTGCGCTGTTATTCGCGTTCGGAGCGGACAGCTTCGCGGGCGGCAGCGCGATCGTGATCGCAGAATGTCTCGCGGTGGCGCTCGCGGCAGTCACGCTCTTTGTTGCGCTGAAAGGCGAGATCTTCGAGCGCTTCCTAGTGTTCTGGACGGCCGCCAGCCTCGTCGCCTACTCGCTGGTCGGCGAGAAGATGCCCTGGTTGACGGTGCATACGACCGTGCCACTCGTAATCCTCGCGGGCTATAGCGGGGGTCGCTTCTTCTCATGGCTGGTCGCGATGGGAACGAGAGACGGGGTCGCTCGACACCGTAGCTTCACGCCCGGGCGGGCCGCGGCAATTGCGGTGGTTGCCCCTATCGTTCTTCTTGCGCTGCTCAGCATGCGGACGACGATTTTGGCGACGTACGACCACGGCGATATTCCCCGGGAGTTCCTGTTTTACACGCAGACATCGCCCGATGTGCCGGATGTTGTGGCGCGCGTGGACGGCATCGCCGAAGCTTCGGGTAGGGGAGATGGCCTGCGCATCCAGGTGGACTGGACGGACCGCTGGCCGTGGGCATGGTACTTCCGGGACTATAAGGTGAGCTTCGACGAGATGGGGCCGGATTTCCGACCGGAAGCCGATGCGGTACTGCTAGTGTCGGCGCCGAATGAGAGCTACTCCAGCAGTTACATTGACGCGTACCAGCCGTCGCAGGCCTACACGCTCCATTGGTCGTTTCCGGAGGACTACCGCGGCGTCGGCGAGAACAAGGATTTGGCGGAGGGCATCTCAGACTTCGCATCGACCCTCGGGCATGCTGATACGTGGGACCGCTGGTGGGGCTTCTGGTTTCATCGGGATATCCTGCCGCGGGGTGGAGTGGAAGGGCGGTTGTTTGTACCAATCGAGTTTGAGGCGGTGGACCCTGGGCCGTCGTCATCAACGCCGGTGGGGCGAGGCGGGCCGGCGGCAAGGCCGGCGGGCGACATCGAGGGACGTTACATCATCGGCCGGCTCGGCGCCGAGCCGGGTCAGATGGAAATGCCGCTCGGCGTGGCACTCGACCCCGCTGGCAACGTGTACGTCGTTGATAGCGGCAATTCGCGGATCCAGAAATTCGACTCCCGCGGGAAACCTCTGGCAGCAGTTGGCACGGCGGGGGCGTCGCCAGGGCAATTCAACCAGCCGTCGGACGTTGCGGTGGACGCGGCCGGCAATGTCTATATAGCGGACACATGGAACCACCGCATCCAAAAATTCACGCCGGACCTGACGCCAATCCTCGCCTGGGGGCAGCCGACGCGTGACCTTATCAATCCGGCGCCAGACAGGTTCTGGGCGCCGCGCGGAATCGCGATCGACCACCAGGGCAACATCCTCGTGGCCGACACCGGCACCAATCGAATCCGCAGGTATACTCCGGACGGCATACACCTCGGCGATTTCGGGCGACGCGGCAAGGAGGCGGGCGAGTTCGAGGACCCGACGGGGATCGCGGTCGGCCGGGACGGCGCGGTCTACGTAGCGGAAGCCGGGAACGCACGCATCCAGATGTTCGACGCCTCGGGGAGGTCCTTGGCGACCTGGCCGATCGAGGACTGGAGCGAGCGCAGCCTGCGCAACAAGCCGCGCATTGAGGCGCTCCCCGACGGCCGCCTGATCGCGACCGACGCTCCGCATGCGCGGCTGCTGCTAATCAGCGGCGGCGGCCACGTGACGGCGCGGCTCGACAAGGCAGTGGACATGCCTCTGTTTTCGCCCGAGGGAGTGGCTTTCGACGCGGAGCACGGGTTTGTGTACGTGACGGATGGGCTGGCGGGCGACATCCGGCGCTTTCCGTTCACGGACTTCGCGTTGAGATAGCGCGCCTAATTGTAGCTGCGTCCCTCCAGCCCGTCTTGTATGCTATGTGACGGTTGGCACAATGTTTTCGCAGGCCAGTCATAACTCGCGGCTAACGCCCGTAGAGCCCGTAGCGGGCAGCACCGAACTGCTTGCCCGCATCAGCGACCTGATCGAGGACCTGTCCCCGGACCAGGTTGATCTATTGAAGGCGTTTCACCGCGTCCAGCACGAGTTTGGCTATGTTCCCCGGGAAGCGGTGTTCCTACTCGCCGGGAAGTTCCGAACTACTCCGGCGATCATCTACGGGACGATCGATTTCTACTCCGAGGTGCGGATGGCGCCGGCCGCCGAGACCACGGTCGAGTGGTGCAGCGGGCCGGCTTGCCTGCTGAAGGGGTCGCTGAACATCCGGCGGGCGCTGGAGGCGATCCTGGAATGCGAGATGAACGGGACGAGCGCCGACGGCAAGTTCGGCCTTCGGCTGGTGCAGTGCGACGGCACCTGCGACCTGGCGCCGCTCGTCCGGTGCGAGGGACGGTACATCGGCCCGCTGACCGTGAGCGAGGCGATCGAGTGGGCGCGGAACCTGAAAGGCGAGGACGGGAGAGCGCCGACGGACGGGGAAGCCGGTGCGGTAGGACAATCCCCGGACGCTGCGCAACCGGTGGAGGCCGAATGACGCTGCCGAGATACAAGGAGATGTGGCAACAGGCCGATGATGTATGGACGCGAACGGCCAGGCCCGCACACCCGCTGATCAAGGTCGGGGTGGCCACCTGCTCTCGCGCGGTGGGAGCGGAGGAAACGCTCGAGGCGCTCAGGCGCGAAGTCGAGGCGCGCGGGCTCGATGCCGGCGTGATGCTCACCGGCTGTCTGGGGCTCTGCTACGCGGAACCGCTCGTCGAGGTAGTCCGGCCGAATGGCCCCGGCATCCTCTATCAGCACGTGACAGCAGACAAAGTGATCCCGCTGGTTGTTGAAGCGGCGGTGTCGGCTAGCGGGATCGCGCGCGAGCATGGGCTGGCTGTCGTCGGGGACAGAGAGTCAAGCGGTCTACCGGCACTCAACTCGCTTGAGTTCATGCGTGGACAGGTGCGCCGCTTGATGGCGAACTGTGGCGTGACTGACCCCGAGAACATCGATCACTACATCGCGCGCGGCGGCTACGAAGGGTTGGTCCGCGCGCTGGGGATGAAACCGGTAG
>Ga0066700_10000631_pt1 | contig 13270 bp, 10 predicted proteins | sample GraSoiAngelo_149_FD_66460 | JGI IMG/M metagenome (GOLD analysis project Ga0066700, IMG submission 66460) | Grasslands soil microbial communities from the Angelo Coastal Reserve, California, USA - 14_1009_09_30cm | ecosystem: Environmental > Terrestrial > Soil > Grasslands | place: USA...
GACGTGGTTGCCCGCTATGCTCAGCAAGCTTTCCTGGATATCGAATTGAAAGTCGTTGGCTTGGAAGATGCGGTACTAGCCGCGCTGCGGCGGCATGTGCCGGAAAGGTTTGTAGTCTCGTCGTTTCTGCCGCAAATCCTGAGTGCACTTCGTTCCCGTGATTCCCGGCTTCCCCTCGGTTTCATTTGCGACCGGGCAGACCACTTGAGGCGGTGGCCCGAACTGCCCGTCCAGTACGTCATTCCCAGGCACGACCTGGTACATCGCAACTTGATTAAGGAGGTTCACGACAGTGGTAAAAGCGTCTTTGTGTGGACGGTAAATGAAAGAGATGCAATGCGCCGGTTCGCAGACTGCGGAGTGGACGCGATCATCTCAGATGACACCGAGCTCTTAGTAGGTATTTTGAAAGGAAAATTGGCCTGACACCGACCTGAAACCTGGACCTAATCCGCCGCAGCCTCAAGCGGAGCATTCACCACTTGTGGTTTGCGTAGCAATGCAGCTCGTTCTACTTCGACGGTTTCCAGTTCGGCAGCAGTCTGCATATCGGACCATCCCATCACGGCGCCGACTCGCAGAGCAGCCTCGCGGCTGCAGGACTGCGACCAGCAATTTCCCCACGCCACCGGCACGCGTCGCAATAGAACATCTGCCAGGGTGACCGCGCACTGATTTGAGAATGCATCCACTGCCTCGGCCACAATATGTTCGGTATGTGCGCACAAGGGCGCGCGCATGTCCGCGCTGCTTAACGCGATCCGGGCGATATCCAGAGCGCGGCGGCCGTGCCATTCCACAATGCCGCGCGCCGAGGTCTCACTCACTGCGCCCGCCTGTGCAATGTCGAGCACCCAGTTGTCCAACAGGGGATCGAGCGTATCGTCCGATAATAGGGCGAGACCGGGCGCCGTCCGCGCTCGGCCGCCGATTTTCTGCGCACAATCCCTGGCCAGGTCCGCGGCGGTAGTCAACTTTCCACCAATTACCGAGAGCATGCGCACTACGTGATCGTCAGTGTGATCGTGGAGAAAGTGTCGCCGGGTGATCGAGGAAAGATCCCGCTTGGGAGAGAACGGCAGCGGACGTATTCCCGCGAAGGCGTAACGTATGTCGTGTGACGATATCTTGGAACGCGGGAAAAGCCCGGCCAGTGAATTTAGCAGATATTCGATCTCTTCGCTGGTCGGCTGCGTTTTTCCGGGGTCGCTGGTGTCAGGGATTTCCGTAGTGCCGACCAGGATCTGCTCATTCCAGGGAATCACGAAGATCGGCCGGCCATCCATGCCCTCCGCGTACAGAGCCGTGCCCGGCGCTCCTGCAAACCGCGGAAGCACGATGTGCGATCCGCGTACGCCACCCAGCATCGGCCGAGAAGTGCGAATCGAAGAACGCTGGCAAAGGCGGTCCGCCCACGGCCCGGTGGCATTGACCACCCAGGTGGCTTCGATGCGCTCTTCTTTCCCAGTCAGCAGGTCTCGCATCAGCACTCCGCGAACCTTGCCATGAATCACGTCCACTGCCAGCACCTGGGTATGATTGCGCGCGACTGCGCCAGCTTGCACGGCTTCGACCAGCCACTCCGCCACCAGGCGCTCAGGAAACTCGCATTGGGCATCTTCAAAGTTAAAAATTGACCATTGATGCCCCGAGTCAAGCCATTGTTCGAGCTTCTTCTTATCCATATCCGAACTGGTAGCGCCTAGCGTTCCGCCCAGCCGCCGGTAGAGCCACAGCCCGGTGCGTACCGCGAGAGAACTGCGGCGACTATTGTCGTTGAGGGCAAGCAGGAAATGCACGGGATGAACCAGATGGGGCCGCTCTTGCAGCAGCCGTCCGCGCGCCCGAAGTCCCTCGCGTACCATGCCGATTTCGCCATGCTCCAGGTAGCGCAGTCCGCCATGAATAATTCGGGTGGACCGGCTGGTAGTGCCGGAGCCGAAGTCATGTTGCTCCAGCAACAACGTGCGACGCCCGCCGCGAGCACACTCGCGCGCAATGGCAACCCCATTGATGCCGCCGCCGATGACCACCACCTGAAAACGCTCGCCGTCGAGCGGTGGCCGCGCTTTGCTGGGGAGGTTCATAGTTTCCAATCAGATACCTCTGGGTAGATTCTCGAGCCGCGGGGCCCGCCCGTCCATCTTAGTCTGCCTCCCAAATCGCCTTTAGGGGAAGATGACCTTGGTGCAACCTGGTAATACCCTGTGCCACTGCTAAGGGTGCTCCTCCCGTCAGAACACAGGAGCTACAGGGTCGTCCAATATCTATGCCTATTAGCTATTTATTTGCAGGCGCTGGGGGCTTGTACCGTTCTCCGTTGCCCGCTTCCGCTTAACTCATTTACAGTGTTTACGATGACCGACTTCACATCATCCAGTCCCACCGGCCAGCGCTTCGAGCGCGCCGTCTCAATCATGGCACGTTTACGGGCGCCTGGGGGGTGTCCCTGGGACCGGGAGCAGACATTCGATTCCATCAAGCCTTACACGTTAGAGGAAACCTACGAAGTTCTGGAAGCTATCGATAACCGAGATTGGAAAGAATTGACGGGCGAGCTGGGCGACCTGCTCCTGCAAGTGCTGTTTTATTCCCAGATGGCCAACGAGCAGGGTATGTTTTCCATCGACGAGGTGCTGGACAGGCTTTCAAGCAAACTGGTAGACCGCCATCCGCATGTGTTTGCTGACGTCAAGGCGGAGACCTCTTCGGATGTCTTACGCAACTGGGAAGCGCTTAAGGCAGAGGAGAAAAAGAAGCGTTTGCAGGCAGGAGGAGGTAAGCAGGGAGAGCGCCCTGAAAATCAGCATTCAGTGCTGGCGGGCGTATCGGCGGCGATTCCGGCGTTGCTTGAGGCCTACAAACTGAGCTCTCGTGCTGCGCATGTTGGCTTCGACTGGCCGAACCTGGATGGCCTATTCGAAAAGTTGGAGGAAGAAACGGAAGAATTGCAAGAACAACTCGAGAAACTTCCGACTGCAGGTTTACAGTCGAAGAACGAAGGTATTGCCGGTGCAGGCAGGCTGCAAATTCCCGAAGAGCTGCGCGGGAAGCTGGAGGAGGAAGTCGGGGATCTGTTTTTTGTCCTGGTAAACATAGCGCGCTATCTTTCACTCGACCCCGAGTCAGCGCTTCGGAAGACGAACCGCAAGTTCAAGCGGCGCTTTCAATGGATCGAAGAACAATTAAGCGCTGCCGGACGTGAGCCGCAGCAGGCTTCGATGGAAGAGCTGGAATCCTTATGGCAACAGGCGAAGCAACTGGAGAAAGAGCGATAACCGGTTCAATCGTGATCCGCAAGTGTCATGAATTGGACGAAATGCGTGCCTGTGTCGCGCTGCAAAAAGAGGTGTGGAATTTCTCTGATGCCGAACTGGTGCCGCTGCGTTTGTTTGTGGTGGCAGAGAAGATTGGAGGCCAGATAATCGGCGCGTTTCAGGGCGATGAGATGATCGGGTTCGCGCTGGCGGTGCCGGGGGCTCGCGGAGGGCACGCTTATCTACACTCGCAGATGCTGGCCGTGCGGAAGGAATATCGTAATGCAGGACTTGGCCGCAGCATCAAGCTTTTTCAACGTGACGATGCCTTGGCCCGCAACTTTGAATTAATGGAGTGGACATTCGATCCCCTGGAGATAAAGAATGCCTACTTGAATATAGAAAAGCTGGGCGCGATTGCGCGACGGTACACCGTGAATCAGTACGGGATTACCTCTTCTCCGCTTCAGGGTGGCTTGCCGACCGATCGCCTGGTAGCCGAGTGGTGGCTGAAGTCGAAGCGGGTGCTGAGACTGCTCTGCAACGGATCAAGGCCGACATTTGAACCAGTAAAGGAAATAACTGTGCCGGCTGAAATTTATGAATGGAAGGCATCGCCAGAAGGTCGCTTGCGGGCTCAAGAACTTCAAGATCGTAATCGGGAAGAGTTTCTAAAGGCATTCTCGGACAGACTTGCGCTGTTGGGGTATGAACGCGATCAAAAAGGCAATGGCAAATTTTTGCTGGGTCGCTGGCTGGAGAACTGGGAGTACGCCGCGATTGGTGAAAAGTAAGTAATTCACCTCGTTTTATGCGGCGATTTTACTCCCGGGGCAAGTATGAAAATTGAAGCCATCACACTGCGGGAGATTCACATGCCACTCGTCCATTTTTTTGAGACGAGTTTTGGGCGCACCTACAGCCGTCGCATCCTGCTGGTGAGTGTGCTGAGTGAAGGGATCAATGGCTGGGGCGAGTGCGTCGCCGGCGAAGATCCCTTTTATAGCGACGAGTGGATTGAGACCGCCTGGCCGACGATCAAAGGGTACCTGGCTCCCGCTATTCTCGGGCGCAATCTCTTCTCCGCAACGGACTGCATAACCCTCTTCTCCCCAGTGCGCGGTCATCGCATGGCCAAGGCGGCACTGGAAAATGCACTTTGGGAAACCGAGGCGAAGCAGAAGAAGCAGCCTCTGTGGAAGTTGCTGGGTGGAACCCAACCGGAGATTGCGTGCGGAGTGTCAATCGGGATTCAGGACACCGTTGAACAACTTCTGGAAATGGTCGAGAGGGAACTGGCGGCGGGCTATCGCCGCATCAAAGTCAAAGTGAAACCCGGATGGGATACCAATGTGCTTGGCCGCATTCGTTCCCGCTGGCCGGAAATCCTGCTGAGTTGCGATGCCAATTCCGCGTATACGCTGGATAACATCGAACATCTGCGCAAGTTTGACGACTTCAAGCTGCTGATGATGGAGCAGCCCTTGTGGAATGATGACATTCATAACCATGCGCGCTTACAGCGGGAGATCAAGACCGCAATCTGCCTGGATGAATCCATCCGTCATTCACGGGATGCGGCGGCTGCGATTGAAGCAAAAGCCTGCCGGATCATCAACATCAAGGTAGGCCGTGTCGGGGGCTTTAGCGAGGCAAAAAAGGTCCATGACGTTTGCCAGTCGTACAAAATCCCGGTGTGGTGTGGCGGGATGCTGGAATCAGGGATTGGACGGGCACACAATATCGCACTATCCACCCTGGAGAATTTCCGGTTGCCAGGCGATGTTTCTGCGTCCAAGCGCTACTGGAAGGAAGACATTATCGAGCCCGAGGTCACGGTCGCGCCCCAAGGTCTCATCAAAGTGAGTGACAGGCCGGGAACAGGATACGAGGTGCGCGAAGATTTGATCGAGCGTTTGACCGTAAGGAAGGAAGTACTGCGGACGGGAATGGCACAAGCCTGACGCGGATTGTTTATCTCACAATCAGGATTGCGATACAGGAACCCGCTCCGCCGCCAGCTTGATTTCACGCCACAATTCTTCTCGTCCCGCGCCGGTCTTGGCAGAATAGGGTACGATGCGAGCCTCCTCGTACTCCCTGGCGAGATCTTGCATCGATTTTTGCAGTTGATTGCCTGACAAACGGTCGCTCTTAGTGGCAACGATCACGAAAGGACGTCCGCTGGCAGTGAGAAATTCCAGCAGTTGTCGGTCGCTCTGCTGTGGGGGAACGTTCACGTCCACCAGCACCAGGCAGAGCGCAAGGCAGGAACGCTCTTTCAAATAGGGCTCGATGAAGGTGGGCCACTCCTGTACGACCTCGCGCGAAAGGCGCGCGTACCCATAGCCTGGTAAATCGGTAAAAACAAGCTCCGGTTTCGGCTTGCCCGGCCAACGCACTTCGAAGAAGTTAATACTACGGGTGCGACCGGGAGTTGAGCTGGTTCGAGCCAGTTTGGTACCGACCAGCGAGTTGATGACGCTCGACTTGCCAACATTCGACCGGCCGAGGAAAGCAATCTCGGGCAGCGCCGGAGGAGGAAAGCGGCCGGCGTCGGTAGCCGCAGCCATGAATCGAGTCAAAACTCTCATGAAGTGGCTTGTCTTATCAGCAAGGCGCTTGCCGTATCTCGCCTTGGTTGAAATCATCCCGATTTGATGAGCTTCCCCGCAAGGGTCTATCAATTAATCGAGCTTCAGCGGCCGCCGATCAACATCCTCGGGCTTCACCGGCTTATGTTTGTACCAGAAGTAAAGGATGGCAGCGACTGCCAAGCCAATCCCGACGCTGACCAGAAAAAACCAGCGATAGGCGGGTAGAAAGATCAGAAGAAGCACCACGACGCCGGCAGCAACGACCAAGCCGGCACTGCCTTTGAGGGGAACCCTGCTCATGAGTTGTCCTGGATACACTTGGCACCTCACCCCTCACTTCATTGTATTGCGGCACAAATCAGGTGTCACCTAATGGTGTGCGCACCGCCGACCATTCGCCGGAGCAAATGTACGATGGTGAAGAGGCAGAGTCAGACAAAGCAAAAGCCCACTTGTTGGTGGGCTTCGTGACGAAAACTGATGTCTGTTAACCGAGAGCCGAAGCTACTGATGCGCCGTCGGACTCTCGCTGGGCGGGGTCGTGATGGGGGCAATAGCCTGCTCCGCAGGGTCGCTGATTTGCGGTAGCGGGGATTCGAGGGCAATCGCCAAAACGTTATCCATGGTCTCGACAAAGTGGAGCTTCATGGCATTGCGCAGATTCTCCGGCACCTCAGCCAAATCTTTTTCGTTGTCCTTGGGCAGGATGACTTCGAAGAGGCCAGCGCGGTGAGCAGCCAGCAGTTTCTCTTTCAGACCGCCGATCGGCAGGACCTTTCCACGCAGCGTGATCTCGCCGGTCATGGCCAGATCGCGACGCACCGGGATCTTGCTTAGCGCACTTGCAATCGCGGTGGCAATGGTGATGCCAGCCGAAGGTCCATCCTTGGGAATAGCGCCTTCAGGCACGTGCACATGAATATCGAGACTGCGGTAGAAATCGCGGGAGAGACCCAGGCGTGGAGCTCGCGAACGGACATATGACATGGCCGCCTGTGCCGATTCCTGCATCACGTCGCCTAACTTGCCGGTGAGAGTCAGTTTGCCTTTCCCGTCCACGACCGTGGCTTCGGTGCTGAGGATCGAGCCCCCCACTTCCGTCCAAGCCAGGCCGGTTACCAGGCCAACTTCGCTCTTTTCGTGGGCCAGCGTGTCGCGGAACTTGAGAACGCCCAGGAAGTCTCCGACATTCTCGGCTTTGACAACAGCACTAAAGTTCTCGCCCTCTTTGACGACCTTGCGCGCTACTTTGCGGCCCACATTTCCGATTTCGCGTTCCAGATTGCGCACGCCCGCTTCACGGGTATAAGAACGGATGATGTGGGTGATGGCGTCATCGGAAAATTTCAGGTTCTTGTCGGTCAGCCCCGCCTGCAACATCTGCTTCTTAACCAGGAACTGCTTGGCGATTTCTACCTTTTCCAGCTCTGTGTAACCATGCAACCGTAATACTTCCATGCGGTCCTGCAGAGCAGCCGGAATGGTGTGGATCACGTTAGCGGTGGTGATGAAGAAAACCTGCGAGAGGTCGTACTCGACATCGAGATAGTGATCCACAAACATAAAATTCTGTTCGGGATCGAGCACTTCGAGCAACGCCGCTGAAGGATCGCCACGGAAATCCATCGACATTTTGTCGACTTCATCCAGCATGAAGACCGGGTTCTTGGTACCCGCCTTCTTCATCATCTGGATAATCTGGCCGGGCAAAGCGCCGATGTAGGTGCGGCGATGGCCGCGGATTTCGGCTTCGTCACGCACACCGCCAAGTGACATGCGGACGAACTTGCGCCCTGTTGCCTTCGCGATGGACATGCCTAGTGAAGTCTTGCCAACCCCGGGAGGTCCGACGAAACAAAGAATTGAGCCTTTGGGATTCTTGACTAATTGCCGCACAGCCAGAAATTCAAGAATGCGTTCCTTGATCTTCTCCAGCCCATAATGATCTTCGTTAAGCACTTTTTCGGCGCGGGAAATATTGCGGATTTCCTTGGAGCGTTTCTTCCACGGGACCGCCAGCAGCCAATCCAGGTAGTTACGCGAAACTGTGGATTCGGCGGACATGGGCGGCATGGCTTCCAGTTTTTTCAGTTCCTGTATGGCTTTGTCGTGCACATCCTTTGGCATGCCGGCGGATTCGATCTTTTTCTTGAGCTCGTCGAATTCGCTCTTCTCGCCGCGGCCCAGTTCCTTTTGAATCGCCTTTATCTTCTCGTTCAGGTAATACTCTTTCTGCGCCCGTTCCATTTGCCGCTTTACTCGCGACTGAATGGTGCGGTCCATATTGAGCTTCTCGATCTCGATATCGAGTACGTCGCCAATGCGAGTCAGACGCTCCGCGGGATCGAAAATTTCCAGCAACTCCTGCTTCTCCTCAATCGAGAGTTGCAGGTTGGCGGCGATGGTGTCAGTCAGCTTGGCAGGATCTTCCATGCGCACCGCGGCAATCATGGTTTCATAATTCAGCGACTGGCAGAGCTTGACGTATTGTTCGAAAAGAGTAGTAACCCGCTGCATGCCGGCTTCAATCTCGGGCTTCACTTCAGCAGCGTAGCGTGCCACCCGGACGGTAGCCTGCATGTAGCCTTCAGTATCGGTGACCTGAAGAATCTTGCCGCGTTCGATGCCTTCGACGAGTACTTTGATGTTGCCGTCAGGAAGTTTCAGGCTCTGAACGATGTTGACAATCGTGCCCACCTGGTAAATCTCGTTGGGCTTGGGCTCATCGATGCTGGCGTCGTGTTGGGTAGCCAGGAAAATCTTCTTGTCAGCCGCAAGTGCCTCTTCCAGGGCGTGAACGCTTGATTCGCGGCCCACCACGAACGGCGTCATCATGTAAGGGAAGATGACCACATCCCGGATGGGCATCATTGGCAGCTTCCTGGTCTCGAATTTCTCTTTGGATGTGGTAACCATTTCTCCCAACTCTTCTCCGTTCCTTCTGAGCAAGCTTCCTAGCCGATTATAGGTGACCCAGCAAGCGTCTCTACAGAATTGTCATAAAAAACTTGCTATCACAGAGATGCAGAAAATTGCATTCTCCACGATTCTAGTCGCTTCTAGCCCGCCTTCTCCATCATCGAAAGTGTGGCATTCCGCTTTTCTACCATCTCGCGGGTAACTTCGAACTCCTTCACCTTTTTTTGGCTGGGCAAGTGGAACATGAGGTCCAGCATTAACTCTTCGAGGATCATGCGCAGCCCGCGGGCGCCTACCTTGCGAGCCATGGCTTGTCTGGCAACGGCGCGCAGGGCATCTTCGCTGAACTTCAGGCGGACGTTTTCGAACTCGAACAAACGCTGGTATTGTTTAATGATTGCGTTCTTGGGACGGGTCAATATCTCGATTAACGCAGCCTCATCCAAATCCTGCAATACACCGACCACCGGCAAACGTCCCACGAACTCTGGAATCAGGCCGAACTTTATCAGGTCTTCGGGCTGCACATCGCTAAGCAGTTCGTATTTCTGCTTAGGTTGCACCTCTTCGGCGCTGGCTTCGGGACTATCTTCTCCCATACGAAAACCGAGCGACTTCTTTCCTATGCGGCGTCCAACAATTTTGTCGAGGCCCACGAATGCGCCACCGCATATGAACAGGATGTTGGTGGTATCAACCGGGGTGAATTCCTGGTGGGGGTGCTTGCGGCCGCCTTGCGGCGGCACGTTGGCAATCGTGCCCTCGAGAATCTTGAGCAACGCTTGCTGCACGCCTTCGCCGGACACGTCGCGAGTAATGGATGGGTTCTCATCCTTGCGGCCGATCTTGTCTACCTCGTCAATATAGATAATGCCAGTCTGCGCGCGACCTACGTCGCCCTCAGCTGCCTGCAGCAGCTTGAGGATGATGTTTTCGACATCTTCGCCGACGTATCCGGCTTCGGTGAGAGTCGTGGCGTCCACGATGGCGAAGGGAACGTCCAGCATCCGAGCCAGTGTCTGCGCAAGCAGCGTCTTGCCTGTACCAGTCGGGCCGATCAGCATGATGTTGGACTTGGTAAGCTCGATGCCGTCCCCGCCATTGCGCTGACGGTTCATGTAGATCCGCTTGTAATGGTTGTAAACCGCAACCGCCAGCTTCTTCTTGGTTTGTTCCTGGCCGATGACGTATTCATCGAGAAACGTCTTGACTTCTTGTGGCTTGGGAAGCTGATTGGGAGTGGAGGCTGCAGGCGTCGCCGTACGGTCGTCTTCAAGTATGGAATTACAAACGGCCACGCACTCGTCGCAAATATAAGCGCGCGGGTAGTCGCTCGGCGAGGAGATTAGCTTGGCGACCGCGTCCTGTGACTTATGACAGAACGAACAGCGTAACATCTCCTCTGTGCCTGACCTGTTTTTCACTCGGCTCGCTCCTTTTTCTTGCTCGGCTCACTCCGGCTCTTGGCATGTAACGGCCAATCGGAGAAAGTAGCCGCTTGTCGCCGAGACCTCCAGGAATTTTCGGCGTGCGCCGATCATACCTCTATCTCGTCTTATAGATGATATCGTCTATGATTCCGTATTCTTTAGCCTGCTGCGCGTTCATGATGAAATCGCGTTCCACATCTTTTTCTACTTTATCCAATTTCTGACCGCTGTGCTTGGCCAGCAACTGATTGGTAATCTCACGCATACGAAGGATTTCGCGGGCATGAATATCAATGTCAGTCGCCTGGCCAGAGAGCCCGCCCATCGAGGGCTGATGAATCAGAATGCGTGAATTGGGTAAGGCCAGCCGCTTCTTACCTTCGCCTGATGCCAATAGTAATGCCGCCATGCTGGCCGCTTGGCCGATACATATGGTAGTGACGTCATTCTTAACGTATTGCATGGTGTCGTAAATCGCCATGCCTGCGGTGATCGATCCCCCTGGCGAATTAATGTAAAGCTGGATATCTTTCTCGGGATCTTCCTGAGCCAGAAACAGCATCTGGGCGATTACCAGGTTGGCGATGTTGTCATCGATCGGGGTACCGATGAAGATGATGTTGTCGCGCAGCAAGCGGGAATAAATGTCATAGGCCCGTTCGCCCCGGCCCGTCGACTCGATGACCATGGGTACCAGCATCATTCGTGGATCGTTCACGTTCACCTGCCACACTCCTGCCCCGACGACCAGGTTCGCTTTCGGAGGAGGATCGAAAGTAGTCCGCGGTTAAGCAGACTGGTGATACAGAAAGTTGAGGGTCTTCTCGCTGCGGATTCTAGAACGGATTCTATCGAGCGCTCCATCACGTGTCAAACGCGCGCGAATGGCTTCCGCAGTCTGTTTCGACTGCTTGGCCAAGGCTTCGATCTCGTGATCCAGTTCTTCATCACTAACGTCGATTTTTTCTTCGTCAGCAATTTTTCCCAGCAGCAACGAAGCCTTCACTTCGTTGATTGCCTGCTCCCTCTGGCCGGCACGTAAACGAGCCAGGTCCATTTTCTTCATGTCCTCGGCTCGCATACCCTGCGCTGCCAGAGCGCGCAGGCCACGTTCCAGCCGAATATCAATTTGCCGGTCTACCAGAGCTTCAGGGACTTCGAAGTCATGGCGTTTTACCAGCTCCGCAACCAGTTTGTCTTTGGCGACATGCTCGGCTGCATGAGTTCGCTCCGCTTCCAGTCCTTCGCGGATTTTTTTTCTTACCTCGTCAAGATTGGCGAAGTCGCCCAGCTCTTTTGCAAAAGTTTCGTCCAGTTCGGGAAGATTCTTCTGCTTGAGCGAGTTCACCTTAATGGTATAGGTGAAAGTCTTTCCCGCAAGACGCTTGTCGGACGTGTCCTCCGGATACGTTACCTCGAAGGTTCGCTCGTCGCCCGCCGATGCGCCGCGCAGATTCTCTGTGAACTCCGGCATCGTCGTCTTGCCCGCAATCTCCACCAGAACGTCATCCATGTGTACCGGCTGGGACTCTGCCACGCCAGGCTTTGAAGAAGTTCCGGAAGAAGCCGCGGGCTGGTCTGCTTCCTTCGGCTTGCCATGAAGTGAAACTTGGGCGAAGTCGCCATCCCCTAGCGGACGCCCTTCAATGGACACGAATGTCGCGCGCTCCTCGCGCAGGCTGGCGAGCGCCTCCTCGACTTCGTCATCCGTGATGGTGATTTGCGGCCTTTCCGCCCGCAATTCCTTATAGCCTTCCACCTTGAGCTCTGGCATGATTTCGAAGCTGGCCTTGAAGCGCAGCGGCTCACCATCATGAATGTGAAGGTCGGAAACCTGCGGTTGCGATACCGGTTGCACCCCTAACTTTTCTGCCTCGCGGCGAAAGTAGCGCGGCACCAGGGCTTCGACCACTTCGCTCTTAATATCCTCGGCAAAGCGCTGACGAATAATGGAGGCCGGCACATGGCCTACCCGAAAGCCCGGCAGGCGGGCGAGTTTCTGGTATTTTTGGATTAGCGAGTCAGTTTCGCGAGCGACTTCTGCGGCCGGGATTTCAACCTGGATTTCTCGTTTGACGCTGTCTTTTGTCTCGGTGGGGCTCACGTTTTACCTTTCGCACTTGAACCGGGTGAGGCGTCCTTTTGAGCGGGTCCGAACCGTCTACTTGCTAGTCTGAGTGTAAAGACTGGAGTCGAGCAGCGTCAAACGAGAGAAGAGGCACTAGTTGGTCGTATGGGCTCTAACAACATGAACATCAAGAACACAAAACGATGCGAGGGTCATTGCTCGAACACCATTGACTGACGGTTACCAATGAAAAATTTACCGCAATGGCTCAACCAACTCAATCGGGAAGTGATCGCCTGCACCCGCTGTCCGCGGCTAGTGACGTATCGTGAGCGAATCGCGCGTGAGAAACGTCGCGCCTACCTGAATTGCGACTATTGGGGAAAGCCCGTGCCCGGCTTTGGCGATCCCGATGCGCGCGTCATCATTCTCGGCCTCGCGCCTGGTGCTCATGGCTCCAACCGCACCGGCCGTCCTTTTACCGGAGATTCGTCGGGCAACTTTATGTATCCGGTGCTATATGAAACTGGATTTGCCAACCAGCCTAACGCCACCCACCGGGGCGATGGTCTTGAATTAAAGGACGCGTACATCACAGCGGCGGCGCGCTGCGCACCGCCGGATAATAAGCCGCACCCCCTGGAGCTCGCCAACTGCACGTCTTTCCTCGACCGTGAGTTAGATGGATTGACCAGGAAAAAAGTGATTGTTGCCCTCGGACGGGTTGGTTTCGACGCTTATTTGAACCATTTGAAGCGTCGCGGAATCCTGAAAAGCAAGCAGCTTTATATCTTCCGGCACGGAGCGAGCTACCAGATGCCGAATGGCCCAATCCTTCTGACTTCGTATCATCCGTCCAATCAGAATACAAATACCGGCAAACTCACTCGCGAGATGTTTGTAAATATCTTTCAAGAAGCAGCGCGATTGGCCGATAGGTAAGGAGGGACGGCCGCCGCCTGCGCCGGATCGTGTACCTTCCCATGCTTGGGTCACAAA
>Ga0066700_10000632_pt1 | contig 13254 bp, 17 predicted proteins | sample GraSoiAngelo_149_FD_66460 | JGI IMG/M metagenome (GOLD analysis project Ga0066700, IMG submission 66460) | Grasslands soil microbial communities from the Angelo Coastal Reserve, California, USA - 14_1009_09_30cm | ecosystem: Environmental > Terrestrial > Soil > Grasslands | place: USA...
GACCGCCAGACCGAAAGAGTAGTCGCGCCCGCGGAGGTGAGTAATGATGGCCGCGATAAAAAACAAAACGAGACCGATCGCGGCGGCTATTCTGATGAACGGAAACCGAATGCCCACCAGCAATCCGAGCGCTCCGGCGGCTTTGAGAATGCCGAGTGTCGTTAGCCACGATTCCGACACGCCCACCCTCGCCATGTTAATGAGGATCTGCCTGTAGCGAATGAAATCGAGTGTGGCCGAGAAGATGTTAGCGGCAGCGGCCAGAAGAGTGACAACGAGATAGGCGATAAACATGGTCGATTCCAGTAATCATTTGGCGATGCCCACGATTTTCTGAAAATGTTTCTTTTGCTCGATCGCATCGAGCATGAACGCTGCCACTGCTTTGCGGGAAAGAGAGAAACCTCTTCTGGGAGCAGCACCTTCCCGGCTTCGATACGTTGCGTATTGCTCCTGCGTGAGACGCGGAGGACGAGCGATTGTCCAGTCGAGACCGTTGTCTTGCACGACTTTCTCCATGGCAAGCGAATCGCGCATATGATTTCGCAGGATAAAATTGACAATCCGATTGGGTATACCTGGGAAATGCGCTGCAGCTGAGAGAACGAGCAATCGTTTCACTCCTGAACGACCCATTGCGCGAGTAGTCGCAAGCGCACTGTCGTGAAGAAGTGAGCTTGGTTTGAAAACCTCGCGCGGTCCTAACGCAGAAAGGACTGCATCATGATTTTGCACTGCCTCAGCAAGTTGGTTTTCATCCGTTACGTTCCCCTTGAGAACGCTAAGCCGTTCATGCCTGAAGGTGACAGTGTCTGGCGAGCGAACAAACGCGGTGACATGATGACCTCTCGCGAGGGCTTGTTGAACAATCTCCCGTCCGGTCCCGCCAGTTGCTCCTATTACAAACAATTTCATGGTCAGCTCCTTGTTACTACGGTCCCTGTTGGGTCTATTGCGTGTTCCATTCGTGGAACACCTTGCTTGCCGGCAAAATGAGCGTGTGACATCCGGATCAGATCGATTGCTGGCTCCAAATCCTCGTCATTGTTCACGATGAACGTGACGTATCCTGCCTCCGGCGCCCATCGGTGTGCGCGTGCTTTGCCTTCCGCGAGAACCCGTTCCTGATCGCCTTTCGACAACCTAATGTCGCAGTGACCATGGCCATGGATGTGCATGAACATTTTCCCTCGGACAAAAAACGCATCTTCGTGGATTCCCGCGTTCTGCCGCTCCGTCACACCGGACAAGTGGAGAATCCGTTGCCGTAATTCCTGGTGAAGCTCTATTCGAGATTTCATAATCGGTTCCTCTCTGTTGCCATAACGCGCTAATTGATACTATGGAAACTAATCTAGTATATATAGTTTCCAGGTCAACCAAAAGTGTTCAAAAAGAATTCTTGTCGTGACGGGTGTGAATGATTCCACGCCGCCGATCTGTCTGTTAATCTGTTGAGATGGCGAAGCCCCAGGAAAAGGCCGGCTCGACCGCGGTGCGACCGATCGCGCCGCCGCCGCTGTCCCAGCATCTGCGCGAGCTGGCATCGCGGCCCGATGCGTGGGCCGTGCTCGCGCGCAATTTGATTCCCGTTGTCGGGATCTACGGTTTCGGTTGGTCCGCTGCGCTCGCTGTGTTCAACTACTGGTTCGACGGTCTGACCGCGCTGGCGGCGATCGTCGCCGCGCTGATTCCGCGTGCGCTGCGCGAGACGCAGCCGAAATCGGTCGGCGCGATGTCGGCGGCGGCGAACCTCGTGCGCGGCGTAGTCACGTGGATTTTCCTCGTCGGCATCGTCGGTCTGCCGTACTGGATCGTGCTGATTCCGCTTCACGATCTGCTGCTTGGCAACGAACTGCGACGCCAGCTGGCGTATTCGCCGGCACTCTGGTTCACCTTCGGCGCGCTCGCGGCCGGACATTTTTGGAAGGCGTTCCAATCGGGCTATGACGTGATGCCCGACAAAGAGCTGAAGCAGCGAGTGCGCTGGGACGTGTATCTCCTGATCCTGCGCGCACTGGCGATGTTCATCATGGCCGCGCACGGTCTCGCCTTCATTCTCGTGCCACTGATGGCGCTTTTGCTGAGCTATTTTGAGATCTGGCCCGAGCGCGCGCTCGGTGCGGTCTTTGGTGATCCGTCGCGGCTGTACGAATATGATCCGGACAATCCTGCGTCGAGTCGGCGCCGACGCTGACGGCGGCTGCGGCGTCGCGGCGAACGAACGCGTGGACGTGCCTCGACGCAGCCTGCGGCTGCGACTAATTTGCGAACGTTATGCCGCGTTGCCCATGGGCTACAACCGAGCCGAACATCACTTATCACGATGAGGAATGGGGCGTCCCTGTGCACGACGACCGATTGCTCTTCGAATTTCTGATCCTTGAAGGCGCCCAAGCGGGTCTGAGCTGGACCACCATTTTAAAGAAACGGGACAACTATCGAAAAGCATTCGATGGATTCCGAGCGGACAAAATCGCTCGGTACGGCGCGCGAGATGTGCGGCGCTTGCTCGGCGACGCCGGCATTGTGCGGAACCGATTGAAAATCACAGCCGCAATCGAGAACGCAAAAATGTTTCTCGCGGTGCGCAAAGAATTCGGGACTTTCGACGCATACCTATGGAGTTTCGTCGGCGGCAAGCCAATCAAGAATCGTTGGCGACGCATGGCTGATGTTCCCGCGCGCACGGCCGAATCCGACGCGATGAGTCGGGACTTGCTGCGACGCGGATTCAAATTCGTCGGCTCAACGATCTGCTACGCGTTGATGCAAGCGACCGGGATGGTCAACGATCACCTCGTGACGTGTCCGCGACACGCGGAACTGGGCGGGATCGGCCGCGCTAGTGAAGCAACAGGTATGAAACGCGCCCGCAAGCAAAGCGTCTAGAGCGATTCCACAAATGCTGTAGCCACCGGCCTGTGGCCGGTTAATGAACGCCCGAAAAAACCGGTACTGTTGGACGGCCCACAGGGCCGTGGCTACAGCGGCTACAGTCTCATTGACTCGTTCAGGCGCCGTCAGGTCTGCTTTCCGGCGCCTGTGGAGCCGATTTCGGCGGCGAATGTTGATTATCGCTCGAGGCGCCTTTCGCGCTCCCCTCAGCGGCTCTTTTAGCAGCCCACCTGGCTTTCATCGCGGCCGAAAGTTGCGCACGACGCTCCGGCGAGAGATTAAGTTTTCTCTTCGCTTTCTTGACGCTGCTCGCTTTCTTGGCAGCCGGGCGAGCCGCAGTAGCGCGGGCAGCCGATTTCCTCGCGGCTTTCATCGCCTTCGCTGACTCCGCCGCCTGCAGCTTTTGTCTCAGGTTGGCCAGTTTCTTCGAGCCCTCTTGCAGACGCTTCTCGAGTCGTCGGATCTTTTTCTTTAAATTCTTCGGCTTCATGATGTGTCCTCCCGCTCGCAACAAAGGCGAATCGACGATTGGATCTAGAGTTAATGACAAAACCTCGCTGATGTCACGCTCTTCTTTGGTCAGTTTGATCCCGATCAAGCGGCGGACGTGATTGCAATTCTGGCTTTCGAGATTTCGCCTTGCTTTGGCTTTCTTGCGACCGCATCAGCAGGGAAGCGCAGCTCGCCAATCGAAACTTTTCTCCCTGATGGAACTCCGTTTAGAATCGTGGGATGAGCTATCCCGATCCGCATACCGTCGAATCCGGCACCAACGAGCGCTGGAAGTTTTTTCGCGACGTCCTCGTCTTCCAGCTCAAGATGTTGCTCGATAACGTACGCGATTTTGCCCTTATGCCGGTCTCGCTGGTCGCGGCACTGATTGATCTCATCTTCAAGGGTAAGCGACACGGCTCGCTCTTTTATCAGGTGCTCAGGTGGGGCGCGCACAGCGAGGAAGTGATCAATGTCTATAGTGCGATCGAAGCGCACGAAAGGCCTAGAGTTAATCCCAACTATACCGTTGACGCCGTGATCGCACGGCTGGAGGCCGTGCTGGTTCGGGAATGTGAGAAAGGTGGGACCGCCGCCAGTATCAAAGCCGCGATGGACCGGGCGATCGATCAAATCCAAATCGAAGCGAGCGGGCCGCGCGATCGAGCGCGGGAAGCAGTGGTCCGGGTGGCGGACAAATTCCGCATCAAGCCCGACCCCTTGCCGCCCGATCACGATTCCGAGAGCTAGTGCAACAAGTCCACGATATCGCGCATGCCCAAATTCATATCGGCTGCGAGGTGATTGTCTAGAACGAGGCCCGGCGATTTCATTTACATCAAACCGGGCTTCTTATGACGAGGCTTGTCGGCAATGGTGGCGGCGCCACCACAGCAATAATCGGTACGAGGCAAACGCGAAGATCCTACGCCCCAAACCTCGGCTTAGCGCCAACGACGACCGTGGTCTTGCCCAACAAGTCACGCATGATCGTCCTCTTCCTTTGCGTGTCCATGGTTTCCCGCGGTCTCCATCATGTGGCGTCGCCGCCCTTCGAGTAGGCCCGGGCGGCGCGGAGTTGCACCAGGCCGGGTCGATCCTCATCCATCGTGTTTGGTTCGTCGTGCCAGATCCACCACTCATACGTCGGAGTCTGCGGGTAGCCCTCCGGCGAGTCTTCCCATTCCTCCTGGCGCCCAAGCGCAGTGATGTCGAGATAGTTCCAGGTGTTTCCCATCTGCTCGTCGCCGCGGTTATTGATGAAGTAGGTGCGGAACACGCTGTCACCGGCGCGGATGAACGCGTTCGTGCCGTGCCACTCGTCCACGCCGAAGTCTTTGTCGAAGTTATCCGTGATGGTGTACCAGGGCATCTGCCAGCCCATCCGCGCCTTCGCGCGCTCAATGTCCGTCTGCGGCGCGCGCGAGGCGAATGCGAGAGTGGTGTCGCGGGTGTTCAGATGGGCGACGTGGGCGACCTGGTCGGCCACCATGGAGCAGCCGACACAGGCATGCTCGGGCCACCCCTTCACGCCTGGTTCGAAAAAAGCACGGTAGAGAATCAGCTGACGGCGGCCCTCGAACAGGTCGAGCAGACTCGCTTTGCCCTTGGGTCCGTCGAACTCGTACTTTTTCTTAACGGGCAGCCACGGCATCCGCCGACGCTCGGCCGCTAACGCGTCACGGGCGCGGGTCAAGGCTTTCTCCTTCACCAGCAGTTGCTGACGCGCAGCCTCCCACTCTTTCGGTGACACAATCGGCGGTGTCTTCATTGTTTTTTTCCTTTTTGCTTTGGCCATATGAACTCTCCTTTACGTTTGGGTTGTTAGTTTCAATCTTTTGCTTCTTCGATTACCGACAGAATGTTTCCGGCCGGATCTTTGAACCAGGCAATGGTAGGACCGTTTCCCCGCATGATCCCTTTCTCGTCCGTCTTGAGGTTGGGCAGATCATACATTTCGAAACCGACACCTCGCTTCGTCAGCTCGTCGACCGCAAGATCGACATCTTTCACCGGGAAATTCAAAACCGTAAACGTAGCCGGAACATGATTACTTTTCGGATAAATGAGGACGTTATTGCCACCGGCGAGCCGCAACGTAAGCAGGCCATGAGATTCCGAAACGTCCAAGCCGAGTGTCTCGGAATAGAACTTTGTCACCTTTGGAATATCTGCCGCCGAAAAACCGCTGAATGCTTTGCTATCTTTTAACATATCGCTCTCCTAATTTACGTTCGCTCTTCAATAAAGCGACGAACGACCACACAGTTTTCGGACATTTATTTCGCCGCCGCGGAATAGCGCTCAAGACTTCAAAGCTCTTGCTTTGCTAGCTTCTCGATCGGCGTTTTCGCGGGAAGCGGAACGCCTGGCCCGCGACATACACGATCAGAATCAGGATCCATGCGATGATTAGAGCCACGTCGCCTAACGAGAGTCCTCGCGGCGAACCTAAGCCGAGCGACATCAAATTGAGAGCAATCGCATTTACATGGTTCATGCTCCGACCCTCAGATTGCGAGTGTATCGTCTTCCAAAAAGAACGAGCGAGCTAACGCACAAGACAACGAGGAACGCTCGCAGACTCACGGCCGCAGAAACAGAAATACTGATTCCGGTTGCCATCATCAGATAAGCGGAAAGACATACCGGACACTTCGGCAGTAGCACCAGGATTGCGCCGGGGACAATCCAACCCGCTATCTCGCCGCTTCGGCGCGCGACCTTGCAGCAGCCACGAGCTCTCACGTGTTTTTCCGGTGTCATTATCTGTGCGTTCATACTTTGCGTGCTCGTTATTGAATTTGTTCTTCAATAGTACGACGAATGAGCGGGCGCATTCGGGACACATATTTCGCCGCCACGCGTGCATCGACCGTTCCGCGCGGACCGAGCCGCAAAGGCTTCCCACTTCTTCCATCGTCTTCCTTGGCGCGCCGTAGCCTCGTGCGAAGGCGGCTAACTTTCCTCGCCGCCGCATTTCAGGCTACGCTCAAATAGACTTAGAGCGATTTCATAAATGTTGTAGCCACCGGCCTACGGCCGGTCAGTCTCGGCGCTCCTTTTTTAAAACAGAGAAACGGCCCGCAGGGCCCTGGCTACAGCCGATACATTCTTATTTAAGCTCACGCCCTCCAATTTCCCTCTGTTCTCTCGATCAAACTAATCGCCGCAGCGGGCGCGATTCTTTAGAAGGAGACGAAGTGCTCCGCGACCGGCCAAATCATATGTCCAGAGCCCAAGATGTAATCACCAATCTCCTCGCGTTCGCGGATATTCGCATCAACGGCGCGCGCCCCTGGGACATACAGGTGCATGACCGGCGCTTCTTTAGCCGAGTCCTAGCTTCCGGGACGCTCGGTTTCGGAGAATCCTATATGGATGGCTGGTGGGACTGCGATGCGCTCGATGAGATGTGTTGCCGCGCCATTCGTGCCGGGCTCGAGAAGCGTTTTGCATTTCGACTTCCCAATGTCTGGGCGTTGCTCACCGCGCTTCTCGCGAACCAACAAACTTCCCGGCGCTCCCGAAAAGTCGGCCGGGTGCATTACGATCTGAGCGACGATTTTTTTGAAGCGATGCTCGATCCGAATATGCAATATTCGTGTGCGCTCTTCGCCGAGGACGACGATCTCGACTCGGCGCAACTGCGGAAGCTGGATTGGATTTGCGAGCGGCTGCGACTGCGACCCGGCCTCCGCCTGCTGGACATCGGCTGCGGCTGGGGCGGATTGGCCAGGTATGCCGCCCGCCACTACGGTTGCCAGGTAGTCGGGATTACAATTTCACAGGAGCAATTCCGTTGCGCGCAACGTTGGTGTCGCGGATTGGACGTGGAAATCCAGTTGCGCGACTACCGCGAAGTCACCGAGCAATTTGATCGGGTGGTGAGCGTGGGGATGGTCGAGCATGTCGGTTACAAGAATTATCGCACCTATATGCGAGCGGCCGCTCGTTCGTTAGGCGAGGATGGATTGTTTCTTTGCCAGGGAATTTGCGGCAACTTTTCGCGCTTCCACACCGATCCATGGATCAAGCGCTACATTTTCCCAAACTCCGTGCTTCCTTCCATCGCTCAACTGACGCGCGCTGCGGAAGGTGTTTTCATCCTTGAAGACATCAAGAACATCGGGCCGAATTACGACCCGACACTGCTCGCCTGGGAGGAAAACTTCCGCCGCGCCTGGCCCCGCTTTGCAGATCAATACGGCGAACGTTTCCGGCGAATGTGGCGATTTTACCTGCTCAGTTGCGCGGGCGCATTTCGGGCGCGCAGTCTGCAGGTTTTTTCGATTCTCTTTTCCAAAGAAGGCACCGCCAAGATAAGCTCGCCGCAGCGAGTCCGTCCTGTGGCGGCCACGGACGAGAAAGAAACAAAACTCGACGCGGCATTTCACGCTACGCTTGGACACAGCCCCAATTTTCCCCCGAAATACCTCAGGTGACGCCTCCTGCTCTCGCCTCTACCTAACAAATAGTCGCCTACGGCATAAAGCTGGCAGCTCCGCCAGTGCACAGATCATACGTATTCTGCAAGTCATCCTGTAAGATGTGGGCGATGCCGTCGACGGCTCGAATCGTTAGGTCTTGATCCAAGATCTTGACCCGGAACTTCCAACCAGGCGGGAGCTTCAGTCTGCTGCCCAGATCCTTGAGCGAATCATATTTCAGATTCGGATCCACGATGAGCGAGTAGGCGTGCATGACCCACGGATTACCTTCCGGATCGTCCAGGATAAAGATGGGTTTGCCCTTGTCGAAGCCCATCTGGGACTTGCGCGCGACCGTGGTTGAATGATAAGCGGTCGATCCTTTCTTATTCAGATCAACGTCCTTGGGCAACTTTAGCGTGGCTACCCAGCGGGTCTTCAATCCGTTAAAATCGCGCTCCGTTCCCACCGGTAGTCCGCCCCAGTCTATTGTCCAGACCCGTGGACCATTTTTGAAAACGCCTAGAACGTTGTATTGCTTTTTCACCGCCTCGGCATCGACCCTTGCCCAAAGCGCAGTTGGGCAAGTATCGCGAGGGTCGTCCTGATTATTCAGACCCGTTGTGTTGTAGACGGACGCCTCAAGATTGTGCGTCAATGGATTGCCAGTGATGAGAAACACTTCGCCATAGCGCATGCCGCGCAGGTTCTCCGTACGCTGGACTCTGGCATTCGCGCCTTCATCCGGCGGTGCCTTTGAACAGCCCATCGAGAGAACGCCGATCGCTAAACCCAGCGTTCCTACCAGCAAACCTGTTCGATTCGGTGGCAACCTCATGTTTTGTCGATTGGATCAATGACGATCTTTTGTAGAAACACACATTTAGCAGTGTGAATCTCGAAGACAATCCTTCGAGCAAAGATCTGGTCGGTACCGCCAAGACAACCGCGGACGAGAAAGAAGCAAAACTCGACGCCGCATTTCAGGCTACGCTCAAATAGATTCAGTCTTCGCGAGTTCGCAGCGCGTGAAATGTCAAATGCCCCGCTCGCGAATGGAGCCGCAGGGGTGCGAGCGACATAGATGGGTTAAGCCGAGAGGCCGAAACGAGCGGGAGCGAGTAAGTCAAAGCCTTCGGAGTTTAAGCGCGACCCACTTGCTCCGTGCGCACGACATTGGCGCGGGGTTTCACTTCGCCGTTTGTTCGCCAGGATCATTGGCCTCTTTTCGCCACGCTTCGAGCTTGAACGAAAGCATGAACCGATCGCTCGATGTCTTTCGGTCTCGTGGCCCAATCACAAATGCTGATCCTGATCACCGCTTTGCCGTGCCATGTCGAGCCGCCGCACCAGCACTCGCCGGAATTCTGGATGTTCCGTAGGGTTGCCGTGGTCAATTCGTCGTCTTCGCACGACACAAGCACCTGATTGAAAACGATGTCGTTGTCGATTTGAAAGCCCCGTTCGCGCAGGAGCTGAGCAAAAAGCCGCGCATTCTCATAAAGCTGCTCGACCAGCTGCTGAACTCCCCGACGTCCAAGGCTCTTGAGGACCGCCCACAGTTCGACCACTCGAGCCCGCTTGGACATTGAAGGCGTGAAATTCATGCCGTCTCGGTGCTCGCTCCACTGGAAATAGGAAGCCGAAGCCTTGAACGCACTCGTTAGGGCGTCGCGACTCCGGCAAAGAATCATGCCGCTGTCGTACGGGACGTTGAGCGTTTTGTGCGCGTCCACCGACCAGGAATCTGCTTTTTCGATTCCATCGCAAAGGTGACACATGGAGGGCATGACGCACGCCCAGAGTCCGAACGCGCCATCGACATGCACCCATGAACCGGCGGCGTGCGCGTGCTGGCAGACTGCGCCAACCGGGTCGATGGCGCCCGAATTGACGTTTCCGACTTGCGTCACGACAAGCGCGCCTCCGTCAAGTTTCGGCATTTGATCCGGCAGCATCCGTCCCTGGTCATCCGCCGGAACGATCTCGATGTTGTCGGTGCCAAGCCCCAGCATTGAGATGGACTTGTGCACTGCCGCGTGCGCGCTCGCTCCGACGATTACCCGGATCCTGGGTGCACCGTAGAGGCCTCTTTTAGCAACGTCCCAGCCGCGTCGACGAAGCAATTCATTCCGTCCAGCGCACAGCCCGGAGAAATTCGCAATCGTGGTTCCGCACACAAAGCCGGCGGCTGTTCCCACGGGAAGGCGAAGAAGAGCCACGACCCATCGTTCGCAGATTTCTTCGAGACGCGAGTTAATCGGTGACATTACGTAGTGCGCCGTGTTTTGATCCCAGGCATCAGCCAACCATTTCGCAGAAAGGGCGACTGGTATCATTCCGCCATTGACGAAACCGAAGTACCTGCCGCTTGTTTGAGCAACTGCGGACGGCGACCCGATTTCGTGCAAGCGTGCGAGAACCATGAGCGGGTCGCTGGGCTCTTCTGGAAGCGGCTCGTCCAATGCGTCCATTGCCTGCAGCGAAAGCTCCCCGGGAAACACCGGCCTTTGCTCCAACCCGTCGATGTACTCGCCGGCAAATTGACGTGCTTTGTCGAGGAGCAATGAAAAGCTATCCGGATCGGCCCAATGTGTCGTTGTTGATATTTGTTCGTTTTCCATCAGTACCTTTCCCTAGCGCTCCGCTTTCGATCACGGAGTAACTAGGCATGATGAAAATAAAAGATTTCATCGCCCGTAGGACGGCTCGTTGCCACAACCGAGCTTTTTAACAGATTCAGCCGCGTATTCACGTTCTCAGTCACTTTTCGAACAAGTCGACTTCCGGTCAAGCCTTGAGGTCGCCGATCCGCTGCGACGCTGTGCGCCCTGGTCGAGACAGCGACTGCCTACCGGTTCTATCTAGGGATCTATGTCCGCAGCGTAAGCCGCTTCACGCCGTTCTACATGGCACTGATCGATCCTTTCCGGAAACTGATCGTCTATCCGTCCCTCTTGCGTAATGTCCGTGCTCGCTGGAACCAAGCATTCAGCACAGACTGACGTAGAGATATCGCACGCGAAGGAGAAAACACGGAAACACTGCGATTCAAACAGCTGCCGCTTTTGATTAACGTCACTCAAATGGGTCGATCACCCTGACGACCTGCACATTTCAAGAAGCGTGTTCACCGTTCTCCAGTTCCTGGTCGTGGCAACGACGGAAAGCTTCTTCTCAATAGCGTTGTTGGAGAGCTTGGTGTTGCCGTAGCCGTCGGGGCAATAAAGATAGATTTCGCAGTTCAAAATACGAAACCGCTCACGACCAGTCGCCAAAGGTTTCAGGACCTTCACAGCCGTCTTCGGCGGAGCATCGGACAAAAATGTGACGTGTAACTTGGAATGATCGATCCCCTTCTCTTTCACCAGGGGATTATCGCTGACAATTTGCGCAATTTCCTTCGATGTCTTCACCAACACAGGCACTCTAAATCCGAAGGTGTGCTGGATTTGTTCTTCAATCTTGTTGGATAATCCGGCCGGCGACTTTTGCTCCGATTCAAAAATGACGTTGCCGCTTTGGACATAAGTTCGGACGCCGCCAAAGCCCAACGCCTCGAACGACACGCGCAGCCGCTCCATCTTGACGATTTTACCTGGGCCGACGTTGATTCCGCGGAGCATCGCAACATAGGTCGGCATCATTCACTCCTTATTCAATTTCGATCATGCTCGACAAGCTGGCCGCGCGCTTTTTTCTACCGCCGTCTCTCAACTCTCAACGATCTGACATCCCTTACGACCGCAATCAGCCGGACTGAACCGTCGTCAAACGTCAAATGCCCTGCTCGCGAAGACTTTCGGAGTTTAGACGCGATCCCCACGGACCCCCGACCCATTTCCCTTTTCCCCCGCCATAAAACTCTTCAATATCGCCCGCGGCGAACCCGCTAAAATACTTGTCTCTGCTCTAACATATACTTTCGTTTGGTGATCTGCATTCGACATTGGATGTTGGATGAATTGCACTCGACGCTTACTCCAGTAACTTCGCGCAAACACTAAAATGAATCTTGCGATCCTCATAGGCGTTACTGAATACGCCGCGCCAGTATCGAGGTTACCGGCCTGCCAAAACGATTTGGCATTAATGTCAAAGCTCATCAAGCAGACCAAGAAATTCGACGATATTCTTGAACTTGGTGCGGACACCTCGAGCGCTACTGTTAAAACCCAACTTGCTCAATTTGTAACGAAGCACGAGGGAACAGTCGACGAACTCTTTTTTATTATTCAGGGCATGGCGACTTATACAAGGATGACTTCTACTTCCTGTTCTCAGACTTTTCGGACAAACGGCGCAATCAAACATCCTTAACCACGGAGGAGTTGGACTCCATGCTTCGCACGCTCTCTCCCAAGCTTACCATAAAAGTGGTCGATGCTTGCCATGCAGGAGTGAGCTACGTCAAAGAACCCGACGCACTGACAAAACAACTGAAGGTCTCAACCGGAAGATTCTCGAACTGCTATTTCATGTTCTCTTCGCAGTCGAGCCAGACGTCTCTTCAGGATAATAAGCTGAGTGATTTCACACGCGAATTCGTTACGGCGTGCACAACATTTTGCGGCAAAGACATTCGTTACCGTGATATTGTCGACCACATATCAGATGCTTTTGCGGGCAATTCCGATCAAACTCCGACGTTTGTTATACAAGCACCTTGCGTGGAAATTTTTTGTGGAGTCGATAAACCCATTCGAAAATTGCTAGGGAGGTCAGATGCGGACGCGACACATAGGGCGGCTGCGCCCGAGCCGCTAGCTTCCGCAATAGCTGGAGCTTTCAAGGCGCGCGCCGATGAGTTTTGCACAAAAGAGCAGGTTGCTGAATTCCTAACGAACTTCGCTGCACGGGTTAAATCGGAGAAGTTCCTGTCTGATCTAAAGGAGTCCTATCGGCTCGTGGCGGAAACATCGGATCGATACGATGGAATCCCAAACTTGGCGCCGATCGGTACGTGGATTAAGGACAAAGGGGCGGACTTCTTTGCCAAACCCATCTTCTCAACAGAGACATACGAAGTCCAAGATGATCCCCTCTTCTCCATTTACCTGAGACCTGGCGCACGGCGAGATAAACCAATAATGGCCACGCGCGAGGTCGTTAGCGGATTTGATTGCACCGCCGAAACTCCATTTAAGTCAGTATGGATTACGGCGTACCCTTGTTCGAAAATCTGCCCCATGCTGTCGCTACCGTTGTGTTGGTTTTCTCTAAGCGTGATTGCGTCGTCTTTTATTCATTTCAGACCGTCAAAGAAATCGATTGGGGGAAACTGCTCCGATCGAATCCCAAAAATGGACCTACTTCACCGTGCTTATGAAGAGCGAGTTGGACGCTAGTAGCGCGAGCTTGAAGTTGATCAAATCCTTCGAAGTCTTCCTAACGAAAGAGGTTAAACAGCGGCTAGGATTAGTTGACGAGGAAG
>Ga0066700_10000634_pt1 | contig 13247 bp, 10 predicted proteins | sample GraSoiAngelo_149_FD_66460 | JGI IMG/M metagenome (GOLD analysis project Ga0066700, IMG submission 66460) | Grasslands soil microbial communities from the Angelo Coastal Reserve, California, USA - 14_1009_09_30cm | ecosystem: Environmental > Terrestrial > Soil > Grasslands | place: USA...
TACCCCATCCGCGGCGACGATGCTCACCTCCTCGACGTTCGGGCGCGGTGCAGGGCGGGAGTCCAGCGGACGCGGGAAGAACAGCATCCGCTCCTGGAAAAACCACATAAAAAGGGGCACGCCGATGGCGACGCCGAGCACGATCTTCAGGATAGAACCGACCATCAATGCAGCTTAACGCTCGGTTCGGTGCCGCGTTTGAGGAGGCGCGCCAGCGTATCGAGCGCGACGCCGATAGGACCATGGAGCGCGTACAGGTGCATCTTGTACAGCGACAGGTACATCAGCCGCGCGAACCAGCCCTCGACGCGATAGCTCCTCCCGGAGAGAAAACCCATCAGCGATCCGATAGTGCTGTATTCGCCGAGCGACACGAGAGTACCGAAGTCGCGGTAGCGGAAGGGCGTGAGCGGCCGCCCGCGCATACGCAGCGCCATCGACCCGAGAAGGTGGGAAGCCTCCTGGTGCGCCGCTTGCGCGGCCGGTGGCACAGGCCGCTGCTTGCCTTTGCGCGGGAATGCCGAGCAGTCGCCCAGAGCGAAAATGTCCGGATCGCGCGTCGTCTGCAGCGTCGGCTGGACGACGAGCTGGTTGATGTGGTTGGTTTCGAGCCCGTCGAGATTCCTGAGGAGATCTGCCCCTTTGATTCCCGCCGCCCAGACCGCAAGGTCCGCGGGGTAGGATTTACCGCTTTGGGTCTTCACCTCGCCCGCCGTGATCTCGATAGCTTGCTCGGAGCACGCGACACAGACACCCAGGTCTTCGAGCGCTACGGTCACGGCCTTGGCAATGCGCTCGGGGAGCATCGGCAGGATTCGAGGGTCGGCGTTGAGGAGGGTAATATGGAGGAACCGTTCCGGGTCGATGTTTTGGAGGCCGTATCCGGCGAGGACGCGTGTGGTGTTGCGCAGCTCGGCAGCGAGCTCGACGCCGGTCGCCCCCGCGCCCACGATCACCACCCGCAACTGGGCCGGCGTGTGGACGGGCCGATAGTTGGCCTGAATGCAGGCGTTGATCAGGCGCCGGTGGAAGCGGTCGGCTTCTGCAGCAGACTCCAGCGCGTAGGCGTGCTCTTCGACTCCGGGGACGCCGAAAGTGTTCGCGACGCTGCCGATTGCGATCACTAGGGTGTCGTAGCTCAGCGTGCGGCGCGGGATGACTTCGACGCCGCGTTCATCCACGGTTGGGGCCACCACGATCTCGCGGCGCTTTCGGTCGACGCTCTCCAACGCGCCGCAGCAGAAAGTGAAGTCGTGCCAGCGCGCCTGCGCAAGGTAGTCGAGCTGGTGAGCGTGAATATCCATGCTTCCGGCGGCCACCTCGTGCAAGAGGGGCTTCCACAGATGGGTTTCGTTCTTATCCACAAGGGTCAGGGTCGCGTGTCCTCTGCGTCCGAAGCGATCCCCCGCCCGGGTCGCGAGCTCAAGCCCACCGGCGCCGCCGCCGACGATAACGATGCGATGGGGATCGGTCATGAAATTTCGGCTGGCCGGGAAACGCTGATATGATTTTCGTCCCAGATTATGCATGACTCGACCAGACCCTATCGTGGGCGTTTTGCCCCCTCCCCGACGGGTCCGCTGCACTTCGGCTCGCTCGTCGCCGCGGTCGGCAGCTACCTCGAAGCGCGCTGGAACAGAGGCAGATGGCTGGTGCGCATGGAGGATCTCGACCGGCCGCGTGAGGCTCGGGGGGCTTCCGAGGCGATTCTCAGGATGCTCGAGGCGTATGGGTTCGAGTGGGACGGGAAAGTCGTGTTCCAGAGCCGTCGCGACGCAGCCTACGGAGCGGCGCTGAAACGCCTCGAGCATGAGCATGCGGTGTTCCCCTGCGCTTGCACGCGGCGGGAAATCTCCGATTCGACCGTATCCGCGGCGAGCGAGTCCATCTACCCCGGCACCTGCCGCAAGGGGCTTTCGCCTGGACGCCCGGCTCGAGCGATGCGCGTGCGCGTCGACAACACAGTGATCGCGTTTGAGGACCTCCTTCAAGGCAGGATCGAGCAGAACCTGGCTCGAGAGGTCGGCGACTTCGTCGTGCGGCGCGCGGACGGCCTTTTTGCCTACCAGCTCGCAGTGGTGGTCGATGATTTCGACCAGAGCATCACCGATGTAGTGCGCGGCGCCGATTTGCTCGCCTCTACGGCGCGGCAGATATTGTTGCAGCGCTTGTTGGGTCAGCCGACTCCGCGATACATGCATCTTCCGGTCGCGGTGAACCAAGCCGGCGAAAAGCTCAGCAAGCAGACGCGCGCCGCCCCTTTGACCGTCACGGAGGCCCCGGTTCAGCTTTGGCAGGCCTTGCGCTTTCTTGGCCAGGAACCGCCGGCGGAGCTCGCGGCAGGAAGAATTGCCGAGATCTGGAACTGGGCGCTGGCGAACTGGCGTACCGAAAGAATCCCGACTCGACGCAGCATCCGGGCGGGCGAAGCGGGCTGAACGAGCCAGACTACGCTGCCTGGCGCCCTGGCAGAAGCACGGCTGCCAGCGCCGCGACGACCAAGACGAGCGCGGCCAAATCGCTCCACTGCGGACGTTCGCCCAACAACAGCATTCCGCTGAACACACCCACGATCGGGATCATCAAAGTGGAGAGCGAGGAAACGCTGATCGGCGCGTGGGTCGCGATCTTGATCCAGGCCCAGTTGCAGAAGATCGAGCTGACGAGCGCATTGTAGACAAGCCCCCAGAAGGGCCAAGTCGAGAGCGCGAGCGGCGAAAAACTCCCTTCCTCGAACAACACGGCGCCCGAGAGAATCGGCGCGAGAGCGAGCAGCATCTGCCAGCCGGTAAAGGAAGTAGTCGGCAGATCGACCGGCCAGCGCTTCATGATGGCGGTGCTGACCGCCCAGCTGATCGCCGAAGCGATGAGCAGCAGGGCCCCGGCCGGCGAGCGCCCGACGGCATGGATTTCGTCACCGAGGAGCACCAGCATCCCGAGGACGCCCAGAACCACGCCCGCGAGCCGGCTTCCGGTCACCGGCTCGCGCAGGACCCACACGCCGAGCAGCACGCCCCACACCGGAAACGTATACGCGAGGATCGCGGCGCGCCCCGATTCCATGAACGTAAGGCCGTAGACTGCGAGAACATTCCAAGCAGCCACGTTGAAAAGCGTAATCGCGATCAGCCTCGGCCAGCCTCCCGGAGGAACGCGGATCGGCAACCGATTGGCCCGCGCAATTGCGAAGAGGCCCGCCGCCCCGGCCGCAAGACACAGCACGCGGAAGTGCAGAGGCGGCATTTCAGCCATCACGACCTTCATGACCGGCCAATTGAACCCCCAGCCGAGCGCAAGAAGGACAACCAGGGCAAATATCGCTGGGGGCGGTACGTAGGTGCGCGGGCTCACGATTCGCTTATTTTCCGGCCCTCCGGAAAAGGCGTGGGTCATTTAAAAACAAAAAGTTGGAGGCAGGTGTCCACTGACTTCTAAGGCGACGATTCCGTTGTAATGCTTTATTTATATGGATTTTTTATGTTCTCGGCCCTAGAGGTCTATTGCATCGCACAAATTATTCTTGACATCGATTGTTTTCCTTGTAGAATCCTCTTTGTTGCGACGCAGCAAACATCCGGAGTAGCACCAAGGCACTACAGGACAAGAGCACTAAGCTAACGGCAAACATTCCAACCTTTACGGAGATGATCATGAACTTCACGCCCGAACAAATCGCCAGCACGAACAAGGCCGGTATCGAGGCCATCCTGGGTCTCGCGCACACGCAGTTCTCCGCTTTCGAGCGCCTGTCCGCGCTGTATTTCAATGCAACCAAGGCCGCATTCGAGGAAGGCGTCGGTCACGCCAAGGCGTTGCTCAACGCCAAAGACCCCCAGGAATACCTCAACCTGAACGCCGCGGCAACCCAGCCGACGATGGAAAAAGCCATGGCCTACTCGCGCAGCGTATACGAAGTTGCCGCCCAAACGAACGGCGAATTGGCCAAGTTCCTCGAAGCGCAAGCCGTCGAGTTTAACAAGAACCTGGTCGGTCTTCTCGACAAGGTGTCGAAGAACGCGCCAGCCGGCTCCGACGTCGCTGTCGCCGCCGTGAAGTCCGCGCTCGCTGCGGCCAACACAGCCTACGAGAGCTTCAACAAGGTCGCAAAGCAGGCCACCGAGATCGCCGAAGCGAATTTCGCCGCGGCGACTTCATCCGCCAAGGAATCCAAGAAACAGCGCGCGGCAGCCTAACCTACAGGCTTCGCGCCCACGGCCCCCTCCTCCTCCTTTCCGTGGGCGCCCTAAAGCCCTGGCGTAAGCCAGGGCTTTTTGTTTTGGGGACAGACCACTTTTTTTCCTTCGCCAGCTCGACGAAAAACGTGGTCTGTCCCCGGTTTACTAAGGCTTTTCTTCCCACCTGCCGCCGAGCGCAGCCACCCCAAGCTTCATCTGCTCGATAGCTGGCGTCACTTCTTCCGGCGCACCCCGCACCCCGAGTTCGATGTGACGGCGCACGCCCGCCTCGCCCATGCTGGGCAGGCTGAAGGACTTCAGGCCGCGGTAGCGCTGCTCCAGTTCGATCATCAGCGGCGTGACGATCGATTCGGGAAGGTCATAGACGATGACCGAGGCCTCGGCTTCCGGCGTGCGGTGAAACAAATGCGCATAGCGTTGGTCGAGCACCCACTCGACCATGGGCCAGGCCATCACCGGGAATCCCGGGACGAAATGGTGGTCTTCCAGGGAAAACCCGGGGATGCGGTTGTACGGATTGGGAATGATGCGCGAGCCACGCGGAAATTCGCCCATTTTGAGCCGTTGCGGCGTGATTTCCATGTCGGTGCGCGAGCGGATCGCCGCCTCCGCATCGGGGTGCAGGACTAATTCAAGGCCGAGCGCGTCCGCCGCGCACTGGCGCGTGTGATCGTCCGGCGTCGCGCCGATGCCGCCGAAGCTGAAGACGAGGTCTCCCGAAGCGAACGTGCGCTTGAGCGTCGCGGTGATGAGATCCGGCGTGTCGCCGAGATACTCGCACCAGTGGAGCCTCATTCCACGCGAGCCGAGAATCGAGGTCACTTTGGCGAAATGCTTGTCTTCGCGCTTGCCGCGAATGATTTCCTCGCCAATGATGATCGCGCCGACCCTCACACCCGCCTCGCCGTACCCTGGATCGGCTCGCTGCGCAGCTCGCCGAGGCGCGAGAGGCCGAAATGGATGAAAGCGAGCCCGCCGTACACCGGCATGAAGAGCCCGAGCACGGGGACATGACCGATGAGCGCGAGCGCGACACCCACCAGAAACAGCTCGCCGCGATGGCGGCGGACGACCTCGGCGATCTCGGCGGCGGTCGCGTGCTCCGCGAGAGCGTCGTAGCGGAACACGCGCTGGTTGAAATAGCCGAACAGAGCGATGGGAAGCACCGGCCACAGCAGCGGAATCAGCCACAGCGGCAAGCTGACCGCAAAGAGCAACGCAAACAGCATGAGCGCAGCGAGGGCATTCCAGAGGCTGCCGGCGAACGTGCCTCCCTTTCGGTGGACGAGCCCCGGGTAGTCGCGCGCGCCGACATGAGCGGCCATCGCCGGCATGGAAACGACGCTGATGATGAGCACGGCCGTGATCAGAACCACGGGAACGAACAGCAGCAGCAGGAGGATCCATCCGAACCATGCGGCAATGAGCTTGAGGGGCCAGACCGACACCGCCCATTCATACGCTGGCCACTGGTGCAGCTGAGCGGTGATCCACTGCGCGGCCTCGCCCCAGTAAAGCGCGGCGAGCGTCACCCATAGGACAAGCGCGACGATCACCGGCCATACCATGAGCCAGAGCATCTGCGGATGCAGCAAACTGACAAACGCCCGCGCAAGGGCGCTGAGTATCGCGTTCATATGGACCGCCCGGAGCGCTGAAAATCAGCGCTGAATAGTTTGCCACATCTTCGACAGCCGCTTCACCGAAACCGGCACGGAGGTCTTCAGCTCCTGGGCGAAAAGCTGCACGCGTAGCTCCTCGAGCAGCCAGTGGAACTGTTCGAGCTGCGGGTCGCGGGTGCCCGACTTCAGCTGCCTCGCCTGGTCTCTCTGCCAATGGGCCGCGAGCGGCGCAAACTCCGCGGCGAGGCGCGCATCGCGCTGCGGATTCGCGCGCAGCTTGTCCAGACGCAAGCTCGCCGCCTTGAGATAGCGAGGGAAATGCTGCAAGCGCTCGTAGGGAGTCTGTTCGATGAACCGCTTGGACAACAGGCGGGACAGGTTTTCCTGAACGTCGCGGCAGGGCTCGGGAAACGCCTTGGACAGCTCCTTGAGCTGCTTCTGCAGCGCAGCGTGCTCAGAGAGAATCTTCCCAACGAGTCGCGCGATCTCCTGGGCGAGCAGCGTCACCCGCGAGCGCGCCTCGTCGCGGCGGCGCTCGAACTCCGCCCGGATCCGTGGCCAGGGTTCCACCACGCACGCGCGGTCGAACGCGGCCACGAGCAGTTGCTCCTTGAGTTCAGCCGCGTCACCGAAGGCCGCGAACTGCAGCGTCATAGCGTGCAGCCCCGGCAGATTCTTCTCGATGTAGCGCGCCTGATCCTTGAGCTGCAGCATGAATAGCCGCCGCAACCCCGCGCGATGCGCTTCGCGCGCCTTGTCAGCCGAGTCGAACACCTCCAGGCTGACGGAATCGCCGTGATCCACGAGGCCCGGATAGCCGATCAGCGTCTGGGAGCCGCGCCGGATCTCCATTACTTCCTCGAGACCGCCGAAATCCCAGCCGGTGACTTTCGTTGCCGGCACGTCGGCCCGCGCGAGCTCGGCGAACTCCTCTCCAGCCTTTTTGCCGAGCTCGGCGCGCAGTTGAGCGAGGTTGCGGCCCGTCGCGAGCTGCCGGCCATGTTCGTCAACGATGCGGAAATTCATTGAAAGATGTGCGGGCAGCATTTCTTGCCGGAAGGCATCGAGCGGGATCGTGAGATCGAGCTCGCGTCGCGCGTAGCGGGCGATAGCCTGCGCGAGCATGGCGTCTGCAGGTTCGTTGGCCACGAGGAAGGCATCGACGAATTCCGGCAGCGCACCGAGCAGGTGGCGGAGCTTCTGCGGCAGCGTCTTGGCGAGCCGCGTGATCTTTTCATGCAGCAACCCCGGCACGAGCCAGTCGCACGGGGCCGCATCGACCTGGTTCAGCGCGAGAAGGGGCACGGTGAGCGTCACGCCGTCGCGCGGCGAGCCCGGATCGTGATGGTAATCGAGCGCGAAGCTGCGTCCCGCCATCTCGAGCTGGTGCGGAAACTGTTCCGTCGTGATTCCCGCCGCCTCGTGGCGCATCAGATCTTCGCGCTTGAGGAACAACAGCTTCGGATTCGCGCTTTCCGCTTCGCGACGCCAGCCGTCGAAATCCGCGCCGTTGTGGATACCGTCTGGGACGAGGCTCTCGTAGAACGCGCAGATCAGCTCGTCGTCCACCAGCACGTCCGGCCGGCGCGACTTGTGCTCGAGCTGCTCAATCTCGCGGACGAGCCTGCGGTTATGCAGAAAAAACGGGGCGCGCGTGTCGTAGTCTCCTTCGACCAGCGCCTGGCGAATGAATATCCTTCTCGATTCGACCGGGTCCATCGGACCGTAATGCACGCGCCGCTTTGCATACAGCAGCAGCCCGTAGAGCGTTCCGCGCTCGAATGCGGCGACGCGCGCCGGCAGCTTCTCCCAGTGCGGCTCGTAGCGGTGGCGCTTGACGAGATGCGCGCCGACCGACTCGAGCCACTCGGGCTCTATGGTGGCGACGCAGCGCGCGTACAGGCGCGTGGTTTCGGTCAGCTCCGCCGCGATGACCCAGCGCCCGGCTTTCCTTCGCACTCCCGAGCCGGGATGAATCCAGAAGCGGATGCCGCGGGCGCCAAGATAATTCCCTTCCTCGGTCTTCATGCCGACGTTGCCGAGGAGGCCCGCGAGCAGCGCTCTATGCACTTGCTGATAGGTCGCGGGCGTCTCGGAAATGCGCCAGCCGAGCTCGGCGACCAGCTCCTTGAGCTGCCCGTGAATGTCGCGCCACTCGCGCATGCGGTTGAACGAGAGAAAATGCTCGCGGCAGGCCTCGTGTAGCTTGCGGCTGGATTTCATGTGGGCAAGCGCTTCCTCGAAGAACTTCCAGAGCTTGAGCCAGGAAAGGAAATCGGACTTCTCGTCGTCGAAGCGCTTCTGCGCTTCGTCGGCTGCCGAGGCCCGTTCGCTCGGCCTCTGGCGAGGGTCCTGCACCGAGAGCGCGGCGGCGATGACGAGGACCTCGCGGAGCGCGTTCTCCGATTTCGCCGCAAGCACCATGCGGCCGACGCGCGGGTCCACCGGCAGCTTAGCGAGCTGCCTTCCGATTTCGGTAAGCTCGTTGGCTTCGTCCACGGCGCCCAGCTCGGCGAGCTGCGCATAGCCGTCCTGGATCGCCTTGGACGCCGGAGAATCGATGAACGGAAATTCCTCGACCGTGCCTAGACCCAGCGATTTCATTCGCAGGATGACGCTGGCGAGCGACGAGCGCAGCACTTCCGGATCGGTGAACGCCGGGCGCGAGTTGTATTCCTCCTCGGCGTAGAGGCGGACGCAGACCCCGCTCGCGACCCGGCCGCAGCGGCCGGCACGTTGCTTCGCGGAGGCCTGGGAAATGTTCTCCACGCGCAGCTGCTCGACCTTGTTGCGATAACTGTAGCGCTTGACGCGCGCGAGTCCGGTGTCGACCACGTAGCGGATTCCGGGCACGGTAAGCGAGGTCTCGGCGACATTGGTCGCGAGCACGATGCGCCGGCCGCCGTGCGGCTTGAATACGCGTTCCTGCTCCTCGGCCGAGAGCCGCGCGAACAGGGGCAGGATCTCGGTGTGGGGAGGGTGGTGCTTGCGCAACGTCTCTGCGGCCTCGCGGATCTCGCGCTCGCCCGGCAGAAACACGAGGACGTCGCCCTCACCTTGGCGCGCGAGCTCGTCCGCAGCGTCCCTGATCGCCTCGTTGAGATCGTAGTCTTCGTCTTCCGACTCGACCGGGTGGTAACGGACCTCCACCGGGTAGAGCCGCCCGGATACCTCGATGACGGGAGCGCCGTCGAAGTGCTTCGAGAACCGCTCGGCATCGATGGTCGCCGAAGTGATCACGAGCTTGAGATCCGTCCGCCGCGGCAGGAGCTGTTTCGCGTATCCGAGCAGGAAGTCGATGTTGAGGCTCCTCTCGTGCGCCTCATCGATGATCAGCGTGTCGTACCGGCGCAGCTCGCGGTCGCCTTGAGTCTCGGCAAGCAGGATGCCGTCGGTCATGATCTTGATGTAGGAGCGCGGACCGACTCGATCGGTGAAGCGGATCTTGTAGCCGACCGCGCCCCCGAGCTCGGCCTTCAGCTCGTGGGCGACGCGGGCAGCGGTCGCGCGCGCGGCGATCCTGCGCGGCTGGGTATGCCCGATGAGCCCTTCAATCCCGCGACCCAGCCCGAGGCAGATCTTCGGCAGCTGCGTGGTCTTGCCCGAGCCGGTTTCGCCGCACACGATGACGACTTGATGCGAGGAGATGGCTTTTGCGATCTCCTCGCGCCTCGCGCAGATCGGCAGCTCGGGCGGAAACTCGGGGCGCGGCGCAAGCGCGCGGCGCTGCTCGATCTCGGCTGGAGAGAAAGCCATTACCAGGTCGTCACTCCCGCGGAAGCGGGAGTCCAGGAAGCGATTGCTCTCTGCAGCTCACTTTTTCCCGAGCAGGCGTTCCGCGTAGCGCGCGAGCGGGTCCACTTCCAGATTGACGCCGTCGCCGACCTCCAGATACCTCAACGTGGTCACGGCGAGGGTACGCGGGATCAGGTTGACCTCGAACTCGGCGCCTCGCGCCGCGTTAACCGTGAGGCTCACTCCGTGCACCGTGACCGAGCCTTTGCGTGCGATGTAGCGCGCGAGTCCCGACGGCGCGCGCACGCTGAGCAAACGGCTCTTGCCCGCCGGCTCGAAGCGTGTCACCTTCCCGACTCCGTCGACGTGACCGAGAACGAAGTGGCCGTCGAGCCGGTCGGAAAGCCGCAGCGCCTTCTCCAGGTTGACCTCTCCCGGTCTGTCCAGCCCGGCGGTGCAGCGCAGAGTCTCGCGGGAAACATCGACGCCGAAGCCTTTTTTCCCGCGGTTCACCACGGTGAGGCACACGCCGTTGACCGCGATGCTGTCGCCGACCGCAACGTCGCTCAAGCCCAACGCGCCCGCGTCGATGGCGAGTCGAAGACCGCCCTTTGCGGACTCGACCCGGCTGATTTTGCCGACGGCGGCTATGATTCCGGTAAACATGGAAAAGAATTCTACTTGGCTTTGTCCGGCGAGTCGCCGCGGCAAACCCAGGTTACCTCGACGTCCGGAGGCAGAATGACAAAGACGAAGACCGCTCCCATCCCCATCGCGGGCGTCGCCCACATCGAAGCGCGGCTGATGAAGGTCCCGGAGGCTGTGCGGCTCGGCGCCTCCGACAGCCTCCTAGCTACAATCCGTCCACGGCCGCTTCAAAGCCTCGCCAAGATACGAAGGTCTTCGCCCACGCGCTCGACCTCGCGGATTTTCAGTGCCTTGCTGCGCGAAAGCTCGGTCAGCGCCGGCAGATGGAACATGCCCCGGCCCGAATCGCCGATCAGGCTGGGAGCAAGGTAGACCAGCAGCTCGTCCACCACACCCGCCTGGAGAAGCGATCCGTTCAGCTTCGTGCCCGCCTCGACGTGGATCTCGTTGAGTTCCCGCCGCGCGAGCTCTTCCATCAGCTTGAACAGCTCGACCTTCCCGCCGTCGTTCGGGATGATCACGACCTCGGCCCCCGCCTCTTTCAGCGAAGCGATCTTCTTCGCATCGCTCACCGCGCCGACGACGAGCGTCTTCCCCCCCTGCAGGACGCGCGCGGAAGGGGATGTCTCGAATTTCGAATCGACGACGATCTTGAGTGGCTGCCTGGGCGTATCGACGCCGCGCACGTTGAGCTGCGGGTCGTCGTCCCTCACCGTGCCGAAGCCGGTGAGAACCGCGCAGGCACGCGCCCGCCAGCGATGCCCGTCCCGCCGCGCCGGTTCTCCAGTGATCCACTGGCTCCTGCCGTTCGCGAGCGCGGTACGCCCGTCGAGGCTCGCCGCGATTTTCACCCGCATCCAAGGCCGGCCGCGCGTCATGCGGGCGACAAACCCGATGTTGAGCTCGCGCGCCTCGTCCTCCATCAATCCGTGTTCGACCGCAATCCCCGCTGCGCGCAGCCTCGCAAAGCCCGCACCGGCGACCTGCGGATTCGGATCCTGCATCGCTGCCACCACGCGCTCGACGCCGGCATCGCGGATCGCGTCCACGCAGGGCGGAGTGCGCCCGTGATGGCTGCACGGTTCCAGGTTCACGTACAGTGTTGCGCCGCGTGCCCGCGCCCCGGCTGCTTTCAGTGCCAGCACCTCCGCGTGCGGCATGCCGGTCTTTTCATGCCAGCCTGTGCCGACCACCGCCCCCTCCCTGACGATGACACAACCGACGCGCGGATTGGGTGTCGTAGTGTAGAGGCCGCGCCCGGCAAGTTCGAGCGCCTGCCCCATGAATCCATGGTTGGCGGCCGTGAGCATTATTTCTCGATGCGGCGCGCGCGCTTGGTGCCTGGCTTCTTCACCTCGAGTATCGCTTCGCGGAAGTCGTCCACGCGCTGAAAATCCTCGTACACCGAAGCGAAGCGGATGTAGGCGACGTCGTCCATCTTCTTCAGCTCGCGCATCACCATCTCTCCGATCACGCGGCTGGCCACTTCGCGCTCACCGAAAGCGAGGACGCGCTGCTCGATCCGGTTGATCGACTGGTCGACGTACTCGGTGGGTACCGGCCGCTTGTGCAGCGCGCGCATGAAGCCGGTGCGGACCTTCTCACGATCGTAGGGGACGCGATTACCGCTCGACTTCACCACCATGGGCATCGAGAGCTCGACGCGCTCGTAGGTCGTGAAGCGCTTCCCGCACGCCTCGCACTGGCGCCGGCGGCGCACGCTGTCGCCGTCCTCGGACTCACGCGAGTCGATGACCGCCGTGTCCTCGGCCTTGCAGTACGGGCATCTCACCGCGCTTCTCCGGCGCTAGGCCGCGGCGACGCGCTGCCCGCCGCCCGCCTCCGCCGCGCGGTATACCGGGAAGCGGCGGCATAGTTCGGACACTTCTACCATCACGCGCTTGATGACTTTCTCGTCCTGCGGAGCGTCGAGAACGTCTGCGATGAGCTCGCCGAGATGCGCGGCTTCGGATTCCCGAAAGCCGCGCGTGGTCATGGCCGGCGACCCGATGCGGATGCCGCTCGCCACGAAAGGTTTTTGCGGATCGTTCGGTATCGCGTTCTTGTTGACCGTGATGTGCGCCCGGCCGAGCGCGTCCTCGGCTTCGCGGCCGGTGACGTTTTTCGCGCGCAGGTCGAGCAGCAACATATGGCAGTCCGTGCCGCCCGAGACGATGCGCACGCCGCGCGCCTGCAGGGTTTTCGCCAGGGTCTTTGCGTTGGTAATCACCTGTTTCTGGTAGGCGCGAAACTCGGGCGCGAGGGCTTCCTTGAACGCTACCGCCTTGGCGGCGATGACATGCATCAGCGGCCCGCCCTGCAGGCAGGGGAAGATCGCCGCGTTGAGGATTTTCTCGTGCTCGGCGCCGGCGAGGATCAGCCCCCCGCGCGGGCCGCGCAAGGTCTTGTGAGTCGTACTGGTGACGAAGTCTGCGATCCCGATCGGGCTCGGGTAGAGCCCGGTAGCGATCAGCCCGGCGTAGTGTGCGATGTCCGCCATCAAGTAAGCGCGAGCCTCGTCGGCGATTTCCCGCAGTCGCCGCCAGTCGATCACGCGGGAATAGGCCGAGGCGCCCGCGACGATCATGCGCGGTTTGTGCTCGCGCCCGAGGCGCTGCACGCTGTCGTAGTCGATCGTCTCTTCGGCGTTCAGGCCGTAAGCGAGAGCGCGGTAAAGCTTGCCGCTCGCGCTCACCGCCGCGCCGTGGGTGAGGTGTCCGCCGTGGGCAAGCGACATGCCGAGGATCGCGTCGCCCGGTTTCAGCGCCGCCATATAGACGGCCTGGTTCGCCTGCGAGCCCGAGTGCGGCTGCACGTTGGCGTAGTCGCAGCCGAACAGCTGCCTGGCGCGGAGGATTGCAAGCTGCTCTGCGATATCGACGAATTCGCAGCCGCCGTAGTAGCGCTTGCCGGGATAGCCCTCGGCGTACTTGTTGGTGAGCTGCGACCCTTGAGCAGCGAGCACCGCGGGGCTCGCGTAGTTCTCCGAGGCGATCAGCTCGACGTGGTCTTCCTGGCGCTGGTTTTCCTGCTGGACCGCCGCCCA
>Ga0066700_10000643_pt1 | contig 13174 bp, 13 predicted proteins | sample GraSoiAngelo_149_FD_66460 | JGI IMG/M metagenome (GOLD analysis project Ga0066700, IMG submission 66460) | Grasslands soil microbial communities from the Angelo Coastal Reserve, California, USA - 14_1009_09_30cm | ecosystem: Environmental > Terrestrial > Soil > Grasslands | place: USA...
AGCGAATACGGAGGACTCGATTTGGCTTTTAACAACGCGGGCATCGAGGGCGAAGTGCGACCGCTCGTTGAGCAGACCGAATCCAACTACGACGCGGTGATGGACATTAATGTCAAAGGCGTCTGGCTCTCGATGAAGTACGAGATTCCGCGGATGCTGGACCGCGGTGGTGGAGCCATCGTCAACTGCGCGTCGGTGGCCGGATTGATTGGGTTTCCAAACATCGGGATTTACATCGCGTCGAAGCACGCGGTGATCGGTCTTACCAAGACCGCCGCGTTGGAGTACTCCGCGCAAGGGATCCGGGTAAATGCGGTCAACCCGGCAGTGATAGATACGGAGATGGTCGACCGAATTGCCGCGGGGTTGAGTATGGAAAAGAACGACCTCTCCACCTTGCATCCCATCGGCCGCCTGGGGCGAGTCGACGAAGTGGCAGAGGCGGTATTATGGCTTTGTTCCGACAGAGCGTCGTTTGTTACGGGGCACAGTCTGCTTGTCGACGGGGGATTCACGGCGCGTTGATACACATCGGATGAGGACGCCCGATGACGTCAGTGCGATACTTTTCTGAATGAGCAGGGCGTTCGTTAAAGAGGATGTCGATCTTCCGGAGCGCAGCGGACGGAAGCGATCGGGGTCAGGGCTGCCGCCGGGGGCGACTAATTACATCACTGCGCGCGGCGCGAAGCGTCTGCGCAACGAACTGCAGAAGCTTCGCGCGACAAACGCCGCCAGCGAGCGCGTCATCGAACTCGAACAAATTCTGGCATCGGTCCATGTTGTTGATCCTCCGGATGCTCCGTCGAACAGCGTCACGTTTGGCGCAACGGTAACGGTGAAGGATAAGAAAGGCGCGACCGAAACGTTTACCATCGTCGGCGTCGACGAACTCGATTTCGAACGAGACGGCGTCAGTTGGATTTCTCCGCTCGGCAAGGCGCTGCTGAACGCGGACGTGGGCAACTGGATTAAAGTCGATGATGGACGAAGTGCGAAAATTATGAAGATCAAGGCATAGGTGAAAGGTGATGGTTTCTCCTTCGTTAAAACTACGGCGTGACAAGTGAGGGTTGAGAGACAGGAAGCCACAAGTCAGAGGTCGGAGGTCGGAAGTCAGAATTCAGGAGCTTAAACGCGCGAGCGGATACTCCTCATTACTTGGTCGCTCGCTTGAAATAATCTTGTAGTCGGAGGACGCGACAATCAGGAGTGTTCGTCGTGGTGTGCGTTTTCGACGGGAGTTTGCTCTACTGTCGGCTGCGCTGGCAGGTCGAGATGCGCGGTTTCTGTATCCGTGGCCGCGGCTTTGACCGTGCTGCCGGTCGAGCGAATGGCCTCCTCGATTTTCTTCTGACTCGTGGCCAGCGGATCGTAAGAGACGTGAAGCGCTCCCTTTTCTATTTTGAGTTCGATCACACCGTCTAAAGCTTCGACCGCATCGGTTATTTCCTTTTGATGGCTGGGATCTCCCAGCTGCTGAATTTCAATGCGAGCGACCATGGTTTCGCTCAATGTCGAATCGGCGTGATCAGATTGTTCCTTCACTTCTTCTAAATGTGTTCGTGCGATGGACGGTGACTTCGTGTATTCCTAAAGATTGACACAGCAGAATTCTGCCATGGCCTCTCTAAGCGCTTTGCTTTCTAAATGGCCGCTCCTGCGCCAAATTCGAGAAGGCAAAGACGGAACCGGGTTCGAATCGATGTCCGAAAAAACGCGCACGCTGCGTGCGCGCATTGATGACGCACAGATTGCGCGATCGGTCTGTCCGTACTGCGGTGTTGGTTGTGGTCAGCTGATTTATCACAAAGACGGCAAACTAGTTTCGGTCGAAGGCGATCCGGAATCGCCGATTAGCCAGGGAAATCTCTGCCCAAAAGGCGCGGCATCGTATCAACTGCTGACGCATTCGCGACGCGAAACTAAAATGAAATATCGCGCGCCACATGCGAAGGAATGGCAGGAGATGTCGCTCGACCGCGCCATGGACATGGTGGCGGACCGGGTTTGGGAATCGCGCAGACGCACATTCGTGCACAAGACCGACAATCAGACCATCAATCACACGACTGCGATCTGCCATCTCGGCGGCGCTACGCTCGACAACGAAGAAAATTATCTGATCAAAAAGCTTTTTACCGGAGGCCTAGGCATGGTGTGCATATCCAACCAGGCCCGGATATGACATAGCAGCACGGTGCCCGGTCTGGGCACCTCTTTTGGCCGGGGCGGAGCTACGACCGCGCAACAAGATCTCGCGAACGCCGATTGCATTTTGATCGAAGGCTCATCGATGGCCGAGGCGCATCCAGTCGGTTTTCGCTGGGTGATGAAAGCAAAGCAACGCGGCGCCACAATCATCCATGTGGATCCAAGATTTTCGCGCACCAGCGCGCTGGCCGATATCTGGGTGCCGATCCGTGCCGGCACAGACATTGTTTTTCTCGGCGGACTCATCAACCACTTGATCGAATATGAGCTCTTCTTTCGCGATTACGTCGTTCATTACACGAATGCCTCGTGCATTTTGTCCGACGAATACCGCGACCCTGAAGATAACGGAGACGGCTATTTCTCCGGCTGGAACGCAGAGAAGCGTGCTTACGAAGGCGACAGTTGGCTTTACAAAGGCGGCGATCTGAGCCGCCCGCAACGCGATCTCACATTGCAAGATCCGCAATCCGTCTTTCAGAAATTGAAACGGCACTTCTCTCGCTACACACCGGAGATGGTCGAGAAAATCTGCGGCATTCCGCCGGACCTTTTTCACAAGGTGGCGCATGCGCTCGCTGCTGCATCCGGTCCGGAGAGGACCGCTGCGGTCTGCTACGCCGTCGGTTGGACTCAGCATTCGAAAGGCGTGCAGATCATTCGCGCGGCCGCGATTTTGCAATTGCTGCTTGGAAATATTGGCCGGCCCGGCGGCGGGATTCTTGCGTTGCGCGGTCACGCTTCGATCCAAGGTTCGACCGATATTCCGACGCTGTACGACATTTTGCCCGGCTATCTCACGATGCCGCGCAAAGGCGATGACACGCTTCAGCAATATCTCGATAACTACACGAAAAAAACTGGCCTCTGGTCGAACTATCCGAAATACATCGTGAGTACACTCAAGGCGTACTACGGTAAGCGCGCGACCGCAGAAAATGATTTCGGCTACGGCTGGCTCCCCAAACTCACGGGCAACCATTCCTTTTTCGAGTACCTCTACGACATGCTCGATGGAAAAATGGAGGGCATGTTTTTGATGGGGCAAAATCCTGCTGTCGGCGCGCCCAACTCGCGGCTGCAGCGAACAGCGCTCTCGAAACTGAAATGGTTAGTCGTGCGTGAGATGGTCGAAATTGAGTCTGCAAATTTCTGGCGCGAATCACCTGAAATCGAGCGTGGCGAGCTGAAGTCGGAGGAGATCGAAACTGAAGTTTTCTTTTTCCCCGCGGCCGGTCACGCCGAAAAGGAAGGCGCATTCACAAACACGCAGAGACTCTTGCAGTGGCGCGAGAAGGCTGTGGACCCGCCAGATGACGCGCGCTCGGATGCGTGGTTCATGCACCGATTGGCTTTGCGTCTAATCGCCAAAGCGAAAACATCAAACAATCCGCTCGATGAACCGTTGCGCGCGCTCGATTGGTGGTATCCGGAGGACAAACTGGGCGAGCCGCAAATGGAAGCTGTGCTCGCCGAGATCAACGGCTGGTACACGCAACCTGTAGCCGCGGGCGCTGAGCGCGGTGGGAGCGAGGGCGTCGTTTTCGGTGTAGATCGCGATGGCAATACGCATCACGGCCCGCAGGTGGACGGTTTCGCGGAATTGAAAGCTGACGGATCCACTGCATGCGGCGCTTGGATTTACTCCGGCGTGTTCGGTCGCGATGGCGTAAACAAGGCAAACGCACGGAAATCGAGAGATTACCTCGGTCACGGCTGGGGCTTCGCGTGGCCGAGCGATCGTAGAATCATTTACAATCGCGCCAGTGCGCGGCCGGACGGCCGTCCATGGAGCGAACGGAAAAAACTTGTGTGGTGGGACTCGGAAAAATGGACCGGTATCGACGTTGCCGGCTTTGTACAAGGAAAAGCTCCGGACTATGAGCCAGAGGTAGGCGCTGAAGGTCTCGATGCAATTCCAGGTGATGCGCCGTTTATCCTGCACGAGGACGGCTTGGGCTGGATCTACGTGCCAAAAGGCTTGAAGGACGGCCCGTTCCCGACGCATTACGAACCGCTTGAGTCGCCCGTATCGAATGAACTTTATTCGCGCGACACCAATCCGCCGGAGCATTGGTTCCCGCGTCCAGACAATCGGTTTGCGCCGCCGGGTGATTCGAGATTTCCATTTGTGCTGACCACCTATCGGCTGACCGAACATCATACTGCCGGCGGCATGTCGCGCTTTTTGAGTCACCTCTCGGAATTGCAGCCGGAAATGTTCGCCGAAATCTCGCTGGAGCTTGCACGTGAGCTCAAGATTCGCAACGGTGATCATGTTTGCATTGTTACTTTACGTGCAGCGATTGAAGCGCGCGCGCTCGTTAGTCGCCGGATTCGACCATTGCAGCTCAATGGACGAACAGTACACCAGGTTGCATTGCCCTATCACTATGGAACAGCCGGTCTCGTACGCGGCGGCGCCGCCAATGATCTTCTCTCGATCTCCGGCGAACCGAATGTGACGATCATGGAAGCGAAAGCGTGCACCTGCAACATTGTGCCGGGCCGATTGCCCGGTGGCCGCGCGTTCGCCGACTTCCTAAACAAATACGCGCCCCAAACAGGCCCGCCCGTTCTACATCCCGAGGAACCGCGGCGCAGCGTGACTACGCGCGGCGGCGGTCTCGCGATGGAAGGAAAAGAATGAGGGCGCCACGAGTGGTCGAGCGCGTCCGTCGGGTGCACCAAAATTGTGGAACGCAAGTCGCAGACGGACCAGCGTCCCGTCCACACCAGGTCTTATGATCGGCGAGGGCACACAGAGCACGAACCAGCGCCGGCACACGTTTGTGCGGGATCACGTCGAAGTCGGTTTCTTCACTGACCCGACAGTCTGCATCGGTTGCAAAGCGTGCGAGGTCGCATGCAAAGAATGGAATGAAGTTCCGGACGACGGCTTCACGTGGACGGGAAATTCCTACGACAACACTGGCCATCTCGGCGCTTCCACGTGGCGGCACGTTTTGTTTCTCGAACAGGATCGACAAAAAGGAGGCCAGATCGTCGGCTCTCACTCGTTAGGCAACGGCCCTGAAGCCGATCCGTTTCGCTGGGTTTTTCTCTCGGACGTCTGCAAACATTGCGAAGAAGCCGGCTGCCTTGAAGCCTGTCCGACGGGGTCGATTGTTCGCACGGAAACCGGCACCGTTTTCACGCAGGACGATGTGTGTAATGGATGCGGATACTGTGTCGTCTCGTGTCCTTTCGGCGTGATCGATCGCCGCCCTGCGCCGTTACCCGATGCCGGCGGCGCATTCAAATGCACGTTTTGTTACGATCGACAAAAGAGCGGACTCGTTCCGGCGTGCGCGAAGGTTTGTCCGACCGAATCGATCGTGTTCGGTCGCCTTGACGATTTGCGTGCACGAGCAACGCAGCGCGTCAATGAACTGCACCAGCACGGTTACGATGACGCACAACTTTATGACCCGACCGAAACTTCCGTGCGTGGCATTCACGCTTTCTTCCTGATCCTGGGCGAACCCGAAGCTTACGGGCTTCCGCCAAAACCGCAGGTGCCGACAATTTATTTGAAATCTGCGTGGACTGCGGCCTTCGCGACTGCAATCGCCTCGCTCATTGTGACGCTGCTGGCATTCGCATTTTCCTCTTGATGAACACCCCTGCATCAGAACAGCGGCTTGAACAACTGCGCGAGAAAGCCTGGCAGGAGGGAGTCGTCCCCGGTCGCGGCGTCGACGTTGTCGGTGGGCCGATACCGCGAAAACCCGGCTATTACGGCCAGCCGGTGGTTAAACCGCCGGTCTGGACGTGGGAAGTTCCGCTCTACTTTTTCTTTGGCGGAATCGGCGGTATGTCGGCAGTGATCGCTTTCGGCGCGGTCTTGTTTCATCAGGTCGATCTTGCACGCGCAGCGATGTGGAGTGCGGCCGTGGCCGGCGCGGTTCTTTCGCCAATTCTTCTGATTATGGATCTCGGCCGGCCGCATCTCTTCCTCAACATGCTGCGCGTTTTCAAACATCGCTCCGCCATGTCGATGGGCGCGTGGATTTTGACGGCATTTGGCACGTGCGTGGTTTCAGGTTCGATCGCGCTCGAATTGCACGCGCATGAGATTATTCCAGGCGCGCTGGGTCAACTTCTGCGCGTGGCTGCTGGGATTTTCATTTCTGGTGCGGCAATTCTTGGAACTTTGCTCGCGACTTATACTGGTGTGCTCATCGGAGCAACGGCGATTCCCGCGTGGTTTTTACATCGCACATTGCTCCCAATTCATTTTGGAACTGCCGGCCTGGGGTCCGCCGCCGCCGTGCTGGAATTGCTGGGACACCGAATCGCGGCGCTCAACTCTCTCGGATTTTACGCTGCCACGGTTGAGCTCGCGCTCCTCGTTTGGCTCAGTATCGATAAACACGGCGCAGCCGATCGCGCGATTCACGAACATGGTACTGGCTGGCAGATTCGCATTGGCGAAGTGTTGAACGGTCCGCTCGCGCTCGTTCTCCGTTTCTTTGGTTTCATTCCTTTGGCAGCGCTTTCGTTTTTGATCGGCGCCCTCGTCAGCCGAATTGGGTGGATCGGAGTCGGCAAAGTTTCCGGCTCAGATCCCGAATCGGTCTTCGCGGCTGAGCGGTACTGACGCGGCGGCGGAATTCTTCTGAAATGTTGGGCTTAGAGCTCGGGAGATAGCAATGTCAACGAATTACCGACAATGAAGCACATTGCGTTACTACTAGTACACACAAAACCATGAGTACAACCGTTGATTTACCCGACGCGCCGATTGCACACGAAGGATTCTTCGCCACGCACTTCTTCACGGTAAAGGACCAGGAAAAATCGAAGGATTTCTATGTCCGCATTCTTGGCGGGAAAGTGATCAAGGCGGAAAACCCCTGCTACATCAAGCTGGCTAATACCTGGATCATCCTCAATTCCGGCGGTGGCCCGACTCCCGACAAGCCTGAGGTCCTTCTCGAAACACCGTCGGATCCCAACAAAGTGAATAGCTTCCTCAACTTGCGTGTCGCCGACATCTGGGCCTGCTACAAACAATGGGGCGACAAAGGCGCCTTCTTTCTTACCGAGCCGCTAGACAATCACGGCTGGGAATGGCGTTGCTACATGCGTGATCCCGACGGGTACCTCATCGAAGTCGGCCAATACACCGAAATGGCGCTCGACCGTTTTAAAAACGATGCCAGTTAAGTCAGGCCGCCCCCGATGGGTCTCCAAATTAATATGAAACCTGTGATTCCTACCTTAGAAAAGTATGCGGATGGGCGGAAATAGAAAATGAGAACGACAAATATTGCAGATAAGGTTGTAGTAATTACTGGAGCCAGCAGCGGCATTGGAGAAAGCACCGCGAAGTTCCTTGCGCGACACGGAGCGAGAGTCGTCCTGGGTGCACGGCGTAAGGACCGGATCGACGCAGTAGTGAAAGAGATTTCGGCCGCAGAGAGAAAGCTATCGGGTTTGCGGTCGACGTCACGAAGCGCCCTGAAGTGGAAGCGCTTGTCAAAGGAGCTGTCGACAACTTCGGACCCGTCGATGTCATTGTGAACGACGCCGGTATCATGCCTATCGCGCCTATGGCGGCGCTCAAGGTCGATGAATGGGAGCGGATGATCGATGTGAACATCAAGGGCCTCTTGTATGGCGTAGCCGCGGTGCTGCCGATCATGCTAAGGCAAAAGCAGGGTCACATCATCAACATGGCTTCCGTTTTCGGCATCAAAGTGTTCGCGCCTGGCGGAACGGTTTACTGCGCTGCGAAAGCCGCAGTCCGCACGTTGACTGAAGGACTCAGAATGGAACTACATTCCGAAAACATTCGTTGCACGATAATCTCTCCTAGTGCTGTTGCCACGGAGCTTCCGGAAAGCAGCTCGGACGAAGCGACCAGGAACAACTTGCGCGAGTTCTACAAGACGACGAAGGCTATTCCGGCTGATTCGATCGCGCGCGCGATTGCTTACGCCATCGAGCAACCGGCGGATGTGGAAATCGATGAAATCGTCATTCGGCCCACCGCCCAGGATTTCTGAGCTAGCCATGAACGTGCGAATAATAGCGAGGAAATCGGCGTTGCTCGTCTTAATCGGTCCGAATGTGATCGCCCAAGGGTAAGAATGGCGATGTCTGATTTCAGGGTAGAGGTAAACCGGTATCTAAAGGAGAAGAAGTTATGACAACTGCAACGAAGCCAACCCGCCCCCCTTTGCCTCCGTTCACGCGCGAAAGTGCGATTCAAAAGGTGCGCTTGGCTGAAGACGCCTGGAATACTCGTGATCCGAAAAAAGTGGCGCTAGCTTACGCGATTGACTCGCGCTGGAGAAATCGGGCTGAGTTCCCGAATGGACGACAGGAGATTATCCAGTTTCTAAAACGGAAGTGGGCGAAGGAATTGAACTATCGGCTCATCAAAGAGCTTTGGGCTTACACGGAAAATCGTACTGGCCGCTCGGACGCCGGCCTGATGGACATCCTGGATTGAGCGACTTGGGCTTCTAGACAGAACAGCCCAATCAAAACAGAAGCCGGAACCAAAATGAAACTCTTGTCCGTGAACGTAGGCCTTCCGCGCGAATTGGAATGGAAAGGACGGACCATTCGCACGTCGATCTTCAAAGCGCCTGTGCCCGGCCGAGTGCATCTTACGAAGCTGAACTTAGATGGCGATGAGCAATCTGACCTGACGGTACATGGAGGAGTCGACAAGGCGGTTTACGTTTACCCGTCGGAACACTACGCGTTCTGGCGCGACGAACTTCCGGCCGCGGAGCTGGGCTGGGGAGCTTTCGGCGAAAACTTCACCACGGAAGGCGGGCTCGACGACAGAGCCGTTCATATCGGCGACCGGTTTCGCGTCGGCTCGGCAGAGTTCGTTGTAACTCAACCCAGGATGCCGTGTTTCAAGCTAGGCATTCGCTTCGGCCGCGCGGATATAATTAAACGCTTTCTGCATAGCGGTCGCAATGGCTTTTACTTTGCCGTTGCCAAGGAGGGAGAGGTGGCCGCTGGCGATTCTATCGAACTAATAGCGCGCGATAAGAACGGCGTCACCGTCGCTGACATTGTCGAGCTCTACACCGCCGACGCGGCGAAGCAGGACCTTCTGCAGCGCGTGAGCGAGCTACCCGCGCTCCCTGAGAGCTGGCGAGCTTACTTTCGCAAGCGTCTCTGGAAACCGGACGCTTAGTACATGATAAGAAGGAAGTTCTTCCATGCGATCTGACATAGTATCTGGATCTCGGTTTCCCGACTACGAACTTTCCGATCACACCGGGAGACACCGGAAGCTTTCGGAACTATAACGACAAGATCCAATATCCGATGATTCCGCACACGATCGTGCTCGAGCCGGGTCTGGTGATCTCATGTGTTTCGCTTCGATTCTTGGCGGACTCTTCACGGGACTAGGCTGCTGCGTTGACTTTTTTACCCGTCCCAAGAGATTCCTCTATTAGGTCAGCGGCGACTGAAAGTCCGTTGGCCTCAATGATCGCTTTCTGCAATTTACGTGCATTCTCTCGATAGGCTGGGTTGGTCAGCACCTCCTCCAAAATGAATGCGAGGTGGTCGGCGGTTAACCCAGCTAATGAGGTGACTGCACCGGTCTTTTGGTGCGCGATCCTCGCTGCGACCCCCGGTTGATCATAGGTTATGGGGATGGCTAATTGCGGAACGCCTTGAGCCAAAGATTCGAGCACGGTGTTCAACCCGGCATGGGTAATGCAAACTGTGGTTTGTTTCAGTAACTCCAATTGTGGCACTCGCTTTGCGATGATGGCATTGTTTGGAACGGGTCCGATCTGCTTCGGATCGACTTGATCGCCGATAAAAAGCACGAGTTGTAAATTTTTAGTCTTCGCCACCGCAGCTACGATAGTGCGGAAGACATCCACCTGGCCGTTCAAAATCGTCCCCATCGAAGCGTAGATAAGTGGTTCTCCCGTTAATCGCTCCCAAGGAAAATCCACCTTCTCCCGGCCTTTGCCGTTGTGGAATGGGCCGGTGTGGTGGAACTGCGAAGGCCAATGAGAACCTTCAAAGTCGAAGGTTCGTGGGACCTGCGTAATCGACGCAAACGGCGAAAGAGTGGAAGAGAGATCGTTCCAGTCGATTTTAAGTCCAAGGCTTTCGGCATATGCCTTGATGCCTCCATTTATGCTTTCTAACAAGTTAGCCCACTTTGCGACACCTTCTCGGTTTCTGGCCAGAGCGGCAGGAGTTGTCTCATGGGGCCAGCCATACAGGCAAAGTGGAGTGTAACCAGAGTAGTCATGGTGCACTCCGGTTGATACATGCACATACGGCATGCCTAACTGCAGCGCACCCAATTCTGCATAGAACTGAACTATATCGATTATCAGCGCATCGATCCCGTTTTCCTGCACAATTGCGGGCAATGATTTCAATATCGCCTCCGTTTGAGTCAGCACTGCGCGAATAGAAAATTGCAAGGCAATCCTGTCCCTCCTTTTTGCTCATCTCTGGTAGCTTTTCGTTGATGTGATCCTTCTCGGGACCACGAACAAACGGTAGCCCGGCAGCGCCTGACGAATAAAGGAAGACAACCTCGTGATTGCGCGCCTGAAGTTGACGCGCCAGGGTAGTCATTGGGTTGAGGTGGCCTGGCAGACCAAGACAAATAAAACCCAGTTTCATAGATGTACTTTCTTTGTTGATTGAATCAGTTCGGTTTGTTTTTTGATTTTCGGATTTCGGTTCCGTTATATGCGAACGCTTCCAGTTTCATTGGTTTGGTCGGCGTTAATTTTGCCTGTGAGCTGCTGTTCTTCCGTCAGCCCCCTTATTCATACGAGCAGTCCATAATTGCTTGCCGGCTTGCAGATAATGCCGATTGGCGATTGCCGTGATGCTTTTTGCATCACCCCGGTGGGCCGTGCTGGAAGAGCTCCGTTTGTTTTAGCAGTGGTTGCGGCAAAAAGCTTTCAGTGCGGAAATGTGCCGTTCATTTTCAGCAGCTCTTTGTCTCGTTAGGAAGCGACGGGCCGGTGTCACTTCGCCTTTCCGGGGCTACCGAACCGGAAGTGAGCACCACGCTCGGTGCTCGCTTCCGTCGTCTCGCGTGGCGGTCTAAAGAGGAGGATGTGCAATCTCATCATCGGATTCCCAGCGATTGAAGCGTAGCCGCGTTAACGGTCCCCGTAACGCTTATGTCCTGGTCTTGCTGGTAACGTGCAAGAGCGGCTCCTGTCTCGTCACCGAGTACTCCGTCGATCGTGCCGTTATAGTAACCAAGCTTCGTAAGCTCCGACTGGACAGCGCTTACTGTTGCATTGACCACAGATTGCTGTGAACCGCCATAGGCCCGCTGGTCGTTATAGTCAGATGGGTAGGAAGGATCGTAGTAACTGTATGGGTAACCGTTGTAATAGTCAGACGGGTAACCGTCGTAGTAGTCGTACGGGTAGCCGTAGTCGTAGTAAGGATAGTAATCCCACGGGTAAAGTCCCCACCAGAAACCGTCAATAAAGACAAACACCCGGTTGTGATCAAAGTGCGCGCGACGCCTGTCCCAATCGCGATGCCAGTTGTTCGCGTCATGCCGCTCGGACGCATGGTTCTTGGCGAACGACTGACGGTTTGCTGCTGAAGTCCGTGGATCCGAAACTCGGTTCCGCCCTGTCATTGAGCCGGTACGATTTAGCTGCCGATTTGTCGCTGCGACTTGCGAGTTTGCGAGTCGCATGTTTTGCCTTGGGAGCGACCCGGGGCGATTTTGTCCAATCGCCGAGATCCTGCCACGGGTCGAAGCTATTGATCTGGTGCCCGAAGCAGTGAACCCACGCGACCTCACAGCTGGCATTCCAGAACCGCCATAATAGAATCGAGGTGCCGCACTTGGTCTGCTGAAACTTCGGCCGGTAAAGTATGCACCTCGGAAAGCCGGCGCTGTTCGAAGGCCGCCACCGGAGAAGGCTGGCGCAGCGCGAGAGCCGCCGCCAGCAAAGCCGCCGACGCGGCCGCCACCGCCAAAGTGGCCACCGCCACTAAAACCGCCTCCGCCGCCATGAGGACCTGCCAATGTTGGTTGAGCAAGACTGAGAAAAGCCGCCCCTCCTAAGCCCAATAATGTAATTGTTTTCATGGCCGAGCCTCGTCCTCGGACCGCTCTACTGCCATTGCGAGTCGGTAGGATTTTGCGGTCCGACGTAAGGGGAGATGGCGGCTCTCTCTTTCGAGAGGCACCAGGCGGAAACTAAGAATCGAATCTTCTAAAAACGAAATCCGAATGACCCGCCTTCGCAGACCAGGGCTTGACACAAGGGTTGATTTCACTTGCAAGTTTGAGCCCCGGGCCGACCGGGCCGCAGCATCGCGACCCAATACGCGAAAGCAGCGCTTGCATCGGATGCGCCGGAACCGGCTCCGTATCCGGTGCAGTGTGGCCTAACGAATCCGATGCGATTGCATGAGCAGAAGACCGGAGACCTGCAGCGTATGCAGGCGTGGGCCGGTCAATCCGCGAGACTCGCCCGCGCCGAATCTGCGTCGGTCGTAGCTGAGGGAATTTGGAATAAGGCGACAGTGCTCTTGTCGTGACGATGAAAACAGCGTTCGGAAAACCCACCCATTAGAATTAACCCAGGTGCAGTGTGCGATGTCGATCGTCGCTGAACCTGGCGAAGCCTAGCTTATACGGCTACTCTTACTCAACTCGTTGATGAAAGCGATTCAAGGTTATTATCTCATCAATCCGGAAGACCTTCACTGGCGACCTTCCAACTTGATGAAAATTCCGAACGCCGATTATCTGGAGCGCACCGGCAGTGAGAACATCGGCGCGCGACTATGGCGATTGCCGCCGAAAAGCGCGAACACACTGCACAAACACATCCGTGCGGAAGAATTTTATTTTGTGCTCGAAGGCACCGGCCGGATGCGGGTCGGCAATGACGCGTTAACTGTGCAGAAGTACGGCGGGGTGCTGGTCGGACCTAGCCAATTGCGTCAGGTGTTCAAC
>Ga0066700_10000645_pt1 | contig 13165 bp, 11 predicted proteins | sample GraSoiAngelo_149_FD_66460 | JGI IMG/M metagenome (GOLD analysis project Ga0066700, IMG submission 66460) | Grasslands soil microbial communities from the Angelo Coastal Reserve, California, USA - 14_1009_09_30cm | ecosystem: Environmental > Terrestrial > Soil > Grasslands | place: USA...
GTCGGCGGAAAGTATTCGTTGCCCTCGTCCCAGGCGTGCGCGGCAAGCTCGGCGATTACCGGCGCCGCCAAGTGGATCGGGTTCTTCGCCAGATGCGGATAGGCGACGTGTCCCTGCACGCCGCGCACGTTAAGCCTGCCCGAGAGCGTGCCCCGACGTCCATTCTTGATCATATCGCCCAGCCGCTCGGCGGAAGATGGCTCGCCGACGACGCAATAATCGAGCGCCGTGCCGGCGGCCCTGAGCTGGTCGATCACGCGCACGGTGCCGTCGGTGGCGGGCCCTTCCTCGTCGGAAGTGAGCAGAAGCGCGATCGAACCGGCGTGCGCCGGGTGCGCACGCACGAAATGCTCGACGGCGACGACAAACGCCGCCAGCGAGGATTTCATGTCGGCGGCGCCGCGGCCATACAGGAATCCATCGCGGATCGTCGGCGTGAACGGGTCGGAATGCCAGGCTTCGAGCGGTCCCGGCGGCACGACGTCGGTGTGCCCCGCGAAACACAGCGCGGGCCGCGAGTCGCCGCGTCTGGCCCAGAGGTTGGTCACCCCGTTGGACGACAGCGTCTCGCAGCGGAAGTCCAAGGGCGCGAGCCGGGCCTTCAAGAGCTCCTGGCAGCCCGCATCATCGGGCGTCTGCGAACGGCGCGCGATCAGCTCGCGCGCGAGGTCGAGCGTGGGATGGGAACCCATCGTCGGCGCTGCCTAAGATTCCACCAGGCTTGCACCGTCAACGGTCGCGGTTGAGAAAGGCCGGGTCGATTTCGAGCTTGGCTAAGCCCGCAGGAGCATGGTGTGTTGCCGCGTCGCCGGTCTCGGCGGCGTCGATCCGCGCGGTAGGCGAGTTCTGGTTCACCAGCCACGCCAGATTCGTCGGCGAGTCGGAACCGGTGAGCGCTTCCTCATACGCGATCACGCCGTCGAGATAGAGCCGGCACAGCGCCTGCTCGAAGGTCTGCGATCCGGGATAGAGGCTCTGCTCCATCGCTTCCTTGATCTGCGTGATTTCGCCGTTCTTGATCAGATCGGCGATCAGCGACGTGTTGAGCAGCATCTCGACTGCCGGCTGCTGGTCCCCTTCCTTGTTGCGCACCAGCCGTTGCGAGATGATCGCCCGCAATCCGATCGAGAGGTCCGATAGCAGGCCCGAGCGCGCGTCGTAGGGGAACATGTTGATGATCCGGGACAGCGCGTGATAGCTGTTGTTGGCGTGCAGCGTCGACAGGCAGAGATGGCCGGTGAGGGTGTGCAGCAGCGCCTGCTGCATCGTCTCCCGGTCGCGCACCTCGCCGATCATGATCAGGTCAGGCGCTTCGCGGAGCGCGTTACCCAGCGCCTTGTTGTAGCCCTGGGTGTCAACGCCGATCTCGCGCTGGTTGACGATCGACTGCTTGTGCTCGAACAGATATTCGATCGGATCCTCGAGCGTCAGGATGTGGCCCGACTTGTTGTTGTTGCGGTAATCGATCATCGCCGCGAGCGTCGTCGACTTGCCGCAGCCGGTCGCGCCGGCGATCAGCACCAGTCCCCGCTTCTCCATCACCAGGTTGAGCAGTACCGGCGGCAGCTTGAGCTCCTCGAACGGCGGAACGTTGCTGCGGACGTAGCGAACGCATAGCGAGATCGTCCCGCGCTGGCGGAAGATGTTGATCCGGAAGTTGCCGACGCTGCGATCGAGGTACGAGAGATTCATCTCCATCTCGTTCTCGAACTCGCGCGCCTGGTCCTTGGTCATCAGCTCGTAGGCGATGCGGCGGACAGTCTCGACGTCCATCGGCTGCGTGGAGATGGCCGAGACGACGCCGTTGATCTTGATGTTGATCGGCGCGCCGCAGGAGATGAACAGGTCCGAGGCCTGCTTCTCCGCCATCAGTTTGAACAATCGGTCCAAATACATGTTATGAAGCCTCTGCCGGCGCCGGAGCGATCGGGGCAGTCCCCGCCCGCAAGCCGGCTCGGCTTGACAATGTCATGAATTGACAAGAATAACCAAGCTCAAGCAAAGTAACAACTGGCACGGCGGCCGTGGGGGTGCTTTCCCCGACGGACGGCGTACGCTCATCTTCATTCCTGCAGAGAAGCTTCCATGCTGGCCATCATCGGCGGCAGCGGGCTCACCCGACTGTCGACGCTTGCCGTCGCTCACCGCGAGGTCATTCGCACCCCTTACGGCGAACCCTCGTCGGCGCTTAACTTCGGCCAGGTGGCGGGCCGGGACGTGGTATTTCTCGCGCGGCACGGTCATGGGCACTCGATTCCGCCGCACCGCGTCAATTATCGGGCCAACCTGTGGGCATTGAAGCACCGCAACGTCGACGCCATTCTGGCGGTGGCCTCGGTCGGCGCCATCGCCAGCGCGTACGCACCCGGCGATCTGGTGCTGCCGCACCAATTGATCGATTACACCAGCGGACGCCAGAGCACGTTCTTTGACGGCGAAGATCGCCGGGTAGTGCACGTCGACTTCACGCACCCTTACAGTGCGGAGCTTCGGAACCGCTGCATCGCCGCGGCACGCGCTGCCGGTGTGGCCGTACACGACGGCGGCATCTACGGAGCTGTATCCGGGCCGCGGCTCGAGACCGCGGCCGAAATCGACCGCATGGAACGCGATGGTGCGACGGTCGTCGGCATGACCGGCATGCCAGAAGCGGCGCTGGCGCGGGAGCTCGGGATCGCCTATGTGGGGATTGACGTCGTTGTCAATCAAGCCGCGGGGCGCGGCGACAGCGCGCAGGCCATTTCCATCGAGCGCATCGCGGGCGTGCTTGAATCGGCCATGGACAAGGTGAAGACTCTCATCGATCACCTGGTGCAGGAGTCAGCCGCCTGAGCGGGCGGCGTGCTCCAAGGACGCGTCCAAGGAGGCAGCGATGAAGCGCGAAATTCTGAAGATGGGCGATCCGCGGCTGCTGGAGCGCGCCAAGCTGGTCGAGCGCCATGCGACGCCGGAATTGAAGGCGCTCGTCGCGGACATGCGCGAAACGATGATCGCCGCCCGCGGCGCCGGGCTCGCCGCCCCGCAGATCGGGGTCGGCCTGAGGGTGGTGATCTTCGGCTTCGAGCATAACGAGCGCTACCCCGACGCCGAGCCCGTACCTTATACCGAGCTCATCAATCCTGTCTTGACGCCGCTAACCACGGAGATGGAGGAGGACTGGGAAGGTTGCCTGTCGGTCCCGGGTCTGCGCGGCCAGGTGCCACGCTTCACGCGCTTGCGTTACACCGGATTCGATCCGGAGGGCCGGCCGATCCTGCGCGAGGTATCGGGATTCCACGCCCGCGTCGTACAGCACGAATGCGATCATCTCGACGGCATTCTCTATCCGATGCGCATGCGCGACCTGCGCCTGTTCGGGTATACCGACGTTCTGTTTCCCGACGCCGACGTCATCGAGGAATGAGTCGCAGGAGCGGGTTCGTAGGGCCGCATTCATTCGGCCTTGGCGCGGCATGCAGACGTTGCGTGCGCATTTATCGCACCTACATTAGGCGCAGTTGCTCGTAGAGCGCGGTTTCCAACCTCAGCAGGGCCGACTCGTCGTGCAGCCGTGCGCCATCGATAAGGAACACGTCCTCAGCGCGTTCGCCGAGCGTGTTGATCTTCGCGCTGGCGACATTGATATTGGCGCTCGCCAGCGTGTACGCGATCCGGGCGAGCAGGCCCGGCCGGTCGCCCGCGACGATCTCGAGAATGTAGTGCGTGCCCTTGTCGTCGGGGAATAGGCGCACCTCCGGCGTCAGCGGGAAGTGCTTCAGGTGCCGGCTGATACGGCCGATCGGCGGTGGCTCGACCGGCGCGCGCGCCGCGAGGACGCGCTTCAACTCGAACTCGACGTAACTGATGACGTCGCGATAGGCGGCGTTGGGATTACCCGGATCGTGCACGGTGAAGGTATCGAGGGCATAGCCGTGCCGCGTGGTGTGGACTTTGGCGTCGAGGATCGACAGCCGCGCATTACCGAAGAAGCTGCAGATGCGCGCGAACAGCTCCTTCTGATCCGGCAAATAGATCATCACCTGCAGCCCGACGCCGGCGCGCGACAGCCGCGCTTTGACCAGCGGTTCCTTCCCTTCGACGCGGAAGTAGAGTTGGCGCGCATGCCACGCGATCTCGTCGGCACTGTGGCGCTGGAAGTACACGCTGTCGAGCTTGCGCCATAGCGCCTGCTCGGCGGTATCGGGGACGGCGTAAAGCCGCAGCTGCCGGACCGCCTCGCTGCGGCGCGCTTCGAGGCTGTCGTCGAGCTTGCGCGTCGCAGCGTGGCCGGTAAGCTGCGACTGCGTGGCGTGGAACAGATCCTCGAGCAGCTTCGCCTTCCAGGCGTTCCACACTCTCGGGCTCGTGCCGCGGATGTCCGCGACCGTGAGGAGGTAAAGCGCGGCCAGGCGCCGCTCGGTCTTGATCTTGGCGGCGAAGGCAGCGATGACCGCGGGATCGCTGATGTCCTGCTTTTGCGCGGTCAGCGACATCAGCAGATGCTGCTCGACCAACCACGTCACCAGGCGCGTGTCCTCCGCGGCGAGGCCGTGCTGGCGGCAAAACCGCCGCGCGTCCTTCGATCCCAGCCGCGAATGGTCGCCACCGCGTGCCTTGGCGATGTCGTGGAAAAGTCCCGCGATGTACAAGAGCTCCGGCCGCGCGAAGTCGGCGATCAGCCGCGAGCACAACGGATACTCGTGCGCATGCTGCGGCTCGGTAAAGCGGCGCAGATTGCGGATGACCATCAGGATGTGCTCGTCGACCGTGTAGACGTGGTAGAGATCGTGCTGCATCTGGCCGACAATGCGGCCGAACACGGGGAGGTACCGGCCGAGGATGCCGTACTGGTTCATGCGCCTGAGCTCGTGCGTGACGCCGCGCGGCTGGCGCAATATGCTGAGGAAGCGGGCGCGATTGCCGGGGTCGCGGCGGAACGCCGCGTCGACGCGGGTCCGGTATCTCCAGAGCGCGCGCAGCGCGGGGGCAGACATGCCCTTGAGTTCGGGGTGCTGCTGCAGCGTGAGGAAGCTCTCCAGGATTGCGCTGGGCCGTTTGGCGAACAATTCCTCGTCCTTGACGTCGAGCAACTCGTCGACGGCCTGGAAATCGGTGTCGATCGGCTGCACGGTGACCTCAGCCGGAAAGAGGCGCGCGTGCAGGTTCTGGAGCACGATGACGTTGAGCTGGCGGATCGATTTGGCCGCGCGGTAGTAGCGCTGCATCAGTTGCTCGGAGGCGCGCCGCGAGGGCGTGTCCGCGAGGCCGAACTCGCGCGCGAGTGCCGCCTGCACGTCGAAGACCAGCCGATCCTCGCGCCGGCCGGCGAGATAGTGCAGGCGGATGCGCAGGTCGTCGATGAGCCTCTCGTGCCGCGCGAGCTCCCGTGCCTCCGCCGCAGTCATCAGGCCGTAAGCCGCAATCTCGCGCCACGTCCGACCGAAACCGGCTGCCCTCGCAATCCAGAGGATCGTCTGCAGGTCGCGCCGGCCGCCCGGGCTTTCCTTGAGATTCGGTTCGAGATTGTACGCAGTGTCCTGATGACGGAGGTGGCGCTGCTGCTGCTCCAGTGCCTTGGCTTCGTAGAAGCCGTGCATGTCGAGCGTCGCGTCGAAGCGCCGGCCGAAGCGCGCATAAAGCGAACGCGATCCGGCCAGCAGGCGTCGTTCGAGCAGACTGGTGCGGATGACCGCGTCGCCCTCCATCTCGGCTTCGCACTCATCGATCGTGCGCACGCTGTGACCGATCTCAAGACCGGTGTCCCACATCAGCCCGATGAAACGTTCGATGCCCGAAGCCCCTCCGGACCGCGCATCGGTTAACGGTTGCGGCAGCAGCACGACGACGTCGACGTCGGAATGAGGAAAAAGCTCGCCTCGGCCGTAGCCGCCGACAGCGACCAGCGCGCACCCCGGCGGGGGGTCGATCTCCGCCCAAAGCCCGCGCAATATCCTGTCGGTCAGCCGCGCCTGACCGGCGAGCAGCCGCCGGGGCCCGCGGTGGATTCGATACGCGCTTTCCAGCTCGCGACGGCCGGTGTCGAGTTCGTGCTTCCAGCGCGCGACCGGCGCATTCGCAGCGCGGCCGGAGGTGGGGGCGATGACGCTGCTCAAGCTGGACGCCTCAGCTCGTCGCTGGTGGGGCTGGTGTCCCGGGCGATAGCGTCAGCACTTCGTACCCGGTGTCGGTGACCAGCACGGTGTGCTCCCACTGTGCAGACAAGCTGTGGTCCGCGGTGACGACGGTCCAGCCGTCGGCAAGACAACGGATGCCCGGCCGGCCGGCGTTGATCATCGGCTCGATAGTGAACACCATCCCCGGCTGCAGCTTGAGTCCCGTACCCGGGCGTCCGTAATGCAGCACCTGCGGCTCCTCGTGAAACTGGCGGCCGATGCCGTGGCCGCAGAATTCGCGCACGATGGAGAAACCATGGCTCTCGGCGTGGTGCTGGATCGTCGCGCCGATGTCGCCGAGATGCGCTCCCGGCTTGACGGCGCGAATGCCGTGCCACATCGCCTCGTACGTGACTTCGCACAGCCGCCGGGCCTGGATCGGCGGCGCCCCCACGTAGAACATGCGGCTGGTGTCGCCGTGGAAACCGTCCTTGATGACTGTGACGTCGATGTTGACGATATCGCCGGCCTTGAGCTTCTTATCGCCCGGGATGCCGTGACAAACAACGTGGTTGACCGACGTGCAGATCGACGCCGGATAAGGTTGATACCCTGGGGGCGCGTAATTGAGCGGTGCCGGGACCGTATGCTGCACGTTGACCATGTACTCGTGACACAGGCGGTCGATCTCACCGGTCGTCACCCCCGCGGTCACGTGCGGCGCGATGTAGTCGAGAACTTCGGCCGCGAGGGCGCCCGCCACGCGCATCTTGGCGACGTCGTCGGCGGATTTCAGGGATACGGACATGGTCTTAGCTTCTCAGCAGGTCGTTGATACTGGTCTTGGCGCGCGTCTTTGCGTCAACCCGCTTGACGATCACTGCGCAATACAGTTGGCAATTCCCTTCGTTCGACGGCAGGCTGCCGGCGACGACGACCGAACCGGCTGGCACGCGGCCGTAGCTGATCTGGCCGGTCGAGCGGTCGTAGATCTTGGTGCTCTGGCTGATGAAAACTCCCATGCCCAACACGGAATTCTCCTCGACGATCACACCTTCGACGACCTCGGAGCGTGCGCCGATGAAACAGTTATTCTCGATGATGGTGGGGTTCGCCTGCAGCGGTTCAAGTACCCCACCGATGCCGACCCCGCCGGACAGGTGCACGTTCCTGCCGATCTGTGCGCAGGAGCCCACCGTGGCCCAGGTATCCACCATCGTGCCCTCGTCGACGTAGGCGCCGATGTTGACATAGGAGGGCATGAGCACGACATTCCTCGCGATGTAGGCGCCACGGCGCGCGACGGCGGGCGGGACGACGCGCACCCCGGCTGCGGCGAAGTCGGCGGCGTCGAACTGAGCGAACTTGGTCGGGACCTTGTCGTAAAAACGAAACGGCGCATTCGATGCCGCAAGGCCGATCGAAACATTGTCGGCGAGCCGGAACGACAGCAAGACCGCCTTCTTGAGCCACTGATGGGTGATCCATCCGCCTTCGACCTTTTCCGCGACGCGGAGGCGACCCGCATCCAGCTCGGCGATCGCGGACGCGACGGCGTCACGAACTTCCGCGGGCGCGGTCTGCGGCGATAGCTCGCTTCTGCGTTCCCAGGCGGCGTCGATCGTGGATTGCAGATTGCTCATTGCGCGGATGCCCCGAAGTTGCGGGCAAAGTGCGCATTTTACGCGGAGTCCGTTGCTGCTGCGACTCGGGGTCCGCGTAACGAGAAGTCGCCTGGGTTGAGCGGAGCGAAACCCGGGGTCGATGCTCGTTGTCACGCTGCCCCGGGTATCGCGCTGACGCGCTCAACCCGGGCTACATCGCTTTGAACAAATGCGCGAAGCTGCGGCTGACGGTAAGTCTCTCGGGACGCTGTTTGAGAATGATCAAAGGCTGATCGCGGTAGTCGCGATCGACGCGCGCGATCGCGCGCAAGTTGACGATCGTGCCGCGATGGACTTGCCAGAAGAGCTCCGCGTCGAGCTCATCGAAGAGCTCCTTGATCGTCTTGCGGATCAACGCTTCTCCGTCCGCGGTGACCACCTTGGTGTACTTGTCTTCGGCGTGGAAGTAGAAAACGTCGTCGATCGGGATCAGGCGCATCGACGCCCCGAGCGAGGCCTTGATCCACTTCAGTGGGCCGCCGGAGTCGCGCGCCTCGATCTGGGCGAGTACGGTGGCGAGATCGGCGGGCGGCCGCTCGAGGCGCTGCTTGAGCCGTTCGATGACCTTGACGATCCGGTCGGCAGTCACTGGCTTGAGCACGTAGTCGACCGCGCCTTGCTCGAACGCGGTCACCGCATACTCGTCGTAGGCGGTGACGAAGACGACGTGACAAGCGCCGGCCAGCGCTTCGGCGACCTCGAGCCCCGACTTGAGCGGCATGCGAATGTCGAGAAATACGATATCGGGCTCGAGCTCGCGCTGCAGCGCCAGGGCCTGCTCGCCATTCTCGGCCTCGGCGACGATGGCGAGCTCGGGCCACGCCTGCGTGAGTCGCGCGCGGAGTTGCGCGCGGAGCATCGGCTCGTCTTCGGCGATGAGCGCGGTCGGTTGCCTATTTTTCGTCTGCATCAAAGGGGATCTCGATCGTGGCGCGAGCGCCATGCGGCGAGACCTCTTCCAGGACGAAGCGCGCGTTGTCGGCGTACAGGGCGCGCAGTCGACCGCGCAGATTGGTCAAGCCGACGCCGTTGCCGATCTTGGCGCCCAGCCCGCGTCCATTGTCGACGAGCGTGACCGCGACGCGTTCGCCGCGGCGGCGTGCCTCCAGCCGTATCGTACCGCCTTCGGCCTGCGGCTCGAGCCCGTGCTTGACCGCATTTTCCACCATCGACATCAACAACATCGGCGGAAAGCGATGCGCGCGCAGTTCCTGAGGTACGTCGATGGAGAAAGCGAGACGCGTGCCCATCCGCATCTGCATGATCGAGAGATACGCCTGCGCCAGCTCGGTTTCCTGCCCCAGCGTCGTGCTGTTCGAGCGTAGCTGCGGCAATGCCGCGCGCAGGTACGCGAGCAGATGGCCCAGCATCATTCCGGCCCTGGGCGGGTCGGTCTCGGTGAGGAATTGCACCGAGGCCAGTGTGTTGAACAGAAAATGCGGCTCGATCTGCGCCTGCATGAGCTTGAGCTCGGCTTCGATCGCTTGCTTCGAGAGCAGATTGCGATCGGCGTCGGCCTTGAGCATCGCCGCGCGGGCGCGCGCCTCGCGGAACTTGAGCAGGAAGATGAGGCTGACGAAGAGGCCGTTGCTGAATCCGCCAAACAGCGTCCAGCCGAATTTGTGCGGATCCGAGACGAGCTCGACCAGGGTATAGCCTTTCTCGCCGATCAGGACTCCCTTCACCAGCCACACGAGCGTATAGCCGACGGCGACGCCGATCGCGACCGCGAGCACAAGCCGCCACACCGGGTGTGTTTTCTCCCACGGCGACGCGGCATTGACCATGTAGGCGATCGACAGCCCGAAACATTGCGCGGTGACGAACGGGTGCCAGAAGGCGCGCGTCTCCTCGATGTACAAGATCGCCGCGACCGCGGTGTTGATCGCCAGGATCAGAGCCAGGGTCTGCCAGGACACACAACGGAGCCCCGCGAAAACGGGCGTCCACCACGGGGCGGTACGAGTGCCGGAAGTTGTGCTGGAGGTCGTCATGCCCGCGATTGTACGCGGCGCTGCGCGCGCCATTTGATCGAGCGACAGGCCGCGTCCGGACGCGACAAAATGGCCCCATCCGGGGCGAGACGCCCTCTTGGCCCTATCCGGGGCGCGCGAAGCGCACGAGGCGCTCGACGGCTTCGCTGCACTCGTCGAGCTCGGCGACCAGCGCGATGCGAACGTAGCCGCGGCCGGGGTTGACGCCGTTTGCCTCGCGCGCGAGATAACTGCCCGGCAGCACGGTCAGCGCTTCCTCGGCGTACAGGCGTCGTGCAAATTCGGCGTCGTCCTCCTCAACACGGGCCCATAGATAGAACGCGGCATCGGGCTGCGCCGCCGGGTAGACCGCTGCGACGCGCGGCGCAAGCTGCGCAAACTTCTCCGCATACTTGGCACGATTGGCGCGCACGTGCGTTTCGTCGTTCCAGGCGGCGATGCTCGCGGCCGCGACCGCCGGCGACATCGCGGAACCGTGATACGTCCGATAGAGTAGGAACGCCTTGATAAGCGCGGCGTCACCCGCGACATAACCCGAGCGCATCCCGGGTGCGTTCGAGCGTTTCGACAGGCTGCCGAACACGAGCAGTCGCGGATAGCCCGCGCGTCCGAGCGCATCGGCCGCAGCCAGCGACCCGAGCGGCGGGTTCGCTTCATCGAAATACACTTCCGAGTAGCATTCGTCGGCAGCGATGATGAAATCGTGGCGATCGGAGAGCTCGAACAACGCTTGCCAATCGCGCAGGCTCATCACGCGCCCGGTCGGGTTGTCCGGCGAGCACACATACAGCAATTGCGTCCGCGCCCATACGCTCACCGGCACCTCGTCCCAGCGCGGCGCATAACCGTTTTCGGCGATGCTGTTGACGCAGTGTGGCGTTGCGCCGGCGAGAAGCGCCGCGCCTTCGTAGATCTGGTAGAACGGATTCGGCACGACGACGGTTGCGCCGACTCGGCTCGCGTCGATGACGGTCTGCCCGAATGCGAACAGCGCTTCGCGGCTGCCCAGCACCGGCAGCACCTGCGTGGCTGGGTCGAGCGTGCCCAGCGCGTGACGGCGAGAAAGCCACGCCGCGATGGCCTCGCGCAAGGCGGGCGGGCCCGCGGTTGTGGGATAATTCGCGAGACCCTTGGCCCCTGCCGCGAGCGCTTCCAGAATCAGCGGTGGCGTCGGATGCTTGGGCTCGCCCAGCGAGAGATTGATCGGCCGGCGTGCCGCGTTCGGCGTGACTCCCGCGAAAAGCGCTCGCAATCGCTCGAACGGATACGGCTGCAACCGCGCCAGCTGCGGATTCAACTTAGAGGCTCTTGGACGCTCTTAGCACGAGATGACGTGAGCGAACCTGAATTATACGCGACGAGCGGCGCCGCCGCGGCGCCTCCATGGCGATCCCGGATCGTCGCCGGCGGCAGCATGCTCGCCGCGCTCGCGCTGCTCGCGCTCGTGCTCGCGCATTGGGGCTGGCGCTGGTTCGGCCCGGCGCGGGTCGTGATTGCGCAGAGCGGCCCGCAGGGCGAGTACGCACGGCGCATCGGGGAAGCGCAGCTGTTCGGAACACGCGCTCCGCTCGCGCCGGCGAGCGAGCCGTCGGCGGTGAGCGGCGACCTGCGTTTGCTGGGCGTATTCGCGCAACAGGATGGCCGCGGCTACGCGCTGTTCCGCGGTGCGCGCGGCCCGCTGCTCGCCGCTGCCGGAACCGACGTCGTGCCGGGCGTGCGCGTCGAGGCGGTCTGGCCGGGCGGCGTGACACTGATCGAAGCTGGTGGTCGCCGCGAAATCGCGTTGCGCAGCGCCCCGGCGGCGGACAAGGCGCGTACTGCGATGGCGGTTACGGGCCCGAAGCTCGCGACCTGCGCCGCGCCTGCAGGATTCGCCGGGCAGGTCATACGTCTGAACGCCGAGCTGCTATCCGGCATGATCAAGGCGCCCGATACGTGGAAGGCTCTAGTCCAGACCGGTCCGGGAGGTCTGATCGTGCGCGATCAAAGCGGCTTTGCCGGCATGATGGGCTTGAGGAACGGCGATCATATCGAGCGTGCCAACGGCATCGCGCTGGCGATCCCCGACGACATCGGGGCGACCGTGCTGCAGCCGCTCACTCGAAGCCAGTCGGTATGGGTTACCGGTATCCGGGAGGGCAAGGCCCAGCAATGGTTCTATCTCAACGCCGGAGCGTGCCCCGCGTGACTTGAACCAGCCCCGAACGGGTCAGCTCCATCGCCGCAGGTTCACAGTGCTGACACGTCGCGGGTCGGCAGCCAATCGAGCACCGCGGGCAGCGAATCGATGAATCCATCGGCCTTCCACGATTGAGGCAGAACGTCGGACGCGATATAACCGTACCTCGCGACGAGAGATGCCATGCCCGCCGCGCGCGCCGCCGCAACATCGCGCTCGGCATCACCGACGTATACGCAGCCCGCCGCGTCGAGCCCGAGTTGGGTGACAGCGTGCAACAGCGGGGCTGGATGAGGCTTGGCCTGCGCTGTCGTATCGCCGCAAACGACGACATTCGCACGTGACGCGAGCGCGAGCTGCTCGAGCAGCGGCAGCGTGAAGCGGGCGGCTTTGTTGGTCACGATGCCCCAGGCAAGGCGCCGCCGTTCGATCTCGGCGAGGACCTCCTCGGCGCCGGCGAACAGCCGCGTGTGCACCGCGATCGCGGCTGCGTAGTAGTCCAGAAATGCGTCCTTGAGGGCGTCCCAGTCCCTATGCTCGCGCGTCACGCCGAGCCCGGCGCCAAGCATCCCGCGCGTTCCGTCCGACGCGTGGGGACGCAACGTCGCGACCGGCAGCGGCGGCAACTGGCGATCGGCACGAACCCGATTCAGCGCTGCAGCGAGGTCGGCCGCCGTGTCGGCGAGCGTGCCATCGAGGTCGAACAGTACCGCGCGCACGGGCAGCGCGCGCGGCTTCGGGCGCGCGCCATTCTCACGCATCGCGGCGAAAGGTCGCGATGTAGTTGATCGACGTGTCGGCCTCCAGGCGGTACGTCCTCGTCAGCGGGTTGTAGGTCATGCCGACGAGGTCATCGGCTTCGAGACCGGCACGCCGTGCAAAGCCGACGAGCTCGGAGGGCTTGATGAATCGCGCGTAATCGTGCGTGCCGCGCGGCAACAATCGCAGCAGATATTCGCCGCCGATGACGGCGAAGAGGTACGCCTTCGGATTGCGGTTGATGGTTGAGAACACGACGAGCCCGCCGGGTTTGACGAGCGTTGCGCAAGCCGCGATCGTCGACGCGGGGTCCGGAACATGCTCGAGCAGCTCCATGCACGTGACAATCTCGAAGCGGCCCGGTTGCTCCGCCGCCAGCGTCTCCGCAGTGCTGAGCTGATAGTCGACCTCGACGCCGGATTCGAGCTGATGCAATCGCGCCACCGCGAGCGCCTTGTCGGAGAGATCGATCCCGAG
>Ga0066700_10000646_pt1 | contig 13157 bp, 9 predicted proteins | sample GraSoiAngelo_149_FD_66460 | JGI IMG/M metagenome (GOLD analysis project Ga0066700, IMG submission 66460) | Grasslands soil microbial communities from the Angelo Coastal Reserve, California, USA - 14_1009_09_30cm | ecosystem: Environmental > Terrestrial > Soil > Grasslands | place: USA...
CCTGCCCCCGGTTCGCAGCATCAAGCTCCAGGCGCGTGACCTGCTCGCCTCGGATAACCTGCACCACGAACCTCTGCGCAAGCGGCCGGTCGATGCGCTTGAATCCCTCCGCTGTCCAGTCACCGGCCGTGTCCGCACCGTCACGGAAGCCCAGCTCCGGCACCTCGATGTTGTCGACGGCAAACCCGGTCAGACTCGTCGAATCATCGGACACGTACTCGAACCTTAGCAGCACCTTTTTACCCGCATAGGCGGCAAGATTGACTTCTTCCTGTACCCAGCCGTTGCTGCTTCCCGTATATCCGACACCATAGGCAGCCTCCACCGGGTTGAAGTCCGTCGTGTGTGTGGCCGGAAGTGGCTGCCAGGTCTTGCCGCCGTCGATCGACGCTGAAACGTAAGCGTAGTCCCAGCCGTACTCGATGTCATACCAGGCGGCGTAGCGGAGCGTGGCGCTGGTCAGCTTTGTGAGGTCGAACTCGCGCGTCAGCCGCGTGTCGATGCTGTCCCCCCGGTTCGCCCACCAGAAAGGTCCGTCTAACGCTGGGATGCCGATCGGCACCTCATCGGCGCCGTCGAAGCTGAACGTGCCTCCGTCCCCCGCTCTCAGGTAATCGGCAGCCCACTGGCTCACGTCTCCTTCGCCCGGGCCCGTCCCGATGCCCGTCTCGGCGCCTGTTCTCGCATCAATCGACGGGTGCGAGTAGGGGCCACTGTCGAGATCGAGGTAGTTCGCGACAACCCAGTCGGCGAAGACATCCGTGAACTGCTTGCCGAATCCATCGAGATATGCCTGCACGCCCCGAATGCCGTCGGCCTGCTGCGCCAGCAAAGCGGCAGCGTTCTGCCGCCCACCGTAGTGGTCCAGCAGATAGCTGATGAACAGCTCCGCGGCCGCGTAGTGTATGGCCGCTGACTCGTACGGAGGCCAGAACGTGAGCTGAGTGTCTGGCGTTGCCAGGAACGTGCTCAGCCAGTCGTGGCCGCCGCCGACCTCTTCCGCTGAGATCTGAGACAGACCTTCGTTCACCCAGGAGTCTTCGCTGGGATCGGCATGCCAATGCACCAGGTGCTGCAATTCGTGCGCCAGAAGCGCATTGTAATGAGCCCCGGGCGCACCGAGAACCTCGCTGTCGAGAAAGACTGCTTCGCGGCCGTTGCTTCTTGCCGACACGGCGGCAGGGAACTCGTCGCCGCCGCTGAAGTAGCCGCCCGCGCCGTTGAGGTGACCGTGAAAAATGCTGATCCTCGGGTCGGAGTCCACCCCCGGCGTCCACTCGCTGCCGAAGCGCGAATGCACGGTGGGATAAACGATGGTCTCGAAGTCCGACCCGATCCGCGCGAGTGTCCCGTCTGAGACGGGTATGCCTTCCTCGACGAAGAAATAGGCGTGGTCCGTTATCTGGCGTACGGTTGCTCCCACCGTCCGCACCGACGGGCCCGTGAGATCGAGTACCTGGAAATCGTCGCGGTCTCCCACCTGGTACCCGAACGGAGCGTCGCGGGCCAGCCGAGGCGCATCCGGCGGCACTCCGCGATAACGGTGGGCGAGGTCCATGAGGTCGCGCTCGGGCGGCTCGGCATCAACGTTCGGGCTTGGTGAAGGGGAAGGACTCGCTGCAATACTCGGTGAAGCCGCCGGTGTGGCTGTGACGCTAGCGGTTGGGCTGGCCTTACCGCCGCCGCACGCGACGCCAAATAAGACAAGGAGGGCGACAACGCCGGTTGCTGCTGTCGCCCTCCCTCTCAACACACTCTATTTACGTGAGGACTACGCCCGCGGATGAGCTTTTTCGTAGACCTCCCGCACATGATCGCTCGTGAGGTGTGTGTATACCTGGGTGGTGGAGATATTCGCGTGCCCCAGCATTTCCTGGACGTTTCGCAACGGCATCCCGCCTCTTAGCATGTGCGTGGCGAAGGAGTGGCGGAGGGTGTGAGGGGTGATGTCAGAGCTCAGGTTGGCCGATTTAGCGTATCCCTTGAGGATCAGCCAGAAGCCTTGCCGGGTCAGCCGCTCGCCACGGCGGTTCACGAACAGCGCCGGCTCGTCCCGATTGCGGACGAGTAACGGCCGGCCCTCTTCCAGGTAGTCGGCCACCGCTTCGACTGCCTGATCATGGATCGGAATGGCGCGCTCCTTGGCGCCCTTCCCCATGCATCGGACATAAGGACTGCGAGGCTCCAGCATAAGATGTGACGTGTCCAGCGAGACGAGCTCGGTTACTCGCATGCCCGTTGCGTAGAGCAGCTCGAGCATTGCCCGGTCTCGCTTGGCCTCCGGTGTCGAGCGCCGCGCCGGCTGCTCCAGGAGCTCGTCGACCTCATTAGGGCTAATAGCCCGCGGCAGGCTTTTGCCCACCCTCGGCGATGTGAGACCCTCGGTCGGGTTCGCCGTTATCATCCCTTCTGCACTGAGAAACGTGAAGAAGGAACGCACGGCGGCGACTTTGCGCGCGACGGACGTCTCCGTGTATCCGCGCTCTTTGAGATGCAGGATGAAGTCCTGTATTGTCGTGCGGTCCAGAGACTGCCAGCCTTTTGCACCCGGCCGGGACCCAATGAAGTCGGCGAGCTGCTGAAGATCGTTCCGGTACGCCGCAACCGTGTTCGCGGAGGCTCCCTTCTCGACCGAGAGGTAGTTCAAAAAGCCATCGGTCGACTTCCGCATGCCCGTGCCCCCTGGTATATTGCGCCGGTCCAATGTGCTAGTTGCCATATTCTATTTTCACCTCCTTTCGCCTGTCCAGCGAATCACCGGACGGTTTTTGTTGATAACATAAGAATATCAAACAAATCTTGGCGATACCTTATGTTCTTGAAGTTGGAAACGCACTTTCCCGCATATGGGTTAACCGTAATAGCAGCGCCTATACGGAATACTCAGTCACCGGCGTAGCCGGGCCAAGCGCTTTTTCCTAATAATGGCACGAATCGACAGGGGCCCAGGTTGTGGCGGAGCGCTCCTTCTGGAGTCTTTACAATCCGCACTAATTCCTGTAACTCCCGGCCGCCGACTGGTATGACGAGCCGGCCTCCGCTGCCAAGCTGATCCAGCAGCTCGCGTGGCACTTCAGGCGCGGCCGCCGTCACGATGATTGCGTCGTAGGGTGCTCCTTGCGGCCACCCGAGGACGTCGCCGCCTTCGTGCACTTCCACGTTGGCATGCCCCAACCCGCTCAGAACGCGTGCGGCCCTCTCGGCCAGCGGCGGGATCCGCTCCACAGTGACCACGTGCTTTGCCAGGCGCGAAAGCAACGCTGTCTGATACCCCGACCCAGTGCCGATCTCCAGCACCTTCTCGCTGCCCTTCAATCGCAGCGCTTCCGTCATCATCGCGACGATCAGAGGCTGCGAGATCGTTTGGCCGTAGCCAATGGGCAGCGGCATGTTCTCGTACGCCGATTGCCGGACTTTTTCGGGTACGAACTCCTCGCGCGGGACGCGGGCGATCGCCTCCACGACGCGCGGGTCCTTGATCTCCACCGAGATGTCTGCCAGCAGGGCGCGCCGCGCCTGGCTCAGCCTGTCAGCAGTGACGTTGGCCATGCTTACGCTCCCAATTCGAGTATAGCACCGCGCTGTAGCGCTTAAGTCTGGCGTTGGTTATATATGACAGGCGGAAGACGTCGCATGAGGCCAGACCTTACGAGATTGCCTGTCGCCGAAGGAGTCGTCGGTTTCCTCGTACTCATGATCATCGTCGCCTTTATCGGCGCCTTTTCGGCGACGAGCGGCAGCAAAGGAGCCGCCGTCTCGGCCTCTGCGACACCCGGCGGGAGCTCCTCACCCGGCGCATCACCATCCCCGGGCGGTCCACTAACTGTTGTCCTGCACGACAATCGGTTCGACCCGAATGAACTCACCTTGCCGGCCGGGACCACCGCGACGATCCAGATCAGGAACGACGGCAAGACCCCCCACAACATGCACATCGCCGGGCAGGGTGGCGACTACACTGAGGACTTCTGCACCGGAACCGGTGACCCCTGCTCGAACCCTAATACGATCCGCGCGGGACAGACGGCCACCGTCGCGTGGCAGGTCCCGAGTTCAGCCGGCGAGGTGAACTTCCGCTGCGATTTCCACCCGCAGGAAATGACCGGCAAGATAAAGATCCAATAACGCCGGCCGAGAATATTTAGTTCGGGCGCCTTAGCGTCCGGCGAGCGCCTTCAAGACCTTCGGCAGTTCCGAGAAACTCTCGATCACGGCGTCCGGACCCGGTGAGGCGCCGTCAACAGAACCTCCCCAGTGGTTGAACCATACCGCGCGCATCCCCGCTGCCTTCGCCCCGGCGATATCAACGTCCAGCCGGTCGCCTACGAACACTGCTTCGCCCGGCTCAACTCCAGCGAGCGACAGCGCATGCGCGAAGATGCGCGGGTCCGGCTTCTCGTAGCCAGCGCTGGCACTAACGCTGAGGTACGGAAAGCTCGAATGGAGACCCAGGTGCCTTAGCTTGCGGCGCTGCTCATCTTCCGAATCCCAGTTCGTGATAACGCCGAGCTGATAGACGCTTCCTAGTTCTTCCAGCGTCTCCTTGACGCCGTCGAAGAGGCAGAGCGGCACGTTATAGTAACGGACCGCTTCGAGTGCCGCGGTGCCGGCCGCCTCGTCCAGCAGACCCAGCTCTTCCAGCACTCCCCGCACTCCCACCGCTGACCTCGGCTCAGCCAACGGCTCCAAGGCTCGCTTCACCAGCACCTCCGCATCGAGGCCTGATTGCATCATGCAAAGACACCCAAACGCACGCCGCGCCCGCGCCTCACGAGTCCCGATCGTGTCGCAAAGCGTGTCGTCGAGATCGAAGAACACCGCCCGCACACGAGGATCAGAAGGCATAGTCATACCCCGCCAACCGGTCCAGCACCTCCCGCTGGAGCACGCTTGGGACCAAGACGGCCAGCCGTTCCTCCGCGCGGTGCAGAGCCGGGATGTACGCGGCGACCGCATGGTCGATGCTCGACGGCAGCTCGCCCACTCCGAGCGGCCCGAGGAGATGCTCGTGCATCTTGCGGAGCTCCACCTCGACTAACTTGCGCTTACCGGACTTATCCTTCGCCGCCAGCCAGATGGTCCAGTCCCAGAAGTGATCGTCGATGCCCTTCAACGTCTCCCTCGAGACATCCCACGGAGGTTCGGGCTCGTGCGGCTCATCGAAGATCAGGTCCACTTTCACCGCGCCTCGCAGCATCAACATGTAGCACGCGTGATCGCTTAACCGGTCCCACTGTTGCGCCAGCGGCTCCACTGGCGCCACCAGTTCCGGCAGCGCCCCGGCCACCGACGGAAAGTCCGCCGTCTTCACCTCGAAGTCCCAGTCCGATAGCGGATTGGCGTCCGCCCTCGCCCGCGACCCGGCCAGCCCTACGCCGTCAATCGCTGGATGTACTTCAAGCGATTGGATGAGGCGCTCGGCAAGACCGGTATCGCGATCGCTAATCAATGACCGGGAACCGATTACCGATCACTTGATCACAGCCTGCTCAGCACCTTCTCCGCCAGCGCCTTTGTGAACCCCGGCGTCGCCGCGATCTCCTCGACGCCTGCCTCACGGATGCCCTTCACCGAACCGAACTTCCGCAACAGGGCTTTCTTGCGCTTCGGCCCGATCCCTTGGATCGTGTCAAGAGCTGATTGAACGCCGGCCTTTGAGCGCACGCCCCGGTGGTATGTGATCGCGAAACGATGCGCCTCGTCCCGTACCCGCTGCACCAGATACAGTGCCTGCGACGTGCGGTCGAGGACGATCGGCTCCGACACGTCCTTCACGTACAGCTCCTCGAAGCGCTTCGCCAGTCCCGCCAGCGGGATCTGCCCGACTCCGAGATTGCGCATCGCGTCGTGCGCAGCTGACACTTGCCCCTTCCCGCCGTCTACGAGAACAAGGTCGGGCGTCGTCTGAAAGGACTCGTCGTAATCCGTTTTCGTGCCTTGGCCGTTGGAAAGTTCCCTTCCCCTTTCTCCTGGGGTACTCGTAGCACGAGCGTGGCGACCATGCTGCGATCCGCCGTCTCCGTCTGCGGTCCGTGCCGTCATCAGCGCACCCGCGTTCGGCTGCGATAGCTCCGCCTCTACGCGCTCCCGGTCGGTATCATGGTCCGCCGGCCGGTCCGGCGTCCCCTCGTTCGCTCCTTCGCCCTCCGTCTCCCTCCGCATCTTCCAGAAGCGGCGCTTCAGAACCTCCTGCATCATCGCGAAGTCGTTCTGCCCGGCGACGCCTTTGATCCCGAAGCGCCGGTACTCGCTCCGCTTCGGGTGACCGTCCACGAACACTACCATCGAGCCGACCGCTGAAGTCCCCTGTATATTGGAGATGTCGTAGCACTCGATTCGTGCCGGCAGCTCCGGCAGGCTAAGCGCGTCCTGGAGTTGCTCGAGCGCCTGCCGCTTTTTGCCGCTGTCCGCCAGCCAGCGCGCCCGCGCCTGCTCTAGGGACTCGCGCGCGTTCGCCACCGCCCGCTGCACCAGTTCCCTCTTCTCCCCGCGCGAGGGCACCATCAAGCGCACAGGCCGTCCCCTCCGCTCCGAAAGGACCTGCTCGATCACCTGTGAATCCTCGACGGCGATCGGAAGGAGCACCCGGCGCGGCACGTAGGGCGCCGATTCGTAGAACTGCTCGATGAAGCTCCCCAGTACACGCTCGTCCGGCTCGTCGACCGTTCCGTCTAGCTGGAAGTTGTCCCGTCCGATCACATTCCCTCTACGCACGAACCAGACCTGCACGTACGCCTCTTGCTCCGCGCGCGCCAGGCCGAAGACGTCCATGTCCGTCCGGTCCCGCACCTCCATCACCTGCCGCTCGGTTGTCCGCTCGATCGCCTGCACTTGGTCGCGCAGACGCGCAGCTCGCTCGTACTCCAGAGCTTCCGACGCTCCCTGCATCTCGCGCCGCAGGTCCCGCCCAATCTCGTCCGTGCGGCCCTCGAGGAACATGATCGTCTGCCGGATGACCGTGTCGTACTCCTCCTTCGTGCACAGCGAAGCGCACGGCCCGACGCAGCGGTGGATGTAATACTCGAGACACGGGCGAGGATCTTCTCCGGTGATCACCTTCGTGCACGACCGCCACGGGAACAGCTTCTTGACGAGGTCCAGCGTCCGCCGCACCGACCCCGCCGAGGCGAACGGGCCGAAGTAGCGCGCCCCGTCGTTCAGCACCCGCCTCGTAATCTCTACTCGCGGCCATTGCTCCTTGAGGTCGATCTTCAGGTACGGGTAGTGCTTGTCGTCTTTCAGGCGCACGTTGAAGAACGGCTGGTGCCGCTTCACCAGCGTCGCCTCGAGCAACAGCGCCTCCTGGACGGTTCCCGTAAGGATGAAATCGATATCCGCGATCTGCCCGACCAGTCGCCGCGTCTTCTCCTCGAATCCGTGCATCGAGCCGAAGTACGACCGCACACGGTTCCGCAACAGCGCCGCCTTGCCGACGTAAATTACTTTGTCCTTCGCATCGCGAAAGATATAGACGCCAGGCTTCGCGGGCATCGCCTTCAGGCGGTCTTCGAACTTGGCTTTTGGTGTCGCGCCCATGGCACGGATATTCTATCGCGCGTCGCCGGGCAGAGCGGGACTGTTCGGTTGGGTCCGCTGCTAGTTTCCCACGCGTGTCCAGTTGCCGCAGCCCCAGGAATCGAACGCGCGGTCGGTCGGAACAATCTCGATGGTGATGATCGAAGTCCCCGAACCTGTGGCCGTGATCGCCGACGACGTGCCGTCGAGGCTGGCGAGCCGCGCCCACCTGCACCCCTCCGACGAATCGGAGTTCTGCCACAGGCCGGGCTCGATCTCTGTGTTGACCAGCCAGGTGCCTGGTCCGAATGGGTCTCCGGGTGCACCCGAAGGCGCCTCGAGGATCTGGGTCCACCATCCGCATCCCTCCGACCAGAAGGCCGCGTCCGTGGGTCGTATTTCCACCGTTAAAGAGGAGCCGGAACCAGCTACAGTGTCTGTGCTCCCTTCAATCGACGAAAAGCGCTTCCAGGCGCACGTTCGTGAGCGGATGGCTCGCCACATCCCGGGCGCTATCTCTTCGCCGACCAGCCACGTCCCGTTGCTAAACGTTCCACTCCCCGAAGGGGAGGTCGTGGGACTCGGCGCAGTAGAAGCCCCCGCCACGGCGGGACCGGCTGATCGCGCCGTTGTCCCCGTTGTTGATCGCTCGACGGCTGGGCCGCCGCCGGAGTCCGATGTGTCTCGTACAAGGATCATTGCCAGAGCGGCCAGCACGACGCCGAGCCCGCCCGCGATCGCCAGCCAGCCCAGGGACAATCGCGCCAGTCTCGCTCGCCATCCACCGGCCTGCGCTTCTCCGTAGAGAGTGCCGTAAGGGACCCTTGGTTGCTCGGCCATGTGCTTGAGCGCGAGTTGCCTCAGCCGGCGGCGGTCGTACTCCTCGCGTTTCGTGGGATCGCTGAGGATCTCCAGCGCCCGGTTCAACCGGCGCATTCGTTCCGGCGCCCGTGGGTCAGGGTTGACGTCCGGGTGGTACGTCTGCGCGAGCCTGCGGTAGGCCGCGAGAATCACGCCGGGTTCGGCGTTCGGGGAGACTTGGAGTACCTCGTAATGGTCGAGCTCGGTGGGCATTTGACTGAACCATTATGGCCTCTGCCGAATCGTAAGTCGACGGATTATACTTCCCGTTATAGCCGTAATTAAGCCTTGTCTCAGCTACTGAAAACCCAGTGGCGCTCGATTGTCCTAAAATGAATTTCGGGTCGCCCGCATCGCGAATAGGAGGTCCCATGCGCAAAGCAATCGCCGCTGTCGGCGGCGCTGTTGCGGCGGTCGCCGCGCTCCGTTGGCTGCGACGCCGCAAAGAGGACATCGACTGGCGGTCCGCCCGGCCGCCCGGCGCCATCGTCGATGTGGATGGCGTCCCCATACACTACATCGAGCGTGGCAGCGGTCCCGCCGCCGCCGTCCTCATCCACGGCTTCCTCGGTCACACCTATAGCTTCCGTTACCTGATCCCCGAGCTGGCGAAGGACCAGCGCGTTGTCGCCGTCGACCTGAAGGGCTCCGGTTACTCTGGCCGCCCGCAGAAGGGCGACTACTCGCTAACCGAGCAGGCCCGCCTCGTCATCCGCGTAATGGACAAGCTCGGCATCGACCGCGCCTCAGTCGTCGGCCACTCGCTCGGCGGCGAGGTCGCGATGCGCCTCGCCGCGAACTGGCCTGAGCGCGTCGAGAAGCTCGTGCTCGCCGCCAGCGTCTCCGGCGACCGCATTCCCAGTCTTCCCGTGACCCCGCTAATCAAGCCGATTCTCTGGCTCATCGGACGGCTCTTCGGCCGCCGCATCTTCCGCCGCCAGTTTTACGACCCGCGCAAAGCGACGAAGGAGGTCCTCGAAGCCTACCGCCGCCCGCTGCGCATCAAAGGCACCGGCCACGCCGTCTACCAGACCCTCAGAGACATGCGTCGCGAGAAAGCCGTCGAAAGCAGCCGCATCACCGCGCCCGTGCTTATCCTCTGGGCCTCCAGTGAGCGCATCCTCCCCCGCTGGGTCCTTTCCCGTCTGCGCAAGCGCTTCCCGCAGGCGAAGGTGGTCGCCATCGAGCGCGCCGGCCACCTGCTCCTTGAAGAGCAGCCGGAACAAGCAAATCGCGCCGTGAAAAGCTTTCTCGAAGGCCGCGACCAGGCTGTCGAGCGAGCGGCGGAGGTCGCCCCGGCGCTCTAACTTCCCGCGGGGGTCGTCGCGGTCACGGCGACGGGCTCGGGCTCGGCGCGACCACCACGATGTCGACCGATACCGCGGGCGCGTCCGGATCGTGCAGGCGTACGTGCGAATTATCGCCGAGAGCCAGGATGATAGTGTGGCGGCCCGGTGGCAGGTTCAGTTGCAGCGTGTTCGATGTGAAATGGTAGACGCCTTCCTCATCGCTCGGTATCACCTTACCCGCAGCCGTAAACGGATTCTTGTCGACCCAGATGTGGTAGTGAGCCGCATCCGGGATATTTAGCGCGGGATCGGCGATAAGATGCGTCGAATCCACTTCAACGGTAAAGGGGCTCGTTACTCTCTGACCTTGCCGCGGGCCGAGGATCCTTAGCGGGGGCACGCTAGGAAGCTGGCTGCTGGCGTCGCCTCCCGAAACGAGCAGAAAGCCCGCCACGGCGCCACCGCTGACCAGAGCCAAAACGCATGCCACCAACCCCACTCGCACGGGCAGGCGGTCCAGCATCCGCGTGGAAGGCGGCGCCGGCGTTTGCCCCACGGCCTCAAGCGCCCGGTCATACTCCGCGCGCGTCGCCGGCACATCGAGCACATCGAACGCCTCGTCCAGTCGTCCCATCCGCTCCGGGTCTACCGGCGGCTCGTCGGCGTACGGCTGGTACTTCCGCGCCAGCTTCTCGTACGCCCGCTCTATCGCTCGGCCATCAGCGTCAGCGGCTACATCGAGGACCGCGTAGTAGTCCGGAAGTGGCGTGGCCTTGTCGCCTTCTCCATCCATGTCGTAGCCCTATGCTACTCTTGCTACGGAAACAGCGCCAAAGCGACATTGACACTAGCGCGATCGGACGCCAGGCTCATAGCACAGACGTTCGAATGCCCGGTTGCGAGCCGTCACTGACATGGCGCTGTCACGAAATCACGCTAAGCTGAAAACATGACCGTCGTCGCCTCCTTCCACCCGGCCGTCCGTACTTGGTTCGAGCGCAAGTTCCGCGCTCCGACGGACGCCCAGGCCCTCGGCTGGCCCGAAATCTTCTCGGGCCGCGACACCTTGATCTCGGCTCCGACAGGCTCTGGCAAGACCCTCGCCGCCTTCCTCGTCTCAATCGACCGCCTCATCCGCCAGGCCGAGAAGGGGCCTCTGACCGACGAAGTCCACGTCCTTTACATCTCGCCGCTGAAGGCCCTCAGCAACGACATCAAGCGTAACCTCGAGGACCCCCTCGCCGAGATCGAACAGGTCTCACTCGAGCTCGGCTCCCCCTCGCACAGTATCCGCACTGCCTTACGCACGGGCGATACAACCCAGGCCGAGCGGCAGGAGATCGTGAAGAGGCCGCCGCACATCCTGATCACGACGCCGGAGTCCCTCTACCTCATGCTAACCGCGGAGCGCAGCCGCGAAATCCTTCGCACCGTCAAGACCGTCATCGTCGACGAGGTCCACGCCCTCCTGCGAGATAAGCGCGGCAGCCACCTCGCCCTAACCCTCGCCCGCCTCGACCACATATGCGAGAAGCGCCCGGCCCGCATCGGCCTCTCCGCCACCGTCAAACCGATCGAAGAAGCCGCCCTCTTCCTCGTCGGCGCTGACCGCGTCATCAACGCCGACAACGCCCGTGTAGAGACGCCCCGAAGGCGCGTCTCAAACGGCGCCACACGTAAGGCCACGCCAGTTCCCGCTGACTCGGCGCTCGGCACTCAGCACTCAGCACTCGTCACTCCCGACTGCACCATCGTCAACACTGGCCACCAGCGCGACCTCGAGATCGAAATCGAAATCCCACCCACAGACCTCGAGGCCGTCGCCTCCGGCGAGCAATGGCGCGACATGTACGACCGCCTCGCCGAGCTCATCAAGCAGCACCGCACGACCCTCATCTTCGTAAACACCCGCCGCTTGGCGGAGCGCGCCGCCTTCGCCCTCGCCGAACGCATCGGCGAGGAGCATGTCGGTGCCCATCACGGCAGCCTCTCGAAGGAGCGCCGCCTCAACTTTGAGCAGCGCCTCAAGGCCGGCGACATGAAGGCGCTCGTTGCGACCGCCTCCCTCGAACTGGGTATCGACATCGGCACCATCGATCTAGTCTGTCAGCTCGAATCCCCGCGCAGCATGACTACGTTCCTCCAGCGCGTCGGACGCTCCGGCCACGCCCTCGGCCTCACGCCAAAGGGCCGCCTCTTCCCGACGACCCGCGACGAGCTCATCGAGTGCGCCGCCCTCGTCCGCGCCGTCAAGGCCGGGCGCCTAGATCGCCTGTACCCGCCCATCGCCCCGCTAGACATCCTCGCCCAGCAGATCGTCGCCGAAGCCGCCTGCGAGCCTTGGCGCGAGGACGACCTGTTCGCGCTCTTCCGCAAGGCGGCGCCGTACTCCGAACTCGACCGGCACAACTTCGACGAGATCATCGAAATGCTCAGCGAGGGCATCCCTGTCGGCACCGGCAAGGCGGCCGCCTATCTCCACCGCGACGGCATCAACGGCGTTATCCGCGGCCGCCGTGGCGCGCGCATGACCGCCATCCAGTGCGGCGGCGCGATCCCCGAAGTGGCCGACTACCGCGTCCTGGCCGAACCCGAAGGCACCTTCGTCGGCACCCTCGATGAAGACTTCTCGATCGAAAGCATGGCCGGCGACATCATCCTCCTCGGCACCACCTCCTGGCGCATCCGCCGCATCGAAGCAGGCGTCGTCCGCGTCGAAGACGCCCACGGCCAGCCGCCCAGCGTCCCCTTCTGGCTCGGCGAAGCACCCTCCCGCACCATCGAGCTGTCGGAAGAAGTCTCCCGCCTCCGCCAGGACATTGCCGATCGCCTCCCCGACGCTACACCTTCGGATATTGTGCGGAGCGGGGACAACGCCGGCGTAGATGCGTCCCGGTGGGACGCACAGGTTGATACGCGCCGCCAGGCCGGGGGTCTGGGGGTGTCCCCCAGTTTTTCTTCCCGGGCGGGCGGGTGGGAAGAAGGACCTCCCGCCACACAGAACGGAGGAAAAGAAGGCCGCGAGGGACACCGGGGTGGGGCGGGCGAACCCGACATCATCCGCTGGGTCGGCAACGAATGCAACCTCCCGGCCGAAGCCGCCGAACAGCTCGTCCGCTACATCCGCGCCGAACGCGACGGCATCGGCCTCGTCCCGACTCAGCAGGATGTCGTCTTCGAGCGCTTCTTCGATGAAAGCGGCGGCATGCAGCTCGTCGTCCACGCGCCCTTCGGCGGCCGCATCAACCGCGCCTGGGGCCTCGCCCTCCGCAAGCGCTTCTGCGTGGGCTTCGACTTCGAGCTCCAGGCGGCCGCCAGCGACGACGCGATGCTCCTCTCGATCGGCGCCAACAACAGCTTCCCGCTCACCGATATGTTCGACCTCGTGAAGCCGCAGTGGGTCGAGGAGGCCGTCGAACAATCGCTGCTCGTTTCGCCGATGTTCGGGGCGCGCTGGCGCTGGAACGCCACCCGCGCGCTCGCCATTCTCCG
>Ga0066700_10000650_pt1 | contig 13143 bp, 14 predicted proteins | sample GraSoiAngelo_149_FD_66460 | JGI IMG/M metagenome (GOLD analysis project Ga0066700, IMG submission 66460) | Grasslands soil microbial communities from the Angelo Coastal Reserve, California, USA - 14_1009_09_30cm | ecosystem: Environmental > Terrestrial > Soil > Grasslands | place: USA...
GTGGCACCCCGAGTCAGGCGCTGGCGTCCGCACGCGGATCAGTGACGATCTTCTCTGGCTTCCCTTCGTTACCGCGCACTACGTCCGCACCACTGGCGACGCCGCGATCCTCGATCAGATGGTCCCGTTCCTGGAAGGCAAACCGCTTGAGAAACAGCAAAGCGAGAGCCTTTCCATTCCGGTCGCTTCCGCCACGGAGGGTTCTCTGCTTGAACATTGCCGGCGGGCCATCGCGCGCTCCGCCAGTACCGGTCCGCATGGATTGCCGCTGATCGGAGGGGGCGATTGGAACGACGGCCTCAACCGCGTCGGACTCGGCGGTAAAGGCGAGAGCGTCTGGCTCGCCTGGTTTGAGATTTGTGTGCTCAATGATTTCACCGAATTGCTCGCCTTGCGCGAACTCCATGACGAAGCAAAAGCCTGCCGTACCCGCGCCGCCGACCTCGCACAGACTGTCGATGCTCAGGCTTGGGACGGAGCGTGGTATCGCCGCGGATACCTTGACGATGGTACGCCTTTCGGATCCAGGGAAAACGCCGAAGCCCGCATCGATTCGCTCCCGCAAACCTGGGCTGCGATTTCCGGCGCAGGCGACTCGGATCGCGTAGAGGTCGCGCTGCGATCGTTGGAGGAAGGCCTCGTGCGTGAAGCCGACGATCTGATCCTGCTCTTCACTCCGCCTTTCGACAAAACCACTGACGACGTTGGCTACATCAAGGGTTACCCGCCCGGCGTGCGGGAAAACGGCGGCCAATACACGCATGCCGCCACCTGGGTGGCCATGGCTTTTGCCCGCCAGGGCGATGGCGATAAAGCCGTCCGACTTTTGCGGATGCTGAATCCGGTCGAGCACGCCCGGGACGAGAAGGATTGCGAACGCTACAAGGTCGAGCCGTACGTCATGCCGGGCGACGTTTACTCGTTACCCGGGCACGTCGGGCGCGGCGGCTGGACTTGGTACACAGGCGCGGCGGCCTGGATGTATCGGGTCTGGCTCGAAGAAGTTCTCGGCTTCCAACGTCGCGGCGACAGGCTCGCGATCAACCCGGTGATACCGAAAGATTGGCCAAGCTTCCGCCTGCGCTACCGTCATGGGAACACCCTTTATCGCATCGCAGTCGAGAATCCCGACCACTGCTCCCGCGGTGTCGCTCTGGTGGAAGTGGATGGAATTGCGGTGGCCCATAAGATGGTGACGTTGCGTGACGACGCGCGACCTCACGAGGTGCGTGTCCTCCTCGGAACGGAACCGGTGGCGTGAGCGCGCGATGGGTTTCGCGATCTGCCCGGTCCCCGCGCCTGGTTACCTGGCGATCCAGCGGCGGGCTTCGTCGCTCTCCGTTTCATCGAAAATAGCGAATCTTCGCCGTGGTGAACGGCTAGCAAAAGTCGGCCATCCATTCCTGCCATTTCTTCTGCCTACCATTGCGATCCGTTCGATACCTCTGTTACCCTCAATTTGGTAGACTGCTCCGCGTTTCTTGCCTTTGCAGAATTAAATTTCCCGCTCGGGAGCGATAGGACAATTTTTGCAAAGCAAAGACCAAGCGATGGGGAGTATCCGTCACAATGGGAACTAGCTTTTGCTTAGTGAGTACGCACGATCACGTCTTCACCCTCGGGATCGAAGAAGAATTCCAGATCATTGATCCAGAGACGCGCGAGCTGCGCTCGCACATCCAGCAAATTCTTGCCGACGGTAAGATGATTTTGAAAGAGCACGTGAAGGCCGAGATGCATCAATCTGTCGTGGAGCTGGGCACGGAGATTTGCACCGACACCGCTTCTGCGCGCCAGCAAGTTATTCAGCTTCGCAGCGAGCTGGCAGAGATCGCCGGACACGAGGGCCTCAAGATCGCTTCCGCCGGCACCCATCCCTTCTCGCATTGGATGGATCAGTTGATTACCGCCGACGAGCGCTACGAGACAATTGTGAAGGACATGCAACAGATCGCCCGCGTGAACCTCATCTTCGGTTTGCACGTTCATGTCGGAATTCCAGATCGCGAAGAAGCAATCGACATTATGAACCAGGCGCGGTATTTCCTGCCGCACATCTACGCACTCTCGGTCAATTCACCTTTTTGGCTTGGGCAAAACACCGGCTTAAAAGCGTATCGACAAATGATCTTCGAACGTTTTCCTCGCACTGGAATTCCCGATGCTTTTGAAAGCCTGTCTGAGTATGAGGATTATCTGAAGCTGCTCGTATCCACCAATTGCATCGACAACGCGAAAAAGATTTGGTGGGACATCCGGCTGCATCCATTTTTCGACACGATCGAATTCCGGATCTGCGACGCGCAATCGCGCGTGGACGACACGATCGCGCTGGCTGCGCTCATGCAAGCTATCGTAGCCAAATTACACAAGCTGCGTGCGCAGAATGTGACTTTTCGAAGTTATCCGCGTCGATTAATCGATGAAAACCGATGGCGTGCGTTGCGCTATGGCTTGGACGGGAAATTGATCGACTTCGGCCGCAAATGTGAAATGGAGGAGCGGGAATTGCTTCATGAGATGCTCGAGTTCATTGGCACGGAAGTGGAAGAGCTGGACACTCAGGCGGAAATGGCGCATATCGAGCGGATCATGCGCGAAGGCACCGGCGCGGATCGGCAACTTATGGTGTGGGAACGTACGCAAGATATGAAAGCGGTGGTCGATCAAATCGTCGCGGAAACGCACGAAGGACTGGCCACGCTGTCAGATCAGACGCGCCTCACAGGTACGCACGGACACGAGGTCTAGTTCATCGACAGTAGTGGTCCGAGCCTTTGCACCCAGCTCACCGTCGCATTGGAAACAATGAGGTGTAACTCGAAAGGCCGCGGACGTATTGCGCACGCTCAAAGGCGCTTGGGTCCGGGCAATTCTTCTGACTCATAATGCCTTTGAATTCGCTCAAGCAATTGTAGTTATGCTGTTCCAGCCAGGCGGCGAGATCCATCTCGATTCGTTGAATATGCTGGATCCCCTGACGCATTAGAGCGCTGCAGAGCATCGTCACGTCGGCGCCGGCCATAACCAGCTTGATCACGTCGTGGGCCTGATAAATGCCGCTGGTAGCGGCGAGGTTGGCACGAATTTTCCCGTAAAGAATTCCAATCCAATGCAACGGCAATCGCATGTCCGCCGGCGTACTTAGCGTAAGGTTTGGCGCGATCTCCATTTTCTTGAGATCGATGTCGGGCTGGTAAAAGCGGTTGAACAAAACGAGACCGTCCGCGCCCAGTTTATCAAAACAAGCCGCCATGTTTGCGAAATTGCTGAAATACGGACTGAGTTTTACGGCAAGCGGGATCGTGGTAGCAGCACGCACTGCTCTAACGACGTCGATATATCCCTTTTCGATGGTTGTTCCAGTCACTTTCGTTCGTGTCGGTATCTTATAGATGTTGAGCTCCAGCGCATCGGCACCGGCTTCTGCGATTTGGCGCGCATAACTAATCCAACCTCCAAGTGTGGTGCAATTCAGGCTCCCGATAATTGGAATTTTCACGCAGCGTTTGGCCTCCGTGATATGCTTGAGGTAAGCGTCTGGCGCGATCCGAAATTCCGTCTTGGCCGCAGCACTTAGTTCCGTTTGTTCTTCGAACAGTGAATGCAGGACCACTGCCGACGCCCCGGCTTCTTCCATTTGTTTGATTTTGGCGATATCCTCGGAGAGCGGCGAAGCCGAGGGTACCAGGGGCGTGCGCAGCCTAATTCCGAGGTAAGTAGTGGCGAGGTCCACAACTATTACGGCGCCGTAACGCGCAAACCTATTTTACTCGCAAATATGCTGACGGAACAATGTTTGGCGCTGGGAATTTCACTGCAGATTTCTTGGCGTCTATCGGCTCTTTTTTGCGATGTAGATATCACGCGCAGATTCTTTGCGTCAAAGACGAATTGCCGCGCATTTTTTGTCTGCGAGTTCATTGCCCTTTCGGAGCAGATTGTAGAAGCTTGGAAATTGTGCCTAAACCAAAACCGCGGCCCTGAGGATTTGCAATGATCGCCGGCAGCACATCGGCAGTTATGTACAAAATTAATCCTGCGATTGCTGCGCTGCAGGACATCGAGCGCACTATGCGCGAAGGCACTGGCGCGGATGGACAACTCGCAGTTTTTTTGGCAGCGCACAGCAGATGGCAAAGCCGTAGTCGATCATATTGTCACCGGAAACGTACGAGGGTTTGACAATCCCTCAGATGTTGGCGGGCGGTTCTGCTCGCAATTAAGTTGCGCTTGCGAGCTCTAGGTGCCCGATTTGAGGAACTCGAGAATCTTCTTGTGCTCTTCCGGGGTAAGATTGGCACGGACGCGCATGTGCATCATGACTACTTCCCATTGTGTCGGGCTGTAGCTGTTGGGCGATCTTATATTATGACAACGGATACAGTTTTCGGCCCAAAGTTCCGCGCCGCTTTTCCCAGTCGCTCCGCCAGTAGTTCCGGCGGCAACTTCTCCGGATTGCTTACTGGTGGCGCAACCAATCAGCCAAGTCAGAGCTGCGCAAAAAATGATTATGACGGCTCCGGGCAAGCCGATGAATTTGCAAACTCTTGAAACGCTTTCTTTCATGGTCAAAAGCCGACCGCTGCCTGCATCAGAAAGGCATTTTGGTCGCGCGCCCCGCCGTTCTTATCGTCGACCTCATACGCCGCCTTGATCACTGTGCTAGGCGTGAGCCAATAGTTTAACCCGAAGGTCCAGCGTTGTTCATCAAAGCCGACCGGTGTGTGCAGCTGATTAAGCCGATCGTAACGGAATACGCCCTCGAAGTTTTTGAGAATGTCATTGTCAATATGGGTGGGCCGATAGGCCAGTTCGACATATCCGCCATTGCGGTTGTTGTTGAATTCGAGTGGCCCGAAGCCTTGGCTTCCATCTGGATCGTAAACGAAATTACCGACGTGCGACCAGACCCATTGCGCACGGAAATTGATCAGACCTTTGAGCAACGTCGAATCCTGGACGTAATTAAAGTCGGCCGATTGTAAAACCGCTGTCACCGCCTGATCGCGCGGTCCAACTTTTGATCGTTGAATTCCGTAACCGATTTCGATCTGTGGAATCGGGATAAATCCGAGATGGCCTCCAACAGCTACATGCCCGCCAGTGTTGGCGTCGTTATCGAAATCGAGCATCCCGATCTCGGTGAAGTCGTCCGACTCAGTGATCAGACCAGGCGCATTTGCGATGAAGCCGACATATTCGAGCTTGGTCGGGCCAATAGGAATAACGCCGCGCAATTGCCCGCCAAGCTCCGATTCGGGCAGCAAGCCGTCATAAACGGCCAGTGGTTTGTCCGGAAGTTTGTTTACCCAGTTCATGTGTTGGCGTTCAACGAAAAAATCCATTGGGTTAAGGTAACGCCCGAGACCGATTGTCATGTAGTCATTCAAAAGGTAGGCGGCTTGCGCTACTTCCAGATTGATCGTTGTCTCTTGGTCTTCGAACTCGAGTTCCAGCTCGCCTTCGAAGAAAAGCCGATCCGTCAGCTTCCAGAGAAAAAGCGCGTTGAAAGCGGCATCGAAAAATGGATCCTCCCCGCTGCGTGCTGTGAAGTCGGCCGTTCCGTAACCAGCCATGAGAAACTTCGTGCTGCCGGGAAATGTTTCCTTCACCTGCATCTTGAGCGTCTCCACTTCTTGACGCAACTCCTCCGTGGCGGCTTCGGGTGGAACGGTGACGACCTGTTTCTCTTCGCCGATCGCTTTCTTTGGCACAGCTTCGGCCGGAGCTGTCGCTGGGGCAGCTGTCAATTGTTGGACCGTCGCTTTCAATGCGTCCAACTCCTGCTTCATGGCTTCATGTTCGGCCTTGAGCTTGTCGTACTCCGCTCGCGACACGTAATCGGAGGATGGCGGGGACGGAGCCGTATCTTGCGCCATCGTCGCCGATGGAGACGATAAACAGATCAGCGCGACAAAAGCGCCTCCGATTGTTTGATTCACAATGATCGGAATCGCCCGAATCATTTATTTACCAGCAAAAGTTTTGATGTAATTCACCAGTTCCCACCGCTGCGTTTCGCTAAGTGAGCCTCTCCAAGAAACCATCGGTGATCGGCCCTCCGTGATTTTCCAAAAGAGCGCGCCATCGGTTTCGCCGGCTCTAATACGCGCGCCCAAGTCCGCTGGCTTTTTCTCTAATGCCGCTCCGCCTGGGCCATCACCTCTTCCAGAAGGACCGTGGCAGCTCATGCAGTTTGCAACGTAGAGCTTTTGCCCGAGCGCGGTCGCGTTGGCGTTTCCGGCAACTGGATTTGGCCGGTTGACAGCGGTGGGCGGAGCTTTCCAATCCGAGCTGCTTTGCGCCAGCAGCGATCCGCTGATCGAGAAAACTGCCAGTACGACCAGTGCTCTCGAACAACTGGCGGCGGAATTCCGTGATTTCCCCATTCGAGCAAGTTTGGATCAGGTGGACGCCGCGCTGCTTTTATCTTTGCGCCCTAGCGCATCGATACTCCAACGCCCCGGGCCGTAAAAAATAATGAAAAAGAAAACCCAGCAGTTAATCAGGGCGAGCTCGCCCCCATTCATGATCGGGAAAAACTTCGCCTCCAGTGTGGGCACCGTTCCCACGTAAAACATGAAGTAAGCCACTGCCATCTCGCCGCTCGCGAAAAACGCCGCGATGCGCGTGAACAATCCAAATGCAATCAGAAATCCGCAGACGAGTTCGATGATGCCTGCGACAAATGCGAGCCCTGACATCCCGTGACCGCCACCGGGATACCCGAAAAGCTTTTGTCCGCCATGACACGCGTACGCCAAGCCAACGATCAGTCGCACGATGCAGTAAACTGGGTCTGCAAATCGATTTAGAGAGCTCAACTCGCATTGTTATCTCAGGAGTTGCCGAAGTTGACTGCGCATTTTTACGGAAAATATTTCGGAGCTATTTTGCCGCGAAGTCTCTATGCTTAATGACTGTTCGCGCGCTTGTTGTGAGCGGTCCGAAACTGAGTTGGCGATTTTCGCGTGAGCTTTTTAAAAACGCGATTGAACTGAGACAACGATTGGAAACCAACGGCGAACGCAATTTCGCTGATCCGAAGATTTGAGTTCCGCAGCAGATCACACGCTTTACCGACGCGTATTCGTGCGACGTAATCGACAAAATTTATGCCGGCAACTTCTTTGAATTTTTCGCTCAAGTGATTGGCGCTGATGTTGACGGCCTTGCCGACTTCCGTAAGCGAAAGCTCTTCGTCCGCATGCTCATGGATGAATTTTCGCGCTTTCCAGATTTCTACCGGCTCAGCGCGTTCCAGGCCTCGGGAGCTGAGCTGTCTGATCTGATTTGCGGGTGTCATCTTTATCATCCCGCTTCATCAAACTTCAACCGAGATGGTGATGCTCTCCCTGCTTTGGCAATTGCTCGCCTAATCTTGGCGGAGCCGAAAAAATTATGCGTTTTGCTTTAAGCAATTTCTGCAAAGCAAAAGCCAATCCACGTGGAGCGCTGCGATGGTCATGGCTGTACCCGTAGGCATAACAAAGGAGCAACTAATGAGAACAAACGCTGTGTTGAATGCAACCGAACTGGCTAAGCCGAGCTACCGGAATCCCGTGCCAGCGACACTAGGCGAACCCGAACCGACGTATGGTTGCAATTGCGATCGGTGGGGCCATCCCTGTCCGGGTGGTGTTGAGCGCAACCTCCAGCCGAAGGCGGAGCTTCCGATTTCATCCCCAGCCGAAGAAACGAGGTAAAAGGTTATGAAAAGCTCGTGGCCGTGACCCTTTCCGAATCGCGCGCGGGGTCGAGAAGATTTTATGCCTTCAAGACCCGCACGGCAACGAACTTGGCGAAAGTGCAGCGCGTAAGCGGTCGAGAAAAGGAACCTGTGCAGGATTGATTTTTCGCCGCGCAACTTCTTCTCCGACGAATTCGCCGCGATCGATCTCCGGAAATTGTTTCAGTTGTCCCGACCGCAGCGGCCACTCCATTTCGAAAGGGTTGGATCTCAACTGGAAAGATTCCAGCAAATCGCCTTCAAAAGCCCAGGCGTGAACAATCTTGCCGCCTTTCTGCTTTATCGAGCCAAGCTCAATCCAGTTTCCGTGCGGCCGAATGCCAAGCTCTTCTTCAAATTCAATTTGAGCGCGCGTCAGGAGAGCTTCGCCTTTTGGAATTGTCCACACGCCTTCGTCTTTTTTGGCAAAGAACGGTCCGCCCGGATGAACAAGAAGTAATTCAAGGACATCACCTTTACGCCGAAACATCAATAAACCCGCGCTGACACGGGCTTGCGAACGGTTTCTCGAGGGATCTGGTGAAGAATAATTGCCAGCCATTTCGGTGATAATAGCTTGCCGTTTTGTTGTAGCCACGTGTCTGCGCCTGTTGTTTCCTCGTGTTTAGTTAAGGGCGAATCGTGGAGGATTCTAAAGTGCCGGGAAACGACCTGAAAGGTTGCGCACATGAAGATTCCGGTCTTAAGCGGCTTTCGGCCGTCCTTTTCCGCTGGCGATATGCTCACGAAATTCGGTGGGCGACTGGCCGAAGACGCGCTTGAACATGCGATTGAACTGGGTGAGCGACTGAAAGCCGACGTCGTAGGCTACTTCGCTGATTCTTCGGTTCGGATTCAAGAGCTGGGTCCTTGCGTCCTCCAGCCGGACGCGCGCGACGTAGTCGGTAAATTTCAATCCGGTTGATTTCCGGAAAACTTTACAAAAGTGGAACACACTCGCGCCGGCAGCCTTGGCCACAGCAGCCAATGAAAGCGGTTCCATTTTGTGCTTGTCGATGTACTCGCGCGCCTTTTGCACGAGCGGCGGCTCGGCATTCTGTTGTTCCAACACAATTTGATTGGTCAAAGCGGAGAGTTGTTCGGCGAAAAACGTGAGCAACCGCACAATTGCGTTGTAGCGGTCTGGCGGGATGAGCGGATTTTTCTCCCACGCTTTGCGGATTTCGGCGGTGAATCGTACTCCGCGCCGCTCCAGCTCGCGGCTCACTTTTGTGGTGTCCGATTTAGCCAACATATGACGTAACACCTGACCGATTCGCAGATATCCGATGATCTCTGTGCCGAGTCGCACCGGCACCGCGGTTTCGGTTAACCCGAACGGACAGGTGACGGTGTGCGGGATTAATCCAGTGTGATCAATCATATCCTGATGGGCTTGCAGACAAGCCGCCAACGTGGCAGGCCGTTCGGCGAGCAGAGCGCAGAACAGATTCTCCTGTTTCTTACCTTGATGCTCCAACTGCCAGTAATCCAACGGACGAAGCGCCAGCGGCAAACCAGTTGCTTTGGTGAAAACGCTCTCGTAGTCGCGAAACAGGCGCGACCGGCGCAGCATGTCGATCAGTTGCTTGTTCGAATTCGCACTCGCTGGCGCGGTCGTGGCCATGAAAGGTAAACAAACTCTTCCAGCCCGATTTGGCCGTCAATCCGTATCCTGTTCGTGATCCATGAATGGCGACTCTAAACCACGGGCTCCAGCGACGCTTTACCCGCGTGCAGCAACAACATCTTCTCGCGCGCGGCCTGCAAGCGCCTTAGCATGATTGGACTCATTCGTTTGAACAGCTCGTAGCCTAACGAGTGGTCTGTCTCACAATATTCCCGCAAAATGGTGCCGTAGAAAAAGATGGCTTCTGTAGGCTCGACGGCGCGGGCGGTAAAATGCCAGACGTAAGGCGGGAGCATCCACGACCAACCCAGCAAATCTCCAGGCCCGATCGCCTCGATCACAACCGGGTCGCCGAAACTTTTGCCGGACTCGAGTCCAACCCTTCCGCTTTCGATCAAGTAAAAGCGGTTCGCGAATTCGCCTTCACGCAAAACGATTTGCCCGCTCTTAAAATGCACCGGAATCGCGCAGTCGGTTAGCAGCGCCAGATCTGCGCGGTTCATTCCGACCAAAAACGGATGAAGCGCCACACGCGCCGCGATCGGTTCCGGTTCTACTTTTTTTCCTGTTTTTGCAGGGGTTTCGATCTCTGTTTTCATTAATCTCTTCTTTCCCTTTCTTCGACGAGCAGCAGGCGTGGGACGTCACTCCCGCACGAAAATTCGAACGGACTGTGTCGGTGCTGGCAAGTTGGATGCGGGCAGGGCCTGCGGGTTCCGTTGGTCGCCATTGGAACTGAATCTCTTCTTGTGCGCGCTTTGAGTGGCGATTTCGTCTTCATCTATTCAAATGAAATCGTGTTCTTTTTCGCGAACGACAAGCACCGGACAAGGCGCGGCGCGCGCGACCCGTTCGGCCGTGCTGCCAATGGCAAAATGTTTCCACCCGGTGAAGCCGTGCGTGGCGATCACGATAAGATCGACATCGAGTTCTTTCGCTGCTTCGACGATTTCGTGGGTCGCAACTCCTGTGCGAACTATCGATCTTGTGCCGGCGATGCCAGCCGCTCCGGCTGAATGCGCCAACGCGCGCAAATCTTTTTCCACAGCAGCCAGTTCCTCTTCATAGAACGCCGTCCCTGTCCGCCCTGCCAATGTCAGTGGGGTTTCCGGCTCAAGAACGTGCAGTAGTACGATTTTGGAACTTGGTTCTCCAGCAAAGCGAAGCGCGTAGGAAAAAGCTTTCTTCGATGCGGGAGAAAAATCGGTCGGCACCAGGATTTTCCTGATAGTGATCGCCGCGTGTTCCGCAGCCGAGCTTGTGGCAACTGTCTCTGTTTTCATTTGCGAGAATCGTGGCCCGTTAAGGAAACATGCGCTTTCCCGGATTTGGCAAACGCTGTGCGTTTCTTGCCGTGGTACGAGCGCGCCAGTCTTGAATGACGGAGCAATTTTCGCTCAACCAAAGCCAAAACGCGGAAAGCAGTTTATGCGCGGCAAGCGCACTCTCGATGCAGAGAGGAGGACGAAGCTATATCATTTCATCGCAATGCCGGGATCACCGATCCTGGCTACAGCAGGATCTGAAAATGAGACCGGCCAACGATATTGATTCGCGGGTGGCGCGAATTCTTGCGAAGGAATCGGAAGTGAAGCAACTCAGGGTCGACGCGCACGCCCGCAAGATCGATGTCGGATTTTACAGCCCGCCATCGCTCGAGCTCTTTCAACGGGTCGAGATGCAGGTGCGCCGAGAGTTTGATGGCGAGTGGGAGATTTCGGTGCAGCCGAATGCACCCTCCGCGCTGTTTCACCGACATCGGATTAACGACCACATAACGGAATTTCATCGGGCGCATCCAACAGTTGAACCGCGTTTAATCTGGAGACGGATTCCTCTGCCGAAATGGCGGAACCGCCCAGTCCCGCCAGCGACAATCCGCGATTATCGCATCATGCTCGCTCTGGTCGGCACATGTGGAATGAGTGCGCTGGCGGGTTTCGGCTTCCGGCGCGCTGCGTATCCAGGGTGGCCAATCATCGTCTCATTTACTGTCGCATACATTGCTGGAGGCTGGTTTGCCACACAGGATGTCTGGCTGGGACTCAAGCAGCGAAGGATCGACGTCCAGTTTCTGATGATCTTTGTGGCGTTGGGCGCCGCGACAGTTCGCGCGTGGACTGAAGGTGCGACGCTGCTCTTTCTTTTTTCGCTCAGCAACACGCTCGAACAATTTGCCAATCATCGCACAAAGAAAACGATCGAGTCGTTGCTGAAGAGCGCGCCGCAGCGAGCGCTCCGCCGCGAGGGTCAATCGTGGATCGAGGTTCCGATTGACGAAATTCGGCCTGGTGACGAGCTCCTCGTCAAGCCCGGTGAATTATTTCCGGTCGATGGCGTGATGATCGAAGGCGCAACTTCCGCCGATGAATCCGCGTTGACCGGCGAATCGCAGCCCGTTCCAAAGGGGGTGGGCGATTCCGTCAGCAGCGGCACACTCAATCTGGATGGCCAGGCTGTAATCCGCGCCTCCCGCGAAGAGCAGCAGAGTGCCCTTCAGCGGATTCTCTCGCTCATTCAAACGGCGCAGCAGCAGAAAGCGCCTGCTCAGCGATTCACCGATTCGTTTAGCCGTTACTACACTTGGGTTGCCCTCAGCCTCAGCGCATTGCTTTTCGTAATCTTATTGGCGATCCACAAACCGCTCGCAGACGCTTTTTACCGCACCATGACTTTGCTCGTGGTCGCGTCGCCTTGCGCGCTGGTCTTGTCGATTCCATCTGCGATTCTGGTCGCGATTGCCGCCGGAGCGCGAAATGGAATTTTGTTCCGGGGCGGCGTTGCGATTGAAAATCTGGCTGGCGTCAACCAATTCGCCTTCGACAAAACAGGCACGCTGACAAAAGGCACATTGGTTGTGTCGAAGATCGACATTCTGGATGGACGCAGCGAAAACAGCGCCCTTTCAATTGCGGCCGCGGTCGCGCGTTTTTCCACGCACCCACTCGCGCGCGCCATCATGCAAGAGGCTGACAGACGCCACCTGCTGGCAATCCCGGCCGTCGACTTCCAAAACATTTCCGGCTTCGGCATGGAAGCGTCGGTCAACGGTGATACCGTTCTTGTTGGCAGTCGCAGACTGTTAACCAATCGGGGGGTCGCGTTACCCAAAATGCCGGCTGTGAGCGACGCCGAAGTTTGGATCGCTGCGCGCCAACCGATCGCCGTGATTTATTTGCATGACGAAATTCGGCCAGAGGCGAAAAGTGTAATCGCATTTTTACAAAGAAGCGCGACCGCTGTCGCTCTCCTCACAGGCGATCGTGCCGCGGCGGCAGACGCAGTGGCCGCACAGGTGGGAATCAAAGAAGTTCATGCGGAGATTGCGCCCGACGCGAAGCTGCAATGCATTCATCGCTGGCGGCAGGAGGGAAAGAAAGTTGCCATGGTCGGCGACGGCATCAACGATGCGCCCAGTTTAACAGCTGCAGATGTCGCGATCGGAATGGGCGCGCGCGGCTCCGACGCCGCCTTGGAGCAGGCCGACGTCATTTTGATGCATGACAAGATTGAGAACGTCGAGCAGGCCGTCATTTTGAGCCGCCGCGCACGCGAGATCATTCGTCAAAACGTTGTTATCTCGTTAGGCGTGATCTCGCTGCTGGTGATTTCTGCGCTAGCCCAAAAAATTAATCTTACCCTCGGCGTCATCGGCCACGAAGGCAGCACCGTAGTTGTGATCTCAAATGCCCTGCGCCTGTTGCGCTTTCGCGGGAGCCATGTGGCAGAATAACGTGCGCTCGAACTCACATAGATCTCACGTCACGTGAAGATGATCTGC
>Ga0066700_10000653_pt1 | contig 13118 bp, 11 predicted proteins | sample GraSoiAngelo_149_FD_66460 | JGI IMG/M metagenome (GOLD analysis project Ga0066700, IMG submission 66460) | Grasslands soil microbial communities from the Angelo Coastal Reserve, California, USA - 14_1009_09_30cm | ecosystem: Environmental > Terrestrial > Soil > Grasslands | place: USA...
AAATTTCGTTCCCAAATACCTCCACAGTGCTAATCTTCTTCATTGCCGGTCTCCTTTTTTGTGCCTTGAGCACGTCTTTCATCGGGAGCGTATCGCATCCCGCTGGAGACCGGCCTTCTCATCCCATCTGGTAAAGGCGCGCATCTCGTCAGTGCTTGATTTCCTGATGAGATGCCGACTTGCCGGTACTGATGCTCGCGATGCCCATCTGAATTACTCCGGATCGCCGACTCGTCAACGTCAACTTGTGTGTGCGATTGGTAGTTGGAGATACAAAACAATGCACCGAGAATAAAGACTCTTGCATCCAATCGCGTAAGGAGGAATGTCATGAAAGCTGCGGTCGTTCCCGCTATGAGCAGTTCGTGGCAGGTCAAAGACGTTCCGCAACCTCAGCCCGGACCGAACCAAGTGCTCGTGAAGATGCATGCAAGCGGCATCTGCTACACCGACGTACATCAAACGCTCGGACACTTGCCTGGACCATTCCCCCGAATCCTCGGCCACGAGCCGGTCGGCGAGATTATTGGCGTGGCCCCGGACGTCACCACGCGAAAGGTGGGCGACCGCGTGGGTACCGCCTGGATTCAATCCACGTGCGGGCGCTGCGAATGGTGCCAGCGCGGCCGCAGAATGTTCTGTCACTATCTGAAGGGCACAGGAATTGAAGCACAGGGCGGACATGCCGAGTACATGCTGATGAATGCCGACGCAACCTATTTGATTCCCGACAAGGTTTCTTATGAGCAGGCAGCCCCCATCTTCTGCGCGGGTTACACGGTCTATGGCGGGCTGCGCTGGGCTGATCCTCAGCCCCATGAGCGCGTGGCCGTGCTCGGGATCGGCGGGCTTGGGCACTTGGCCGTGCAATACGCGAAGGCCGCAGGCTTCGAGACTATCGCAGTTTCGCATTCCCCGGATAAAGACAAAATGATCCGGGATCTCGGTGCCGATGAAGTTGTCCGCGATGGCAAGGGCCTTGCGGCAGCGGGAGGCGCAGATGTCATCCTCAGTACCTCCAATTCGACCAAGGCGATGGTGGACAGCATACAGGGATTGCGGCCCGACGGCCGGCTCGTCACCATGGGTGCCGGCGCGGAGCCAATTTCGGTCTCGCTGATAGATCTCATCTCGAAGCGCATTCGAATAATTGGCAGCCAGCAAAACGGCCCCGAATATCTTTACGAAGCGCTTGATTTCGTAGCGCAAGGAAAAGTTAAAACGATTGTCGAGACGTACCCATTAGCAGAGGCATCGAAGGCTTACGAGCGCGTTGCGGAAGGCAAGGCCCGGTTCCGCGCTGTCCTCACGATGTAGTCGTTCGCTCTAATCGTTGCGGTCCATCAAGGCTGAGCCTAGGCCCTCCGTTGCGTCGATGCGAGCACCGCGCGAAACTTCAGCGGCCGTTAAACAGAAAAGGTCGTACAACGGACAAGCCCGAGGCTATCGGTTCTTCCGTCGAATTAGTACCGGCAAACGCGCATCTCGTCAGTGCTTGATTTCCTGATGAGATGCCGACAAGGCGGGACCTATCCGGCTCGCCGCGACATGCGCCGTGCTGACTAAGAATTATGAGGTCGGTCTAACCAGACTTCGCCGGCAACCGTCGCTTCCAACAAGTGCTTGGGACCGCATAAGTTGCAGACGTCCTTCGGCTGGGCGGGCTTCGGCGTTATATTGCGACCCTCGCAGGGTTGGCGGTGATATGCTGGTTGGCCTACTACTAGTTGGGCGGATCAGGAACCGACGTGACCAAGGCAGCGGTCAGAGAGCAATCACTCACCGGTGGTACACGCGGCCGGTGCTCTTCGTTGCTGACGTGAACCGTGCACTTCGATTCTACATCGACATGCTCGGCTTCGAGAAGCGCTGGCATGAGGGCGACGGTGCGGGCAAGGTCTGCCAAGTCAATCGCGCGGAATGCGAGATCATCCTCTGCGAGGATGCCACGCGAAGAGACAAGGCGCGCTTGTTCGTGGAACTGACCGGCGATGGACTCAGCGCGCTTCGCCGTGAAATCGTCGAGCGCTCGGTTCCGAGCGAGAAGTCCTGGTGGGGTTACGACGTGATCAAGATCGTCGATCCCGACGGAAATGAGTTGTTGTTTCCCTCGGCCGAGTAGTCCAAGCAGTGAGTGCGACGGCCGATTGCGTTAACCCACCTCCCGACGCCAGCCCATACGACCGCCTAACTAACATTCAACGGAGCCGACGCGGCTGACCGTCCGTGCGATCGTGTCCCTGAGGCGCGCGCTCATTAGTATTGACTGCTCTGGCCAACTTTCCGGATGGTCGGCGGCTCGGAAACTATGCCTGCGACTTGCGGTTCTTCTTCTGAAAGAACTTAGCTGTGTAGCCGAATAATCGGAACCTGACCACTGCCAGCCTCGCCGAATCGGCTTTACCGTCATCGTTCGCTGGTCGCTCAAGAGCATTTTCAACTGCCCGCTGAAAGACAATTGGGTGTAGAATGCACGCCGTTTTCGAACTCTATGCGGTGCAGCCTTCTTTTCGCGATTTTCTTTCTGGCCTCCGGTACGGACGCCCAATCGAATTGCCCGCCATTGGTAGCTCCCGCTCCCGACCCCGCAAGACTTTTATTCACTCCAGGGCAGGAGAGCGAACTGGGGGAGATCATCCGCGAGCAATTGGAAGGCAGTTTCCGCGTCATCGAAGATGACCAAGTCACTGCCTATTTGAAGCGCATAGGGGGCCGTGTTGCCCAGCACTTGCCGGACACGGGTTTGCATTATGATTTTCTTCTTTACGACCAGCCGGAAGTCCAAGCTTTCAGCATGCCGGGAGGACGCGTCTACGTTTCTCGAAAAATGGTGTCTTTCCTCCGCAATGAAGACGAATTGGCCGGTTTGTTGGGTCACGAACTGGGACATCTTGCCGCAAGGCAACAGGCGCTGGAAATGTCGCGCGATTTTCGGGAGGTGTTGGGACTCAAAACTCTGTCCGATGACGATGATCTTTTTGGCCTCTACAATCAATTTGTCGAGAACGTGCGCCTGAAAAAAAGGCGTTCCCAGCCGTCAGGAGAAGAAGCAAGGGGCCAGAAGATCGCCGATCAACTCGGCGTGCAATCGGTAGCACGATCCGGGTACGCGCCTCAGGCGTTCCCTGACCTATTGGACAGGCTCATGCAAACAAAGGGGAGAACGGGAAACTGGTTTACGGATTTGTTCGGAGCTACGGGCGCGGACTCGAAAAGACTGCGGGAAGCGCTCAAAGATATCGCAACCTTGCCTGCTTCCTGCGTCGAGGCGAAGGGACCGGTACACTCCGAAGAATTTCACCAATGGCAGGCCGCGGTGCTGCACTACCGGGGTATCGGGCACGTGGAACGCCTCACCGGTGTCATTTCGCGGAAGCAATTGAATAATCCCCTGCGCGGCGACATCGAACACTTCCGCTTCAGTCCCAACGGGAAATACCTTCTGGCGCAAGACGAGGGCGGCATCTACGTGCTTTCGCGCGATCCACTGAAGTTCATATTTCGCTTCGATGCCGCGGATGCTCAGCCCGCGCAGTTCTCACCGGATTCGCGCCAAGTCGTATTCTTTAGCTCCGGTCTGCGCGTGGAAACCTGGGACTTGGAGCGTCAGGAACAAACCAGCGTCAGTGATGTTCCTGCGTTACGCGGATGCCGGCAAACCGAGCTTTCGCCTGATGCAAAATTTCTCGCCTGCTTTGACAACTCGCTGGACCTCGCGCTCTATGACGTGGGCAGCGGGGAAGTCATCTTCAAGAAAGACAAGTTTTATGATTTTGATTCCGGACTTAGCGGATATGGTGGTTTCTTCAAACTCCTTTACTTCTTTGTTCATCGGGATGTGGTGACCCTGCGATTCTCTCCCGACGGGCGCTACTTTGCGGCGTCCTCAAGAACTAAGGAGGAAGTTGTCATCGACCTGACAACTCGAAAGAAAATCAACGTCCCAGATTCGATTCATACGGCGATGCAATATTCCTTCACGTTTGCCGGGCCGGACCGCATTGTGGGCGTGGACACTTTTAGTCCGCAGAAGTCACCGCTCGTTGAATTTCCTTCCGGAAAGGTGATCGACCGCATGCCACTGGGTGGCGGCAGCCTCGTTGCCGCCACGAATCCAAAATACATCCTCATACGCCCCATTCAAGACCGCCCCGTCGGCGCATACGACTTGGAGCAAAAGAAAATGGCTTATTCCAACCGCATGGCGGCCACCGATGTCTGGGGAGACCTATCCATTAGCGAACGATTGAACGGGGAGGTAGGCATCTATAAGGTGACAGACCCTACGGCCTACATCACGCTGCAATTGCCGCTTGGAAAGCTGGGCGTCCTGCGCACCTTTACCGCATCGCCGGACTTGAAATGGCTGGCTATGTCGAGCCGTACGCGCGGCGGTGTGTGGGATCTCGATTCGAACGCTCGAGTTTTTCACATTCGCGCGTTTCAAAATGCATATTACGCGCCGAGCGGAAATTTCTTTATGGATTTTCCGGAGTTCGAAAAGAGCAACCGCGAAATGGGTGTACTCAGCCCGGTGACGCAGCAAACGAAGGGGCGGCAGATCGATAAAGACGATGACCTGACCTTTTTCGGCGACGTATTCCTGCGCACCAGGCACAACGACAAGAATCGTCAGACGCGCCGCAATTTTGAACTGGATGCTCTTGATATGGCCACCACCAAGCCTCTGTGGACGCGCAGCTTTCCGAAGCAGGGCCCTTGGATTTCCGGATCGCCTTCCAGCGGAAAAGTGATTTTTGTCTGGAGCGCCAAGGCTGATGGTTTGCACGACGAATTGGCTCGGGATGCAAAACTCCAGGAGCGCTGGAGCAAGGAAAATCCCGGCGATAGCGACTTCTTCATGGAAGTTTTAAATGCGCGCGACGGAACTGTCGCCGCGGGAATCGTCGTGCGCACCGGAAAATATTCATTCCATCCCGAATATCAGGAAGCTGTGGGGGATTGGCTGGTCGTCACGGACAATCTGAATCGCGTGCTTCTCTACTCCATTTCTACTGGTGAGCAGAAGGCGAAGTGGTTTGGCTACCGCCCGCAGATTTCCCGAAGCGGCGACCGGGTGTGCCTTTCCAGCGGGAGAGGTCGCCTGGCTGTGTACGATTTGCGTTCACTGAAACAGATTTCCGATTTCTCCTTCTCGAGTTATGTCTCAGGGGATCTTTTCTCTGCCGACGGGAAGCGCCTCTTCGTGCTCACAAACGACCAAATGGGGTATGTCCTGGATGTGTCGGCCCCGCCCACAACAAGTATCTCATCCACGAACTAGTCCACTCACCGAAAGGCAAGTGGTGTAGAATGCACGCCGTTTTCGAACTCATTAAGCAATTTGCTCGGTGAGCGTGGGCAAACTCCGAAAAAGCGGAGCGTACGCAATAACCACAAACCCGCAAAAGCAGCACCGGAGCGTGGAGGAAAATTATGAAATACAAATCTCATGCGACTGCGGCCTTTTTCGCGCTTCTCATCGCGCTCGGGATTACTTCCGCTGTCCTCGAGAAACGCGCCGCCGTCGCTGCCGCTGGCGTCGAAGCACCTCAGTTTGAAGTGGACCCTCTGTGGCCAAAGCCGCTTCCCAACCACTGGGTCATCGGCTCGGCCGTCGGTGTCTCGGTAGACTCCCAGGATCATATTTGGATCGTTCATCGCACCACTTCTTTCGAGCGCATGGAACTCTATGCTGCCGAGAAGCCGCCGGCCGCGGAATGTTGCTACCCGGCTCCCCCCGTTCTTGAGTTCGACGAAGAAGGTAATCTCATCGGCCACTGGGGCGGCCCAGGGGCTGGTTACGATTGGCCGGATTCGAACCACGGAATCACCGTCGATTACAAAGGCAACGTCTGGATTGGGGGCAACAGCCGCGGCCCCGATCCCAAGGGCTACCATGACAACATGGTCCTGAAATTTACGCAGAGCGGCAAATTCCTCATGCAAATCGGCCACCCGAGCAAGAGCCAGGGCAGCAATGACACGGAGAACTTGAAGGGCCCCGCGAAATTGTTCGTCGATAAGACTACAGATGAATTGTATGTCGCCGACGGTTACGGCAATCACCGCGTGATCGTCTATGACGCGGAAACCGGAAAGTACAAACGCCACTGGGGCGCTTACGGCAAGAAGCCGGACGACACCGATCTCGGCAAGTACAATCCCGACGCGCCCCCCGCTCAGCAGTTCCGCAATCCGGTGCACTGCGCCGAGCTTTCGAATGACGGCCTGCTGTACGTTTGCGACCGCCCGAACGACCGCATCCAGGTGTTCAAAAAGGACGGCACTTTCGTGAAAGAGGCCTTCGTCGCCACAAAAACTCTCGGTGACGGATCGGTCTGGGACATCGCCTTTTCCAAGGATCCCCAGCAGACCTACATTTTCCTGGCTGACGGCTCGAATGAAAAAGTCTACGTCCTGCTCCGCGATACGCTGGAAATCCTGACCAGCTTCGGCGACGGCGGGCGTCAGCCCGGCCAATTCTACGCCGTGCATAGCATCGCTGCCGATTCGAAAGGTAACCTCTTCACGACCGAAACCTACCGCGGCCAGCGCGTCCAGAAATTCGTTTACAAAGGCATGGCGCCGGTCACGAAAAAAGATCAGGGCGTCGTGTGGCCGAAATCAAGCAAGTGAGCCAGCCAGTCAAGTTCATTCCCCGAAGGAGAGCATCATGCAAAAAGTTTTATTGGGTTTTCTCGCGTTTGCGTTTGTGTTCGCGGTTGCCATTCCGAAAAGTTTTCGCGCCCAAACGCCGAGTCCCGCCTCACTCCTGCCGCGCGGAACCGCCACGGACATCAGCAGCGCGGAAGTGCAAGCCCTCGTGCAAAAGACGGCCGCCGACCGCGTCAGCGACCAAGCCATTCGCGTCGTCAATGTCAACGGCCAATACAACGTCAGCATCGGCGTCGTTCACCGCGCTAAGACTTCCGGCAAAGATGCTCCCAGCGGCATCGAGCACGCCCAGATCACCGAGGTCTACCATGTGATTGAAGGAAACGGAACACTTGTAACCGGCGGTACGCTGGACAATCCAAGAGAAATTCAAGCCGAGAGCCCGGTGGTGACCGTGCTCAATGGTCCCAGCACTGGCGGCAGCGGCATTCAAGGCGGTGTGAGCCGCAAGATCGGTCCCGGCGATGTCGTCATCATTCCCCCAAACACTCCGCACTGGTTCAGCGAAATCACCACCGACCAGATCGTCTACCTTGTTGTGCGGGTCGATCCTCACAAAATATTGCCCGCGGGCTACGTCGCCAAGTAGGCGCAATTCCCATGCCTCGCATCTTCGCAGCGTTTCTGGCCGCTCTCTTCTTGCTTTCTCCGACTAGCGCGGCCGCTCACGACATCCCCAACGATGTCGTCGTCCAAGCATTTGTCAAACCACAAGGCAATCGCCTCCATCTCGTTGTTCGGGTTCCGCTCAAGGCCATGCGCGATATTAATTTTCTCGAACGCGGCCCCGGCTATTTGGACCTCGCGCGCGTGAATGAGGTGCTTCCAGGCGCGGCCACGCTTTGGATTTCCGACTTCATTGAACTCTTCGAGAACGATAGTCGTCTCTCAAAGCCTCAAATCGTCGCGACCCGCATCTCGCTTCCGTCCGACCGCTCTTTCGCTTCTTATGACAATGCGCTCGCCAACGTCACTGGCCCCCCGCTTTCGAACGACACCAATGTCTATTGGGACCAGACCATGCTCGACGTGTTGTTCGAATACCCAATCCAATCGGAACAATCTCGTTTTTCCATCCATCCCGCGCTCGCGCGCTTGGGCCTGCGCGTCGTCACTGTTCTTCGTTTTGTGCCACCGAGCGGCGAAGTTCGCGCGTTCGAATTCACCGGGGATCCCGGCCTCGTCCGGCTCGACCCGCGCTGGTACCAAGCCGCCCTCCGCTTCGTCGACCTGGGTTTTTTCCACATTCTTGACGGCACCGACCATCTTTTGTTCTTGCTCTGCCTGGTGATCCCTTTCCGCCGTCTCGGCGCGCTCATTCCCGTCGTCACTGCGTTTACCATCGCGCATTCGATTACGCTGATTGCGTCCGCCTACAATCTCGCGCCAAATTTTCTATGGTTTCCTCCGCTGATCGAAACGCTCATCGCTATTTCCATCGTTTATATGGCGCTTGAAAACATTGTTGGTGGCAGCAGCTTGCAGCGCCGCTGGATGATGGCCTTCGGCTTCGGCTTGGTACACGGATTTGGTTTCTCGTTTGCTTTGCGTGAATCGCTGCAATTCGCCGGGTCCCACTTGCTGACGTCACTGCTTTCCTTCAACGTTGGCGTCGAGCTTGGCCAGCTTCTCGTCCTGGTCCTGCTCATTCCCGCGCTGCAACTTTTCTTCCGCTACGCCATCGCGGAACGCATGGGCGCGATCGTTCTGTCGGCGCTCGTCGCTCATACCGGCTGGCACTGGATGCTGGACCGCGGGCACGTTCTCGCGCAGTTCCGGTTCCAATGGCCGGCGCTCACCGCCGCATCGCTGGCAAGCGCTGCGCGCTGGCTGATGATGCTTTTGCTGCTGGGCGGCGTGCTGTGGTTTTTGCAAAAAACATTTCAACCCTGGGCAGATCGCGCGCAAGGTTTCGATTGGAGAGCCTTCGCGGGAAAATTTGGAATCGGCGTCAGCGCCATCGCGCGATCCGCGCTCAGCGATGGTTCCCGAGAAGCGGGACGAGATCGGTGAGGCGGTCAAGATAAAAGTCCGCGGGGTGCACGGCGCGGTCGTGCGCGCCGAAACCGTAATTCACGGTGGCGGCAAAAGTTCCGGCGTTGCGCGCGGTTTGCACGTCCACTGCGGAATCGCCGATCAGCATGGCTTCGGCCGGGGCGGCGCCGAATTCGCGAAGAATCGTTTTCGCGCCAAGCGGATCGGGTTTCTTTGTTTCAAAACTGTTGCCGCCGTAAACGGCGCGAAAGTATTTTGCCAGTCCGAGCGCTTCGAGAATGCGCACGCTGATGCGCACCGGCTTGTTCGTCAAAATCGCCATCGGAAACGCGGCGAGACGTTCGAGCGCTTCGGGAACTCCCGGGTACGCGCAAGTTGAATCCATTTTGTGGTCTTCGTAATATGCGAGGAAAAACTTCAGCGCGCGCTCGCGTTCCGCTTCCGTGGCGCCATGGCCTAGAGCCTGGCCGACCAGTTGCGGCGCGCCGTGGCCGATGTAACCGGAAATCGTATCTTCATGAAGCTGCTCGCGGCCCATTTCGTGCAGCATGGCGTTGACGGAACGGATCAGGTCGAGTTTCGAGTCGATGAGCGTGCCGTCCAGGTCGAAAATCAGCGCGCGCACGGAAGAAAAATTCGCAGCAGCCATAAGCAAATCATTGTAATATGGCCGCGCTTTTTCGGCAGTCATCCCCCCCCCGCATGAAATTTCAACGGGAATTTAACTTTGCGGCTTTTTCGGAATTCCGGCGTGTTCGCGTAAAATAAACAATTCGGCAGGCGGCACAGTTCGATTCCGGAGACTTCATGGCCCAGGTTTATCCCTTTCGCGCTTTTCGCTACAACCCGAAGCAAGCGCCGTTCGACCGCGTTCTGACGCAGCCCTACGACAAAATTTCTCCGGCCATGCAGGAAAAATATTACGCCGCGGATCCGCACAACCTCATTGCCGTGGAGAAGGGACGCGCGTATCCGAGCGACACGCCGCAGAACAACGTTTACACCCGCGCTGCCGCTGCGATGGAGGATTGGATTCTCAAGCAGGTAGTGGTGCAGGACCCTGCGCCCTCTTTTTATGGGTACACGCAGGAATACACGGTGCCGGACACCGAAGAACGCCGAACGCGGCGCGGCTTCATCGGAGCGGGAACACTCGAGGAATATTCCGCGGGCGTCGTTTTCCGGCACGAGCACACACTTTCCGGACCGAAGGCGGACCGGCTGGAGCTTCTGCGACACACGAAAACGCACACCGGGCAGCTTTTCATGCTGTATTCGGACGCGGAGAAACGCATTGACGCGCTTCTCGCGGATGCGGAAACGGCTGCAGCGCCGGTGACCGAGATGCGTGACGAGTACGGCGTGATGCACCGGCTGTGGGTGATTGCAGAGCCGCAGCGCCTGGCCGCAATCCAAAAAGCGATGGCTGACCAGAAGCTGGTGATCGCCGACGGGCATCATCGCTATGAGACGGCGCTGAATTACAGGAACGAGCGGCGCGGGCGCGGCGGAAAGATCGATCCGGAAGCGCCGTACGAGCGCGCGATGATGATGTTCATCAACACCCGAAGCGAGGGGCTGACGATTTTGCCGACGCACCGCCTGGCGGCAAACGTCCACGATTTTTCCTGGAGCGGCGTGCGGCGGCACCTGGAGCCGTGGTTCGCGGCGGAGGAATTTCCGTTCTCCGGCAGCGGCGAGAGGTCCGAAGCGAAAAAGAAATTCCTGGCGAAGCTCGCGAAGGCGCGGGCGAAGCGGGCGATCGGCGTGTATCCCACTCCGGGAGGGAAGAAGCGCGCGTTTTACGTGCTGACGCTGCGCGAAGGCGTCAACCTGGCGCAACTCCTGCCAAACGTTTCGCCGTTGCAGCGCGAACTGGACGTGGTGCTGCTGCACGAAGGAATCCTGGAGCCGGCACTGGGCATCACCCCGCAAGCAGTGAAGGCGGAAGAAAATTTGACGTACGAGCGAGAAGCGCTCGCCGCACTCGACGCGGTGGACAGCGGGCGCGCACAGGTTTCGTTCCTGCTGAATCCCTGCGACGTCGAGCAAGTGATGAAAATCGCGACGAGCGGCGAAGTGATGCCCCAGAAGTCCACCGATTTTTATCCCAAGCTGATGAGCGGAATCACCATGTACCGCCTGGAAACCTGAGAAATCTGAGCCGCCTCCTCTTTACATCCTCGCTGAATTAGCGTATATACAGTAATGTGTTCTCTTGGGACGCCCGGAAAGCCCTGAGCAACCTGAAGAAACACGGCGTGTCCTTCGAGGAGGCTGCCACCGTCTTCGGTGACCCCGAAGCCCTCGACTGCACGATCCCGAGCACTCCCATGGTGAATTTCTCTCCAAGCGTTTGGGAGCTTCGGTCACAGGTCGGATTCTGATCGTCATATACATGCCCAGGAGGCTGAAAGATGACAAAGAAATCATTCGCATCATCAGCGCGCGCCAGGCGACACGCAAAGAGCGCAAAGCCTATGCCGGATAGCAAGCTCGACCTGTCCGACATCCAGGAATCGACCGATGCCGAACTGCGCCGCTCCCGCAGAGTCGGCCGCCCCGTTTCGGGAAAAGCAAAACAGCTCATCGCCATTCGCATTGCCCCGCAACTGCTTCGCCGGCTCCGCCGCATGGCTGCCAAACAATCCAAACCCTACCAAACCCTCATCCACGAACTCCTCGAAAAATCCGCCTGCAGAGTCGCGAGGCGGCGACCTTCAGGTCGCCATCCTGCTTTTGATTTTCTGCCTCTTCTAGTTTCTAGTTTCTGATTTCTGCGCTTCTGTCTCAATGCGACGAAGCGGCGGCGGAATTCACGTGGCCGCCGTTTTGCGCCAGGCGGTCGTACTCGCTGGCGGAAGCCTCCGGCAGCAGCACCCATAGCGTATAAATCCCCAGTGCAGTGCCAAACGGAAAACGGATCAGCGCCAGGAAACCCAGAGCTAGCCCCAGGAACCGTGCCCAAGGCTCGCGCTCGAACAGTCCCCACGCCAGAACCAGGTGCAGCACACCGAAGAGTCCGAGAAAAATGCCCAGCGGAAAGAGGGCGACCGAGAAAGGAAAGTCCCAGCCCCATCTGCTTCCCAATGGCCACACCATTGGGCCGCGCATAAACGGAATAAACATCCTGCCAAAGATCATCATCCAGCCGACAGCCACCAGCCGGAGAATCCCGCTGATCGTCCAAAGGACCGCCAGCCGGTGGATGTTGCGCCGCACGCGCCCATCGGACGCGGCCGCTGCCCGGGCAGGCGCCCCGGCCGCCATGCCGGCCTGCTCTCCATAAGTTCCTGTAGCCCCCCCATGAGTTCCCGTAAACCCAATGCCTTGACCTGTCGTCGCTGAAGAGGTCGCCGCTCCGCCCGGCAGAATCGCTTTCCCGCACTTCGTGCAGTATTGTCCCCCAAGGGTGAGTTCGTTCCCGCATCGATCGCAATACATGATCCACCCCCTGTCAGGTAATACGCCCCACCAGCCGATTTGTTCCGAGGGATTCGATCGGGGTACTCTCCAATTATCTGATTCCTGGTTAACAATAACCGGGACTCTCCGTGTTTTTTGTAAGTGTCTCTTAGGGCCTCCCGCCCGCGAAACCTCATGAAAGCCCGCACAGTGCAAAAAATGCCCATTCCCGCGCTACGTCCTTTGTTTTTAGGTCAGCCGTGATTGCGACCCTGCGTCTTTCGACCCTGTCTGCCACGCCTACAGTATAAGTGCAAGCGTTTCTCTTTCGCACGGGGCATGTTAACGGCGACTGGCGTAGCTTGCGGGTATGCCGCGGGAAGTAAACACCAAACGCAAATGATAGTGAGCGGGTTAAGTCAGGCGGGTTTGCGGCCGGGACCCGTGCCGGGTGCAGATTTGCGCGGCGGTCAGGAGAGATGCAGATGAAGTTAAATGCTGCGTGGTTGCGGGATTCCAGTTTCGAAATTCAAAAGGAAAACTAGAAACTAGAAGGCAGAAACTAGAAAGCAGAAAGGGAAAAGGCAGTGATTAGTGGCGAGTGGCGAGGCAGAAAAGACAACGGGCGAACCGTGATCGGCTCGCCCGTTCTGACCATCGATAGACTTATGCCGCAGCTTTTCCTGCTTTTAGGTGATGTACCGAGGAGTTCTCAACGGGAAGGGTCTGTACGGTTGGATTTCCCTGCATCAGCGGAACCAGGCTGGCTGCGACTTCCTTGAAGAGACCGTTGTCGTAGTTTTCGACGTCCGACTGTGTCTTCCACAGTGTCATGCAGCTGAATTGTCCCGTGGCAGGGTCCAGCGACTCGATGTTATCGACGAATCCGGGCTGCGCTTGGATGCGCGGCAGAAATTGGTTGTTCAGCGCGTTCTTGAAGTCATTTAGCTTGGCCGGGTTTATGGTGCAAGTGATGAGGCGTGAGAGCATGTTCTCCTCCTTTTGCGGAAAGATTGGAAATGAAGGGTTTGGCTCCCCAA
>Ga0066700_10000656_pt1 | contig 13090 bp, 6 predicted proteins | sample GraSoiAngelo_149_FD_66460 | JGI IMG/M metagenome (GOLD analysis project Ga0066700, IMG submission 66460) | Grasslands soil microbial communities from the Angelo Coastal Reserve, California, USA - 14_1009_09_30cm | ecosystem: Environmental > Terrestrial > Soil > Grasslands | place: USA...
AAACATCCGCGGTTTTTTCCGGTTTATTGAGGTACCCGCGCATGACATTGGGGCCGCGCACCAGCAGCAGCCCCGGCTCGTTTGGAGCGACCGGCTGCATCGTGTCCGGGTCCACAATCCTCACCGCCACTCCCGGCAGGGGGTGGCCGATCGTCCCGCGCTTGGCGCCCACTTGCCGGAAAGAAGCGGCGCGAAAATCGGTCGTGTTCACCGTGACTGCCGGCGAACATTCCGTGCAGCCGTAGCCCTCATGCGGCCGGATGCCGAAGCGGTCTTCAAAGGCTTGCGAAATGCGTTCCGGCAATTTTTCCGCGCCGGTCATCACGAAACGCAAGCTGCCAAAATCTTCAGGCGCGCAGCGGCGCGTGTAAGCATTCAGGAAAGTCGGTGTGGCGAGCAGCATGGTTACCGCATATTTGCTGACCAGCGCGCCGATCACGCGCGAATCGAGCGGATTCGGGTGAAACACGACACCGATACCGGTCGCCGCGGGCAAACAGAGCGTGCCGGTAAAGCCAAAGGAGTGGAAAAAAGGAAGAATTCCCAGGATGCGGTCGTGGGCGTGCAACATGAAAACCTGATTGAGCTGCTCGACATTCGATGCAATGTTGTAATGCGTGAGGACCACGCCTTTGGGATCTCCGGTTGAGCCGCTGGAAAAAATGATCGTGGCAATGTCATCGAGAGAACTGCGCCGGTGGCCGCCCGCAAATCTCCCGAGGGCCCGCCCGGGGAAAAGGCCCGCCGCGACGACGGCAGCGAGTTTTTCGCCGAAGCCGGGATCGCTGGCTAGGTCTTCCATGAAAATCACTTCGCACGGCGGCTGAACCTTGACTTTCTCGAGAAAAGCGCGGGCGGTCACGACCGTTTTCAAATTGCACTGCTTGGCGCACGAAGCCAGCGTCGCACTCGAAACCGTGTAGTTCAAATTCACCGGGACCTTGCCCATCAGCATGGCCGCAAAATTCACGAGCGCGCCCGGGACCGACGGGGGAAGCAAGACGCCGACCATTTCCTGGCCCTGCCAGGGCCGGCCTAGCCGCCTCGCTAAAAGCAAAGTGGCAACCAGCGCCGAAAAGTAGTTGAGTTTCTTCCGCTGCCCGTCGGCCATGGCAAACCGCAAGGGATGCCTGCGCGCGGTGTAGGCAAACGCTTCTGGCAGCGTGTGCATGCGCTTTTTGCGCCGCTCGAAAGCCTCTGCTCCGAGGTCCTGCACCACGCGGCGTACTTCCTCGGACGTTGTGGTGGACGGCAGTGGCTTTCCAAACGTGACGCGCACCGGGTAGGGAACGCGCCTCGGAAATTTCCAAAGGAAGCGCCCGCCGGCAAAACTGAAACTCGAGCCCCACACGCCGTCGAGATTCACAGGGATGATGGGCACGTCGACGCCCTTGATAACGCGCTCCATGCCCCGCCGAAACGGCATCATCTGCCCGATACGCGTCATTTGTCCTTCCGGGAAGATGCACACCGCTTCGCCGTGCTTAAGCGCTTCCGTGGCTTGACGCAAGGAGTGAATCATTTCGCGCGGGCCCTGGTCCGACGCAATGGGAATCACGCCGAGAATTTTCGCGAAAGGTTTCACCAGCGGATGCTCGTAGGAGCCGCGGAACATCAGGAATCGGATCGGACGGTCAATCGAAGCAAGCAAAAATGCGGCATCGGCCATGGAAACGTGATTCGGCGTCAGCAGCGCCCCCCCGCGCACGGGCACATTCTCGCGACCCACCACATCGAGCCGGTACAACGTGTGGGTTGCGAGCCACAGCAGCAAACGCAGCAGCGAATCCGGCAGCAAGCACAAGATATAGCCGGAAGCAGCGAGGGTGGCGCCCGCCCCCCAGAAAAAGACTGCCGGCGGGCTAAGCCCGAAGAAATTGGTCAGCAGATAATACAGTCCGCCGGCGGCTCCGATGCCCGCAAAGGAAAGCAAATTCGCGGTTGCGATCACGCCGCCCTTGTGTTGTTCTTCAGGGCGGTGCTGGATCAAGGCATTGATTGGCACAACAAAAAACCCGCCGGCAAAGCCCAGCGCGGCGAGCAAGAGCAGCACCTTGAGAGAAGAAAGCCCGGAAATAGCCAGGGCGAAACCCAACCCGGTCATGCCCAGCGCGCCCAACGGGATGAGACCGTATTCAATCTTCCCGCCGGAAAGGTAGCCCGCCACCACGCTGCCCAAACCAATTCCGATAGCCACCGCCGCCAGCAGCGGCCCGGTGTGCGAACTGCTTAGCCGCAAGACTCTTTCGCCGTAGAAAATGACGTTGTTTTGCAGAAGAGCCCCGAAAAACCAGAAATAGGTGTTGCCCGCCACCGCCAGCCACAGTATGCGATCCCGGTGAATCAGCCGGCCATGCGCCCAGACATCCGCGAAAGCGTTGGCGCGGAATTTCTTCGACGGGTCCGCGGCGGGAACGCGAGTGATGGCCAGCGCCCAAACCAGGCCCACCACGGAACAGCCCAGGAAGATCAAGCCGGAAATGGCCTGGCGGCCGCGGAACGCGTCCGCCATGATTCCGGCTACCACCACGGCGGAAATGATGGCAACAAACGTTCCGAGCTCGATGATCCCATTGCCCCAGGAAAGCAGCTTTTGCGGAAGAAGCTCCGGCAAAAGCCCGTACTTTGACGGTCCAAAGACAGCTGCTTGGGTGCTCGCTAAAAAGACCGCGGCCAGTGCCAGCGTCAGGTTTCCCTCGGCCAAGGCCACGACCGCCAGGAGCATCACGGCCATCTCAAAGACCTTGGTTCCGATCGTGACCGTGCGTTTGCTGAAACGGTCTGCGAGATAGCCGCCGGTCATGGAAAAGAGAATGAAGGGAACCGCGAACAGCAGGTTCAGAATGAAAACTTTGCCGTTTTCCTGTTGCGGCTCGAAATGCATCGCCAGGATGAGGAAGAAAACCAGACTCTTCAGGCCATTTTCGTTGAACGCGCCCTGAAATTGCGTCGCGATCAGGCTCCAAAAGCCAAGCCGCCACTTCTTTTCAGGCTCAGCGGGAAAGGGGGTTCCGGAACTTGCCATCCGCGCGCACCAATCCTCTCCGATCGAAAGGTACAGAAGATAGAACGATTCTAGCAGGGGTTCTTGCGGCCCGGATAAGAGGTTGCCGATTCGGTGACGAAGGAAAAGCCATGCACACCCCGCGGTGGCTACGGGTTCGAAACCTGGAACGACAGGCTATTCTCGCGCTTTTGCTGCCAAGATTTCGACCAGGCCTCGTGCACCGGGCTCTCCGCATAATCGGCGGCAGCTTCCGCATTCGCGAACTCGATGGCGTAGACACCGCTGAAATCGCGGGCCTGGTTGCGCTCCGTTTTCAGCCAGATATTTTTGATGCCCGGAATTTTTCCCGCCATTTCCCTGATGCCGTTGATGGCCTGCTCGCGGTCGTAATTCGACACGTCGTCCCGAAACTTATATACAACGATGTGCAGCACGGTTTTTGGCTGGCCGAAACGGTTCTGCGCGGCCCCGCTGCGCGCATGCAGCGTGCCCGCAGCGACTCCGGAAAAGAACAGCGCGGCCCCCGCCGCGATTTGCACTATCCGTTTCCTGACCAACCTCATGGTTTCCTCCCTATTGTTCGGTCGAAGCAGAGCCTCGACAGTGTAAGCAAGCCGCACGACGCGAAGCAAATCCGCGTGGTCGAAGGCGCAAAAAGTTCGCAAAGAGTTTGACGTACCAACGGCCCGCTCGTTACTCTCCGGAGACACCTTTGGCGGGGGCAAAATGGATTCGTCGGGCGGAGATTCGCAAGGACAGCCGGCACAGCCGCAAGCTCCGCCTCGCTTCCCGCGCATCTGGGTGGGCTACCTGCTCGGAGCGGCAACCATCATCGCCGAGATGATCGCCATTTCGCTGCACCCGGAACTCGCCAAAGAACCCCTTATCGTGCCGCCGCTTTATCTGTTCCTTGCGAATTTTATCAGCCTGGTGTATTGGCTGGTGTGCGTTTATGAGTTTCATGTGCTGCTGGTGCAGGCGTCCTCCGGGACCTATTCCATCAAGCCGCTGCGCGCGGCTTGGTTCCACTTGATTCCGATCTATGGTTTGTATTGGGTTTACAAATGGCCGCGGGAGCTGGCGCGCTTCGTGAATAGCCGCCTTCCCGCCCCATTGATGCGTCCGGAACGCACCGGCTTTGCGATTCTGTTGGCCTTTATCGTGTTTCTTTTGTTGGACCGCGGTTTTGGCATGATTTTATTGTTCTGGGCGGCTTCGCATCTTTCGCGTTGCTTGCGCCTCGCGCTCGCGGTAGATCCCGGGCCACGGCAAGGCCCTTTGCCTTTTTCCTGATTTCCGCTCCAAGGAGAACTGATGCACAAAACGATTCTTTCGATGGTGGTGTTCAGCTGGATTGGCGGTTTCGTTCCCGGGGCCGGGGCACAAAATCTGAGTCCCGCCGATCAAATGGCGCGTGACATTTTTAAGCAACTCATCGAGATCAACACCACCGACTCCGTGGGCAACGTAACCACCGCCGCCGAAGCCATGGCCGAGCGACTTCGCAACGCAGGGTTTGCCGAAGATGATCTTCACGTTGCCGGGCCGAGCGACCGCAAAAAGAATCTCGTGGTGCGCTTTCGAGGCGCCGGGAAGCGCAAACCGGTCCTGTTTATCGGCCATCTCGATGTTGTCGAGGCGCTTCGCCAGGACTGGACTACCGATCCCTTCGCATTTCTCGAAAAAGACGGCTATTTCTACGGCCGAGGCACCGAAGACATGAAAGAAGGTGACGCCATCCTGGTCACCAACTTTATTCGCCTGAAGAAAGAGGGCTTCGTGCCGGACCGCGACCTGATTCTGGCGCTAACCGCCGACGAAGAGGGCGGCACGGCCAACGGCGTCAACTGGCTGCTGAAGGCGCACCGCGACTGGATCGATTCGGAGTATTGCATCAACCTGGACGGGGGCGAATTCGAAAAAGAGAACGGGAAACCTATTCTTGCGGCCATTCAGGCCAGCGAAAAAGTTTACGTCGACTTCCAGTTCGAATCCCTAAATCCCGGGGGCCACAGCTCCATTCCCACGCCGGACAATGCCATCTATCACCTGGCCGGCGCGCTCGTCCGCCTGCAATCGTTTTCTTTTCCGCTGCATCTCAACGAGATCACGCGTAATTTTTTTAAGCGCATGGCTGCGCTGGCTTCGGGACAATTATCCGCGGACCTCGAAACCGTGGTCAAACAGCCCGCGGATCCCGCCGCCGCGCGCCGCCTATCCTCGAGCGCGTATTACAATTCGTTGCTGCACACCACTTGCGTGGCCACCATGCTCTCCGGCGGCCATGCGCCCAATGCGCTTCCGCAGACGGCCCGCGCCAACGTCAACTGCCGCATTTTCCCAGGGGAAGACCCGCAGGGAGTTCTCAAGACGCTCGAGCACGTGGCCAACGACCCCAAAGTAAGAATCAGCATGGTGAAGCAGACCGATCCCGAAGGAAAAGTCGTTCCCGCAGTTCCCGTACCGCCTTCCCCGCTGCTTCCGGAACTGACCGCCGCCATGGAAAAAACTCTGAGCAATACCTGGCCGGGAGTCCCTCTGGTCCCGACCATGTCCACCGGCGCCACCGACGGAAAGTACACCCGCATCGCCGGCATCCCCACCTACGGCGTCTCCTGCATGTTTTTTGACAAGCATGACGACCGCTCGCATGGAAAAGACGAGCGCGTCGGTGTTCAGGATTTCTACGATGGCCTGGCTTTCAACTATAAGCTGATTCGCGAGCTCGCGACCCCACACTAAAGCCAGCGGGCCAAGCAAGACGAAGAAGTACAAAAAAATTCGGCCCGGAGAGAATTCCCTCCGGGCCGCAACATTTCCGCCTGGTGATTCTCCAGGTACCCTTACGGCTTGCCGGGCTGCGCCTCACTCGGTTTGGCATCCGGCTGGGCCGCGGTGCTTGCAGCAATGGGTTTCGCCGGTTCCACGCTAAACCGCGTTAGGTACGGCATGAACGGCGTGACCTCAAACGGCATCTTTTCCCGTTCGGCAATGGTCCCGACCGGCTTGCTCTTAATGAGTTCCAGCCTGTCGCCCCAAGGATCAAGCTTCACGCGTCCGCCGAGCGGCAGCGCCACAACCGTCTGCGGGCTCTGTTTTTGGTCGGCCGGCGTCACGGTCTTGAGGTCCGCTATCACCGGAACACGGTTCCCCAGGTGGCCGCTGATGAGGTTAGGAATTTCCTTTTGACGCTGTTCGAGGGCGGTCAGGAACAGCCCGGCGTTGCCAAGCTGGTTTTTATAAGGCGAGTTATTCAGGAACTGCATGCCCTTCTCACTCGCCGCTCTCTCTTCCTCCGGCGTACGGGCAAACCCAAAGTGACGAAACGTCTCCTTATCGTCCACCAGCAAATTGTCGAAGAATCCATAGGCAGGATCCATGCGATGGCCAAGGACTACGTGTCCCAGTTCATGAGCCAGAATCGTTGCCAGGCTGGCTTCATCGGGAAGCACATCGACCAAGCCTCGGCTTAATACGATCGTATGGCCGATGGTAAAGGACTCCAAAGTCGACACCATCAGAATGCGGCAGCGTACCTCGGGGTCGAGCTCGATATTGTTGGTCACCTCGAGGTTGTTGACTACCGTGTCGAGCACTTTGTCCACTTCTCCGCGCGGCGCGATCAAACCAATGCGCTCGAAACGGTCAATGACGTTGTCCTCCGCCTGACGGTCCCAAGAGCGCTGCGCCTGAATAGGAGTAAGGTCATTGGCTGTCTTGCTGTCGTCTTGCACCGGGGTCTCGATTAGGATCTTGCTCAATTCCTGTTCCTCCCCGGCATGGCTGAGGTTGTAGCCCCAAAGCCGCGTTTGCGCCCGGAAGTCCAGCCTCTTCGATACCGCGTAATGCAGATCGCTCTCTTGGCTGTAAACAAATGAAGGCAGCCAGAGACCTGGCTGTACGTTGGTGCGCCAGCTGTCGAAGTGGAAGTACCAGCTGGCGTGACCGTTGCCGCTGTATCCGCCGTTAAACCGCACGATGTTGTAGTCCTGATCCTCCACCCAGATGCGCCCGAGGAAACGGCCTTTGCCGGCCCTCTCCGTGGGAGTCACGTCGAATGTCAGGCAGCGCACCTCTCCAAGAAACTCACGCCGCACGTAATCGAACTTGTAATGCTGCTTGTCGAAGCCGTTGGTGTCGATGAAGATCATCTGCAGGAATCCCCCGGGTATGAATTCCGCAGAGAAGGAAAAGAAGTTGCCGATGGCGCCAAAGATCTTCCGTCCCTTGCTGTTGGTGTCCGTCAGGGAAACCAGGGCCACGCCCTTGGAAAAATCCGCGCGGCCAAGAAAGTATTTGTCGCCCGCAGGCACGGACCCGAGGTCTTTGTCCGGCCTCTGGTTCTGAATGTAGGTTTCGACCATCGGCGAGTACTGGCGGATTTGCTGGATGACGCGGTTCTCGTTGGTGATCACCCGGTCGATCACATCCGCCATGGTCCGCGCGGGGACCTGGGCCTGCGGTCCGGGGGTCGCTCGGGCGACCGCTCCCGATCCGCTCAGCAACACGCCACAAACAACTGCTGCCACTCTACGCATCTTCCCTCTCCTCAGTAGGCCAGGCGGAACTCGATTCGCACGCGCGCGGGAAAATCGACCGGTTGGCCATCGCGCTTTGCCGGCTTGAACTTGATTAACTGCGCCGCGCGCATGGCGGCGTCATCGAGCCCGTGACCCAAGCCGCTAAGGACCCGGTTTACCTGAATGCTCCCATTCGCCAGAAAGACCATGTCCAGAACTACGTCGCCTTCGATTTTAAGACTGCGCCCTTCCGCCGTATAGACCGGATGCGGTTTTTCCAAAATGTCCACCGGCGTTGTGGGGTTTTCGCTGCTCGCGACTTTTTTCTTGGGCGCTTCCGTGACTACGGATTCATTCGCGAAGCCGCCCTCATGAACCGTGCCCTTTTTCGTGCTGGGGGGAGGATTCGCAATTCCGTTGCCGAAACCCGTGCTCGCCACGGTGCCGCGAATTCCTTTGTCTCCTCCCGTGCCGTTGCCGTAGCCGGGTCCACCGGGCAGTGCCGGGGAACCCAGGCGGTTCACGTTGGTCGCATGGTTCGCATCACCCTTGCCCGGTATCCCATTGGGATCGCCGAATCCGCCTGTTTGCACTTTGTCCAGCGGTGCCACGACCGTCGCGGGCGCCGCGCTGCCGGTCGATAGGTTCCCGACCTTCACCTCATCTCTTGGACGCTTCGGTTGCTTCGTCTCCACTTCAACCTTTTCATCGAACTGCGGATTCAACTCGACCGGCTTCACTTCGACCTTCTTCATTTCCGGCTGGATCGCCTTCGCCGTCATGAACACGTGCGGCTGCTTCGGGTTCAGTTTCACCGGCACGGGAACTTCCGGCTTCGGTTGGACAGCTTTAGGCTTGATCTTCGGCGGGGGAGGCGGCGGTGGCGCGACCGGAACCATCGTCACCGGCTGCATGATTTCGGTAATTTGATATTTCAGCGCGGTCTTCATCTGCTCGGGGAAGGCCATCGGGATGAGGAGCAGAAATCCGAGAACCGCGATTTGCCCAAGTGCGCTGACCCCCATGCGGTCCCAGCGCCGCTCTGCTTCGGGAAGCAAGGCCAGTCGAGCCGACACCGGCCGTGTTCCGATGGTTTTTCTCCATGCTTGCGCGTCGCCCATCCGGCCACGGTTGGAGTCGAAACCGACGCCCATCGACGTCTTGCTTGGTGGATCTACGATCATGGTTGTCATCCGCGTGCCGCCTCGTGAAATTCCGTCCAGAGACAGGGAATCCTAGGGATAGCCGGTGTTCCCAAGTCCGCTGGTAAATTAGGAAGTGCGCTCTTACCAGTACCAGAGTACTGACGAGGCTGAGGGAGCCTGAATAGGACTTTCGTACTATCGAGGCAAAGTCGCTACTGCTCCCGTGAGCGCACCGTAACACACCTTACTTTTCCAACCCCGGCGAGGCGGTTTCCGTTGCGGGCAGAGTTCGCAACACCATCCTAGCATACTCCAATTTCGCCTCCGATTGTTTGTGTTTTGCTCAGCAACTTCCCGTCCAAGGGCTTATGCTCTAGGATGCAAGGGAAATCTCCGGCGTTGGTTGATATAGCGGGGATTACCCTATTCTGTGCCATGGCAAAAGACACGCCAAAGCAAAACCCTGAGCCCATCTCGGGTCTTTTCCGGCTGCTCGATGGTCTCGCCTCCCTCGTCGAGAAACTCTACGCCGAATCGCAAGCGGCCCGCTGGGGGCTGACCTTGGAGCGTCTCGCGCTCGCCCTGGAACGCAGCGCCACGAAACGCTTCGCGGACGCCGCGCCTCCCCGCCAAAAGCTCGAGGATTACCTCGCTGGGCTTCACCTGGAGGACCTCGCCTTGGCCACCGCCTGTGCTGCCGGATGCGAAGCCGCCTGGGAGCATTTTTTCGCCACGTACCGTCAGTATCTTTACTCCGCTGCCGCCGCAATCACTCGGCGCCCGCTCGGAGACGCCTACGCGTGCGAATTTGCCGATTCCTTGTACGCCACGCTCTATGGCCGGGAAACCGCCCTCGGTCGCGTCTCTCTGTTTCATCATTTTCATGGCCGCAGCAAACTTTCCACCTGGCTTCGCGCCGTGCTTGCGCAGCGATACATCGATGTCTTGCGCCAGGAAAAACGCCTTGAGAGTCTCGAGGACAACGATGGTTTCGAGAAAGTCCTCGCTCCCAAGCACAAAACGGACTGGGAACCGAGCGACCCGCGCCGCGCGCGCTACCTTCAGCTGCTGGCCGCGGCCCTCAAGCAGGCTATCGCTTCTCTCGATCCGCTCGATCGCACCCGGCTGATTTCCTACTACCTGAACGACCTGACCCTGGCGGAAATCGGCAAGGCCATGAACGAGCACGAGGCCACCGTATCCCGCAAGCTCGAGCGCGTGCGGCTGGAACTGAAAGACAGGGTCGTCGCCATTCTGAAATCCGGGTGTGTTGCGAAGGACGGCCCGCAGGCGCAGTCCGGTGCTCCTCGGCAACCCGGTCTCGATGACGCCCAGATCCAGCTCTGTTTTGAATACGCCACGGAGGCGTGGTCTTTCGATTTTTCGCAACTGCTCGAGGCCATCCCGCCGCAACCCGGGGCTTCCAAATGGCCCCCGCCCGACGGCTGAGCCGGGCTTGCAAGAGAAGCCCTGAGGTCCGTTCTAACAAGGAGAGATAAAGGGATGGCCGCCGAAGAAGACAAAAAGTTTGACGCCGTTTTGAGCGGGTTCCTGGTGGGCGGCCTGCGCGTCCCCGCCGGAAATTTGCATTGTCCGGAATCCGATGTGCTCGCCGCGTACCATGAGCGCTCGCTCCTGCCCGAAGAAATGAATCCGTGGAAAGAACACATTGTTGGCTGCGCGCGGTGCCAGGCCGTTCTTGCCGAACTCGGGGCAACCGACTCCCTGCCAGTTCGAGCTTCCGCAGAAGCTTCGGAAGAGGCTTTGCTGCCGAAATCCCTGGAGCCGGCGGCGGTTGCCCGCGAAGAGCGAGAGCTCACGCCCGCGAAATTCCCAAACAAATCTCGTATCATAACTATCTCCCGTGGCGTGCGTTGGCAATGGCTTGCTCCCGCAGGAGCTCTTGCCGCGGGCCTGCTGGTCTGGGTTGCCTGGCACGAAAATCAGCCGTTGCCATGGAAAACTCCCGCCAGAGTCACAACGGCAGAGCCAGAGCCACCTTCCACCTCCCCGCCGTCCGCTCGGCAGAGCGCAGCGTCTCGACCATTGGATCAGGCACAAACGGATCAATCCGCCAGCCTTTCCAAAGATCAGGCGGCCGCCGCCGGAGCGATTTCCGCCGAGGAAACGCGGATGCCGCGGGCCCTGAAGCAGCAAGAAAAGTCTGAAGCCCGCCTCAAGAGTGCTCCCGCAAAGCCGGCGGCCAACAAAGAGCGCGTTAGGCCGGAGGGCGCCGCCAATGACCTCGTGGCGCGGAGTCCTGCCGAGAACCAGCCGTCTAGCGAACTGAAGCCCGGCGCCGTAGCGACCATGTCGGAAACCGTAGTAGTACAAACGGAAACGGCGAGTGCCCAGACGCAAATGCAGCCAAGCCCGCCGAGCGCGCAGAAATCTGCCGCGCCAAGTCCTCTTCCCGAAGCAGAGCCGGGGAACAAATCAAAATCAGAGTCACGTGCGCCCAACCTGCGCCGGGCCGTGGCTGCACCTCCTTCTCCCGGCACGTCAGCAGAGCTTAGCGGTAATCTCAGTCAATCCTCGGCGCTCATGGCTCGCGCCTCCAATCTGAATTTGATCGTCACCCCCGATAAGAAAACCCTCTGGCGCGCCGGCCATGCGGGCATGATCGAATTCTCTGGCGATGGCGGCGCTTCCTGGTCGCGGCAATCGAGCAATGTCGTTGTGGATCTGACCGCGGGCGCCGCTCCCTCGGAAAAAGTTTGCTGGATCGTGGGCCGCGCCGGAACCATTCTTCTGACCACCGATGCCGGCTCGCATTGGGCCCTCCTCCATTCCCCGCTCGAAGAAGACCTGGGCGGAGTTCGCGCGACCGACGCGCTCCACGCCGCCATCTGGAATCTTGGCAACACGAAAGTCTTGGAAACCGCCGACGGCGGAGTTAGCTGGAAGCCCGCCGCCTCGCAGTGAGCGGCGAGCGGCATTTTTCCGCGATTCTCGGTTGATGCGACCTGTGAGGGCGCGGCTTTATCCCGAGAGGATGCTGCGCCGCGGGTTCAACCACTTGTCCTGTTTGCGGGGGGTTCCTTGCAAGAAATTCCTCGCATGCCGTTCTAACCAAGAACGCAAATCCCGATTGAGGTGAAAGCGAAATGAAAATCCCCACAATTCCGCCAGCCGCGCGGTGGCTTTGCGCCGCCGCCGTTCTCACTGCCGGCGCAGTGATCGCATATCCCGCGGCCCGCAACGAAACCGTTCCGAAGCTCCAGGAAAGAGAAGCGGCCCGCTCGGTCCCCGATCAATCCACCGGGTTGAATGATCAGACCGAGCTGAACGTCACGGTTTACAACTCCAACATTGCGCTGGTTCGCGACGTCCGCAATCTCGTGCTTCCCGCCGGCACGTTTCGCCTGAAGTTCATGGACATCGCCGCCACCGTCAATCCGGCTACCGTGCATTTCCGCTCGCTCACCGACCCGGACAAGCTCGGCGTCATCGAGCAAAACTACGAATACGATCTGCTCGAGCCCGCAAAACTTCTCCACAAATACGTCGGCAAGGAGGTGACGCTGGTTCGCACCTACCAGGAAAGCGGCACCACCAAGCACGAAGAGATCAAAGCCACCTTACTTTCCGACAACAACGGACCGGTCTGGAAAATCGGCCCGGACATCGTGACCGGAATGTTCGCCGAGAGCTATCGCTTCCCTGAGGTTCCGGCGAATCTTTACGACCGTCCAACGCTCGTTATGTCTCTGGAAAATTCCGGCCCCCGCAAGCAGCAGATTGAGGCTTCCTATCTTGCCAACAACCTTTCCTGGAACGCCGATTACGTCCTCGCGGTCGCTAGGGACGACAAGAACGCGGACCTCGACGGCTGGGTTACCGTCATCAACAACAGCGGCACCGGCTTTCACAACGCGCACCTCGAACTCGTCGCCGGTGAACTGAACCGTGTGCAACCCCCTGCCGCCATCAATGCCTTGGCCCTCAGGGAATCTGGCATGAACAAGGCTGCAGCACCGCAATTCCAGCAGGAAGCCTTCAGCGAATATCATCTCTACACGCTCGGCCGCAAAACTTCCGTCGAAGACAAGGAAACCAAGCAGATCAGCTTGCTTGAGGGCTCCGGTATCCCGGTCGAAAAGGTTTTCGCCGTCAACGGCCAGAGTTCCTACTATCGCAATCAGCAGGCCCCCGGCGCGCCGCTGAAAGATCCCGTGATGGTCTACTACAAATTCAAAAACGAAGAAAAAAACGGCCTGGGCATTCCTCTGCCTGCCGGCAATGTGCGCGTTTATCAGAAAGACTCCAAGGGCGGCATCCTTTTCGCGGGGGAAGACCGCATCGATCACACACCCAAAGACGAACAGGTCAGCATCCACATCGGTAATGCCTTCGACGTCGAAGGCATTACCGATGTGGATGCTGACCTGTTCGTCTTTGGGTGTGTGATCGATGCG
>Ga0066700_10000658_pt1 | contig 13073 bp, 12 predicted proteins | sample GraSoiAngelo_149_FD_66460 | JGI IMG/M metagenome (GOLD analysis project Ga0066700, IMG submission 66460) | Grasslands soil microbial communities from the Angelo Coastal Reserve, California, USA - 14_1009_09_30cm | ecosystem: Environmental > Terrestrial > Soil > Grasslands | place: USA...
AGGTTTTATGGGCAGATTTGAATACCTGGAACCTTTTCCCACAGTACGTCAGCATTTCCGGCATGAAAGGAAGCGCATCGAGACATCCTCGCTCGTCAAGAGTGGCAAGGATCTGAGCCGCGCTCCGCACCTCCACCCAATCGCCCGCACGAAGACCCAGCGCAGAGCTCACCGGTGATTTGGCATCATTCACATGTATCTCTCCACGCAAAACATCCCACCTCGCGATTGGAAATGGAACTCCCGCGGCATGTTGCTACTGCGCGGGCACGCTCCGATTGGAACAGCAAAGCTCCAGCCGACTGGACTTCTGTCCAAAAGCTGAGCTAATTACGGTTGTGCGGCCGATTCCTTGTCCCGCGTGTATGCGGGTACGAGTGGCGATTCGATCTTGGTCAGACAAATCTCGCTCTGCTTCGGGAACATGCCCCCGTGATACCGGAAGTCGTCGATCATCAGTCTGTGTCGGCTGAACAAGGAAAAGAGCCATTGCCTGTTATAGCGCACAACTGCCAGAGGAGCGTTGCAATCGTAGGGGACGTAGCCCGCGGGATTAAACGACACCTCTGGAACATCGTCTTCCACAAACGCGGTCAAGAAAACCTTCCCGCCATCTCGAGCAATGCGGCTCAGTTCCGATACGTAAATCTGCACGTGCTCGGGCGCCATATTCGTGAACACGCCCCACATGTAGACGATGTCCGCTGAAGCATTGGCAACGGGCAAACGGATCTTGTTCCCATCTACGCTGCCGCTAGGGTTGTACAGTTCATTCACGACGTCGACATGCATGAATCGGAAGCTAGGGTGATACCTCTCGATATGCTCCTGGCACCACCCTACGAACTGTCGATTCGCGTCCAGCCCCAAGTACCCCACATCCCCGAACTCCACGAGCAGGCCGGTCGCTAGGCGACCCAGACCGCACCCCACGTCGACAAGACGACTGGTTTTCGTATATCCAAGCCTTGCCGGCAACCTCGTCGCCTCAACGACTGCCGACTGCAGGAAGAAGGCGTCGGATCGAAAGGCTTCTCCGCACATCCTGCCTCGGAGACCCCGCGGGGGCAGGCGGTATCCTCGATAGGGAACGAACTCTCCGTCGTCATCCATTCCCCGGATCTTTCGCCCCAGAACGGCCAGAAACTTCAATCTTCCTAGTTCAACTTGCATATCAGCCGCCGAACAAGCGATGTCGGGAACAGGGTGGTAGATCAGCACGCCTCATTGTTGACTCGGGATCACTCATGATCAAAAGCTATCTCCCCGGCGAATCTCGGCATATTCATGAAACGGCCCCGCTTGCATGTTCTTGTCTGCAGTCTACTTCAAAAGTACGCGGGCCCGGTTACGACCGCATTATACCTTCCATCGCTGGGGGAAATATACGAGGCCGTGCCTGCTGTCGAGCATTTTGCCGGACCCGTAGACATCGGCAATCTCAACCTCCAGCGAGGCGCGTACGTCCCCATCGCAGACCGTCCCCTCCCCAGCGATCCAGAGCGACAATGAGTACCGCCCAGGAACCAGGTTGAGTGAGTCGATCTCCAACTCGACATTCCCGTCTCCGGGCTCAACTTTGGGGATGTGAATCCCATGGAGCAAATGGTTAGTTTCCGTGATCAGCGTCCCCATCTCCGTAAACAGCCGGAACCCGAAGCTCGGATCGCGGACGGTCTTCTCGGAGTGATAATGGAACCGGAGGACCAAGGCATCGCCGCTTCGTATTATTGAACACGGCGTACCGTCCGGACTCAGGTACTCAAGCCTCGTGTACCGGATCGCTCCATTGCCCGACCGGTTCTGCGTCTCGGACAGATCGGAGCCTGAAACCTGCTCCCCCGCAAAGGAGCCCATGTAGGCCATAATGACCTCCTTGGCTCCTCCGTCCATCTGGATTTTCCCTGAGTCAATCCAGATCCCGCGCGAACAAAGGTTTTCGACAGCGGCCAGATTATGCGAGACGAACAGCACCGTACGCCCGATGTTTCGCAGTCCCTCCATGGCTTGGATGCACTTCTTCTGGAATCCTGCGTCGCCCACAGCCAATACCTCGTCGACAATGAGCACGTCGGGTTCCAGGTGAGCGGCGACGGCAAACCCAAGTCGCAGACGCATTCCTGACGAGTAATGTTTGATCGGCGTGTCGATAAACTGCGTGACGCCCGAAAAATTGACGATAGCATCGAAGCGCTCTTCGACCTCGCGCTTCCGCATGCCAAGAATGGAGCCGTTGAGATAAATATTTTCCCGGCCGGTCAGTTCTTCATGAAAACCGGTCCCGACCTCCAACAGGGAAGCGACACGCCCATTTACCTTTACTTCCCCTGAAGTCGGGTAAGTGATCCTTGACAAAATCTTGAGTAGCGTACTCTTCCCTGCTCCGTTTCGTCCGACAATGCCGATGACTTCTCCTTCGTCCGCGTCAAATGAAACATCCCGCAGCGCCCAGATGGACTCCGTCTCTTTCATGCCACCAAAAGGCCGCTTGATCATCTCGACGAGCCGCTCCCGGAGCATCTGGTGGTGTTGGGTGCGTCCGAGCCGATATTGCTTGGAGAGCCTTTGAATCTCGACGCTGCGGGTCACGGCTTTATCCCATCTCACACGAGGTCCGCCATGGCTTTCTCGGTGCTCTTGAAATAAGCCACAGCCGCGATGAAAAGCACTCCGATGATGGCCACGGATATCCCCAGAATGTTCCAATCGACACTCCGGTTTGGGACCACCACGTATCGGAACATCTCTATCAGCCCGCTCAACGGGTTTAGGGCTACCAGCCACTGGAATCGTTCGGGGATCATGCTTGCGGGATAAATGATCGGCGTTGCGAACAGCAGGAGCTGAATGAAAAAGGGCAAAGCATATTTAATGTCACGATACTTGACGTTGAGTGCCGCGAAGAACGTACCCAAGCTGAGCGCCAGCAGTATCAGCAATACGACAAGGACCGGCCAGAGAAGGAGGTTCCAGCCGAGCGGAACCTCGTAATAAAAAATAAACCCGACCAGGAAAACGGAACTGATCAGGAAATCAACGAGGTTGCTGAGCGCTGCAGCGGCCGGAAGGATGATGCGGGGAAAGTAGATCTTTGTTAAAAGGCCGCTGTTGGCAAGGAGGCTCATCCCCGCATTGGTCACGGTTGAGGAGAAATAAATCCAGGGCACCAGTGCACTGAAGTAAAAAATAGGCCCGGGGATCCCGTCAGTGGGGATTTTCACCAATTGACCGAACAATAGTGTAAATAACATCATGGTAAAGAATGGTTGAATGACAGCCCAGAGCACGCCCAAAACAGTCTGCTTATAGCGCACCTTTACGTCGCGCCATGCCAGGAAGTAGACGAGTTCCCGGAAAGCCCAAAGCTCCCGAATCATTCCGCGCTCCACAAGGCTCCTTGAAACGGGTTCTAGATCACAAAAAGCCAGTGAAGAGCCGAATCGAACTGAGCAAGGCGTCTTGACTTCATACCGATAGAACCCTAAATGCCACACCCTCCCATCCATAGTCGAAGAGGTGTTCTTTCCGAAATTCAGGGTTCCTCTGTTCAAATTCTATGAGGGCCCTCCGTTCGCCGGAATTGTCGTCCGCACCCAGCTGATTGTAGTCATCGAAGAGCAAGATCGAGCCTGCCACCAAATAATCTTTGATAAAATCCAACACGGGAATACAGGATTCATAGAGATCGACGTCGATCAAACAAATCGAAATGGGGGGGAATTCCTCGCGTTGACGTAACCCCTCGAAGAGCTGTCTTGAATAGAATCCCTTGTGCAATCTTATCCTTGAGAAATCCGTTTTCCATCTGCCGAGATTCGCAGTTACAGTTTCATAAGACCCACAAAAATCGCCTTTCGTAAAAGCGGCAGCCTCGGAATCCAGTTGAGGCTGAGGCAATCCTTCAAACGAGTCGAACCCGAAAAGACGAAAGCTTGCCCCCGCATATTCTCGCGATAATTGTTCCGCAAACCAGAAACTGAAACCCCTGAATAATCCAAATTCGTAATATCCGTGCCCTTCAAACAAATTCCGACCGCTTGAAAGTTGGGATTGTTGAATATTGAAAACTCTAACAAGCGCCACCAAGGCGTCGGGTGACAGCGAATAAAACCCGCCCAGAGGCTCTTCGCCCCTGATGCGGCGAACCAACCTATGAAGCACGGGTACGGATTTGGGAATCGATTCGATCTTCTCCCTAGTGCGGAGAGCCAACTTGTGAAGTAGAGGCACGGACTTCACCATCGATTTGAGAGTCTTCATCGAATACCCTGATTGTTCTGACAGCGGTTACAAAGAACTATGTCAATGATAATTGAAAACGAATCTCGACTGGGTCGAATCGAACGTGGCACCGGCGATCTCGCAGACAGATCTTCCATGCAATAGGGCAGCCAGGTCATCAGCCTGGAGTTCACCGGCATACTAGTAGCACACCACACCCAGTCAGCATGGACGGCTCAGTAAACAATCTTACGGCAGTAAAAGCCCTCGGCATACTTTTCGGGAGCATTTGACTCGATGCCGCGCAGTCTCAGAATGGAAGAAAACGCATCCTCGGTGAACCAGCTCTTTTGTTCTTGGCTTTTGAACGAACCCACAATAGTCTGAATTTTTTTTCGGGCGATGGACGCATTCAGATGAACGAATAAATTGGGTGCCCCAAGATCTCCATCGTACTTGACGATTTCGTATTCGAGAATCAGGTGGTTTCTGAAGGTGTTCCAAGTCAACTCGGAAACCAGCCGGTGGTCCTGATGGAGATCTCTATGATAATGCGTCAGGATAAGATCCGGGAGGTATTTTCGTTTGAGTTCCTCGAAGAAGTCTTTTATTTCGGTTCCAATATAGGGAAAATAACCGTCTCTAAATTCCTTGACGACGATCTCTTTTCGCTGCGCGTTTGCCAAGAATAGATTTGCACTCTGAATCGCTTCTGTCCTTCTCTGCCCGGTTGCTCCCATCACGACCCAATAGACATTCGTAGCAGGATTTTCTTCAAGTAATCGGAGAATTGTGCCCCCGCAGCCGATCTCGATGTCGTCAGCGTGCGCCCCGAGCGCCAGGATCTTCCTCGGCCCACTTCCGTCTTCGAGGATGGAGACCCTGTGCATGCCGCGGCCCTTCAACGCCCCGCGTCCACTTTGGGCGGCGCGGCATGCTTCCACACCTCCCACGGGACCTGACCGTGCGCGTACAGATCCTCGAGAAGCTGCTTGTCCTTGAACGTGTCCAAGCACGCCCAGAAGCCGTCGTGGAGATAGGCGAGCAGCTTGCCCGCGGCAGCGAGGCGCTGAAACGGTTCCTGAACCAGTTCCTCTCCCGGCCTCATCCAGTCGAAGATCTGCTTGCGAAAAACGAAGAAGCCGCCGTTGATCCGCATTCCCACGTCCTTCACGTGCTGGATACTCTTCACGCGGCCACCGCCCTCGACGCTGACGAGGTGGAAGCTCTGTGTCGGGGCCACGCCCGCGAAGCAAGCCACCGCATCCTGCCGGCGGAAAATGTCGATCATGGCCGGCAACGGCAGATCGGAAACACCGTCGCTGTAGTTCGCGAGGAACATCTCCTCACCCTCGAGAAGGGGCTGAACCGCCTTGAGCCGCATGCCGATGTTGGAGTTGAGGCCGGTGTCCACGAATGTGATCTTCCAGTCCTGGATGTCGCTGGCGAGGAGATCGACCTTACGGCCGCCCTCGCTCATAACGAAGTCGTTTGAGATAGTTTCGTCGTACTTGAGGAAGTACTGCTTGATGCTGTCGGCCTTGTAGCCAAGACACAGGATAAAGTCCTTGTGTCCGAAATGCGCGTAGTACCGCATCACGTGCCAGAGGATCGGCCGGTAGCCGACTGGCACCAAGGGTTTCGGGATAGACTCCGAGTAATCTCTGAGTCTAGTCCCGAGGCCGCCGCAGAATAGAACGACTTTCATCCGGATTGCCTCCCGTGAGCAGGCTTCTTCATGGGCCGCACCATGACGTCGGTCACCTCGGCGGTCCGCGAAAGAGTCAGCGCGCCGACAATCAGTTCGGCGACATCGCCCGCCTGCAGGAGTTCCGCCGCTTCATAGCTCCGTCCCTCGAACCGGTGGACCGCCTCCTGCATTGCCGTGGCCGTCCGTCCCGGAAATACGCTGACAACCCGGATCCCGTACGGATTCACGTGGTCGCGGATGCTGCCGGCGATCGAGCGCAGCGCGTGTTTGCTCGCCGCGTAGAGGCCGTTGTCGGCGCCCGCGACGAGTCCCGCCGTCGAATTGACGAACACCACTTGGCCGCGCGTCTCCTTGAGCATGGGCAGGAAGGCCTTGGTCAGGAGGACGGGGGCGCGCAGGTTCACCCGGTACTGTTCGTCAAGATCGTCCCAGCCGACGGACTCGATATCGCCAAGGCGGATCGTTCCCGCGGCGTGCACCAGAACGTCAATTCGTCCGATGTCGGCACGGACGCGCACGACGAGGCCGCGAATCTCCTCGTCGGTCGAGAGGTCGGCAGGGTGCACGAGGACCTGCGGCGCGCGCTGTCCTATCTCTGTCGCGGTATCCTGCAACCGGTCAAGGTCGCGACCGGTCAGGCAGACGCTCATGCCTCGGGCGGCGAGCGCGCAGGCCGTCGCCCGCCCGATGCCGCCCGATGCGCCAGTAACGACGGCAACACCGGCGAGCGCGGAGGTCACGGACCTGTCCCCGCAGGTCTGTCCGTCGCCCGCAGGAGGCCGGCCGTCTCGAGGGCCCACGCCGCGGCGCGCACGGCGGGGAATGCAAGCTTTGACCGTTCGGCAATTTCAAGGAGGGAGTGGCGCCCGTCCGAGAGGTTCAGAACCCAGAGCATGGCAAGCTCGGCTTCCTTGCTTTCAACATTACCGCCCATCGTCCGATAAAGTCCCCTCTTGCCCAGCTGGGGCTCGCATTTTGGATTTTGGTTCAAGTAGTAGTTGTTATTTTCAAGTATGTCGAGCACGGAAAAGTACGTCTTGCATGAATCGGCGAGATATATCGGTTGCACCAGACTCAGGTCGTCCGCGGACGTATGATATTCGGGATAGCGGCCCCATGGGGTTCTCGTCAGGGATCCCATAGCAAGATCAAAACCGGGAGAGCAGAACTGTCGCTCGTCGTAGCCGTAGGGCGAAAAGTCGGTGACTTCGAAAGGACCGCCGGAGTGCTTGAGCGCATGGGCGACCGCCCTGTCGATTTCGGCGTCTCCGCGCCGGCTCTTCTTGTAATTCATCTTACCGGAATCGCCGACGTTGGCAATTACAAGCCCGTGCTTTATCCGGCCTACCGTGCTTTCGTTCAATGCCAGCCAGGTAATTGCACCAATCGTTCCCGGAATGAAGATGAATCTGTAGGAATACCGCAGCCTGCGGTCCTGCAGGGATCTCGCGAGGAAAGTGCTGAGAGCGATCCCGGAGAGATTGTCGTTGCAAATCGATGGATGGCAGATGTGACAGGAGATGAGCACCTCATCGGAACGTTCCCCGGGGATGAAGCACTCTGCATAGGTCAGGTTCCCCGTTTCAAGAGAAGAATCGATAACCGCTTCATACAAGCCTTCCTTGAGATCATCGAGTTGATTCTGGCTGAGACAGAATCCCCAGCGTTCCTGATAATACGATGTCTTGTACGGAATCCAGTCGGGGTGATCCGGCAGGGTATACAGGTGCTCGCGCAATTCCGCCAGCGACATCCGTTTGCGGACGGGAGCGCTGTAGTTCAGAACATGCAAATTTGATTTCTTGAAATCGATGACTTTGAGTCCATCGGAATTCTTGACATAGGCATCTCTGATATTCCATTCCTTCGGCACCGTCCAATCGAATACCTTTGTCCCCGTCGGAACTTCACGGATCTTCAGGGGAATGTGCTCGCCGACCTTGCGCAGGGTTTCGCGAACGCCGTTGCCGGTAATGCTGCGGCAAATCGGATACAGTTCCCGCACAAGCTCGTACATCCGTTCGCCCAGTTGGGTGGGATCGATTCCCGCCTTGACATCGGATGCGGCAATCGCGGTCATGTTCGCACGCGAAAGTCGGGATAGTCCCTGTCTCGCTCGGAAATTACGGCGACTTCAAGTGGCAAGCGAATGGCGAAGAACGGGTCGTTCCATCGGAATCCTCGCGCGCTTTCCTGCGAATAGAACTCGGACATCTGGTAGAAGACTTCGGTTTTGTCCTCCAATGTAATGAAACCGTGCGCGAATTTTTCCGGGATGTAGAGCATTTTCCGGTTTTCCGCAGAAAGCGTCACCGTTATGTGCTTCCTGAAGGTGGGCGAATCCGGCCGCAGGTCGGCGATCACGTCGCATATCGCACCCATTGTGCATCTCACCAATTTCGCTTCCTCATGGGGTGCCTCCTGGTAGTGCATGCCGCGGAGAGTGCCTTTTTTGAGGTTGAACGAGATACTGCACTGGACCAGGCGCGGGTTGAGTCCGTGCTCTTCGAATTCCTGCTGACACCACGTGCGGGCAAAAAAGCCGCGACGATCCTTGCGTTGTTCGGCATTGATGATATAGGCACCGCCCAGGCTTGTTTCTTCGAAAATCAAAGGTCACCCCTCGGGATCCGTCCGGACTTACGCGCCCGTCCACTCCAGATTGCCGTCCAGCATCCCTTTTTGCCGTAGTCCCTTGAGTACCTCGAGCCGCATGTACTTGGAGCCGCGGAAATTCCGGTCGCTGAAGCCCATCGCTTCAAGGCCCTCCTTGAGCTCAGCGATGGCTGTGAGCAGGTCGACCTCCGGCTGGTGCTTGGGTGCAAGGCGTTCATACAAGGAAAAATCCACCCGATACGAGCGGTTGTCCGGCGGCGCATTCTTGTTTATCGATATGCTTACGCCCGGAACGACTTTTGCGACCGCCTCCGCCAATTCCTTGACCTGGTAGTTCCAGGTGTTGCTCCCCACGTTAACTGCTAGAAAGTCACCGTGAGCTACGTCCCTGCCGATAGCCCAATCGAACGCGCGGGCCATGTCCTTGACGTGTATGAGCGGTCTCCAGGGCGTGCCGTCGCTCAAGATGGTTATATTCCCAGAGGTTACTGCACATGCGACGAAGTCATTGACCACGAGGTCGAGGCGTAGCCTGTCGCTCATCCCACAGGCAGTGGCAAACCTGAGGCAAGTGACCTTGAAGTTCTTGTCCGCGAGCTTTTGGAGTTCGACTTCGGTGCGGACTTTGGACTTCGCGTAGGCCGTCAGCGGATTCAGGGCCGAGGTCTCCTTTCTCGGAGTATCGTCGGCCTGCCCGTACATGCTGCAACTGGACGCGAAGATGAAGGTTTTCACGCCCGCTATCTTGGCCTGCTTGGCCAGCTCAACGCTCGCCAGGAAATTGATATCAAACGTGACTTTCTCGAAGGTATTGCCCATGGGGTCGTTCGATATGGCTGCCAAGTGCACGACGGCATCCACACCCATAAGTGTCTCAGGCCGGAAGCGCCGCACGTCCGAAAAATACTGAATGTCGGCCCTGCACTCCGGAAGGATGTCCGCGTTCGTCAGGCAGTGCGCAAAGAACCCCTTGTCCAGGCCGATTAGCGTCGCCTGCGGGTAGGACTGCCGAAGCCGCCGAAGGACGGAAGGGCCGATATACCCCGCGTTGCCCGTGATCAATATTTTCATTTCGTCAATGCACTATCGTGATTTTTTGCTCACGACGCTTTCGCCGCGGGCCCAAGCACGCCTCCGAGAGAAGAGATTTCGGCTGACTTAAGGATAGACGGTTACTTCGGGAATGGGCACAACAAACTTGCCTCCCCATTCTCGAATGCCGGACATCTGCGCCATGATCTCGTCTTTGAAGTTCCACGGCAAAATGAACAAATAGTCGGGCTTGGTTTCCTTGATCTTGTCGGGATGCAGAATCGGGATATGCGTTCCGGGCAGGAACTTGCCCTGCTTGTAGGGATTGCGGTCCACGGTGTAGTCGATGAAGTCCGTGCGAATACCGCAGTAATTCAAAAGCGTATTGCCTTTGCCCGGCGCCCCATATCCGACTACCGATTTTCCTTGTCGCCTGACACCGATCAAGAATTCAAGAAGCTTCCGCTTGGTCTCCTTCACCTGCTCTCCGAAATTGCCGTATGTCTCGATTCGGCCATACCCGGCGTCATATTCCCTTTGCCTCATTTCGATGGCGCGATCACCTACGGGCTTGGCGCCGTCCTCGTCGTGCCGGCCGTAGATTCTAAGAGATCCGCCGTGCGTTGACAGCTCCTCGACGTCGAACAATTTGATACCGTGGCGAGCAAAGATTTTCTCGGCGGCAATAAACGAAAAATACGAGAAATGCTCGTGATAGATCGTGTCGAACTGGTTCTCGTTCATGAGCCGCATGAGGTGCGGAAACTCCACCGTAATCACGCCGTCCGGCTTGAGCACGGTTTTCATGCCCCCGACAAAATCATTGAGGTCAGGAACCTGTGCCAGTACATTGTTACCAATCAGGAGATCGACCTGTCCATATTGCGCAACAAGTTCTTTGGCTGTTTCGCGGCCAAAGAACTTGACGACTGTCGGGACCCCATTTTTCTCCGCGACCGCCGCAACGTTAGCTGCAGGCTCGACGCCTATGACCTTGATTTTTTTCTGGACGAAATACTGAAGTAGATAGCCGTCGTTACTCGCCAGTTCCATGACCGTGCTCCGATGGTTTAGACCCAACCGGCTGACGATCATGTCAGTGTACCGTTTCGCATGCTCCAACCAGCTATCGGAGTAGGACGAAAAATAGGCGTACTCGTTGAAAATCTCCTCGCGACTAACGTATTGCTGCAACTGGGCCAGAAAACAATTGCCGCAAACGTAGACGTGGAGAGGATAAAATGCCTCCATCTGATTGGTTTTTTCGGGACTTACGTAGCTCTCGCAAAGCGGTGACATGCCAAGATCCACGAGCGAATGCTGCAGCTTCGCTCCGCAGAACCGACAGCCCGCTTGTGCAGAGATCCCATTGTTCCGTTCCATTCACTTATCTCCTACCTGAGACCACTCAGGTGCAAACCTGCAATGACCTCCGACCGGTCAAGCCCCTTTTCTGGGATTCCAGAGGACCATCTTCTGCCCGCTTAAGAACTTCCAAAACGCGAGCACGCAAGCCGCGTTCAAAACGACAAAATAATAGGGCGCAAGCAGCTTGGACGCCGCTGCGCCCGATCGCCTGAACAAATGCCCCAGCGCCGCGAGCGCGTAGCTCGCCGCTTGCAAAAAAAAGAACCAAGTGTAAAACCTGTGCTGACCGAATACCAAGGCATTGAACAGGAGAAGCCCTACGAGAGGCAGAAACGCCGCGTACCTAAGAACCTTGTGGGAGATCAATTGCCAAGCGAACAGGGGGTAGCGGAACGGATTGAGCAGATTTCGCTTGTCGTACAGCGCCCAGAGCGCGCGTAGTGAAACACGCACCCGCATCCGGAATTCCTCTGTCGCATTGGACAGAGCCTGCTCAAAAACCACCGCATCTGGTTCGTAGACCACGCGCTTGCCCTGCTCGACCACACTGAGCGGGAGAACGAAATCGGGTAACTGGTCGGGACGCATCGGTACATAAAGCTCTCGGCGGATGGCATCAATCCCACCGTCCACGCCCACGGTCGAGCCCAGTCTTGTCTCCAGGGTCCTCAGAAGATTCTCGTAGGATATGTACGTACCGGATCCTTCTCCGACCGCAGATTCGGCAGGATTCGTATAGGTCATGTTGCCGGTCACATACCCAACTGACGGGTCCGCAAAGTTTCGGACCAGCAAACGTACGGCGCTCGACGCATAGATCGAATTGGCATCGGCGAACACGACAATATCGGCGGAAGTGTGGCGTACCGCCATGTTAAGGGCCTGCGTCTTTCCTTGACGGGGTTCCTGGCGCAAAAGTTTGAGTCTTCCCTGGCTGCGTTTCGCCAGACCTTGAACGATTTCGCTGGTTCGATCCGTGGATCCGTCCGAAACCACGATCACGTCCAGGCGGTCCGGAGGGAAGTCCTGAGACAGCTTGTTGACTACCGTGCCCTCGATCTCGCCTTCCTCATTGAATGCCGAGATCACCACCGTTACGTCAGGCGTGATGTCGCCTTTGCGGACACCGCGGTTGAGAATCGGAGCCAATAGCAGAACGCCCGCCGGATATCCGGCGTAAACATAGATTACGAGCGCCAGGCAAGCCCAGAATCCAAGTTCCGTCAGCATGGGCATTTCACTAAGTCCCTTCGTCATCTCGAGCCAGCGGTCTGCCAGGCCAGCGTCGACTCGCCTTCGCTAGATCATATTCACAAATCAAGATAAGCATGCCAAGCTTCCGGTGGAAATCTGATGAGAGCGGAGACCATGATTCCGGAGCCTCGTAAAGCTGACAGACCCTCAACAAAATTGCCGCTCCGCATCCTTTTCTTACTTGACGTTCTCAGCGTCGTCGGCGGTACGGAAAAGCAGCTTCGTGAACTGATTTGCCACATGGACCGTTCGCGTTTTGATCCGACCATCATCACGCTTTATTCCATAGATATGCCGCACGAGGCTGAGTTCGGTGGGATGGGATGCCCAGTTCGCTGTCTTGGAATGCGTAAGCTGATGAGTATAGATGGGCTCCGTGCCGCCCTCAAGCTTGTTTCGGAGATTCGGCGTAAGCACGTCGACATCGTCCACACATTCTTCCCCGACGCCAGTATCCTTGGAACGATTGCCGGAAGACTCGGTGGTGCACGCGTCGTGGTGGGGCGTCGTGATCTTGGTTACTGGTACACCCCCCGCTACCTTTTCACTCTTCGACTGCTGCAGCGGTTTGTACACGCCTACCTGGTCAATTCTCAAGCCGTGCGCGCTCTTGTCTCAAAATCCGAGGGAGTGGATCTGTCTCGAGTGCACGTAGTTTACAACGGTTTTTTTGAACTGCCGAGCGGTCCTTCGCGGCTCACGCTGGGTGACCTCGGCTTCCCTGCAGAGGCAAAACTCGTCGGCATCGTAGCGAATTTGCGCCCGATAAAACGGCTCGATCGATTCGTTGAAATGGCTGCGGGTATCCGTGATCCTCAGACGTGTTTCTTGATCGTGGGGTATGGCGAGATGCGTGATGCGCTTGTCGAAC
>Ga0066700_10000661_pt1 | contig 13070 bp, 14 predicted proteins | sample GraSoiAngelo_149_FD_66460 | JGI IMG/M metagenome (GOLD analysis project Ga0066700, IMG submission 66460) | Grasslands soil microbial communities from the Angelo Coastal Reserve, California, USA - 14_1009_09_30cm | ecosystem: Environmental > Terrestrial > Soil > Grasslands | place: USA...
TAAACCTTTGCCCATCGGTACTGACGCCTGCTTTCTTGAGCGCTTCAGCTACGGCGTAGAGCTGATCGTGGGAAGTGATAATAACATATTGATCCTCCTCCGTTGTCAACTCCTCCGCGCCACCTTCCAAGGCGATCTCCAACAGACGGTCCTCATCAATGGTTGAACGCGGGACGGTGATATGCCCCTTTCGGTGGAACATGTACGAGACGCTGCCGCTCGAGGCGAGGTTGCCGTTATTTTGAGTAAAAATTCTGCGGATCTCCGCTCCCGTGCGGTTTCTGTTATCTGTCGCAGTTTCGACGATAATGGCCACACCACCGGGCGCGTACCCTTCGTAAGTGATCTCGTCGAACTGTTCGCCATCTCTTCCCTCGCCCGTGCCGCGTTTGATAGCGCGCTCGATATTGTCATTCGGCATGCTCTGTGCTCGCGCCGCCTGAATCGCACTACGGAGACGCGGATTGGCGCCAGGATCGCCGCCACCGGTTTTTGCGGCGATGGTTATTTCCTTTGATAATTTGCTGAAGATCTTGCCGCGTTTCGCGTCGATCGCGCCTTTAAAGCGCTTGACCTTCGACCATTTACTATGTCCCGCCATGGATGCGGAGTTGTGTTAGACGTGAAAGGTTGCGAATACTGCACCTCGCAAGAGAACCACTAGCGAGGAAGAAATTTACCGCGGCTAATCAATCGCACGAAAACTCCTTTCGTCAATAGTTTCGGGGCAGGGCAGCGCGGCTGATAGCGTGTACGAGGGATGTCCAAGTAAACATCACGATTCCGTCGAGAATACCGGCAAGTAGAACTCTCGTACGCATGGATCGCGAGCGATTTGCCGAATGCGATTTTAGCAGTGTTCCTTTTGGCTCAGACGAAAATTGGCAGCTTTGCCGGACGAATCGGCTTCGTCGTTGTAGCTGGGGTCCTGGCCGCGATCGCAACGGACGTTTCTTACTGGAACTTCCCTGGTGTTTACACAGCCAGCTATAGACTCACTGAAATTATCGGCTTCCTTGTGGTCGGAATTGTTGCCAGCCTCGTGCTGCGAAAGCGCGCCACCACGGGCTGAAGCTAATCACTGATCACCGCGGTGATCGGAATGAAGTTCACGAACCGTGAGCGTCGGCCGACCATTCACAGGTGCGTAGGTTGCCTCTGCGTGGCCATCACTGCGTTTGAAACGTCGCGCCGTGCCGATGTTGTCCGCCCTCCATGTGCCGCCCGCTGCGTTTGCCTTCAGGAATCGCGCGATTTCCCTTTCGGAAAGGTCGGTGCCTTTCACGTGCGAATAGGTTTCCAAAATACTCCGATCATTAGCAAACGTCACGAAGTAGAGATATCGATCCTTCTTGTAAACGACAGTTACCGTTCCGTCATTCCGCAGACGTCGCTGCATAACTGCGCCGTACGAGTCTTCAATCTTATCGCTGCTGTCGCCTAGGCGAGCCCAGCCCGAGTTCGCGGCTGCGAAGACACTGAGGATCAAGACAAATGTTACCTTCACCCTTTTCAATCCGCCACTTTGCAGCAATCGGCAAACCGGACTGTCGTGTCTGCATCGCAATTTTCTGAGCTTCCTTTTTTTGCAAAACCATCCCAGGCAAGCATTGTCGCAGCATGAAAGCGGAACCGCTGTCCAGTGCTTTTGCCGAACTTTCGACTCCGCTAATTGCCGATGCCGCTTTGCGCTTAAAAATTCCCTTCCGGTCCAGCCCGCCTGGTATTCGATCGGTGACGCCGAATCAACGCCTCGCCGGCGCTGCGCGGCCGGTCCGACATTTTGGAAGCGTGGATGTTTTCCTGGAGGCGATGCAATCCGCGCGACCCGGTGACGTTCTGATCATCGACAACCGCGGACGCCTGGACGAAGGCTGTATCGGCGATTTAATCGCGCTCGAGGCTGAACACTGCGGTTTGGCTGGAATCATTGTCTGGGGCGCGCATCGCGACACACCAGAGCTGCGGCAGATTCGTCTGCCAATTTTCAGCTACGGCACCTGCCCCTGCGGCCCGCGGCGCCTCGATGCTCGTGATTCCTTGGCCTTGCGCTCGGCGCGCTTCGGGAATTTCGTCGTCGAATCGAATGACGTGGTGTTCGCCGATGACGACGGTTGTTTGTTTGTCCTTGCAGAACACACCGACGACCTCCTTTCGGTTGCACACGAAATCTGGCAACGGGAACGGCGTCAGGCCGAGGCGATCAACAATGCGCGTTCCCTGCGCGAACAGTTGGACTTCGCGCAATATCTCGAGAAGCGGGCAGCCGATCCGACCTATACGTTTCGGGAGCACCTTCGAAAAATCAGCGGTGCGATCGAAGAATAAGCCGGCCAGGACGCACGTAGGAGTCCAGGAGCAAGAATCGATTCCCCACTGCATATGCCGATAAAGCTCAAAACTCGAAAGCGAGCCGTACAGATCGAGGTTCGCCAGTCCGGTGTGCACGGTCGCGGCGTTTACACGACGCAGTTCATTCCCAAAGGCATGCGAATCATTGAATACACCGGCGAACGCGTCTCATGGGAAGCCGCCCCTGACAAAGCCAACGATCCACACACTTTCAACTTCGGGTTGGAAAACGGCGATGTAATCAATCCAGAGATTGGCGGTAACGACGCGCGCTGGATTAACCATTCATGCAATCCAAACTGTGAAGCTATCGAGGAAGATGACCGAATCTTCATCTATGCCATGCGTAACATTCAAGCCGGCGAGGAACTCCTTTATGATTATCGCATGGAAATCGACGAACCGATCACGGAGGCAGCCAAAAAGAAATTCGCGTGCCACTGCGGCGCCTCAAATTGCCGCGGCACAATGCTTGAGCTGTGAGGAGCCGAAAACCGCTTCCTAATTCTTCCTTCCTACTTCTTACTTCTTCCCTGGAAATTGCTCCTTATAGGAACCTCCTATCCCAACTAGACGCATAAAGTATTTCAATCCGCCCCCGGGTTGTGGCCTGTTGATTACATGGAAACTAGAATACCGATAGGACAGCGCATTTCACGCTTCCTCGAGGAACGATATATCCATAGGACGCGCCCTCATTATTTGCCTGAGCTCGCGATGTTTGGAGTGATCTTGATCCTCGTCGTCTGGCCTATGTTATCGATGGTCGCGACGGCGCTGGAGACGATGCGATAGAAAGTTATTGCCCGGCGGTGGGATCGATCGACGAATCCTGGGATGACAAGGCAGCTGCAGCTTCTTGACGGAACGCTGCGGCAGCTTTGCTCTGAAATCGAAGCGGATTGTAAAGAAGATTTAGTTCCCGCTCCGGAACCGGCGGAACGAACGGCAGAGTGACGCACCCGGGGGTGCCGTGATGTTTCACCATCATTTGCGGCACAATAGAGACGCCGATTCCCGCCGCGACCATGTTTGCAATTGTGCTGAGCTGACTGCCGGCAAGAGCTATCTCCGGCCGAAGACGGCGAGACTCGAGCAGGTGATGGACCTGTTGCGAGAGGCAATGCATCTCGTGAAGCAGTAGAAATCTCTGCGATTTGAGATCGTCGAATTCTACCAGAGTTTTCTTTGCCAAAGGATGCCTTTCCGGTAGCAGCAGAAGCAACGGTTCGCTGCCCACGGATTCGCGCCGCAAAGTTGGACTCGCCCGGCACGTGGATGCTAATGCGACATCGAGTTCTCCGGCTTCTATTCGCCGAGTGATTCCATCGGTTACGTCCTCCACGATCTCCAGCATCACGTCCGGATAATGTTTCTGGAACGTCACGACCAATTCTGGAAGCACATATGGCGCGATCGTGGGAATTGCGCCCACCGCCACCTTACCGGCGACTTCGCCCTTGAGCTCATCAACGCAACGACGTGCGTCGCCGATGGAAGCCAAAATTTGCCGGGCGTAATCGATGAAACATCGGCCCGCCTCCGTCAGGACGACTGACCTCGGCAAACGATCAAACAATGGTTGGCCCATTTCCGCTTCCAGCTTTCGAATCTGCTGGCTAAGTGAAGGCTGAGCCACGCGCACCTTCGCCGCCGCGCGCGAAAAGCTTCCCTCGTCCGCCACCGCAACGAAATAACGCAATTGATGAATCTCCATAAACAATCCCGCTGAAAGGATCCTCACACTAGCGCTAGCGTTGCTACTTTGAAACCCGCTGGTTACTTCGCTCGACGTCGTGCACTGCCGCAACAATTGTCGGCGCGGCGAACAACTCCACGCCGGGCGTAAAGAAAAACTGCGGTTTCAAGCGAGTAATTTCAGGATCAAAGCGATGTGAGTCTGCCATTATCCAACTTTGATTCGACACGGTTCCAGCTGCCTATGGGACTAAAGGCCAATAGACAAAGGATTCGAGACTTGATACCGCTTCTGTTAGTTGTCTAGAATTTCCGTCAAATGCGAAGCTCCAATTTGATTTGCTGCAGGGGGTTGTTTGCATTGGTATCTTCGATTCTCATCGGAGGCTGCGCCGAATACGGGCCATATCATGGGAACATATCCGGTGAACCACTCAATTCAGTGCGAGGCCCTAGCGACGGACGCTACAAGTTCGCTTTCATAGAATTCGGAGACCAGGGCTCGGCTTTGGATACATCACAGCGGGCGGCTGCGATCAATGTAATTCGCCAGGCGCAGCGACCGCTCCTTTTCGTCTATATCCACGGTTGGATGAACGACGCCAACTCCGGTGATGTTTGTCGATTTGAACACTTCATTGATATGATCTCCCGTCTTCCCGAGGTGACTCAGGGAAACATCAACGTGATCGGTGTTTATATCGCATGGCGCGGGAAGAACCTTACCGTGCCGGGCTTGGATTTGCTGACGTTTTGGAACCGCAAGCTGGCGGGCGGAGACGTAGCGGCGCAAAACAGCTGTCTGGCTACTATTAACGAACTCGCGCTGGCCGCTCGGGAGCCGGGCAAGAAGGTTCATCATTGCGTACTGATGGGTCACTCGTTTGGCGGATTAGTTCTAAGCAATACTATTTCTCACTCGATCCTGGATGCCAGCAGCACCGGCGCGCGCAACGCGAGTCCCTGGGACATGGCGGTGGCGTTCAACGCGGCGGACAATTCCATCGGCACCCGGCAATTGATGTCCGAATTAGAATATCTTTATAAGTACGACTCGACCCGCGGCGCTTATGTGGGCAGGACGCCAGGGGCCGAAGAAGGTGCTGTGATAAAGGAAGACCGTCCCTTCCTCATCGTCTTGCAATCGGAGAACGATCAGGCGACAGGGAAATTTTTTCCGATTGGGCAGGGTCTCGCAAACACTGTAAATCTTCATTATCACTGGGACAGGGTTCCGGTGCCTGGTGGCGGTGGAAAAAAAGTATCGGAGAGAGAGTTCCAGACCCACACACCCGGCAACGATAAGTATCTGGTAAATTTTAAGGTTGTCCCCCTGGGAGAAGCGACTCCACCGGAGGGTCTAAACACGAATGAGAACCGGGCGTTCGAAGCCAATCTTCTGCACAACGTGCGTGGGCCGCACCTTTCTTACCAGCGAGAGGAACGATGGTCATGAAAAACCATTCTGCCGCGGTCCAGATTACAATCCCGATGAAACGCGTCCTCCCACCGGAAAGGAGGAGTGGCGCCGTTGGGAGTTTGTCTACAGCGGCAATGCTCGCGTGCCCTGTTGGATCGTGCGCGTACCGAAGGACATCATTTGGGGTCATGGCGGATTGTGGAGTGATAATTCGGTAGCGATGTTCGCCGCTCTTTACCGGATGCATTTCCCCTTGAACGCCGAAGGTCAACCCTGCCCCTTCTCAACCGGTTCGCGTCCCCAAGGCCCCAGACACCTTAAAAATGAACCAGGACAAACTGCACTGACCGGCACGACACGCGTCAGCGCGAGATAACCAAGTTGGTTCCCAAAGACTGGGTGTTTACGAATCAGGGGACTTTGGTGTTGAATAAAGTGAGACCAGGCGGGCGATCAGGACCGCCACATATAGCAGACCGATCATCGCTTCCATCGCTGCAAGCCAGCGCGCAATTCTGGAAACGGGAGTGATGTCGCCGTAGCCAACAGTGCTCAATGTGATGAAGCTAAAGTAAAAGCCATCGAACCTATTGATGGATCGCGGCCCTGCGTTCGTGTTGAACGAGAAGGCCCCCCTGGCGTCAATCGGTCTACGAGCCAGTAGGCCAACGTCCAGATCAAACCGAGCATCAGGTAAGCCGCAATGCTGGCACAGAGAACGTCGGCCGTTACCGAAGGCGCGCGGAGGACGAAACGCAGCAGCTGCGCGACTACAAAAATAAACAAGAGGAGTCCGCCAATGAGGAAGACTCCAGGTGGGACCAGGTCGGGCCGAAAATGGCTCACCCATCTCGCGGCGAGCGTTGGAATCGCCAGCAAGATTGCTACAACTAGCGTGCGCCGTCTGTCCGCGACAGCGAGCACAGCCGAAAGCAGCACCAGGGAAAGCAAGAACGACACGATAAGATCGCCACCTTTGATTTCCTCCAGAAAAGGTGCGCAGGTGAAGAAGATGCCGAGAGCAATGAGTAACTGCGCAACGGAGAAGCGACGCCGTCCCAATTCTTGGGCGGCCGGTTTCCGTAATTCTACCTCCCGCGCGGTCTTGTTGGTTTCAGTCTCCACAATTTCGTTAAGTCACTGGGTGTCTGACTGTGGTCATCATTTTGACCTAACGAATACAATCTGAGGCCGCTTCACATGGTCTGCTTAATCTTTCGGTGTTTATCGACGAGGGCAGCAGCCATCAGGCTGGTGCCCTCGCGTTATGTGTCACTGCTCTTACCAATCGCCCAAAGAGGCCGTACCCATCGGACCAAAGCCATCGAACTCGTCAACTTCGATGTGATTCGGCCCGGCCGTCTCGTATGTCATCGTTGGCTGCGGGTTCATCAGTTGTTGACCTGGCTGCGCCTGCTGGCTTGCCGGCTGGCTAGTCTGCTATGCCGCAAGCGCCTTCTTGTAGGCATCGAATTGCTTTTGTTTTCCGACGTAGATTTTGTCCTTCGTCGCAGTGGGAAAAACGTAATACAATTTTCCCTGATACTTCACGGCCGAGACCCTGTATTGGGCAAGCCCATTGATCGCCTGTTGCTGCTTTGGCGTGGTAACCGTTATGACCTTAAAGCCCGACTGCGCAAGCAGGAATTCCTTCTTGGATGCGGCGAGTTCGGCGTTGTTGGTCGCCACGGTTTGGCAGGCCGCCATTAGCGTCAATGCTGCCATGGAACCAGCGATATTTGTTAGTGTTAATACCTCTTTCATGTGTCTCATCTAAGTTTCGTCGAACAAACCGGTGCGGATCTGTCTCACACGGACGGTGGGACAGATACCACCATCAGGTGCTGGCTTGCATCCGGCCGTCAATTGCTTCTACCAATCTCCCAGAGCGTTCACGCCCATCGGACCAAACCCACCGAACTGCTGGACTTCGACGTTGTTGGGTCCCGCAGTCTCTAATGTAGGCATCAGAGACTGTCCCGCCATCTGCTGCTGACCCTGTTGAGCCATGCTAGCTGGATGGCTCGCCTGTTGTCCAGCGAGCGCCTGTTTGTAGGCGTTGAATTGCTTTTGTTTCCCCACGTAGATCCTATCTTTCGTCCCAGTCGGAAACACGTAGTACAATTTCCCGTTGTACTTCACGGCCGAGACCCTGCCTTGGGTCAGCCCGTTGACCGCCTGTTGCTGCTGAGGGGTCGTAACCGTTACGACCTTGAAGCCCGACTGAGAGAGCAAGGATTCCTTCTGGGCGACAACCGATTGGCCAGTGCCGGTGGTCTGACATGCTGTCATTAGTGCCAATGCCGCCGCGGCACTGACGATACTTGTTACTGTTAATACTTTTTTCATATGTTTTCTTTTGAGTGGGTTGGTTGAGTTTTGGTTGTATGAAAAATTAGAAATGAATTCAAGACCTTAATTGTTACCGTCGGCCCCTGAACCCGCCACCGCCGAACCCGCCAAAGCGGCCTCCGCCACCGAATCCTCCATTGCCGGAGCGATCACCGCCACCGCCGAATTCTCCACTGCCAAAACGGTCACCCCCGAAGCCTCCGCCGCCAGACCTATCAAAGCCGCCGCGTTGAAAATCCTGGGAGCGCTGGCTTGAAAAATCACCACGTGATCGATTCTGAGCCTCGCGGTCCAAATCCTGCCTTTGCGAATCAAAATCTGATCGGTTAGCGCTGCTTTCACTGGTCCGATTGGAACTGCTCGCTGCCGACTCCCGTTGTTGATAACTCTCGGATCCTGTCCGTTGCTGGCTACTTTCTGACCCTTGCCAGTTCGGCTGGGGTTTGCTCACGGAATTCCAGCTTCCGTTGTCGTACTTCTCCCAGCCGTTCCCCGTGTTCTTGTAGACGTTCCCGTCATGCCCGGCGTACATATTGCCGCTTGCAGTTTTACCCACCGCACTGTTTCCCGACTTCGTGCTGGAAGCGGCCACTTTTCCTCCCTGAGAAGTCGCGGCGCCTGCGACGGTTCCATTAGCCGTCGAGTAATGGCCCATGGTAGCGCTTTGATTTCCTCGTGACACGTAGGAGCTGCCCCATTGAGCATTCGGACTGGAACCTTGTCTGGTCTGCGCATAGGTGCCCGTGTACGGATTGTATGCCTGCGCGGCAGTTCTGCTGCCGTAAGGTGTCGAGACTGATGCTCCTCGAGCGTACGTCCCGGTGTATGGATTGTAAGCAGCTCCGGCAGTCGCCGAGCCGTACGGACCGTACGCTGAGGCTTTCCAGCCGTAAGCTCCCGTGTTGTAGTCATAGTAAGGCGTCGCGTAAGGATGATAACCATAGCCCCAGTAAGCGCCACAGTACGTCGCGGGGTAGGGATAGTAGTAGCCCCCACCAGAGTATGGCGGCCACCAATAGCCACTCCCATCGGCAAGAATCGCGCCCGTAGCCGCACCCAGGATGAAAGTGCCTAAATATCCTGCTGTGTAGTTGGACGTAACAGTGCCATCGGGATTGGAGGTTTGGGTGACATAGGTCACGTTATAAACCGGTGAGCTCGATGGAATCGTGTAGATTTCCTTCGGAACCGACATGCACGTCGACCACGGTCCAGTTGGAGTAGGAGCCATGAACCACACGCCTTGCAGGCAAAGGTAATACGTACCTTCGAGCTCGATCACCTTGTCAGCAGTGTTCGTGGCGTAGTTCATTGAAGTTCCCTTGATTGGCTCAAACTTTGGATCACCGGCATACGCGACTTTCACCTTAGCTGCAGCCTCGGTGGGTTTCACCGTCATCGTTGTTGGGACCTGAGCCAACAAAACCGCGTCCTTCGCTTGCTCGGTGCCTGGAACGGTAGCGAGTATCGCTGAGGCCGGGCTGCTGAGCGGAATCTTGGCGAAATCGGCCGGTAGATTCGGAGTTGCATATGTCCACGGGCCTTGCAGGTCAGGCGCGCTGAACCATCGGCCGGCAGTCAAATAGCAAAACTGCTGCGTCGGTTTGTACACGAACATGACGCTGTTTGTGTTCGTTGCGTACTCAAGCTGAGTGTCGCTGATCTGCGCGTAAACGGGTTGGCCGTCGAACAGAATCACTTCAGCCGGCTTGTCACTGTAGAAAATGTCCGGAGTTACACCCTTTGCGTTTGCTGGTGGCGGGATAAGTTTTTTTGAGCGCGCTCCACTGTTTATCTTGCGGCACCTTAGACATCTCCGGCGGCAACTTCTTCGTGGCCGACCATTGACCCTCGAGCTTATTAGCCGTCAACCATTGCTGACCGACTGCGAGGTAATAGGTGGAACTACCCTCGTCGACGAATAGCGGCCACTCTGTGTTCGCCACAAATTTCAAATTCGTGTTCGGAACTGCAGAAAGGACTGGCTCGCCATTTACGCTCAACAAAATCGACGGCCGGTAACCGACATAAATCTTTGGCGGATCGTTGTTCAATTGCACACCGGCCGGCGGCTCCTTCTTTGGCGTGGACGCGATTAAATTATACAAGGAGATCTGGAGCGTGGCTGGGACGAAACTCTTAAAGATTTGCTCCATCTTGTCCGCAGTGGCCTTATCGAGGGAAGGAAAGTACGTGCCTGTAATCTGCGGATTCGAGATCACGACAAGCTTTGCAACGTTGTCGATGCTCGTAGTTCCCTTCATTTCCACCACGCCCACGACGGTTTTGCCGCTCTTGGGCGTAAGCGAAATCGCCATTCGCCAGCTCAAATCCTGGAAGTTCTTCCAGTCATCCACCTGAGGTTGATAAATGATGAGGCGGTTCCCGTCCTGATAACGTTCCCGTGGCCAACTTGAAGTGCCGGATTGGCCGGGCCCCGTCGTTGAGTTGGCCGCGCGTATTTCAAATGGCGAAGTGAAGAGCGCCGCCGTTACGAGAAGACATTGAAGAAAAGACGCGTTAAAGATTTTCATAAGACCAGAAACCTGATCATGGCATACGACGGGGCCGTTGCCTATAGGACTTTAGGGCAATATGATCGCGTGCGTTCCGTCTCACTGGAAGAGGACGCCTTTGACCAGCTTCGGAATAACAGGAGTGATCTGGACCTGCACATTCCACTCCTGTCCGGAAATCCGGGGGTGCACGGGCATGTACTGCACTGCGAGCTGAATTTTGACGGGCAAACGCCCTAGCTTCACCACCTTGCCCAAGCCGAGCCCGACCGGGACCGTCCAGACATCCTCAGACGGCGCAGTCCAGTCCGCCAGGATATTACCCGAATACCCGATGCTCCAGCCTGCTGAATCGCAACAGGGTTTGAATTTAAGATTAGCCGTTCGTATAAATTCGCATAGTGCGAGCCCGCAGCGAAATCGAGCGACCAGCGCGGAGTGTTGATGACCCGCCAGCTTAACCCAGTGTCAACGTACCATGTGTCCACTTCTGCGGCGATGTTGTCGATCATGCGGCTTACCTGTGAGCCGTCGGAAAGACCTACGTAAATAAATTCGGCGAATATTCCCAATGGACCTTTTTGCGCCTCCGCCCGCATCGCGAAAACCATGTTCAGGTGCTGCAGAATTTGATCCAAACCGACATCGATATCTGCGTTGTGTCCATTGATCCCAATCGTACCATCCATGCCAGCCATCCAGCCAGGCGCTGCGATGGTAAATTGCCATGGCTCGCTCTGGGTAATTGTTGGTGGCGCGCTTTCCTTCGGTTGCAGTTCCAATGTGCCCGCGCCGAGGGAGCCGATGAGCGCAGATGCTGCACCGGCGAATAAGAAGAACCGAAGTTTCATGTGTCGAGTCTTAAATAACGCCGTTCTGATTGGCAAGCTGACATTGCAGTAATTGCGCGCGATTTTGCTTTATCCAACGCGACGCGTCTATGGGACCTTAGGGCCATGTTTCAAGGGTCTTAGAGACCTGAGACGATCAAAAGAAATCGGCCTCCCGATTAAAGGAGGCCGATTCACTTGAGTTGTTAGAGAGATCGTTCGCTCTCTAGTGGAAAAAGAAGCGGACGCCGGCGCCTAACAAGTGCTGTTTGAGATCGCGATCTTGGCGAGTATCGACTTGGGTGCTCGTATCATCGAGGAATTTATACTCGATGAACGCACTTATATTAGGCGTAAAAAAGTAATCGGAGCCGGCAACCACATCGAACGCCAGGTCTGCGTGATTCCGTCCGCCGCCAGTGTTTATAGGCACAGTGCCGGTTACGGGGTTGACGACCTCGGTGCCTGCGGATTCAGCATAGTAAACGCCGACCCCGGCACCGAAATACGGCTGGAATTTTTGATTTCCAGGCGCGAACCGCAAAATGAAGTTAAACAGAAACTGGCCCGTGTTAATCCAGGTCGTCACGTCGCGCTGTGCCAACACGTCGCCGAACGAATCTTGCAACGTGAAGTCACCGCCACCCCGGAAACCGTTGTAAAAGAGGTCGCCTTCAAGGGTAGGTCGAATTACGCCCCTGCCGAAGACATACCCCAGTTTAACCCCGCCAAAGAAACCGACATCATTCTTCGGGTCGAAGGTGAGAGTGTCTCCGAAATCAGGTAAATTCGGATTGTCTTGCGTAAAAGTTTGGTTCCCACCGCGGTTCTGATAGATATTTGCTCCCAGGTCGATCGCGCCGTAAAAGCCGGTCCCGTAAAGTGGCGGCGGTGGCGGCGCGACCTGTTTGTATTCGACAGCCGGCCCTGCCCGAAGAGAGGCGGCCAGAAGTCCTGTCAACGCAACAGTGGAGACTAGCAGTTTTTTCATATTAAGCCCTTTCATTGTTCCTTGTGATCGTCCCCTTACGGAGAACGGTAGTGAGGTCAAATTAAATAATTCCTTAGTGTAAGGTGTTTTCCTACAGGTGATCATCGTGCAGCAGGTGCAAAATTCCGTCTATGGGACTTTAGCCGTAGGCCTTTGGGGTAGGGGATTCGTCGGCTCGTGAGTAGCTGGCGATTCGCTCGGGATGAAATCGAACCAGACAGCATCTTCGATATGTGTCGCGGGACCACTTACGCTCAGGGCATCGACAGGTTCTGCTCCCTGGCTTTCAGCGTGACGCTGAATTCCGTGTCTGGGCCGATAATCCCACCACGCCCGAATTTGTCCCGTATTGTTGCGGGGGCGTGGCCGCCGTGCTCGATCCAGATTACCGTATTTAAGCACCGCCCTGATTGCTACGCCGGCCAGAATGGCAGCAATACTGAGCAACCCAGGCCACGGATAAGTGACGACCATGTTCGAAGAAATAGGTTCCACTCGCGCCAGCAAACGTCCCGATTACAACGTACCAAACTATAGCCAGCGTGTCCCGTCGCCCGGAGCGCGGCGTGTCTGAATCGTATTTCGGCAAGCAGATTTTCAATTGGTGGACCAGACAAGGTTAACGACTACGACTTCTGATTCGACAAATGCATATTGGACCTCGCCCTGAGACATGCTGCGCGAAGCTATTTGCCGGAACCTGCCGCAGCCTTGACTCCGGCCAGAAACTCGCCGCTCTCGACGCCTTGACAAGGAAAGCAGAAGCGCCTGCGTCCATCGCAATCCGACGAACTGACGGATCATCTTTGGCAGTCAGCACAATGACTCGGGTCGAGGGCGAAACGCGACGCAGTCGTGTTTGAACTTCAAGTCCATTCATCTCCGGCATAATCATGTCGATCACAGCAACA
>Ga0066700_10000669_pt1 | contig 13026 bp, 14 predicted proteins | sample GraSoiAngelo_149_FD_66460 | JGI IMG/M metagenome (GOLD analysis project Ga0066700, IMG submission 66460) | Grasslands soil microbial communities from the Angelo Coastal Reserve, California, USA - 14_1009_09_30cm | ecosystem: Environmental > Terrestrial > Soil > Grasslands | place: USA...
TTGCGCCGCACGCACACCGTGGCGCCGAGATCCATGATCGCCTGGGTGTACGCATCGACCTCGACTTGCGGCGTACAACGCTCCGACAGCTCCCACAGCCGCTGCGCCACGCTGCGCTCGGCGGAGGGTCCCGCCACGCCGAAGTAGCGCGCCAGCACGCGCCGCACGTTGCCATCGAGAATCGGGAAACGCGCCCCGTATGCCAGCGCCAGAATCGCGCCCGCGGTCGAGCGCCCGATACCGGGAAGGGCGGCGAGCTGCGCGAACTCGCGGGGTAACTCCCCGCCGCAGTCATCGCGGATGCGCACCGCCGCGCGGTGCAGGTTGCGCGCGCGCGCGTAATAGCCCAGCCCCGACCACAGGTGCAGCACCTCATCGACCGGAGCCGCGGCGAGCGAGCATACGTCGGGGAAGCGCCCCATGAAGCGCTCGTAGTAGGCAACCACCGTCATGACCTGCGTCTGCTGCAGCATGATCTCGGATACCCACACGCGATACGGCGTGCGGTCCTGCTGCCAGGGCAGGTGGTGGCGCCCATCGCGGGCGTGCCACTCGAGGAGCGCAGGGGCTACGGCTTCGGCGGCGAGGGACACCCGTCCATTCTAGCGAGATTGCGGCGCGCCCACCGCGCGCCCCGGCAGGGCGGCAGTCATTTGCGGTCGCACAGCTGCACGTCGCCGCTCATGGTTTTCAGGCGCAGGTGCCCGGCGCCATCCCCGCGCGTGCCCTGCAGCGTGTGACCCGGCAGGTGGCCGTGCTCGCTCGGCGTCGCGTTGAAGCAGTTGGAAATGTCGCCGCTGAAGGTCGAGACCTCGTAGGCGTAGCCCGCGTCCGCGCTGGCGCGCACGTTGAGATCGCCGCTCACCGAGGTGGCGTCGAAGTCCGCGCCCCGCGCGAGCTTCCCCTCGAAGTGCACATCGCCCGAGGTGCTGCGCGCGCGCACCGAGCGCGCGCTGTCGAGCGACACCACCAGCGTCCCGCTCACCGTTCCGGCCTCCAGCTCCCCGGCCCCGTGCTCCAGGTGCACATCCCCGCTCACCGTGCTCACGTGCAGCCGCGCCGGCTGGCCATGGCCCTTGAGCTTGACGTTGCCGCTCACGCTCTTGAGCTCCAGGTCCGAGCCGCCGAGCTCTGCCGTGATGTCACCGCTCACCGTGTTCAGGCGCTGCACGCCCGTCACGCCGGCCGTAGCCACATCCGCGCTCACCGCCGAGACGGTGAGCTCGCTGTCCTTCGGGATCTGCACGTGCAGGTCGGCCTCGCCGCCGTGCCCCGAGTGCGGCAGCACGACCTTGACGGTGGTGCGGCCGTGATCGGTGCTCACGTCCACGCGCTCCACTCCCTCGCTCAGCTCGGCGTGCACGCTCACTTCCGGGCGGTCCCAGCCACTCACGACGACCGTGCCGCTGACGTTGGAAATGTCCACCACGCCGTGAGCCTCCGCCGGCACCTGGCGCTCGAAGGTCTTATCGGCCGAGGCGCAGGCGGCCGCGCTCGCAAACAGTACGGTCATCGCGGCCGCCAGCCTGGAGAAGCCCATGCTCAGATCCCCCTGCCAGCGTCGCTGGCTGCGTGGATGTCCGTGAGGACGCGCATCTCATCCTGGTAAGTGTTGACCAGCAGCTCCTGCAGCAGCGCATTGCCCGGGTCCTTGCCGAGCGCGCTCTGCAGATCCTGCTTGGCACGCTGAATGGCCGCCAGACTCGCCATGACCTTGGCGCGCGCCGCGGGCGGCAGCGCCGCGAGCCGCGTCTGCAGCGATTTCATGAGCGCCGCCCGATCACGCTGGTAGCGCGGGTCGGACACGTATGCCACATCGAGCGCCGTCGGCGCACCGGCAAAGCCAGCGCGAGCGCTGCTCGGGGACTGAACGCCCGGACGGGCCGCCGGCAGCAGACTCCTGCCGATCCACACGCCCACCGCGACGCTCGCCACCACGGCCGCGGCCGCGAGCCAGCGCGGCGGCACGGCGCTCGCTCGCGCCGGGCGCGGCTGCGCCGCGGGCGCGCTGCGGCGCTCCGCGTTGATCCGCGCCTCGATCTGCGGCCACAGGTCGCGCGGCGGCTCGATCGCCGGTGACAGCTCGCGCAGCGAGCTCACCTTGCGTTCGTCAGCACTGCCGGTGCCGCTCATGTCAGCCCACCTCCACATTCAGTCTCTCGCGCAAGAGTTTCCGCGCGCGGTGCAACTGGGCCTTGCACGTGCCCTCCGCTACACCCAGCATCTGGGCCGCCTCCCCGTGCGAGTAACCATACAACGCGTGCAGCACCAGCGCATCGCGCGCGCCCTCGGGCAAGGCGCCGATCGCGGCCTCGATCTCCTGCACCTCCACCGGCGTTTCGAGTGTCCACTCGCATGCGCCGCCCGTGCCCTGCTCGTCATCGAGGCTCGGCGCGACCGGGGATGCCTTGCGGCGCTTCGCGAGGCTCACGTTGACCGCGATGCGGTGCAGCCAGGTCGACAGCGAGCTGCGCGTCTCGAATCCCGCCAGCGCCCGCCACGCGTTGATGAAAGTCTCCTGCGTACAGTCCTCCGCCAGGTGCGCATCGCGCGTCATCCGCAGGCACAGGCCGTAGACCCGGCCGGCGTGCTCGCGGTACAGCCGCTCGAAGGCGCGCGTGTCCCCGGTGCAAGCGCGCTGAACGAGCGCCGCCTCCCAGTCGACCCGCGTGTCCTCGGCCTGCGCCTGTGTCATCTGTTTCTTAGAGAGGCAGCCCGCCCCGCCCGTTTAAATTGCAGAAGTCGCTGATCGGCAACACTTTTTCGCGGAACTCGGGCGTCACTGGAACACTCTCTTCAGTAGACGCAACGGAAGCAAGGAGGGAACGGTGGGAAGTCGCAAGCGCTTGCGGCGCCTTTGGCAGCCCTCGGGTGAGACGCTCGAGGCGATCGCGGCAATCCTCGGCGAGCACTGGCGCAGCGCCACGGCCCACCCGGAAGCTCTGCTCTGGGCGAGCTCGGTGAGCTGGCTGAGCTCGCCCGGCCTGCGGCCCCGTGCCCAGCACGCGCCGGATCACCATCTCACGAGCGGCGGCAAGCTCATCAGGTAGGCGTCCGGGTCCGCGTCGGTGCTGAAGCCGAACTTGGTGCCGCGGTCGTACACCAGGTTGAACTCGACGTAGCGCCCGCGCTTCAGGAGCAGCCGCTCGCGCGCCGCCTCATCGAAGGGGGTGTCCTTGCGGCGTGCGACGATGAGCGGATAGACCTCACGCAGCGCCTCCCCCACCGAGCGGACGAACGCAAAATCCGCCTGCGGGTCCTGACTTGCGAGATCGTCGAAGAAGATCCCGCCCACGCCGCGGGGCTCCTGGCGGTGCGGCAGATAGAAGTACCGGTCGCACCATGCCTTGAACTCAGTGTACGCGTCCGGCCGATAGCGGTCGCAGGCGCGGCGCAGCGCGCCGTGAAACGCCTCGGTGTCCTCGCTGAACGCAAAGGTCGGCGTGAGATCCGAGCCGCCGCCGAACCAGGCGCGGCTGGTGGACAGGTAACGCAGGTTCAGGTGCACGGCGGGCACGTAGGGGTTGACCATGTGCGCCACGAGTGAGATGCCGCAGGCAACGAACCGGCCCTCGGACTCCTGCGCCCCCGCCACCTGGGCGTGCGCCTCGGGCGCGAGCACCCCCCAGACGTGGCTGACGTTGACGCCCACCTTCTCGAAAACCTCGCCGCGCATCAGGCGCGACTCCCCGCCGCCGTGCAGCCGGTGACCCTCGGGCTTGGTCCAGCTGCGCTGCTCGAAGCGGCTCGCCGGCTCGAACGCCTCGAACGCGGCACACAGCCGCGCCTGCAGGTCGCGGAAGTACGCGGTGGCGGGGGCCGCCAGATCGCTAGCGCCGCTCATGCACGTAGTCCACCAGGCGCGCAACCGCGTCGGGGTCGGTGTCGGGCCAGATGCCGTGCCCGAGGTTGAAAATGTGCCCGGGCGCCTCGCCCGCTTCCTCCAGCACCGCATCCACGTGCCGGCGCAACTCGGCGGCCGGCGCAAACAGCGCCGCCGGATCGAGATTGCCCTGCACCGCCTTGCCGGGCCCGAGCACGCGGCGCGCTTCCGACAGGCCCGAGCGCCAGTCGACGCCGATGACGTCCACGTCGAGCTGCGCCACCGCCGGCATGAGGGTCGAGCCCTGGTTCACGTAGTAGATGAGGGGGACGCCCGTGCGGCGCAGCGCGGCGGCCGTGCGCCGCACGGCCGGCAGCGCAAACTGCTTGAACTCCTTCGGGGCGAGCAGCCCCGCCCAGGACTCGAACAGCATCAGCGCCTGGGCCCCCGCGCGCGCCTGCGCCGCGAGATATTCCGCCATCGCGTCCGCGAGCCGCTCGAGCAGGCGCTGCGCGGCGTGCGGCTGCGCGTACAGGAAGGTGCGCGCCGCCGCAAACTCCTTGGATGGCCGCCCGCACACGAGGTAGCACAGGAGCGTGAACGGCGCGCCGGCGAAGCCGATGAGGGGCGCGAGGCGCGGCATGTTTGCGCGCACCAGCCGGATCGTCTCCAGCACGAACGGCACGTCACGCTGCGGCACGAGCGCGGGGAGGGCCTCGATCTGGGCATCGGTGCGGATGGGCTCGCGCACCACCGGGCCCGGCTCGAAGGCGAGATCCACGCCCATGCCCTGCAGCGGCGTCATGATGTCGCTGAAGAGGATGGCGGCATCGAGCTCGAAGCGCCGCAGGGGCTGGAGCGTCACTTCCGCGGCGAGGTCCGGCGTGCGTGTGAGCGCCTCGAAATTGACCTTGGCGCGCAGTGCGCGGTACTCGGGCAGATAGCGCCCGGCCTGGCGCATGATCCAGATGGGCCGGTACGGGACCGGCTGCCGCAGGCAGGCGGCGAGAAACGCCGGCGTCTCCCGCGATGCGCTCACGCGCGCAGCCACTGCACCACCTCGGGTGCGAAGTAGCTGATGATCAGATCCGCCCCCGCGCGGCGGATCCCGGTGAGCGTCTCGAGCACCGCGGCGCGCTCGTCGATCCAGCCGCGCGCGGCGGCGGCCTTGATGAGACTGAACTCCCCGGACACCTGGTACGCGACCACCGGCACGCGCACCGCGTCGCGCACCCGGCGGATGACATCCAGGTAGGGTCCGGCGGGCTTCACCATGACCAGATCCGCGCCTTCCTCCACATCCAGCAGCGCCTCGCGCAGGGCCTCGCGCGCATTGGCCGGATCCATCTGGTAGGACCGGCGATCGCCGAATGCGGGCGCCGACTCCGCGGCCTCCCGAAACGGGCCGTAAAAGGAGGACGCGAACTTCGCCGCGTAGGCGACGATCGGTGTGGTGGCGTGGCCCGCCTCATCGAGGCGCGCGCGGATCGCCGCGACGCGTCCGTCCATCATGTCGGAAGGCGCCACCGCATCGGCCCCGGCACGGGCGTAGTTCAGCGCCACTTCGGCCAGGGTCTGAATGGAGGAATCGTTGTCGATGGCACCGCTCGCCAGTACGTGGCCGCAGTGCCCGTGATCGGTGGCGCCGCACAGGCACACGTCCGCCCACACCAGCAGCTGCGGGCAGGCTTCCTTGATGGCGCCGATCGCCTGCGCCGCGAGCCCCTTGGGATCGGTGGCGCTCGTGGCGCGGGCGTCCTTGTGAGCGGGCGCGGCGAACAGCAGGACCGCGGGCACGCCCGCCGCGGCGGCCGCCTTCGCGTCCTTCAGCACCTCGTCCACCGACAGCTGAAAGATCCCGGGCATGCTCTCGACCGCGTGGCGCACGGCGCGCCCGGGCACGACGAACAGCGGGTAGATGAACGCATCGGGCGTGAGGTGAGTCTCGCGCACCATGCGCCGCCAGGCATCGGACTGGCGGGTGCGGCGCGGTCTTTCGTGAGGGAATCCCATGGTCTTCAGGCTCTCGTTTGCAACAGGCGATGGGTAGTGCGCGCCAGTCCCTGCAGGGTCGCGGACTCGGCAACCACCGCGGTGTGGCCGCGCGCGGCCAGCTCGCGGGCGGTGGTGCGCCCGATGGCCACCGCCGCGGCGCCCGACAGCAGCCGCTGGAAGTCCTCCTCTCCGAGGGCGCGCGCGAGCTCGGTCACGGCGGAGGGACTGGCAAAGGTCACCGCGCCGACGCCGCCGCGCGCGATCCAGTCGCGACACTGCGCCACATCGAGCGCCGCCGCCTCGGTGCGGTAGGCCTCGACCTGCGTGACCTGCGCGCCGAGCTGCGTGAGCCCGGCGGCAAGCGTCGGCAGGGCGCGCGAGCTCGCCGGATATAGAATCTTCACCCCGGTATCGCGCGCCGAGAAGCGCGCTGCGAAGGCCTCGATGAGCGCCGCCGCGCTCGCCTCCTCCGGCACCAGGTCCACCGGCCAGCGGCGCTGGCGCAGCACCTGCGCGGTCGCCTGGCCCACGGCCGCGATGCGCACGCCGGGGGGCGCGGTGGGCAGCCGCTCGAGCACCGCGGCGACCGCATGACGGCTGGCAAACACCATCCAGCCGAAGGAGCTGACCGCGGCGAGTGCGGCGGTGAGCGGCCCCAGGTCGGTGCTCGTGACGCTCACCGCCGGCCACAGCAGCGCGCGTAATCCCAAGCTGCGCAGCTCGCGGCTCAAGGGGCCGTCGCTCGATTCGGCGCGCGTGACCACGACCGGCTTGAGGTCGGCTTTCGTGTTCACGGCTCCTCCACGGCGTGCGCCCCGCGCGCGCGCGCGACCAGATCGCCGGCACCGCGCGCCAGCAGGTCCCGCGCCACCCGCTCACCGAGGCCGATCGCCTCCTCCACCGTGAGCTGATGCGACCCTCGCTCGTGGCCGCCGACGCTGCTGCCTCCGTTCATCCCTCCCGAGCCGTCCAGCGCGCAAATCCTGTAGCGCAGACTCAGCTGTTCCTCGTGCACCGTGGCGAGCGCACCGAGCGGCACCTGGCAACCGCCTTCGAGCATGCGCAGCAGCGCGCGCTCGGCGCTCACCGCCAGGCGCGCCACGCGGTCATCGAGCGGGGTCAGCCAGCGCAGGGTGGCCTCGTCATCCGCGCGTGCGCAGATGCCGATCACTCCCTGCGCCACGGCCGGCGGCCAGGTGCCGACGCCCAGGTACTCGGTGATCTCTCCCGCCAGTCCGAGGCGCTTCAGCCCCGCGGCGGCGAGAATGATCGCATCGTAATCACCCTGCTTCAGGCGCTCGACGCGCGTCGGCACGTTGCCGCGCAGCTCGAGCAGCACCGCATCCGGACGGGCGCGTGCCAGGAACGCGCGGCGCCGCAGGCTGCTGGTGCCGACGCGCGCACCCTGCGGCAGCGCGCTGAGCGTCGCGCCGCTCGCGCTGATCAGCGCATCGCGCGGGTCCTCGCGCGGCAGCGTTGCGGCAAGCTGCAGACCGGGCTCGAGCCGGGTCGCGAGATCCTTGAGACTGTGCACCGCGATATCCACCGTGCCGGCGAGCAGCGCGCGGTCGATCTCCTTGGTGAAGAACGCCTTGCCCTGCACCTGCCACAGCGGCACATCGCTCTGCACGTCCCCTTCGGTCCTGATGTGCACCAGCTCCACGGGCGGTGCGCCAGGCTGCGCGCGCACCAGGCTCTCGACGTGCCGCGCCTGCCACAGCGCGAGCGCCGAGGCGCGCGTGCCGATGCGCAGCGGCTTGAGCGCGCTCACGGCTCGCCCTCCGTGAGGAAGCGGTAGCCGACGCCCCACACGGTGAGGAAGTGGCGCGGGCGGGCGGGGTCCTTCTCGAAGCGCTTGCGCAGCCGCAGGATGAAGTTGTCCACGGTGCGGGTCGAGGGGAACACGTCGTAGCCCCAGACGCGCTCGAGCAGATCTTCGCGCGAGACGATCTCGCCGGCGTGCTCGGCGAGCACCTTGAGGATCATCGCCTCCTTCTCGGTGAGCTCCTGCGCCTCGCCGTTCCAGGCGCGGGCGCGGAACGCGCGGAAGTCGACTTCGTTGTCGCCGAAGCGCAGCACCGCGGCGGTGGCGGAGGCGCTGCGGTACCAGTCCCAGCGCCGCAGGATCGCGCGCACGCGCAGCAGGAACTCCTGCAGATGAAAGGGCTTGGCGAGGTAGTCATCGCCGCCGGACTCCAGGCCCCGGACGCGATCCACGGGATCGCCGCGTGCGGTGAGAAACAGCACCGGCGTGTTGTTGCCCTGCTCGCGCAGCGTGCGGCACACGCCGAAGCCGTCGATCCCCGGCAACATCACATCGAGCACGATGAGCGCGCAGCCGCGCTCGCGCAGCCACTCGAGCGCCTGCTCGCCATCGCCCGCGGTGCTCACCTCGTAGCCTTCGGCGCGCAGGTTCTCCATGACGCCGGCGGCGAGGTGCGGATCGTCCTCCACCACCAGCACGCGCGTGTCCGAGGGGGCGCTCATGAGCGCTGCCCCTGCGCCGCCGGCCAGGTGAGCACGAAATGCGCGCCCTGGCCCACGCCCTCGCTGTGCGCGCTCACGCGCCCCTGCCCGAGGTGCATCAGGCGATGCACGATGAAGAGCCCGAGGCCGGTACCGTACTGGCCGCCCGGGCCACGCGGATGCAGGCGCGTGAATCTCTCGAACAGGCGCGCGCCGTCCGCGGGGCGAAAGCCCACGCCGCTGTCGCGCACCGACAGCTCCACCTCGCCGTTGAGCGCGCGTGCGCTGAGGGCGATGCTGCCGCCGCCGAGCGGCGTCACCGCGGCGAGCGCGTTCTCCAGGATGTTGCGCACCACCACATCGAGCGCCAGCGGATCACTCACCACGTACAGTCCCGGCTCGATGTCGCAGGAGATACGGATGCGCTCCTGGCGCGCGCGCTCCTCCAGGTGCGCCACCACGCGCGCCACCGCCGCGCCCAGCTCCAGCGGCTCGGACTTGAACTCGACCCGGCCGCGCTCCAGCCGCGCGCTCTCGAGGATCTGCGTGACCATCGCCTCCATGCGGGCAAGGTCCGCCAGCATGCGATCGGTGAGCGTGCGCGACTGCTCCGCCGACAGCGTGCGCAGCGTCATGGTCTCGAGCGACAGCTGCAGACTCGCGAGCGGCGTCTTGAACTGGTGAGACACGAGCGCGAGGAAGTTCTCCTGCTCCTCCCGCACCCGCGCCTCCGCGCGCAGCGCGCGCGCGATCACCGCGATGCAGGCCCCGAGCGCCAGCAGAAAAAACGCGCCCTCCCATGCGTACTGGTTGTAGCGGTGGCGCACCTCGGTGCGCAGCGCCTCCTCGACCTGCGGCGCGAGCGCCGCGTGCCCGTCGGCGACCACGATCTGCGGCAGCAGCTGCTGCACGCGCTGCGCGCTCACTCCGGCATCGAGCAGTGCCTGCGCGGCCGCCGCCTGCTCGGCATACGCGCCGCGCACCACGCGCACTTTCTCCACCGCCTGCTCGCGCTGATCGAGGATCCACCAGCCGACCTGCACTACCGACACCGCCACCAGCAGCAGCGCAGTCAGCTGAAAGACGCGCGCCGCCTTCATGCGAGAGCCGCCAGCGCCTCGCGCAGCGCCTGCGCGCAGCGCGTGAGATCGGCACTGCTGTGCGCGAGTGACAGGAAGCAGGTCTCGTAGCCGGACGGTGGCAGGTAGATGCCGCGCTCGAGCATCGCATGAAACAGCGCGGCAAAGCGCGCGCGCTCGCGTTCCGACAGGGCGAGAGCCGTGCGCGGTGCCCCCGCCTCGTGCAACGACAGCCAGAAGAGCGAGCCGACGCGCACCAGGTGCACGGGGAAACTCGCCTGCGCCAGCGCCGGTCTCAACAGGGCCTCGAGCTCGGCGCCGCGCGCCTCCAGGCGCTCCCATCCCGACTCGCGCTCGAGCAGCGCGAGCGTCGCCAGTCCCGCCGCCATCGCCACGGGGTTGCCCGACAGGGTGCCGGCCTGGTAAGTGTCGCCATCCGGGGCGAGCCGCGCCATGATGCGGCGCGCGCCGCCGAACGCCCCGACCGGCATGCCCCCGCCGATCACCTTGCCGAAGGTCGCCAGATCCGGGGCGATGCCAAAGAGCTGCGCTGCGCCGCCGCGCGCCAGACGGAACCCGGAGATCACTTCATCGAAAATGAGCAGCGCGCCGTGCTCGCTCGTGAGCTGGCGCAGGCGGGTGAGGAATTCGCGCCGCTGCGGCAGCAGGCCGTGATTGGCCGGCAGCGGCTCGATGATGAGGGCCGCGATGCGCGCGCCCTCGCGCTGAAACAACTCCTGCAGCGCCGCTTCGTCATCGAGCGGCAGCACGCGCGTGCAGGCCGTGAACGCTTCCGGCACGCCCGCGGAGGACGGGCGGCCGAAGGTGGCGAGTCCCGAGCCCGCCGCGACCAGCAGGTGATCCGCATGACCGTGGTAGCAGCCGGCGAATTTGACGATGAGGTCCCGGCCCGTGAAAGCGCGCGCCACGCGGATGGCGCTCATGACCGCCTCGGTTCCCGAGGACACGAAGCGCACCTGCTCGGCGGCCGGGTAGCAGGCCACCACCTGCTCGGCGAGCTCGACTTCCGCGGCGCACGGCGCCCCGTAGGTCATGCCGCGCCCGAGCGCCTCGGTCACGGCCGCGAGCACCGCCGGGTGCGCATGCCCGGCGATCAGGGGACCCCAGGAGCCGACCAGGTCGAGGTAAGCGCGGCCATCGGCGTCGAACACCTGCGCGCCCGCGCCGCGCGCGATGAACAACGGCGTGCCGCCCACCGCGCGGAAGGCGCGCACCGGTGAATTGACGCCTCCGGGAATCACGCGGCAGGCGCGCTGGTACAGCTCGGCGGAGCGCGGATGGCGGGACTCGCGCAGGGTGTTGGGCCGCAGGTTGCTCATGAGAGTGTCTCTTGGATCAATCGGTGCGCGCACGGCCCGTCTTGGCCGCTTCGAAGAATGCCTCCAGCGCATCCGGGCCATGCACCGCGGCGGCACGCAGCCCCGCGAGCGGCAGATGCGCGAGCCGGTGCGCCACCGTGGACGCGAGCCGCTCGAGCTGTCCGCGTTGCTGATCGTCCAGTGTACGCAACTCCTGCCTGAGCGCACGCGCCACTTCCTCGGCGGCGATCTGTTCGAAGGCGCCGCGCAGATCTGCAAGCCGCGGGCCGATGGCGCGCGTGGCGAGCTCGCAGCGCAGCCGCGTCAGGCGCTCATCGATCGCGGCGCGCACCGGCGCCAGGCGCACCAGCTCCGCGAGCCGCCGCCCCTGCGCCGCCTCGATGAGATCGTTCATGCCGACGCGCGCCACGCCTGCGCGCTGCGCGGCCGCGGGATCGACGTTGGGGGGGACGCCGAAATCGATGACCAGCGGTGCGGGGGCCGCGGCGGTGCGCAACTGCCCGAGCACCTGCGCATCCAGCACCGGCTCGCCCCCGCCGGCTGCCAGCACCAGCGCGCCCAGCAGCGGGGGCTGCGCGCGGAAGCGCTCCAGCGCCAACGCCTCCCCGGACACGCTGCGGGCGAGCTCCTCCGCCGCCTGCAGGGTGCGGTTGACGATGAGCAGCGGAATCCTCGCCTCGTGCAGCACGGCGGCACAACGGCGCGTCATGGGCGACACGCCCAGCAACGCGACGCGCCCGGGACGGCCGCCGAGGTGCTGCAGCACGCGGTCGGCCGCCAGATCCCCGAGGGAGGGTGAGCGCACCCCGGCGCTGAGGCGGCGCACGCGCCGCGCCATTCCCAGAGCCTCACCCATGAGGCGGTCGAGCAGGGGTCCGCAGGTGCGCGCGGCGCGTGAATCCTCCCACGCGCCGCGCAGCTGCGCGGCGATCTCGTGCTCGCCGAGCTGCGCGGAATCCAGCCCGCAGGCGAGCAGCAGCAGGTGCTCGACCGCCGCCTCGCCGGTCCAGGCGCGCAGGATGCGCGCTGCCTCCCCGGGCTGCGGATCGCGGCCGGTCAGAATGCGGAACACGTCCTCGCGGGAATCCCCGGCCGCCGTGCCGTCATCGGTGGCGTACACCACCTCGACCCGATTGCAGGTGCCGACGTAGAGAATCTCCGCCGCCTTCAACAGCGTGCGCAGCGCCGGCAGCCGCGCCGGAACTTCCGTCCTCGGCACGGCAAAGCGGGCCACCTGGTCGACGCCCGCGTGGCGATAGGACAGGCCGACCACGCCGATCTGGTGCATCGCGCGAGCTTAACCAGCCGGCACGGGCGGGAGTGTCACCGAATGGTCACAGCTCCCGAACCGGCCCCTGGGCGCCCGGTCAAGCTCACCGGGCATTGGCCAGCTCAGTCCATTTCTGGGCGTCGACACCGAACAGCAGCAGCCACAGCGTCAGCGATCCTTCGCCGATGATCCCGGGGGCGAGCACGTAAGGGAAAAGATCGCGCGCCAGGGACGGAGACAGAAACGTGAGCCAACCCAGACCGGCAAACACCATCAGGCCACCCACCACTCGGGGCAGGAAGGTCGACCGGAAAATGAGGTAGCCGATCAGCAGGCAATACAATCCGAAGAACACCAGGCTGAGGTCGTTGGGTTGCCCGGGGAGCTTGACAACCAGGCTGACAGGCTCGATGCCGCACCCCACCAGGCTGACGAGGGCAGCGAGCAGGGAAAGGCTGCGGCTCACCGGCTTGAAGATGACATAGAGGATCAGCGTCACGGCGATGTAGCTCAAGCCTGCGATGACGCCGGCCGCGATACCGAGGCCGCTGCGATCGAAGAGGGCGAATCCTCCCGCGAGAAAGGTGATCGAGTAGAAGACGCCGGCAAGCCTGGCTTTGAAACGCGCCGATGAGGAGCCGGCGGGAGTGGTCACGGATTTCTCGCCTCCCTGATTGGATTCTACGGGCCGATGCTTGAAAGCGCCAACTTCAACGGCAAGCGCTCATCCGGATCGGGGTTGATGTTCCCGATCGGGGTTGGGCGCATCACGGTCGGTATAATGACAGCCCATGAGCGGCTGGCACATTGCGCAACTGAACGTCGGCCGCATCCTCGCTCCCACCGACAGTCCCCAGTTGGCCGAATTCATGGCCGCACTGGATGAGATCAACGCCCGGGCGGAAGCGACGCCGGGCTTCATCTGGCGACTGCAATCGGACAGCGGCAACGCCACCGATATCCGGGTCTCGGAAGATCCGAATTTCCTGATCAACATGTCGGTGTGGGCGACGATCGAGCCGCTCTTTGAATTCGTTTATCGCTCCGCGCACA
>Ga0066700_10000675_pt1 | contig 12993 bp, 11 predicted proteins | sample GraSoiAngelo_149_FD_66460 | JGI IMG/M metagenome (GOLD analysis project Ga0066700, IMG submission 66460) | Grasslands soil microbial communities from the Angelo Coastal Reserve, California, USA - 14_1009_09_30cm | ecosystem: Environmental > Terrestrial > Soil > Grasslands | place: USA...
CGTTTGGCGTTTACATGGGAGCGCTTGAAAAGGCTTTTCCAAATCTCACGCCGGCTGAGGTTTTGGCGAAGGCACATGGACAGCTCCTGCTGGAACTCTTGAAAAAGGAAATCGGCTGGACTTCTGTGTCCTGGGAATTCGACTTTAGCAGAGAAAACATGTCGGCTTTCCGCGAGGCGTTCCAGGAGTATCGCCGGCGTTACCGCAAGTTGTTCCGCGCATCTTCGGCAACAAGAATGGAGCGAGCTGGGTTTCTTCACTTTTGTGGTACTCATCGGCTGACATGGGAGGGCCGATTGTTTCTGATGGCATTTCGGACCAAAGCATTGATCCGGCGCTGTGTTCCTCGATTCTTGTTTAGACGTAGCGCCTTGGACAATGGCACGGGGTTAGCCAGTGACGGCGCTGCATGACGGCCAAACGTCGCATTCTGCTGGTAAGCATTGTGCCGCCCAAAAACGACTGCGGCGTGCGCATTGTCATGTATCGGCAGTTGGTGGAGCGTTCTCCGTTTGAATTGCACGTCGCCAGCAACGCACACTTTGTCGACGATGCTTTGGTGCACACGCCGCTTCGGTTACCGTACTTTGTCGATCGGGTAAGAAAAAGCCGGTTCGGTCCACGATTGGCAGCGTGGGTCATCGATTACGAAAACTTTGTCTGGCCGCTCATGACTAACACCGCATTGGAGACGGCGGTCGAGGATTTCAAGCCGGACGTGATCCTTACGTTGGCAGAATGTGGGTTGTGTCACGTCGCTCGAAAGACAGCACAGCGGCACGGGTTGCCGTTGGTCGGACTGTTTCTCGATTGGTTTCCCGTGATGAAGGGGCACTACGGCCACACGTCCACGCGGCCAAGTTTGAGCCGCCGCTTCTGTGAGCTTTATTCGGTATGTGACCTTGCTTTTTGCACGAGCGACGGAATGCAGGAAGTGCTCGGGCCACATCCCAACAGCCATGTGATTTATCCGATGCCTGGCAGGCATCGTGTGCCCGAAAAGCCCTTGGCCCCTTCGACCGGAAAATTCCGTCTGGTCTATGTCGGCTCAGTGCAAAATTTTTATGGACGAATGCTATGCTCGCTCATCGAAAAGATCGAGGCGACAAAGGACTTGGAAATTATCGTGGTCGGGCCAAACGCCGATTGGCCGCAGCAAATCCTGGAACGTGCGAAAGCCAATGGAATTTATCTTGGGTTCAAAGAGCCCGAAGAGTCGGCCGGCGTAATGGCCAGTGCCGACGCGCTGCTCGTGGTGATGAGCTTCGAAAGCGAGCACGAACTATTCATGCGCACAAGCTTCACGACAAAGTTTCTGGACTACGTCGCGTTTGGAAGACCGGTTGTTCTTTGGGGACCTGACTACTGCACGCCGGTTCGCGTCGCGCGTAAGCATGGTGGCGCCGTCGTAGTGAATCAAAATGATCCCGACGCGATCATTTCCGCCTGCCGTCAAATCGCCGCCGACGCCGCATGGCGCAAACAGCTTTCGCAAGAGGCTCGACGTGCGCATCAAACATTGTTTAATCCTGACAGGCTCCAGGAAATTTTCGTCAGTGAGATTGAAAAACTTGTCGGCAGCCGACGGGGCACGTAGCTAAATTTCCGTCGCTTTCCATGGATCGAATAAAGGTGCTACTCCTATCTTCTGTTGTTCCAAACGCGGTCGGTTCAGGCGGTGAACTGGTTTTGCACCGACATCTGAAATTGAACCCACGGATCCAATCTGAGGTCGTGTCGTGGCAGCGATTTCCGTTTCGATTGAAAGTCATCGGCAAACTGCGAGAACTTGGTTTCCGATCTATTTCTCGGGGTTGGGAATGCCTGTTCCCTGTTTTGCCTTCAGGCAAAATGGTTGATGACCAAATTCATTCGTTTCGGCCGGACGTTCTCGTCACCGTTGCGCATGGGTGGTGGCACATACAGGCGAGGAGAATCGCAAGGAAATTCCAACTGCCACTGGTTTCCTTCTTCCAAGACTGGTGGCCCGATTTTCCGGAAGTTCCTGCCGCATTCCGTGCACGAGTTGAACACGAATTTCGTAAGACGTGTGCGCAGAGCCAAGTCGCAATCTGCGTAAGTGATGACATGCGTCGGGAGCTGGGTGAACCCCAAAACGCTGTGGTGCTGCATGACGCGCCGTCTTTACCCCATTGGCACAAGTCTACGCGCGACGCGGAGCTTCCACTGCGAGTTGCGTATTTTGGAAATCTTTTCGAATACGGTCCACTCATCGAAAGCGCGTTGCGTACGCTCAACGGCTCCGACCGAGTGCGTTTGGAGGTGTTTGGGCCAAATCCGCTTTGGACGTCGGGCGCCGTGGATGAGTTTCGCTCTCGCGGAGTTTACCGCGGATTCATTGCACCGAACGAATTGGCGGAGTCGCTGCAAAAGTTCCAAGCTGCGTTGGTGGTCATGAGCTTTGCTCCGTCGCATCGCCGGCGAATGACAACGAGCTTTCCCTCCAAAATGATCGATGCGATGCAGCTTAGTCTTCCAGTTGTCATTTGGGGCCCAGAATACTGTTCGGCCGTGAAGTGGGCCCGCAGGAGAAAACGAGCATTATGCGTGACAGATCCGAATCCGTCAGCGATTCGCCGGGCGCTGGAAGAACTGGCTGCTTCGCCTGCGGAACAAGAGCGTCTGGCAGAGTCATCCCGCGAGGCTGCGGCAACGGATTTCAATCACGAACGCATCCAAGCGCAGTTCGTTGATGCGCTGAGGCGGGCGATTCAAGCGAATCGTGCCGGACATACCCTAACGTCTTAAAGTCCCGCCGGTTGAAAAAATCGAGTGGTAAAACTTTTGCTGCCGGATCTCGCCGGCCTCAAAAATCGGTTTCGCATTGAGGCGGATCCCGCGTTGGCAGAATCCTTGAAACAAACCTTCGGTGACGAAGCGGATGTTGTTCATGGTGCGGTCGTCGCAGAAAGCAAACAAGGGTCAGTCACGTTCACGCGATCGATCCAGCCTGAGTCTTCGAGTGTTTTCAAGGAATGGTCGGCGGCTTATGGGATAGCTGATCAGGTGACGGTTCCGGCGCTGGATTTCTCGGACGCGGTCAAGCGCTTGGGCGGGCGAATAGATTTGATAAAGATGGATGTGGAAGGCGCTGAAATCGGAATTTTGGAAAGTGCGAGCGCATCTGATCTGGCCGGTTGCGGCCAATTGACTGTGGAATTTCACGATAAGAGGCCGCCATTCACGCGGCGCGATGTGGATCGCGTCTGCCGGCGCATGCGCGCCGAGGGATACGCGATCGTAATGGCAAACTGGCCCAAGGTTGATGACGTCTTGTTTGTGAACCTTAAAAGCGTTCCCGCGGCCAAACGAATCGCAGTGCGCTGCCGTGTGGTGGTAGCGAATGCCTTATTCATTATGCGTCGAAGAATTTTCGAGAGCGGTTATAGTTCATAGTTGATGCCTGCAACGACTCGCGCCACATCAGCCTTACATGTTTTGACCGCGCGGGCGCCTACCCACGCGTGTGCGTGAGATAAATGAAACCAGTTGTTATTGCTCTGGCTAGTGACGACCGCTACTTCTCCGGGCTGTACTGCGCGGTTGCGAGCGCATTGACCCACTTGAATCCGGCACGAAGAGTGGATGTGAAAGTGCTCGATGGCGGTCTGTCGCAGTCGTCCCGGGACACTCTTTCGAGATTGACCGACAGAATCGGCGGAGACGTTAGACTCGAGTTTGTGACGGCAGATGCATCTGTGTTTGGCTCGGCGACACTCGGCCCCGGCCAATCGCACATGACTTATTGCCGGATACTGCTGCCGCACTTGGTGAATGTGGCGCGTTTGATCTACTTGGACTGCGACACTTTGGTCTTCCGCGATCTATCGGGGCTTTTTGATCTTGAATTGTCACCCCGCAATGTCGTTGCCGCAGTTCGTGACTCGGAAACGTTGTCACTTGCGGAAGACTCGCTCGTGCTGGCAAAGGCGATGAATCTGCCTGCGGAAGGCGCTTACTTTAACTGCGGTGTTATGTTGATGAATCTCGACGAACTCAGAAGACAGGATTTCTTCGAATCTGCTATTGATTTTTTGAATTGTTGGAGCGGGAAATATCGATTCTGGGACCAATCGGCTATCAATTTTCTTCTACACAGACAGATCGATGACTTGCCTGAATGCTGGAATTGGCCCTCCTGTCGCTTTGATGCGCAGCAGAACAATGATCTGGGCTGCGTGCTTCACTATACGACATTGGCGCCGTGGCTCGGCGGAAGGGCCGGTCCAGCGCAAGTATTGTTCGAACGGTTTGCAGCCGAGGTGGAATTGCCCGTCAGCCGATCATCACCCTTCCAGGGACTTTGGCGAAATGCAGTCGCCCCACTGCGAGCGCTTGCATTTCCACTTGCGGCGCTGTGCTACCGACTCCTTGGCAAAAATGATAAATCGGCTGCCTATCAGAAAGTCGGACGTTACTGGCGCGATTATATTTGCAACGCACCGAGTCGCCGGCGGCTTTATCGCCAGCGTAACGACGAAATTGGCAGGATGAAGTTTGACGTTCGTGCATCGCTTGTTTCATGAGGGTATTGCATCTCAACACTCATGCATCTGGGGGCAGCTATGAATATGCGGCGCTTCTTTGTGCCGCATTAGCGGAGCAGGGAATTGAAAGCCGCATCCTGTCTAAAAATTCGCAGCCCCCAGCGGCCCGCAGACCTTTCTTAGATCGCGTCATTCGCCGATCGTATGTTTCCCTATCGACTGAGCCATGGCACGGAACGCGGCGGCTATTGTCTCAACCGGCACCTGAGCAACTGGATCAAATTGACGTCGTCCACCTTCACACAGTGGCTGACTGGTTTGACGTTCCTGATTGGTTGGAGACGCTGCCCCGCGGAATGGGTGTCGTCATTAGCATTCACGACATGTGGCACATCACCGGAGGGTGCTTTCTTTACCGGGGATGCGATCGATACACGAGCGAGAACGACCCTTGCGGTTCGTGTCCGATCCTGAGGTGGCCTGCAAAACGGCTGCTGGCAAGGGCTGCGTACTCGCGGAAATTGCGGGCATATCGTAATTCTGGAGCACGCATGGTGGCAAATAGCCACTGGCTGGCCGGGCTCGCGGGTCGAAGCGCGATAGCCAAAGCGTGCGGTGGAGTGCTCGTAATTCCTCCGGGAATTGATACCAGAGTTTTTAAGCCACACGATAAGGAGCTGTGCCGAAAACAGCTCGGCTTGCCCGCAGACGCCTTCGTCATTGCCACAGGAGGCGCTTCTCTGAAGGATACAAACAAAAATCTGCCGTGGCTCTTGAAACAGTTATCGCTTTTGCCGGAGCTAGGGAAGGTAATCGTTTTGGCATTCGGCGAGGGCGCGGTGCCGGTTCCAAATTGCTTGAACGTGCGCTTCGCAGGTAGCATTCCCGACCGATGTGATCTCGCGCGGCTCCTTGCGGCGGCGGACGTTTTTGTCACCGCTTCCTTGATGGAGACGTACGGCCTTACCCTCGTCGAAGCGATGGCTTGTGGGATACCGGTTGTAGCGTTTCGAGTGGGCGGAATTCCCGAAGCTGCACCCGATGGACAAGGCGCGATCCTGTGTGGACCACAAGATGGCGCAGCTTTACTTGAGGCTATTACCAACTTACGCGAATCTCCGCGGCTTCGCGAAAAGCTAGGCAACATTGCCCATGAAACGGCGCACAGTCGCAACGCTGCCAGTTCCTTTGGTAGCAAGTTTACACAGCTTTATAGACAATGTCTTGGTCTCAAGCAGACGGTTCGAGCTGCTACATCTGCCCCTGTGACGTGAAAGTGCATGCGCCGTTTGGGTTTGTTACCGGTTGCCATGCCGAAGACAAGGTCCTCGTCCAGGCAACACTGGCGAGCATGAGGCATTACTGTCCCGACGTGCCCATATGCCTGACGGTCGATGGCAACTTTGACGTCTCGGATTTGCAGAAGGAATACGATTTGATTGTCTTGCGTGTTGCGGACTTGTCATCCGAAGAAATGCGCGACCTAACGTCTCGAAATTATCGAGCGAAGCTCGCTGCGCTATGGGAAGGTCCTTTTGAGTTTTACGTTTGGCTCGATTCAGACGCGATTGTCTGGGGTGACTTCACCCCGCAGGTCCGCACGGATGTCGATTTTCAGATTTTTTGGAGCGAAATTTCCATCCCAGCAGATGCGACAGAAATTCCCCCGTGGCTGCCGCATTTTTATTTTGACCCGCAAAAGCTTCGTCAGTTTGACGCCGATTTTGACTGGCGTGGACACGCCTACTTTTCTACGGGCGCGTTCGCATGCCGACGCAACGCGATATCGTTTCGGAGGTGGACCGAAGTGGAATGCTGGGAAAAAAAGGTTCCGGGTCTCTTCGCATGGGGAGAAATGGGAATGTTGAATTATCACGTTCACTCCATGACGCAGCGGGGAGAAATCAAAACTGCGATGTCCAACTTGCAGCACACCTGGGAACATCATGGGAAACAGGAACTAGTCCAAGATTGCCGTGGTACCGGCTGGCATTTCCCCAAAACGATTGAGCGTCCGCGAATAGCGCACTTTTGCGGGCGCAAACCGTTTTTGTTTGATTGCAAAGCGTATTCCCGGCCGTTCACGATCGCCCGACTGGAACATCATCGAAGGCGACACGGGAAACCGGGCGCGTGGTTCGCTGTGCTACAAGAGGATTGTCAAAGGGGCGCTACGAAAGTTAAGCGAAGGGTTGGTAAGCTGGTCACCGAATGAATACCGATCGCAGGCCCACGTTGGCCTTCTTGATCCCATTCGCGTCCCGAAGGACTAAATCCAGATGGGACATAGCCTGTGCGCACCTTCGACAGACACTCAAATCTGTACAAAACTCAACTAGTGAAAGCTACTGTATGGTTGTGGCCGGCCACGAAGCGCCTGATTTCAAGATAGCTGATGCAAGGGTCTGCTTTCTGTCAGTTGATCATGACATGCCGCAGCACGAAGACGCAGTAGTTAGTGGGAGATTAGATAAATTGGCCAAAATTGCCGCTGCCTGGAATTATGCGAAATCAAGGTGGAATCCACATTATCTTATGAAACTTGACGCAGACGACCTGATCAGTTCAAGGCTTGTTCAGTGGTTGGAGAATTTCGGTCGTGAACCTGGCTACCTTATAGAACACGGCTGGGTTTGGCGGTCAGGAGCGCGCCATGTCCTCCAATTCACCGAGTATTTGGACCGAGTATGTGCATCATGTTTGATTATTGGAAGTGATATTGCAGATCAGGAAGGACCGTTTCTTACCGAGGTAGAAGGCATGCGGCTTAACGAAGTGAGTTCAAATTTCGCCAGGAGCGACCACTATTCGCTTGTTCCTGGATCTGGCACCAGCACTCTGCTGTTGAACGACAGTCACCAGCGTTACGCAGCGCAGTTCGCTTACCTGGGACAGAAACTCTCTATCCTACCCTTTAGGGCGGTTGTTTATCGCACAGGCAATCGTGAGAGTAATTCAGCTGCCCTTGAAATAGGTCGGCCAACCCTGCGGATGATTCTTGGAACCATCCGCAGAACAAAGCTCATGACGAAAACCGTTAGAAGAGAATTCGCGTTGGAGTAGCCATCGAACGGCAGCTATTTCGCAGCATGAAGGCAACCGTCGCCACGCTAATCGCAAAGGGTAGACTAGTTATTCGAGCTGTGGCGTAACGCCAGTTTTGCCCGATCCAATCCAGTGAAAAATAAACCACGAGTTGTTTTTTTGATTCCAGCGGCTTCAGCGCGACGAGTAAAGGACTGGCACGTTGGCTGCGCCTATTTCAAGCAAACATTATCATCCGTGCTAAACTCGAGAGGCGACGACTATTGCATTGTTGCCGCTGGCCATGAGTTTCCGAAATTCCAACTGCCGCAAGATCCGCGATTCAAGTTCCTGTCGCTTGACCATCCTTTGCCGTCTAAAAAAGACGGGGATCACCATGCCGCAGTTAAGGACAAGATGACCAAGCTGGCGGCAGCTTGGGATTACGCGAAATCGGCGTGGGATCCACAGTACGTGATGAAGCTTGATTGGGATGACCTCATCAGTTCGCGGCTCCTGGAGTGGCTCGTTTCGGCGAAAAATGAAGCTGGGTATCTCATCAAGCACGGCTGGATTTGGAATTCACAAGTCCCTTACCTTGTCCAACGCACCGAGTACTTTGACCGTGTCTGCGGCTCCTGCCTGCTTATCCGGAGTGATCTGGCAGACCAAACCGGCCCGTTTCTAACGCATGTGGAAGGCACAAACTTGAGTGCGGAAGGACATCGATTTGCTGCCAATGATCATCACTCACTCGTGCCGGGATCGGGAATAGGAACGCTGCTTTTGAACGATAGTCATCAGCGTTACGCGGCCCAGTTTGATTATCTGGGACAGCGGTTGGCCGCTGTTCCGTTCAACGCTGCCGTTTGCCGCATCGGTCACGGAAACAATGCCGGTCAACCTTTCGGAACGGAAACCCCTCGCATGTTGTTAGGCCGTCTCCGACGGACACGGCTGGTCACACCGAAGCTTAGGAAAGAATTCATGCTCGACTGACCGGTGCTCGCCTCTTAATAAGCAGCCTCAAGTTACCTAGTCGCTCACAAAGTGCGCTAACATGCGTGTCAGTATCATGATCACGACTAGCAATCGCTTGGACGAGCTCCGGCGAACCATTCAGATGTTGGGAAAACTCGATCCATCGCCAGACGAAATTTTAATAACGGCTGACGGGTGCACAGATGGCACGGCCGAGTTCGTCACCTCAGCGCTGCCGAACGTGAAATTGATTGTAAATCAGCCAGCCATTGGTTCCGTGGCTTCACGCGATCGTATGATGCGCGAAGCGAAAGAAGACTTGGTGCTGGCGTTGGATGACGACAGTTATCCGGAGCAATTAGATTGTATAGCGCGCATCGTTCCGTTTTTTCAACAGCGGCCCACACTAGCAGTGCTGCATTTTCCTCAACGCAGCGATGAGTATCCCGAGACACTCGCGCAGACAAAGCTGGTCTCGGAGGAGCATTTGACTCGTTCGTTTGCTAACTCTGGAGCCGTACTGCGCCGGTCCATCTATCTGCAGTTACCTGGCTTTGAACCGCGGTTTTATCACATGTACGAAGAACCGGATTACGCATTGCAATGTGTAGCCGCTGGATGTGACGTGCTTCTCTCTCCGATCGTTACCATCCGTCATCATTACTCCGGTCGAGCACGAGATGAAATCCGCATTCATCATCGTCACGCGCGCAACGAGTTCTGGAGCACGCTCACAAGATGTCCTTTCCCCTTTGCCCTTGGCATGCTTGGATGGCGCGTGGTCTCGCAATTTCGTTACGCTTGCAAGCGAGGCTGGTCGTGGGTCGTGCGCGAGCCCGGCTGGTGGGCCCAGGCACTGGCCGGAGTTCCGTATTTTGTTCGAAAACGCAAGCTTGTTTCGTGGGCAGCTTATAAACGCTGGCTTAGCCTGCCTTAGAGGCGGTCTCAAAAATCGTGGTATTCAATCAGAAGGTTGTAGTGTCCGCTGTCCCAGCGGAGAACCCAACACGCGAACGACCGAACACCTGATGAATGCGCTGAGAACAGCGCACGCTACACCCGCATGATCACCAGCAAGAGCACGAGCCGGCATGATTCAACGAAGTGGCTGTGTTGTCAGCTGGGTGCGCGGGAACATTATGCGATTCCTCGCGCGTTGTTTCGTCTCAGCATGCTTGACCAGCTGGTGACTGATGCGTGGGTTCTGCCTTCATCTTCCCTGGCGAAACTCTCCGGATCCAGGCTGGCAGACCGCTTTGCTGACGAGCTGCGCGACGCGCCAGTGATCGCCTCTAATTCGTCGCTGATCCTGTTTGAATTACTCGCACGTGCGCGCCGGCTTGGCGAATGGGGAAAAATCATTGCGCGGAACCGGTGGTTTCAGCAGAACGTTTGCTCGTTTCTGCGCTCTCAACTCTCAACTCTCAACTCTCACCCGATCCTTCTAAGCTACAGTTACACGGCACTTGAACCATTTCGGTACGCAAAATCGCGCGGATGGAAAACGGTGCTTGCGCAGATCGATCCCGGTCCCGAAGAAGAGAGGATTGTGGCGAAAGAGGTCGCGCGAGTGCCGGAGTTGGCCGGTGACTGGCAGCCCGCACCAGCGGAGTACTGGGCTTCGTGGTGTAAGGAATGCGACCTTGCCGACCGCATTGTAGTTAATTCCGAATGGTCGCGAGAATGTTTGACGCGCAGCGGAGTTCCCGGTGAAAAACTGTCGGTGATCCCCCTGGCCTACGAAACGGCAGGCGCCGGAGGTCAGAGGGCAGAGGTCGGAGCGCGTTCGTATCCTGAGCGTTTTACACACGAGCGGCCGATTCGCGTGCTTTTCCTTGGCCAGGTGAATTTGCGAAAAGGCGTAGCCAGATTACTCGACGCCGCTCGAATGTTGCGCGATGAGCCGGTTGAATTTTGGATCGTGGGACCTGTGCAGGTCTCAAACGCGATGACGATGGCGGATGAGGCGCGAATGAAATGGTTTGGGCATGTGACGCAAAAGAAGGCTGCTGAAACGTACCGAGCCGCCGACGTATTCATTCTTCCGACGCTCTCGGATGGATTCGCGATTACGCAGCTCGAAGCGCAAGCGCACGGCTTGCCCGTTATTACGTCGAGGTTTTGCGGCCGGGTGATCGAGAGCGGTCGCAACGGAATGATTCTCGAGGAACCCAGTGCCGCGTGCATTGCAGCTGCAATTCGCGACTGCATCGCGGATCCGAGTTGGCTGCAAAATCTTGCTGCCGCATCACGCGTCGCAAATGAATTCACAATCGCCGCGCTGGCTCAGCGGCTACAAGAGCTCGGCGCGACATTGTAGGCACCTGACGTACGTCTGAAGACAACCTCGTTTTGACGCGACGCCCTACTGCACAACCGTCAGTGCAAGATCATTCCCGTCACCGCCGCTGTAGCTCACTTGGTAGTTATTGCGACCGGCGGTGAAAGTTGAACCGTCCGGCAGGTTGGCGAACATGCCGGTGATTGGACCGGTCGAGGTATTGCTGATCGCGGTGAAAACAGTTCCGTTCGTGAGCCTCTTGTTTGCCACCGCTTGGAAACTGAACTGCGCTCCGCTCTCGATTGTCACCCCATTCGCAATCACCGCATCGGCTCGAGCGTTTTTGGTATTAAGCTTGTAGGTGTAGGTGGCATCGGCTTTGAAAGTGAGCGCTCTTTGGATCGTTAACTCCGCTACACCGTTCAGTCCGACGCTCGGCTGAAGGAATGCTGTCGCGCCACCTCCATCACCGATTGTCACTTTACCGGCAATGATCCCGCTGCCTCCCAAAATTCCGGCGGTGACTTTCACCGGGCCAGTGCCGGTCGCTGAACCGCTCTCGTTATCGACTGCAAGGGCTCCCGCATTGACGCTTGTTCCCGTGTCGTAAGTGCTCGCTCCGCTCAGAGTCAATGTGCCTGTGCCAGCCTTGATCACTGAGCCGCTGTCCTGGATTACTCCGGAAAACGTGGTACTCAGATTGTTGTTGCCGACGCTGAGACCATGGCCGGCGAGTAACACCATTCCGTTGCCGGCTAGTGAGCCGATCGCCATTGTGGGGATCGTCACGTTGGTCAGATCGAGCAGCCCATTGCCGAACACCTTAAACTGGCACAGATCCACTACCGCATCGCTTTCCAGCACGATTGTCCCGCCCAAGCCACCGTTGGTTCCGTTCTTGGATATGACAACTGTTTCATCAGAGGGAGGCAAAGCGAAAAGATCGAGCAAGCCTCCTTCGGCGCCACTCCCCCGGCCGCCATTGCCGGTGAAGGTGGCGTAGCCACTCCCTCCATACACATAGATTTGGCCGGCTTGTGCGTTCGCAACTGTCGCGCCGTTGGCAATGAAGGTAGCGCCCTCTGCCGTTCCCTTGTCGATTTCGGCCCAAGCTCCCTCGGCGCCTGGCACAGTGGCGGAATTGGCGATGAAGGTGGAGTTGCCGATGCTACCCCTCGTTTCCGCAAATGAATAACCTGCATCGGCTCCCGATACCTCCTCTGGATTGCTGATAAAGGTCGCGCTCTCGGCACTAGAGTCGATGATGAGCCAAGTAAATCCACCCCGCGCTCCGTCGACAGTTCCACCATTACTGATGAACGTCGCGCTACCAGCATTAGGGCTGTACCAGAACTGAGTGAAGCCGCCATAGACTCCATCTCCAGTTGCAGAAGCGCCACCTTCATTGGTGATCACCACATTCTCGCCAGCCGAAGCGGAATTCATGAAATAGATTCGTCCCGATGCTTTGGTAGTGCCTGAGTTGGCTGCGACGAAGTTCTGCACCACTCCCGAGTTATTCGTGATTCCTCCCCCATGAAATTCGATGATTGATGGGAAAATGTTGTCAAATACCGGCGTGATCGTGATGGTGTATGCACCAGCGCCTTCGGTAAAAACGACATCTCCGACGATGGTGCTTGTGCCCTCGCCACCCGGCGCATCCCCGCAGATTAGATTCGTCGTATTGGATGCTGAAAAGGTGGCCACATCGGTTTCACTGCTTGGGATGGTTTCCGGCGTCCAGTTCTCCGCCGTGTTCCAGTCGTTGCTCGTCGGATTCAGCTTCCAAGTTGTGCTACCCGCGTAAAGAATTCGAACCGACAGGAGCAACACCAGCATCAACAGCTTGGCCATCGTTTCTCTCATGGAACCACCGTCAGGCTCAGATCATTGCCGTCGCCACCCTCGTAATCGACTTCGTAGGTGTTGCGACCAGCGGTGAAGGTTGAGCCGTCGGCCAGGTTGGCGAATGTGCCGCTGATTGGATTGGCCGAAGTGTCACTGATGGCGGTGAACACTGTGCCTGCACTCAACCTCTTGTTTGCAACTGGTACAAAGCTAAACTGAGCGCCGCTTTCGATAGAGACACCATTGGCGATCACCTGATCGGCCCTGGCTCTCTTGGTGTTGAGCTTGTACGCGTACGTCCCGTCGGATTCGAAGGTGAGCGCGCTCTGAATCGTCAGTGTAGTCGCG
>Ga0066700_10000683_pt1 | contig 12946 bp, 8 predicted proteins | sample GraSoiAngelo_149_FD_66460 | JGI IMG/M metagenome (GOLD analysis project Ga0066700, IMG submission 66460) | Grasslands soil microbial communities from the Angelo Coastal Reserve, California, USA - 14_1009_09_30cm | ecosystem: Environmental > Terrestrial > Soil > Grasslands | place: USA...
AACACGCCCAGCAACGAGGCTTCGACGTGCCGCTTGCGCTCGGCCTCGTCGGGCAGGTAGATCCGCGCGCCCTTCGGGAGCTGAGTCCGACGGGGCTTCACGGCGCAGCCACCTCCAGGTGCGCGACCGTGTTCATCCGATGCACGGTTGCCCAGCCGGGCCCGTACTCGATCTCCGTGATTCCCGCCGGCGCGGCGTCGAGCGTCCAGAGCCGGTCGAGCCCGAGACCGAGCGCCCCCAGCACGATCACGCGCGCCACGACGCCGTGGCTCACGAGCACAACGGTCTGCCCGTCGTGCGCCTCCTGCAAGGCCTCGATACCGGCCGTCACGCGCGCCGCCACCTCGGGGATGGTTTCGCCACCCGCCAGCTTGAGCATGTGTGGCGCCGACCGCCACTGCGCCCAGGCTTCTGGATCGCGCGCCCGGGCTTCGTCACGGGTCAGTCCCTCCCACGAACCAAAGGTCATTTCGCTGAAGGCCGGCACGATGCGCACGGGCAGGCCGTGCGGCGTGGCGATCACCTCGGCCGAAGCCCGCGCCCGCTCGAGAGGGCTCGCATAGACGGCAGCGACGGTGGCGCTGGCCAGCGCGCGCGCAACTGCCGCACACTGGTCCCGCCCCGCCGCGGTGAGCGGAATGTCCCGCGAGCCGGCAAACCGCCGCTCCCGGACCCACTCCGTCTCCCCATGCCGTACTACGAAGAGCCTGAGCCTACCCACAACCCCGCCATTCTATCCCGATTCCCCAAACCGTCGAGTCGCCACCAACTAGACCGGTCAGCCAGCGATCACCGACGAGAACTGCCCTGTTGCGGGTGAGCTGCGCCCGAGTCGCCGCCACGAGCTCGGGCGAGACGATGATCGGGATGCTGACCGCGCGGCGGGGATGAACTGATCCCCGGCAGTTGACCACCTGGTCGGCGACAGTCTAGGCTCGGCCTACTGTCCCGATCTTCACCGAGCCAGACTCCGGAGGGCAGCATGCAGTGTCCGCGGTGCCAGCAGGAAAATCGATCCGGCGCCAAGTTCTGTGATGAGTGTGGCGCGCCCTTCCAGCACCCCTTCGACAGTACCCGGCCCGTGCCGTCGTATCCGGGCGTACAGCGTTCCTTGACGGAAGCGATAGAGCAACAGACCGCGGCGAGTGAGATTTTGCGCGTCATCAGTAGTTCGCCCAGCGACATTCAGCCCGTGTTCGACGCCATTGCCCAGAGCGCGGGACGATTGTGCGGCGGGGACTTCTCCGTCGCCTTACGGTACGACGGCGAGCTGCTCCATCGCGGTTCCGAGGCGCACGCCACCGCTGAGGGCTTGCAGGCCATCCAGCGTCTCTTTCCCTTGCGGCCTAGTCGGGCGTTCGTCACCGCCCGCGCGGTCCTGGACCGAGCGGTCGTGCATGTACCGGATGTCCAGGCCGACCCCGAAATGGACCAGCCTGTCGCCGCGGCCCTGCGCAACCGGAGCGCCGTCGCCGTGCCCATGCTGCTGGATGGTCACCCGCTTGGCAGTATCGGCGTTGGTCGGTTCGAGGCCCGCCCGTTCACCGCCGGCCAGGTCGCTCTGCTCCAGACCTTAGCCCACCAGGCCGTCATCGCCATCGAGAATGTTCGCCTGTTCAACGAGACGAAAGAGGCGCTGGAGCGGCAAACGGCGACGAGCGAGATCCTTCGCGTCATCTCGAGCTCGCCGACGGACGTACAGACAGTGTTCGATGTGATTGCCGAACGCGCGCTCCATCTGTGCGAAGGCGCGTTCAGCGTGGTGTCACGGTACGACGGTGAGAGCCTACATCTCGCGGCACACGCCCTTGCCCGCCCCGAGGGCGTGGAAACCATGCGGCAATTCTTTCCGATGCGTCCGAGCCGCATCAACCTGAGCGGGCGAGCGATCCTCCAGGGGACCGTGGTCCATGTGGTCGACGTGCGACAAGACGAGGACTACAACCAAGCGTTTAGCCGGACGCTCGGCAGCCGCAGCTCAGTCGCGGTGCCTATGCTCCGCGACGGCCAGCCCGCCGGCGTTATCTTTGTCGGTAGGCTCGAAGTCCGGCCGTTCACGGACAAGCAGATCGCGCTTCTCCAGACCTTCGCTGACCAAGCGGTCATCGCGATCGAGAACGTGCGGCTGTTCAGAGAGCTTGAAGCGCGCAACCGCGATCTCGCCGAGGCCTTAGCCCAACAGACAGCGACCGCAGAGATCCTACGCGTTATCAGTAGCTCGCCGACCGAGGTCCAGCCCGTGTTCGACGCAATTGTCCGAAGCGCCAGCCGGCTGTGCGGCGGTGAGCATGCCATCGTGACCCGCTATGGTGAGCTCCTGCACCTCGCCGCGCAACACAATCCACGGCCTCGGGCCGCCGAGGAGACCGAGACGCTCTTCCCCCAGCGGCCACGCCGCGACACGTCGCTCTCCGCGCGCGCACTCGTCGATGCTCGCGCGGTCCATGTCCCGGACGTCGAGCGCGAAGAGCTGGAGCCGTCCGTGCGCGAGGCGTATCGTCGGATGAGCCTGCAAGCCCTCATCGCTGTGCCGATGGTCCACGAGGGCCGCCCAATCGGGGTCGTGTCGGTCTCGCGCGGCACCCCTGGCCCCTTCTCGGCCCGCCAGGTCGCGCTGCTTAAGACCTTCGCCGATCAAGCCGTAATCGCCACCGAGAATGTCCGGCTGTTCAGGGAACTCGAATCCCGGACGCAGGAATTGACGCGCTCCGTAGGGGAGTTGACGGCGCTCGGCGAGGTCGGGCGCGCCCTCAGCTCAACGCTCGATCTCGAGACCGTGCTCCAGACAATTGTCCTGCGGGCAAACGAGCTTGCGGGGACGGCCGGCTGCACCATCTGGGAGTACGACGAGGCGGACGAGGAGTTTCGGCTGCGGGCCAGCCACTACGCCGATGAGGGTGACGCCGCGCTGCTCCAGACGCCCGGGCGCGTGATGACCATTCCGAAGGGCCAAGGGGTCACGACTCGGGTGATGGAGCGGCGGCAGCCCGTCCAGATTCACGACATTACCGCCGCGCGTGACTATGAGAGCCCGATCCGCCGGCCGCTCGTCGAGGCCGGACATCGCGCGCTGCTCGGCGTGCCGCTCTTGAGTGAGGACGAGGTCATCGGCGTGCTGGCGGTGACGCGCAAGACCCCCGGCGAGTTCCAGCCGGAGACCGTGCGGCTGCTCAGTACCCTCGCCACCCAATCGGCCCTGGCCATCCAGAACGCCCGGCTCTTTCGTGAGATCGCCGAGAAGAGCCGCCAACTCGAAGTCGCCAGCCAGCACAAGTCCGAGTTCCTGGCGAACATGTCTCATGAGCTGCGGACGCCGCTGAACGCGATCATCGGCTTCTCCGAGGTCCTGACAGACCGTATGTTCGGGGATCTCAACGAGAAGCAGGAGGAGTATCTCAAGGACATCTACGCATCGGGTACGCACCTGCTATCGCTGATCAACGACATCCTCGATCTCTCGAAGATCGAGGCCGGCCGGATGGAGCTTGAGCTGACGAACTTTGATCTTCCCACGGCGATCGACAACGCCTTGATGCTGATTCGGAAGCGGGCTGGCCGCCGGAGCATCACATTGCAGAGGTACGTCGATGAGCGGCTGGGCGAGGCTCGAGCGGACGAGCGAAAGATCCGGCAGGTCGTCCTGAACCTCTTGTCGAACGCGATCAAGTTCACGCCCGAGGGCGGACAGATCGAAGTCCACGCAGTCCCTCGTGATGGGTCAATCGAGGTGTCGGTCACCGACACCGGGGTCGGCATTGCGCCGGAGGATCGGGAGGCGGTGTTCGAGGAGTTCCGACAAGTCGGGACTGCGGAGAAGAAGGCTGAGGGAACGGGGCTGGGACTGACCCTGTGCCGGAAGTTCATCGAACTCCACGGCGGGCGGATCTGGGTGAAGAGCCAGGTGGGCGTGGGCTCGACGTTCACGTTCACGATCCCGGTGCGCCGTGGCGAATGAGCTGATCCTCATGGTCGAGGACCACGACAAGAATCGCAAGCTTCGCAGACCTTGCGGCAAAGAACCGCCTTCCCGCGATGTACGGGCTACGGGAGCACGTAGAGGCGGGTGGCCTCATGGTTTATGCAGCTAGCGTGGCCGAGTTGTCCCGACGTGCCAGCACCTATGTGGCAAGATTCTCCAAGGCGCCAAGCCCGCCGACCTCCCCGTTGAGCAGCCGACGAAGTTCGAGCTGGTCATCAACCTCAAGAGCGCCAAGGCTCTCGGCTTGACGATCCCCCAATCGCTCTTGGTGCGGGCGGACGAGATCATCCAGTGACGACCCGGCGCACGTTCCTCTGCGGGCTGACGCTTTGTGGCATCGTGGCCTCGGTCGCGGCCGAGGCGCAACAAGCGGGGAAAGTCGCACGAATCGGTTTCCTGCTAACGGGCTCGTTGGCGTATCCCGAGACTCAGGCCACTATTGAGGCTTTCCGACAGGGACTGGGGGAACACGGCTACATAGAGGGTCAAAACATCGTCGTCGAATACCGAGCGGCCGATGGAATGATCGATCGGCTGCCGGCTCTGGCGACTGAACTGACGCGTCTCAAGGTCGATCTGATCGTTGCGGGAGCGACGCCCGGGGCCCGTGCCGCACAGCAAGCGACGACCACGATCCCGATAGTCGGGGTGAGCATGGGAGACCCCGTTCGCGACGGGCTCGTGGCCAGCCTCGCGAAGCCGGGAGGAAACGTCACCGGGACCACGTTTCTCGGCCCGGAACTCGTGCCCAAGCGCCTCGAGTTGCTCAAGGAAGCTCTTCCGGGAGTCTCGCGCGTAGCGGTCCTGTGGCATCCCGGCGCCTTCGGCGAGCAGACGATGCGAGATATGTGGAAGGAGGCCGAAGCGTCGGCCCGGACGCTAGGATTGAAACTTCGACGCGTCGAGGTGCGAGGCCCCGACGAGTTCGATCTTGGGTTCTCCACGATCACCCGGGACCGGGCACAAGCCCTCTTCGTGTTCCCGAGCACGATGCTGTTCAATGAGCGCAGACGTCTCGTCGCGCTCGCCGCAAAGCATCGGGTCCCCTTGGTAGGGAACGCCAAGGAGTTTGCGATGCTGGGAGCGCTCGTTGCGTATGGGGCGAGTCTCCAAGAATCGGCTCGGCGCGCCGCTACTTACGTGAACAAGATCCTCAAGGGGGCCAGGCCGGCCGACCTCCCTGTCGAGCAGCCGACGAAATTCGAGTTGGTGATCAATCTAAAGACCGCGAAGACACTGGGGTTGACGATCCCTCAGTCGTTGCTGCAGCGGGCGGATCAGGTAATCGATCTATGAGAACCGCGGTGGAGTCAAGGCACATCACGACTGTGCAGCCTGCGGTCACGGCGACCGCAGGCTCGCATGCGTTCGCCGCGGCTGCTCACGGCGGCCGGTACATGCTGCTCGACGCAGATCCGGCGGAAATACTCGGCGCGCACATGCGGAAAATGTCCCATATACGCGGCTAACGGCTCTCGTCTCGTGCGCAGGAAGCTGGAGGGATGGACAATGCTGGCAGGGCGAAGACTACTCACCGCTCCAGGGTGGCTGGTGCTCGGGCTAGCGCTCGCGGCCAACGCGCAGACCCTCGCCACCTCGGGCCGGGTGTCGACGACAGCCGAATCCGTCTGCGTGCTGCGCGCCATCGCGGCGAAGCACCTCGACCCGAAGGTCCGCAATCCAGACTACCTTGCCGAGAAGTTCGTCAGCGCGGAGTTCTGGCGCGCCTCTCCGTTCCGGGACGATCCCGACCGGGCGCGGCACAATCCGAATTACTTCTGGGTCAACGCCCGGACCCACCACATGGACGCCCTGCTCGTCGGGGCCCTCTCCACGGGGGCCACGCAGGTGGTCAACCTGGGTGCCGGGTTCGACAGCCGCGCCTACCGCTTCCGCGAGCGGTTCCCGCAGGCGCGATTCTTCGAGCTGGATCTTCCGGCGATGATCGGGGCCAAGCGGGAGCGCGTCGTCAAGATCTTCGGCGCCGTCCCGGACCGGGTCGTACTGGTATCGACCGACTTCACCACGCGTCCGCTCGACGAGGTCTTGCGCGACGCCGGCTATGACCGGACGCAACGGACATTCTTCATCTGGGAAGGCGTTACGATGTATCTGCCCGAGGCGGCCAACCTGAGCACCCTTCGCTTCATCCGGTCGGGATCTGCATCCGGCAGCTCGGTGGTCTACGACTACGTGCTCGACGCGGCTCTTCGCCCCGATGGCGGCGGCATCTACGGCGCGAAGAGCACGGCCGCGTACCTGGCGTCTGTGGGCGAGCCACTCCTGACGGGCTGGAACCAACGCCAGGCGGCAGCCATCGCGACCCGCGAGGGGCTGGTGGTCGTCTCCGACATCGGGCCCGCCGAGCTGACTGCGCGCTACCTGACCGGCTCCGACGGCCAGCCGGACGGCATGATGGTCGAGTTCCCGCGGATCATCCACGTGCGGGTGCCGTAGAACAATCAGGCCGATCGGGATCTTCACGCCCGAAGATGCCGAGCTGGATCTGCTGCGGGCGGCGAGGCTGCTCCCGGCCCAACGCACCACGAGCGCCGAGGGTGACTCGACGCCCGTAAGTGCTCGTGAGACCGACTACGGAATGAAGAGCCGGGCGAACTGATCGTCCACTACTTCGCCCTGCGCGCCGACAGTAAAGTTTGACGTGATGAGACCCTGTGCACCCGCGAGACGCCCTTCGCCCCCCGTGACTTCCCATATGACGGCCCCCCGCTGGATTTCGGGAAGCGGGCTGGGGCCAAGGGTGCCACGGCCGACCGTTCTGAAGGAGACCTTACCGGCATCTCCGTACCTGATGCTCCCAGACTCCACGAACATTCCCTCGCCGACGATTTCAACCTCCGACTCAAAGCTGGCGGACCCTCCACTAGCCGATTCGACGCCCGCTTGCACCCCGTCAGCGTTCAGTACGCTGCGGTGGATCTGGCTGGCCGCTGAGGTCTTGGCCCGCAGTTTCTTGTCAGAGCCAGGTACTGGCGCTGCACTGCCTCTGAACTCTAGAGCGAAGACCAGTTCTTTCATCGTGGTTCTCCTGCGGCTGGGACGCTTTCGGAAAGAGGCCTGAGGAACGTGTTGGGAGTCTACGGCCCCCCCTCAGGGGAGTCAACGGTCTCTTGCCTTGACATCCCATCGGCCGCGCTGTACGTACGCGAAGAACCTCGTCCCGCACTCGCCGATCTGAAACTTCGTGCGAATGCAGGACGCTGGCTCGTTCGATAGCCCCACGAGGAGGCCTCGATGAAACATTGTCGTGGTCCGGTCTCGGTCGCGCTCGTCGCGCTACTCGTTGCCGTCATCGCCGCGGCGCCCCCGGCGCCGGCGGAGGCGCCAGCGGGCCAGGTCACGTGGGCCATCGGGGTGTCGCTGCCGCCGGCGTGGTTCGATCCGGCCGAGGCGACCGGTCTCCTCACCCCCTTCGCGGTTTATTACGCGCTCCACGATGCGCTCGTGAAGCCGATGCCCGGCAACGCCATGGCGCCGAGTCTGGCGGGGTCGTGGAGCGCTTCGCCGGACGGACTCACGTACGAATTCGTGCTGCGTCAGGGCATCCGCTTCCACAACGGCGATCCACTGACGGCCGACGACGTGAAGTTCTCCTTCGAGCGCTACCGCGGCGTTTCGGCGAAGGTGTTGAAGGAACGGGTGCGGCAGGTCCAGGTCGTCGACCCGCACCGCATACGCTTCCTGCTCAAGCAGCCGTGGCCCGACTTCCTTATCTTCTATGCGACGCCCGCGACCGGCGCGGCGTGGGTCGTCCCGCGGAGGTACGTCGAGAGGGTCGGCGACGACGGCTTCAAGAAAGCCCCAGTGGGCGCCGGACCGTACCGGTTCGTCTCGTTCACGCCTGGCGTCGCGCTTGTGCTGGACGCATACGAGCAGTACTGGCGGAAGAGCCCGAGCGTCAAGCGCCTCGTGCTCAAGGCTGTGCCCGACGAGGTCACGCGGCTGGCGATGCTCAAGCGCGGCGAAGCCGACGTCGTCTACGTGTTCCGCGGCCCCGCCGCCGAGGAGGTGCGGCGTACGCCAAGTCTCACGCTGAGACCGGTCCAATTCTATGGGGAGCAATGGCTGCTCTTCACCGACCAGTGGGATCCGAAGTCGATTTGGGCCGACCGTCGGGTGCGTCTGGCCGTCAACCACGCGATCGACCGCCAGGCCATCAATCAGTCGCTGACCCTCGGGTTCTCGCGGATGACAGGCAGCATCATCCCGCGCGACTTCGAGTTCGCCTGGTCGGTCTCGCCATACCCCTACGACCCGCAGAAGGCCAAGCAGCTGTTGACGGAGGCCGGGTACCCGCAGGGCTTCGAGGGCGAGTTCTGGACGGACACCGGCTTCGCCGATCAGACCGAAGCGATCGCCAGCTACCTCGCGGCGGTCGGGATTCGCATGAAGATTCGCAGCCTCGAGCGCGCCGCGTACTTCACCCAGCTCCGGGAGAAGAAGCTCCGGCCGCTCGTGTACGTGGCCAGCGCGACGTACGGCAACGCGGCGACGCGCATCGACGCCTTCGTGGCGGCCGGCGGTCTCTACACGTACGGCAGCTACACCGACATCGAGGGGCTCATCCAGGAGCAGGCGGCGGAGCGCGATCGAAAGCGACGTGAGGCGATGCTGCAGAGGATCCAGCAGCTCATGCACGAGCGGGCGATGTTCGCGCCCATCTGGGACATCGTCAGCCTGCACGGTTATGGACCCCGGGTGGCCGAGCCGGCGCTGGGCCTCATCGGCAGGTACCTCTGGAGCGGCCCCTACGAGGACGTCAGGCTCAGGGACCGTTGAAGACGATTGTTCCTTTGGAAGTCAGAGAACCCGATGACATCGATCGCCACGCACGGCGAGCTTCACGCCGGCCTCGCGTTCCACGTCCGCGATGTGTTTGGAGACCGCGGGCTGACTGATTCGCAGCTCGCGAGCGGCCGCCGAGAACGAGCGACGCCGTGCGAACGCCGCGAACGTCCGCAGGCGCGCCTCGAGCTCCATAACCGGGGATTATGTCTGGGCCGCCTACTATGTATTTCAGTTCCTGCGGGCCGGCGACTTAGTCTCCGGCCACCAGAACACGAGACTGCTCCCGGCGACGTGGTCGATGGAGGTGTAGATGCGCAGCGACCGACTTGCAGGTCGACCATTCCGGATCGAGATCAGCAGAAACGGCGTATGCCACCGATGCACACTCTGATCGCGACCCTCCTCTCGCTGGTCGCCCCGTTCGCTCTGAGCGCCTGCGCCTCGACCGCGTCCGGTCCCGGCACGCCCGGGAAGGCCGGGGTGATCAGCCCGAGCTGGTCACCCTCCGCGTCGCAGACGCAGGACCACGCGTGGCACTTCGCCTATGCCGTCCAGAGCTGGGCCGCGGAGCAGAGCGGCCATGTGGTGATGGTCCCTGCGCGCAATTCGATCGTCGTCGACCGCGCGTTCTTCAGCGACGAGTTCAGTCACATCCCTCTTCGAGCGCTTCGCGGCGTTCGGGCGGACGACCCGAACCGGGTGATCGTGCTCAAGCACCTCTGGACGACGCACGCGTCCTCGTGGGACTACGACACCGACATCAAGTTCGTCCTGTACGGCCCGGGCTTCGTCAAGGAAGGCGTCAAGCTCGAGAAGACGACGCTGCAGAACGTCGCTCCGACGTACGCTCGCCTGATCGGTACAAATCCGCCCAAGGGATCCATGGGGCGCGTGATGGCGGAGGCGCTCGTGCCGACCTCGAAGAGGCCCCGGGTCATCCTCACCATCGTGATGGACGGCGGCGGGCGATCGCTCTACGAGGCCTGGCCCGATGCCTGGCCCGTCATCAAGGGCCTCACCGCGCAGGGGGTCGAGTACACGGACGCGAAGGTTACGCAGCTCGAAACCGCGACGGCCGTCTCTCATGTCGCCATCGGAACCGGGGGCTATCCCATCACCACGCGCATCGTTGGGAACGAGATTTACGATCCAGCGAAGAAGCAGGTCACTCAGTCATTCCCCGATTACTCGCCCGAGTTCATCATGGCGCCCACGTTGGCCGACGAGTACGGCGTCAGCGCCGGTCACAAGCCGGTAGTCATCGGAACGAGCTTCCAGGACCGTGCGGCGATGGGCATGGTCGGCCACGGCGCGGCACATCACCCCGGCAACAAGAATCACATCGTCGTGCTCTACGCCCAGCCGAAGAAACCGGCGTGGCAGGAACAATTTCCGGGCGGCGATCAGGAGCACCGGCTGATGACGAACATCGACCTCTATACTTTCCCGGCGTACCTCCGCGGCCGGAGCCCGATGCCCTACGTCAAGGAGCTGACGGGCGACACCGGCGTATGGATGGGGCACAAAATCGACGACAGCTCCAACGTCCGGTTTACGCCCGCCTACGTCCAGTTCGAGTGCGACAACATGCTCATGATGATGGATCGCGAGCCCATCGATCGAGACGACGTGACCGCGCTCATCTACATGAGCATGAAGCCAACGGACTACGCCGCTCACCGCTGGGGCCTCGAGAGCCTTGAGGCCCGCGAGGCGCTACGTGCGCAGGATGCCTGTGTCGGCAAGCTCATCCAGAAGCTCAATGCCCGGGCCGGTGAAGGCAACTACGTGGTCACGATCACCGCCGACCACGGGATGATGCCCATGCCTGAGGTGACAGGTGGTCACCGGCTCTCGCTCCGCACCCTGCTCGAGATGATCGACAAGAAGTTCGGCGCCAAGATCGCCCTCGGCGGTGGCTTCATCAATCTCTGGTTCGACCAGACGAAGATGAAGGAGCTAGGCATCACGAACCAGGACCTCGCCGCGTATCTCCGCTCGTTGACGGCCGCAGACTACTATGGTCCTCGCGAGAAGTGGCCCGAGTATCTCGCCTACCGACCGGACGAGCGGCTGTTCTTCAACGCCTACACGTTCGAGGAGGTCGAGGCGTTCGTGAAGGCGAATCCGGGCCGGTGGATGGCCAACCCTTACGCTGGAGCCGGCGTGGCCGCCACCCTCCAGCGTGACCTCCAGCGGTTCCATGCGACCGAGACCGGCATCGGCTATCTCGCGTACGGCACCCACGCTGACGAGGTATTGCCTCGCATCGATGGCACCCACTATTTCTACCGAGACGACTGGGAGCTCGTGGAAGAACGCGAGACGTTCGAGGAGTTGACGCTCCGCTGAGCGCTCTCATTATGAACTTGCAGTACAGTCGGTTATCAGTAGACGGCCAGCTGCTGACGCAAGGCGAGTTTCTCAGGGTCAGCTGGCCCTGGCCAGCCCCTAGCTGGAGGGTGTGAGGAGGTCGGCCTTCGTGGCCGGAACGGAATACGCCGCGTCCGGATGCTTCGGCAGCGCCTCTTCCCATGCGAGGTAGCGCGCGCGCATCGCGGCGAGGCGCTTCGGATCGCGCTTGGCAAAGTTTGCGCGCTCGCGCTGATCCTTCGCGAGGTTGAACAGGAAGTCGTCGCCCTCGACGGACAGGTATTTCCAGTCGCCGGCGCGAAGCGCCTTCTGGTTGCGGAAGAGCATCTTCCAGTAGAGCTCGCGCGCGAAGGTCTTCGAGGGGTTCTTCAGCACCGAGAGCAGGCTTACGCCGTCCAGCGGATAGTCCGGGTGCGGCGTCACGCCGGCGGCATCGAGGAACGTTGCCACCCAGTCCATGGTGATCGCCACCTGGTCGGTGGCGCCGCCCGCCTTTATCTTCGCGGGCCAGCGTACGATGTAAGGCACGCGGATGCCGCCTTCCAGCAGATCCATCTTCTTGCCGACCAGCGGCCAGGTGTCGGAGAAGCGCTCGCCGCCGTTGTCGCTGGTGAACACGACCAGCGTGTCGCGGTCCACCTTCGCCGCCCTCAGGGCCTTGAGGATGCGCCCGATGCCCTCGTCCATTTGGCGGATCATGGTGAGGTAGGTCACGACCGAACCTCCGTCGAAGTGATAGATCTTCTCGATGCGCTTCGACTCCGCCTCGTTCTCGCGCGTGAGCCAGGGCCAGTGCGGCGCGTTGTAATGCACCGACAGGAGGAACGGGTCCTTGAACTTGCGCCGGATGAACTCGACCGCCCGGTCGGAAATCAGGTCCGTGAGGTAGCCCTTCCGGTGCACCTCGGAGTCGTTTTCGTACAGGTCGTGGTTGCCCGCAGTGTCGCGGTGAGTGAAGTAATCCATGCCGCCCGAGAGCGCGCCGAAGAACTCCTGGTAGCCGCTCTTCAACGGCCCGAAGTACGGCGGATAGCCGAGATGCCACTTGCCGACGAGCGCGGTGGCGTAGCCGGCGTCGCGCAGGAGCGACGGCAGCGTGGGGTGCGGAGGCGGCAGGCCCAGGCTCGGATTGCCGCGCGCGTTGCTGCGGATAGGCTCGTCGGCGCCGCCCCGCAGGCGATGCTGCCAGCGGCCGGTCATCAGCGCGAAGCGTGTCGGCGAACAGACAGACGAGTTAGCGTAGCCCAGCCTGAATCGTAGCCCTTCGCTCGCCATGCGGTCGAGCGACGGAGAGCAGGTGGCGAACGGCGCGCCGCTCGCGGCCGGCCGCCCCCCATAGCACCCCAGGTCGGCGTAACCGAGGTCGTCCGCGAGAATGAAGACGAAGTTAGGGGGCCGGGCCATGCCCCGCGAAGGTAACCTACTTGCTGGCGCGCCGCTGCTCGAACTTAGCTCTCCGCGAGTCGCAAACCGTGGCGGAACCGACTAGAGCTTGACGAGCTTGGCGAGGACGATGTCCGGCATCGCCCGGATTTCGTCGAGAGCGGCCGGCGGCATCGGGTCGTCGAGATTCAGCACCGACACGGCGCGCCCGCCACGGCGCTCGCGTCCGAGCTGCATGCCGGCGATATTGATCCCGTGGCGTCCGCAGAGGGTGCCGATACGGCCGATCACACCCGGCACGTCGAGGTTCGCGAACACGAGCATCCAGCCGTGCGGCACCGCCTCGAGGGAGAAGCCATCGATCTGAACGAACCGGGCCTCGCGCTTGAAGAACACGGCGCC
>Ga0066700_10000705_pt1 | contig 12803 bp, 10 predicted proteins | sample GraSoiAngelo_149_FD_66460 | JGI IMG/M metagenome (GOLD analysis project Ga0066700, IMG submission 66460) | Grasslands soil microbial communities from the Angelo Coastal Reserve, California, USA - 14_1009_09_30cm | ecosystem: Environmental > Terrestrial > Soil > Grasslands | place: USA...
GATGGCAATGTGTCGAGCAGCGCTGAACAGCGATTGGATGTCCGCTACTGCGCCGCGAACCCTGATTCGATCGAGCAGTTTACCAGCCTGTGGCACGGCCACGGCTGCCAGGATGCTCAAAATGCAGAGCGTTACCGTGATTTCGGTGATCGTGAACGCGTGTCGCTGCTCCGTATGTCTTCCCTCGGATCGGGCAGTTGCATAGCATACTGTAGATAACACGGTCAACTGCTGATCCGAACTTTCCCGGTTTGTTCATACCGTTTCCGCGCAAGATGAGAGGTTCAACGCTGTCGAGCGCCGCTGTGTACGCGCTCGTTGTTGCTTGCGCCCGGGCTGGATCCCCTCCAGCCCCTGAAGTTCCGCAGCCCAAGCCACCACTCGTGCTCCCACCGTTCCGGATGGACAGCACCTTGTCGCCGGACCGGGTGCCACCGTTTCATGAGACGCCACTGATCGTTTGGGGTCCGCCACCGGAAGGGACGACGCACGCGGAGCGAGTGAGGACGTACGATCTCCAGCATCAGGCGACGACGGTGCGGTTCGACTGGCCGCGTCACGCCGTTGTAGGGACGACGACGCTCACCATAGGCGGACTGCGGAACGCCGCGCCGCTGTCGACCGTGGTGATCGATGCCGGCGACATGACCTTCAAGCGCGTTGCCAGCGGGTCGCGCGATCTCAAATACGACTATGACGGACGCGCGCTGACGGTTCACCTCGCCACACCTCTGCGCGCTCGCCAGACGACGTCGATCACCATCGAGTACGACGGAGCCAATCGCTCGAAGGGTGCGTACTTCCGGCCGGCCAAGCACATCGTCTGGACCCAGGGCGAGACCGAAGACAACCACTACTGGTTGCCGACTTACGATTTTCCGAACGACAAGACGACCTGGGAGTTCTACATCTGGACGGCGAAGGACGAGCACGCGCTTTCCAACGGCCGACTCGCCGGCTCGAGAGCAGTCGGCGACAGCATCGAATGGCACTGGGTCCTGGAAAAGCCGGCTTCGACCTACCTCATGACGACGGTGGTCGGGAAGTACACCGTTCTCGAGGACCAGCCATGGCGAAACGTGCCGGTCGGCTACTGGACCTATCCGGATTCAGTCGACGCGGCGTGGCGCGGATTTGCCAAGACCCCGAAGGCGATCGACGTGTTCTCGCGCAAGACAGGCGTGCCGTATCCGTGGACGAAATACGATCAGATCGTGATTCCGGAATTCCAATACGGCGGGATGGAGAACGTCACAGCCACATCGCAGAACGACGCCGAGATACTGCACCCTGCATGGTCGGAGCCGCAGGCGAATTCCGTTGGGCTAATGGCGCACGAGCTCGGGCATCAGTGGTACGGCGATCTGCTGACGACGCGCGACTGGGGCGATGTCTGGCTCAACGAAGGTTTCGCGACGTTCATGGAGCAGATCTTCCGCGAGGAGGATCTCGGCGTCGACGAGGCCGCCCTGGACAGGCTCGGCGCGCAGGAGCAGACCATCGAAGCCGACCGCCGCACGCGCCGTCCGATCGTGTGGAGTAGGTGGGTGAATGATCCGATCGAAGTCTTCTTCAGCGGACACATTTATCCGAAAGGCGCGACAATCCTGCAAATGCTGCGGCACCAGCTCGGCGACGCTCTGTTCTGGAGGGCGATGAATCACTACACGACCGCGCACGCATACGGAACCGTCGTCACCGATGACCTGCGCAAAGCCTTCCAGGAAACGACAGGGAAAGACTACAAGGCATTCTTCGATCAATGGGTATACGGCGCCGGTTTCCCGGTCTTCCAGGTCTCATCGCTTTACGATCGCGCTGCCAGTCGAGTCGTGATCAGCGCGCGCGAAATCCAGCCTCGTGACAGCATGACCGGCTTCTTCGATGTCGACGTCGATGTCGAGGCGCGCACCGACAGCGGCGTGGTGCGATTCGTGGTGCCCGTCCGCAACGGAACCGGTGAGGCGGGTGCGAATCTCAAGGCGCCACCGCGGTCGATCCGCTGGGATAAAGGCAACTGGATTCTCGACATCACCGACTTTCCACGGTCGACGTCGATGATGCGGTATCAGCTCGTGCACGACGAGGACGCGCTGGGCCGAATCGAGGCAGTAGATGTTCTGGGGCAGCGACCGACGGATCAGTACGCGCTCACCGCCCTGATTGGCGCGACACGCAACGATCGCTTCTGGGGTGTGCGCGCTCGGGCAGTGGATGCGATCGGCATGTGGGGCAGTGATTCAACACATTCAAGTGCTCCCCAGATTCGCCCGGTCACCGATGCACTGGTTACCGCGACGCGTGATCCGGATGCGCGAGTGCGCGAAGAAGCAGCGACGGCACTCGGGCGTCTGCCGCTCAGGGGGACCGCGGCACGGGATGTTGGAATCCGTCTCAGGGAAATAGCGCGCAGCGATCTGAACCTGATCGTACGCGGAGCGGCGCTCGGCTCGGACATTCGTCTGGAAAAGAACGCGGCAATCCCGCTCGCGAAGCAGCTGATGACGGCGGATGTCTGGCAGAACGTGATCCGCACCCCGGCGATCAATGCTCTGAAGGCTGTAGGCACGCCCGAAGCGCTCGCGCTGGTGCAACAGTACGCTCCTTCGGGTCAATAAGAAAACGCTGGCAACGAGACCGATGAAAATCAGCATCGAATACTGCGTCGTTTGAAACTACGAGCCGCGCGCCGCCAGTCTGGCGGCGGAGATCAGGCAGCGCTTCCCCGACGCGGAGCTGAAAATGATTCCGTCGCGGGGCGGCCGATTTGAGGTGCTGGCTGACGGCGATCCGATTTTTGAGAAATCAAAATTGGGGCGGCACGCCAAACCGGGCGAAGTACTATCACTACTAGAAAAGAAATCCTGAAATCATGAGAATCGCGTTGTGCACGGGAGGAGAGGGCGTCCCCCACGCCCCTCGTTAGAGAGGAATTCTAAGCAGCTTAGGGCTGTTGAGGTGTACTAAACACGCGTCCCTCAGGGAGGACAACACGCCCTCTGAGAGAATGGCTGAACAAGCTCTAAGTCGTTTGTTTTCAAATAGATAGCCTCTTTGGCACGATATGGCACCCCACGTGCACCCATACCTCGGCATGATGCACCGTTTCAATTCAATTCTGACCCCTTCGTGGACGCGCTTGGCGCTCGCCGCTGCTGCTGGCCTTGTCATCTCGGCCAGTGCAGCGGAAGCGCAGCGTCCAGTTCCGGTAAAGCCGAAGTCGCAAACGACCCAGCAGACTCAGTCGCGCGACCCGATCGTGCCGCCCGGGTTTTTTCCGCCCGCTGGTATGTGCCGCATCTGGATCAACGCTGTGCCACCGGGGCAGCAGCCCGCGCCGACCGACTGTGTTTCGGCGGTGAGAAACCGTCCGGCGAACGGAAGGGTCCTCTTCGGAGACGATCCGCAGAAGACCAAGAAGGGGAAATCGGACAAGAGCAAGTCCAGTCCAACCGACGAGCTCATCGATCTAATCAACCGGAGGATTTCGCGATGAAGTTCCTGACAATCGCGCTTGCACTTTCAGGAGTTGCTACAGCATCGCTCGGTGCGCAGGTCGAGCTTCCAGCACGCGCGGGGGTTGTCCTCGCGCCGGCCAGCCAGCGCAGAACGGATTGCACCTACACCCGTACCACCAGTAGCGTTGGCGACATCATTTTTGGCCGCGCCAACATCGCGACCAATTGCAGGGATGTCTATAGCCGCGAAGATGGTGCGTGGTATCAGGTCGGCCGGGGCCGCGACAACAACTCCATTTACGAGCGACGCGTCCGCGATGCGAACGGGAATCTCGTAATCCAGCGTGCGCGTCGAAACCCGAATGGCACCTTCACGATCTTCAACACGCGCGTGGCGAATGCCAACGACAAGGAGTGGAGGAAAGCCCAGAAGGCTCAGCAAAAGGCGTTCAAGAAGCAGGAGAAAGCTGAAGACAAGCAGATGAAGGGACAGCTCTCCAAGCAGGACTACAAGGATTGGAAGAAGCAGGAGAAAGCTGACAACAAAGCAGTCGACGCAAACTTCAAGGCGTCGATGAAGGCCAACAAAGGCAAAAACAAGTAACGTCGGTTTTGTCAGCCGCCCCGGCAACATGATTACCGGGGCGGTTCTTTCGGAGGATATTTCGCCATGAAAGCAGTCATATTGGCTCTTGCAGTCGCCGGTGTAGCATCGACGGCTCCACTCAATGCTCAGATAAACGGCAGCCGGCATCCTGTGTCCACGACTCGCACGACATCCGTCGACGGATCGTGGCGTGTGGTTGGTCAGGATAGCTACGGGACCATCTACGAGCGGCGCACCTACGACGCCAATGGCAACATCATCGTCCAACGCGCGCGTCGCGATGTGAACGGGAATTTCTCTATTCTCAGCACGCGCACCGTGCAAGGGAATAACAGTAGCGATTGCCAGCTGAGCACGGGCGCCACGGTTGGCGGCATCATTCTTGGTCGAACCGGTGCGGCAACCAATTGCGGCTACAATCGAGGATCAGCTGACGGAGTCTGGCGCCAGGTCGGTCAGGGGCGCAACAATAACTCGATCTACGAGCGTCGCACGCTCGACGCGAACGGGAACGTGGTCATCCAGCGGGCACGCAGAAACTCTGACGGCAGTTTCACCATTCTGAGTACCCGCACCACTGGCAACAACGGCGTGCGGAACCGTGGTCGTGGCGACGATGACGATCAGGGCGAAGACAATGGCAACGGCCGGGGCAGGCGCAACAAGCACTCGGATGACAACTCCGGCTATAACAACAGCTACAATAACGGCAGCAACTACGGCAACTCCGACTACAGCTACTCTAGCGACAACAGTCGCTACCAGAATTCGGAACACAAAAACCACGGTCGGGGTAAGGAAAAGAAAGGCAGAGACTAAGGTCTCTTGAAGTCATAGCGACGGCCCCGGAGGACGCTGAGTCCCTGGGGCCGTTTCGCATCGGGTGCGATGTATGCACTTTCCAATACGAATGCAGCGCATCGTAACCGACAGATACCTCCCGCCGGACCACGCGGCGTTCGTCGCCGCCGAGCCGCCAACGGGCAGGCTGATCGTGATCGCACCGACGCGCGCCGCCTGCGAGACGATCGAGATCGCTCTCGGTCTTCACATCCCGACGCTGCTCGAGAAGCAACACGGCCGCGAGATTAGAGATCTCGCGGGAGCAGGAAAGGGGTTCGGCATCGTCGCCGGAACTGGAACCGGCAAAACTCTGTCGATCCGCCCGATGGCCGAGACGATTCTGCGCACCGACACTCTGAAAGTGGGCGTCGTCAATCGCGAGCGCGAAGCCACCCCCGAGACGCCGACGTGGAACGTGATCGTGGTGACCACCGGCATCGCGCGTCGCTGGTTCCAGGACGGCGACATTCTTCCGACCGACACCCTGGTCGTCGACGAGATCCATCAAACGTCGGCGGAGCTGGAGCTTTGTTTAGCCCTGGGAAAGCGCGTCGGTTGTCGCTTCATCTGGCTCTCAGCGACAGTGGATCCGACCTTCTATGCGCGATACCTCAACGCGGCGGCGGTCCTCGAGACATCAGCGTTCGATCCAGCGAAAGCAGCTGACGTGAAGATCGTGCGCAAGGAGCCGCTGACGTTCCTCGATGACCGGTTTCTACAGCAGGTGGTGAAGGAGCGTCGCGGGGTCGGCATGTTCCTGCCCACTCGAGCGGGCGTCGAAGAAGCTGCCGAGCTGGTACGAGATCGCTTCCCGCGCATCAACAGCGCCTTTTATCACGGTGGTGAGCCGATCAGAATCATCCGGCCATTTCTCGAGGGCGAAGAGAAGAAGCCCTATTTCCTGGCGATGACAGCCGCCGGGCAGAGCGCTTTGAACGTCCACGGCCTCGACACTGTTGTCATCGACGACACTCGCTTCAGCAACATCATCGAGCGCGGCAAAAACGTGCTCACCCGCCTTCACCTCGGGGCCAACGAAATCCTGCAGATGGCGGGGCGGGTGCACGGGCGGGTGGCGGGAGGAAGAGTTTTCATCCTCTCCGATCGCGACATTCACTTCCGGTCGCTCCAACCGACGGCTCCTGAATTTCAGCTCGCCGGTGATTCGGAGCGGGTGGCGATGACGTGCGCCGACCTTGGCGTTCGCGCCGACGAGCTCGAGCTGCCGGTTCCGCTGGATCGCGTTGCCTATCGCAAAGCCGTAACGTTGCTCGAGCAGCGCGGCATCATTGAGAACGGAAGACTTTCCCGCTACGGCAAGGCGGTTGAGGCCATGCCGGTCGACCGGCCGTGGGCGGAGCTGCTGGTGAATGCCGACGACGAGCTGGTGCCGTACCTGGCGGTGATGAGCTCCATCGAATCACTGCATCGCATGACGCGCGAGGATCGCGATCTCTCCGGAGTCACAGTCCCCGGCAGCGATCACCTGACGTCGTACAACCTGTACGCTGAAGCGTTCTCGAGGTGCGGCTACATCGGTGAGGTCTACGGACTACCGCGACACCTCTTCGACGAAAGCATCGAAAAGTGGGCGGAGCAGCGCGGAGTGCTCGTCAAAGCGATCGAAGATGCCGCGCTCGCTACAGCGAGCATCTATCGCAGTCTCGGCATGGAGCTGCCGGCGCGCATGGTCAACGCGCGCGATCATATCTACCGGAAATTCACCCAGTTACTCGCGCAATACATGCCCTTCGATCTCGTGATCGACGAGCTGACAGCCGACGGCACCGAAGCCAGAGTCTCGAAGACGAGCGTGGCTGGCACTTGGGGCGCGATTGCCGGGAGCCTGCGCTACTTCGCCGACCGCTCCGGAATTCCACGTGCTGCGATCGAAGGAACCCAGATTCCGATGGAGCTTATTCGCCGCTATGCAACACGCGGCGAGACGGAGCTGATTTACGATCCACGGCGCAAGCACGGTCCGCTCTTGCTGAAGCAGACCGTGGAGTATTTCGGCTTCGAGTTGGACAGCGAAATCGAAACGATCGAGGAATTCCCAGCGGCGCACGCAGGGCAAGCGCGGCATGTCCTGGCCGAGGCGGTGGCGCGCGGGGAAGCAAGACATTTTGCGGTGAAGAAAAACCGCGACACGATTGAAGAGATTCGGGAGGCGTACAAACGTTCGGGCGGAGAGACAGGACGCCTCGGACTCGCGGAGCTGACAGCGCTGTACGAGGAGCAACTTGCCGGCGTCAATTCGATGGATGAATTCCGCGCGGCTCGTCTCATGGTAGATCGAGAGAAGTTCGCGCCGCGAGCGGTAAGTGAACGACTCGAAGCGCTACCCAATCAAGTGATGATCCGCGATCGGGAAGTCGACATCGATTACGACGTCGAAGAACGGGATGGACACCGACGGGGAGTGGCGAGACTTCGCCTTCCGGAGAAGGTCGCCCGCTCTTTGACCGAGGGAGAAATCCCGAGGCTTGATCGCCCGGTCCGCTTCGTGGTCCTGCGCGGTCAAAGGGGCGCCGTCCGCGCCGACACGTTGGCAGAGCTCCAGAATCTTCTCGCGCAACCCTGGTCACCGGACGAAATCGAAGAGTCAGCCGAGGACCGCGAGATGGAGTCACACGCCGAACGAGAGGTACGCCGGATCGCCGGGGAATTTCGTCGGCATCGCAGAGGCAGGTACAGGGGCGGCGCGTCGCAGTTCAAAAAGCGTCGTCGTGGGCGTTAGCAAGCACTGGCGCAGAGCGGCGTCGCTCATATAATCCGCGCATGCCTTCACAACACTTCTCGACGCACTTCACCGGGCACCAGAAAGTCATCGACGAATGTCTCGCCTCACTCCAGCCAACCGCCGATGCGGCGTGCGAAGCGATTATCTCCTGCCTGGGCCGCGGTGGAAAAATCCTCGCCTTCGGCAACGGCGGTAGCGCAACCCAGGCAAGTCATCTCGTCGAAGAGCTGATTGGACGTTTCAAGGAGACTCGCCGGCCGCTGCCGGCAATTTCGCTGGTCGGCGATTCGGGAGTGGTGACGTGCATCGCCAACGATTTCGGGTATGGGGCGCTGTTCGCGCGTCAGGTCGAGGGACTGGCGACGATGGGCGATGCAGTGATCGGAATTACGACCAGCGGCAAATCGGAGAACGTGTTGCGCGGGCTAAAAGCAGGTAAGGATAAGGGAGCGACCACGATCGCTCTCTGCGGAAAGCAAGGATTGCAGGGCTTCGACGCGGATCACGTCATCGCCGTTCCGAGCGATAACGGCGCCTACATCCAGGAAGTCCACCTGATGCTACTCCATGTATGGTGTATTGCGGTGGACGCCACAATCAAATCGGGTGGGCTTTGAAATGCGAAGTCCGCAATCTTAGACGAGACTTAGGCGGGGTTCGAGTGCCAGCGCGGGCTCGGTGTAGGTAAGCCAGCCAGTCGATTCGTCGGAGACCAGCTCGACTTCGGTGCCGAGTGGAAGCGTGAGATTTGGCACGTCGTGTCCGGCTGGGAAGTCCATGAGGATCGGCCCGTGGAAATCGGGCAGCAGGTCGAGCAGAAAGTCCTCGAACTCATCTTCCTCGCACCGGTCGATCGACAGGTGACCGAACACGATGCCCCGGACATCGCGAAGGAGTCCGGCGGAACGCAGGTGGACCAGTCGCTCGTCGACGAACGACATTGGGTCGCGCGTCTCCTCGAGAAAGAGAATCGCGCCGCGGGTGTCGATCTCGTACGGCGTCCCGATCGTCTGTTGGACAAGCGAAAGATTGCCGCCGGTGAGTCGACCAACTGCTCTCCCCCGTCGCACAGCGCGGACGGAAGGCCCACCGAGCTTCGTTTCCGGTCGCGGGTCCGTGAGTGCGGAGAGCAGGGAAGCAACAGTAGGATCTGCGCCACCTGGAAACAGGTCGTCGAGCGTCGGACCATGGAAGACTCTCAGCTGCGCCCGCCGCATCAGCCAAAGATGCAACGCGGTGATGTCCGAGTAACCGACGAAAGCCTTGGGGTTGCGGCGAAATACATCCGGGTCGAGGTAGGGAATGACCCTCACCGCTCCATACCCACCGGTCGCCGCGATCACGGCTTTCACATCCGGGTTGCTCCACATCTTCATCAGGCTTTCGGCGCGCTGTTCGTCCTCGCGCTTGTGAAAACGTCTCTCGCGCTCGACCTCGGATTGGAGAATGACGTTGTAACCCGCCTCCTCCATCGCTTGGGCGCCGCGAAGGAGCCACGCCGGATAGGGCGCGTATGAAGGCGCGACAACACCTATGGTATCGCCTCTCTGTAGTGGTGCGGGTCTCGCCAAACCCGATTGCCGCGATGCGGCAGAAGTAAATGCAAGCGATGGTGCGCCATCGATCGGCGCAATTGCCGGTTCTGCGGGGTACGCTCCGAGCGACTCGGTCATCGTAGTTTCTCGAAGCGCATTATCTATTGGCCACTGCTAGATTCAGAATATGTCGGATACGTCGGTGAAGGCGCCGGGCCCGGACGGGGCCACGGCACCCGGTACTCGGAATATGCAGGCCAGCCCCCCAAACGGAACTGGGGCAGGAATGTACTTTCGGAAAGGTTTCGGGTTGAAATCTGAGATTCAGTCCGAACTGGATTCCGACTATACGGGCCACTTAGTCGACCTGCTGAAGGCCAAGGAATACACGCTCACCACGGATGATGTAACCATCCGTTTAGCGAAGGAGTTCGGCTTCTGCTACGGGGTGGAAAGGGCGGTTGAGTATGCATATCAGGCCAGAAAGAAATTTCCGGATCGTACCATTTACCTGGCCGGTGAGATCATCCATAACCCGCACGTGAACTCGAAACTCCAGGCAATGGGGATCACCTTCCTCATGCCTGGGGATGGGGGACGCGGGAAGGGCGAAGCGGGAAGCGGGGGCGGAGCCAGTAGCCACATCGATTTCAGTGGCGTCAAAGCAGAGGATGTGGTGATCCTGCCAGCGTTCGGAGTCACCATTAGTGATTTCGAAGTCCTTCGCCAGATCGGTTGCGTGATGGTAGACACGACCTGCGGCTCGGTGCTGAACGTCTGGAAGCGAGTTGAGAGCTACGCCCGCGATGGCTTCACCTCGCTCATTCATGGCAAGTACTATCATGAAGAGACGCGCGCGACGGCATCCCAGGCCGAGAAGTACGAGGGGGGCCATTACTTCATTGTCCGCAATATTGACGAGGCGGCCCTGGTCTGTGACTTCATCGAGGGACGGCTCAGTGCGACTGCGCTGATGGAGCGCTTCGGCCACGCGGCATCGCCGAACTTTGATCCGGCGCGCGATTTACGGCGGATTGGTGTGGCGAACCAGACGACGATGCTCGCCCGCGAATCCCTCGCCATCGGCGAGCTGATTGGTAGATCGATGGCGCGTGCCCGTGGCGAAGACTACGCGCGGGAGAATTTTCGGACCTTCGACACTATCTGCAGCGCGACTCAGGAGCGCCAGGATGCGGTGGTCGAGCTGTTGCGCGAACCCCTCGACCTGATGGTTGTAATCGGCGGTTACAACTCCAGCAACACGATGTCACTGGCGGCGATCTGCTCGGAGAAAGTGCGTACCTTCCACATCGAGGACGCCGAGGACATCGATCCCGACACCGCGACGATCCGCCATCGTCCCCTCGGCGCGAAGGAGGAAATCTCCTCCACTGACTGGATTCCCGGGTCGGGCAAAGTGCGGATCGGCGTGACCGCCGGCGCCAGCACACCCAACAACAAGATTGGCGAAGCCGTTGGCCGGATTTTCGCTACCAGGGGCATAGACCCGAAGACGATCCGGTAAGAAACTGTAACCCGGTTGTGACGGTTTCGAGGTCAGACATCGTCAAACTATTGGACGGTTTCTCCACCGGTTGTACTTTAGCGCAGCGGCTCGAAACCATCGTTTTGGGGTACCGTATGTATGGCAAGGAACACTGAACCCATGGAGGCCGAATGGACGTGTATGGTTCGGATATCGCCCCTGACGAAGAGGCGACTGGTACGAGCAGTACTGGGACGACGCCCGATGTGGGGAGCTGGTTCCAGCGCGGGTCCAGCAAAGAATCCGTGCTGAACGACCGGGGGATAGCGGTCCCGGTCAACGCCATGCTCGACCGCGTTCGTGAGGCGGACGCTCTCACCTTCGACGACGAAGACGTCGAGCAGTAAGCCCATCTTCGTCAAAGGAAAAGGCCACCAGATTGGTGGCCTTTTTGTTTTTCGGCGTGAGTCGCGCCCTCTTTTTTACTTCAGTTGATCGATTGCGTGTCGCAGGGTGGTCGCTAATTCGGTGGCGTCGTCGTTCGCCCAGAAGTGCATGAAGTAGAGACGAGGATCTTCGCCGATCATGTGTGAATGCAGGGCTGTGATGGCAACCCGCCCAGTTCTCAGTATTGGAATGACTCGATTGATTTCGCTCTCCCGTAGCACGAAGTCGCCGGTGATCGCCGCGCGGCCGCTACCAGTGGGCTGGAAGTTGATCGCAGTCGAGACGCCCATCGATGGCGGCACGATTTCGCCATTCATTCGAATCGTTTCCCGTCGGGGAACGCTGACCTGATAGACGCCACCGTTCACTTTGCCCGCAATCCCCAGGTCGCGATGGATCACCGCAGTGTCCAGGTCAATCGCGGCTGATGCAGCTGCCACGGGTGGGGCGGCTGGTGTCGCCGTGAGATCCAAAGCCTTCCGAATTGCTGCCGCGATTTTCGTTGCCTCCCCGTGCGCCATGATATGGACGTACGACACCCGCGGTGATTCGCGTAGCAGGTGATTGTGCACCGCTGTCTGAAAAACATCTCCCTGCAGCAGCGCACTGATTACGGGTGACACCTCCGCTTCTGCCAAAACCAAATCGCCCATCACCAGCGCGTTACTCGAATCGATGCGCTTGAACGCAACCCATGATCCGAGCGCAAGCGCGGGCTTAAGCGTCACTCCATCGAGCGAGACGTTCATGTCGCTACGTGGTAAGCTGTACTTCATCACGCCGTCGGGCTGAATCGCACCGGCCCGACCGATGGCGGTGGTCACGCCGGTCCATTCACTGGGCTGTGAGACGCCTTGCGCGCCTGCTGCTCCGGCACACAGGCAGAAGATCGCCATTGCAAAAGGGGAGTGTCTCTGCATAAATCCTCGGTAGAGCGGCACCGTGAAGCGAATCGAGTGATGGCGACTCCGATGCGGGGAAGGGCGGAGCACCGAGGGTCGCTGCTTCAATAATAGTTCCTGAGCGACGAGCTTCCGGCGAACTTCCGACATCCCGACGACCGAGTAATGGACTCACACTCATTCCTGCAAAACCTGGCGGTGGTGCTTTGCGTGGCCGCTGTGGCGACAGTCGTCTTCCAGCGACTGCGGCAGCCGGTCGTGTTCGGCTACCTGTTGGCGGGAATGATCATCGGCCCGCACATCCCGATTCCGCTGGTTGCGAATCCGCAAACGGTCCGTGCTCTCTCCGAGCTCGGCGTCATCCTGCTGATGTTCTCACTCGGCCTCGAGTTCAGCATTCGAAAGCTGGTGCAGGTGAGTCAGAAGGCCGGAGCAGTAGCACTCTTCGAGTGCAGCGTGACTGTGTCGGTGGGATACCTCGTTGGCCAGATGCTGGGCTTCACCCGCGTCGAAAGCATCTTTGGCGGCGCCATCGTCGGCATCTCGAGTACGACTATCATCGTGAAGGCTTTCGAGGAGCAAAACGTAAGAGGTCGCGTCACCGAGCTCGTGTTCGGAATTCTGATCATCGAGGACCTGCTCGCAATCTTCCTGCTCACGGTCCTGACGACCATCGCGCGATCCGGCGCGATCTCACCGTCGGAGCTCGCGCTCACAGCAGTACGACTGGTGATGTTCCTCGCTCCGCTGATCGGATTCGGAATCCTGACTGTCCCGCGCGC
>Ga0066700_10000713_pt1 | contig 12773 bp, 11 predicted proteins | sample GraSoiAngelo_149_FD_66460 | JGI IMG/M metagenome (GOLD analysis project Ga0066700, IMG submission 66460) | Grasslands soil microbial communities from the Angelo Coastal Reserve, California, USA - 14_1009_09_30cm | ecosystem: Environmental > Terrestrial > Soil > Grasslands | place: USA...
GGATGATGAATCCCCAGGTCATCGCCGCGTCCGTGGGCATGATCATCCGCAGCAGGAACGTTGGATAGAAAATGTCGCCGTGCATCGCCGCGACGTACGGGAGCCCGCCGAAGAGATAAGGATTCCAGAGTGGAAAATGTCCTGTGGCCTTCAGCGTCGATGCCGCGAACTCCCTGAACGCGTAGCCAGCGATGTATTGATCGCTATGCGAATTGACGAGGAACTGACCGGCCAGGGCGGGATACGCGAGCGACAATGTGCAGAGAGCGTAGACGAGCGCGGCCCAGCCAAACGCGAAGCGCGGCGCTGAAAGCGCCGCGCTATCGGGAGCGGCAACAGGTATCTGTCGCGGTGAGGACTTCTCTCGGCGGTGAGCCATGATCGATCAGTTTGGTAGAGAATTTCGAGTCGGGCCCGCGGCAATATACAGCCCACTTGGCACCAGCTCGACGATTGTCAGCCACAGACGTGCTGCGATTGCTACGAGTGCCGCGTCAGCTTCGTTGGCCAGCCCCAGCTGCGTCATGAAGGCGGCAAGCGTGAACTCCCTCACTCCCAGACCGGCGGGCGCGATGGGCGAAATGAACCCGAGGATGTAAGCGGCGGTGTAAACTGCGATGTACGAGGAGAGTTCGCCAGGCGCGGAGCCGAGCAACCCGCGCACGAAAAGCTGGAACGCGACTCCGTAAAAGAGCCAGGAAAGTGTTCCCGCTGCCGCCGCCGTCCATATGCTTGTCGCCGGGACGAATGGAGGCGCGATGTCTCGTCCAATCAGGCCGCCAATCCAGCTTGCGAGCGGTGGAAGGAAGCGCGGCGCCGCGAGAAGCACTACCACCAGCAGCAGGACCGATGCACCGACGAGAAAGGGCTGACCGAGCAGTTTGGCGCCGGTAACCATGACGATCGCGGTCCCCGTAGCGAGGCTGACGGCCTGCATGATCACCGACGAGCCGGCAGCTGCGATCGGCGACAGTCCGCGTCTCTTCGCCATCACGCCCATCGCTGTCAGCGACCAGATATTTCCGGGAACGTATTTGCCCAGGTTGGAAAGGAACCAGATCCGGGCGGCGTCGCTGAACGGGAGGTGCGAATCCCACGCAACCAGGACTCGACGCCAGCCCTCGATGAGAAGCGCGTAGGTAATCAGCACCAACGCGGTTGCTGCGACGATCCACTCCCACTGAAAATGAATGTGGGGCAGCCGCGTCTCGAGCTTGGCCCACTGGGTTGCCAGCGATCTCACCGCGAAGAACAGAACCACCGCGGCAAAGATCCACTGCGCGACCTTGAAGAGGTTACGACGCGTTAGCGCCAAGAACTTGTCTGTATATCTCTGCGTAGCGACGCGCCGCGGACTCGGGCGCGAAGGCAGAGAGTGCGAATAGGCGTCCTGCTCTGCCCAACTGAGTGCCGCGACCATCGCGGGCGAGCAATTCGTCGAGAGTAGTGGCCAACGCGGCCCGGTCGCCGGCTTTCACCAGCAGGCCCGTCTTCTCGTGTTGGATCACATCGCGCAGACCACCAGAGTCGAAAGCCACTACCGGTGTCTCGCAAAGAAGCGCCTCCACTGCTGCGAGGCCGAGCCCCTCTTCCACTGACGGGACGACGATTGCAGCGGCGCTCTGATAGAGCGGAGGAAGTGCAGATTGAGGAACCTGGCCGTGCCAGCGGATGCGCGGTTCGATTCCAAGCTGTCGCCCAAGATTCTCGAGCGCAGCGCGGTTCGGCCCGTCGCCAACGACGTCCAATTTGACCGGCCGCTTCATGGCTGCCATGGCGTAAAGAAGATGTTCGAGCCCCTTCTGATCATTGAGGCGGCCGACGAAGAGCAACCGCGCACCGTCGCGTGAGTTCCCGGGCTCGAACAAATCGGTGGCTACAGGCATCGGAGCGACTGTAGGATGGACACCGGGGACCAGTGCCTCGGTTTCCTCCTTCAGCCAGCGAGATACTGTGGTGACTGCGGCAGAGCGTTTGAGGACGTGACTGAACAGCGGCTTTGCCACGCCGACAGTGCGCGCCAATCGCACATCGGTCCCGTGCAGCGTGGTCACCAACGGGATATGAGCGAGGCCACCCACCCAGGTGCCGACGACGCCGTTGGGAAACCACCAATGCGCGTGAACTACCTGCGGCTCGAAAGCACGCCTCGCCCTGACCGCGTGTACGAAGTCAGAGCCGAGGAAACCGACGAGCGCCAGCTTCGCTGTCCACGACGAAGCGACGTCCCCAGCCATGTTGCCGGTGTAGGCGAGACGCTCATAACGGCGCGGCGCGTAACGGAACCGTTCAACGCGAATTCCCTCGATCTCGTCCGCTTCGGGAACACCTTCGGTGGCGGGCGCGACGACCTGCACCTTGACGTCTTCGTTGCGCAGAGCCACCGCCAGGCGAAGAATGAATGAGCCGGCGGCGTCTCCTTCCGATCGCGGGAACGAGTGCGTGAGGAAGAGTACGTGCATTTGATCAGGGATTGGTCGTGTCGCGTTCCCGCGAGAGATCTTCGATTCGTGCGCGGAGCTGACTCATCTCGGCGCGTTGTGCGGCAATAAGCTCTCCAAGGAGACCCGTCGCGAAGAAAACACTGCCGACCGTGACGCAGGTCTCGACGAGATTCACCAGCGGCCGGAACCCAACGCCGCCGATGACGCGATAGAGGATGGCGACGATGCCGACGATGACGCCGATGATGAAAAGCGCAGCCCCGAGTAATCCGAATAGCAGCAGGGGCTTTCGGGCGAATCGAAGCTCGAACCAGACGGCCAGCATGTCCAGCGCGCCGACCGGAATGCGCCCGATTCCGAACTTGGACTCGCCTGCGTTGCGAGGATAGAGGGGCACCGGAACCTCCGAGACTGTGAACCCATTGGCTGCCCCCATGACTATCAGGTAGCGATGCCAGTCAGGTCTGTTGGGCAGCGTGTCCATCACTTCACGTCGATAAGCCTTCACGGAGTTCAGATCGCGGACGGTGACCTTGAACAGTGAGCGACTCAGCCGGTTGTAGATTCCGGAGACGAACGCCTTCTCGTACTTCCCCTCCTTGTAGCCGGCAACCATGTCCGACTTTCCCTCGAGGATCGGCGCGACGAGACGCGGGATGTCCTCCGGTTTGTACTGGAGGTCGGCTGGGTAGAAGACGAGCACCGAGCCACGCGAGTGTATGTAGCCGGTGCGGAGAGCGTCCGCGATTCGGCGTCTCACGCCGTGACGAACCGGATGCAGGAAGTGGTACTCCTCGGCAAGGCGCTGCAGAACCTCCCACGAATCGTCGACCGATCCATCATCGACGACGACGACCTCGTAACGGTATGGCTGCCCAGCAAAGGCGGCCCTCGCCTGCTCCATGAAGAGCGGCAGATTTTCAGCTTCGTCCTTTGCCGGGACGAGTATGCTGACGTCCGGGCGACTCGCCACAGACTGAAGCGGTTGGCCGCTCTTGAAACGCTGCGCCGCGTCAGTCTGAGGGACTGACGTCATACCCGCTTACGCATCCTCGCCGAGAGTACGCCCAGCTGGTCTCGATATTTCGCGACGGTGCGTCGAGCGATCTGAACTCCGCTTTCGCGGAGAATGTTGACGATCGCCTGATCGGTGAGCGGATGCTTCGGATCCTCATCCTGAACCAGTTTCTGCAGCTGGGCCTTGATACCGCGCGCCGAGACGTCCTCGCCGTCCGACGTAGCGAGGCCGGAGGAAAAAAAGAACTTGAGTGGGAGCACGCCGCGGGGGGTTTGCACGAACTTTTCGTTGGTGACTCGGCTCACTGTCGACTCGTGCATGTTGATGACTTCGGCGACTTCGCGGAGGGTGAGAGGCTTGAGGTGTTGAATGCCTTTCTCGAAGAAGTCCCGTTGTCGCTCGACGATGTAGTTCATGACCTTGAGCATCGTCTGTCGTCGCTGCTCGATGGCCTGAATCATCCAGTTGGCGGAATTCAGCTTGTTGGAGATGAACTCCTTGTTCTCGCCATCGAACTTTTTCTTGTCGCGCGCGATCTCCTGGTAGGCTCGGCTAAGCTTGAGGCGGGGGAGATTGGCGTCGTTGAGGAAGACGTGATACCGGTCGTCGATCTTCTCGACGATCAGGTCCGGGATGATGTAGTTGTCGTCGCGTGAGCCGTACTGCAGGCCGGGCTTTGGATCCAGCTTGGCGATTTCGTCGGCGGCTTTCTGGACGTCAGTAGCGCTGATCCCGAAGCGTTTGGAGATCTCGCTCCATCGATGGTTGATCAGCTCCTCGAAGCAGTCCCTGACGAGCCGATAAGGTACAGACTGCTCGAGTCCGGATTCCTTCAGCTGGAGTAACAGACATTCGCGCAGGTCGCGCGCTCCGACGCCGGGTGGATCCAGACTCTGAACCGTCGCCATCATCTTGTTGCCTTCTTCGATCGTGTAGAGCGGAAGATCCTCCGCGCCGCGACCGGAATCGTCGGCGGCCTTCGTCACGACGTCGTTGAGCGTGCGGACGATATCCTCAACTCCACAGGCGAGATAGCCGTCGTCGTTAACGTTGCCTATGAACTCGTCGGCGAGCAGAGTTTCGCGCGGCGTCAACTCGAGAAGACTAACCTGGTCGCGTAGATGATCGCTCAGGTCGCGCGATGCTACAGTGACCGGCTCGAAGTATTCGCGCTCCTCGTGCTCCTCGCGACGGCCGCCGGCGGTGTCGAAGCCATCCAGCAGAATCTCTTCCCAATCGATCTCGCCGGCGCGCTCGTCCTCGGCTTCTGCCTGCGCCTGCTCTTCGACCTCTGTCTCCTGCTCGTCTTCTTCCTCCTCCTCGGCCTCGACCAGATCGAGGAAAGGATTGTTGAGCAGCTCCTGCTTCAGATGCTGCTGCAAGTCGAGCAGGGGCATGTAGAGAAGGTCCATCGCCTGGTAAAGGCGCGGATTGATCTTCAGCTCCTGCCGGAGCTGGGTCGACTGATTAAGGCCGGGCTTCAAGACGCGAGTTCCTCGTCTCTCGTGCGAGAGAGCCTTTCGCGAAGCCGTGCGGCGAGTGTCGGACCGAGATAAATGTCAGCCACCGTGTCATCGAAAACGAGTTCCCGTACAGTGCCAGAAGCCTTCATCTGTCCATCATACATAATGTAAGCGCGATCGACGATGTCGAGTGTCTGCTCGACGTTATGGTCGCTAATGAGGACGCCAATGCCCCTATGGCGCAGTCCGGCCACGATCGTCTGGATGTCGTGGACGGCTATCGGATCAACTCCAGCGAAGGGCTCGTCGAGCATCATGAATTTGGGATCTGTGACCAGAGCTCGGGTTATTTCGAGTCTCCGACGTTCGCCGCCCGAGAGCGCATACGCCTTGCTCTTGCGAAGCCTCTTGATGCTCAGCTCGTCGAGCAGCTTTTCCAGTCGCTGCGACCTCTCGTCGGACGAGAGCGGCAGCGTCTCGAGAATGGCGAGGATGTTGTCCTCGACCGACAGCTTTCGAAAGATGGAAGGCTCCTGAGAAAGATAACCAATCCCACGACGGGCCCGTTCGTACATGGGCAGTTTCGTGATGTCCTCTCCATCGACCAGGATTCGCCCGGTCAGAGGTTCAATCAGGCCGACGATCATGTAGAAAGTGGTGGTTTTCCCTGCCCCGTTCGGCCCGAGTAATCCAACGATCTCCCCTTGCTGAAGTTTGACGGCAACATCGTTAACTACTTTGCGACCCCGGTAAATCTTGGTGAGGCCTTGGGCTTCGAGTACGCTCCCACCAACTAGCGTCGGCCGCGGCGGCGTCGAGAGCGCAAGACGAGAGTGCTCGCCCGTCTCCCGCATCGCTTCCGCGAACTCGGCCCGCCGGGGTGCTATCTGGTGCCAGAGCGGCGGAGCTACTCGCACCGTCGCGGAATCACGGTGCAGGTCGCCGTCCAAGGGAAGAATCACGCCACTCTCGGCGAGGCGCGGCAGAATGGAAGTCGCCAGGTAACCGCGGACTTCGTCCTGGCCGAGCCTCCCTGCCTCGCGCTCGGCGTCAACTCCTCCCTTGACTCGGAGAGCACGGAGATAGTCTTCCCGATAGTTGGCGGCAACGTCACGGATTTTGGCTATGCCCTCGTCGTCAGCCGCCCGCACGATGGCGTGGAGCGCGAAGCCATCTACGAGGTCTTTCTGCGAACCGCTCCCGATTAGCGAGCGAACGCTGTCGGGAAGCTTGTCGTCGTCGCTCATCGTCGGATCGGCGGCTTGGCGGGTGGCTTGGCAGGAGCCTTCGGCTGCGTCTGGGGCGTGGTCGCCTTCTCAGGTGTCGACGATGCCGTCACCGGCTCGATCATGACTCCAGTCGCCTTGTCAGTGACGGTGACTGTCGCGACCTTCCGATCTTCGAACAGAATGTCGATGATTCGTCCGCGCACGTAGTTCACCGATGGCTCGTCGGGCGGGCCCTTCGAGCTCTTCATCTGATAGAATGATCTGGCATTTCCTTCGGCGACTATCTCCCTGACTTTTGGTTTGCTGGTCGTATCAGCCGTAGCGACTGAATCAAAATAGGCGACGATTGTATCGCCGCTCATCCAATCTCTCTGCTTCGAGACGACTCCGGAATCAGGATTGCTTTCCGCGTAGGCGTTCCGCAACGCACGAACTTCTCGGACGCGCTGTGCCGGCATTATGGCGTCGATGGAATCGGCGAGTATTTCACGATCGGGTGAGACAGCTCGAGCCCTTCCTTTTCCCCACGCCATCGACCGTTGCAGAAGATTGTTCTCCATCCGCAGGTCGATCGAATCGGAGACGAGCTCGAGGTCCTGGCTAAGGGCGTGCCCTTTCGGTGTCGCAACGACGCGCTCGACCTGCTTGTTCCGAGAGAATACGTCGATCACTCCACCAGTGAGAGTGAAAGTTCGACTGCCCTTCCCTTGCACTGAGGGCTCGCGCATCAATCGCGCGAAGTCACGCCCGCTGTCCATGAAAGCCGAGTCGCCGGTGGCGAGTAAGTCCGGACGCGTAATCTCGACGCGACCCGATGCGTAGACGAGGCTGTCGCCTTCCATGTTGATCTGATTGGCGACGACGTTCGCGGTGTCGGGGGGCTTGCCGCGTCCACTGGTGTCCTTCTGCACCAGCGTCACGTGCGGGCGGCCCGGCGCGAACAGTCGGGCGAGTGGACGCTCGGGGGTGCTGCGATAATAATCGGCAACCGGTCCGCGCAGGACGTTTCCGTTCGAAAGATTGGCGACGACATCCCCTTCTGCGTGAAGGTGGTTGTCACCCTGGTAGTAGGTCATCGTTTGTGAGGTGACAACCGCTCGCGGCTCCGTGTAGTGAACGTTACCAACGAGGAAAAGCCGACCCTCCGACTCGAAGTATTGGGCGCTGTCCGCGAGAAGCGTGTTGCCCTGGCCGATGCAGTGCGCTACTACTCCGCGGCCAAGGTAGATGGTGCGCTTGCCGGTGGTGTCGGTGGCGACCGTGGCTGTGGTCCCAGTCCCGCCTGGGAGCTGGAGGTCACAACTCCGCGGAACATCCTGTGCGCGAGCGCTAGCGGTGGCGGTCAAAAGCAAAAGACCGAGGGATACGCGGCGGTCCACTGGATTCAGCGCTTGGGAGCGGGAAGTGTGAGGGGCGCCGCTAGGGGAGTCGGTTCTGTAGAAACTCCTTTGGCGAAACCGCTAGCACCCTTCAGGATATGGATGTTCTTCATGTTGGGATCCGAGCGAAACCCTATCCCTTCCAGCCTTTTATTGGGCTCCGTCATTACGAACGCGCTATCGCTCGAGATCTCATTCCTCTGCTGATTGTAAAGCAACTCGGGAGTCGTAAGACGCCGACCGTCCTCTGACACCACGACTACGTTCTTCCGCGCGATCATGTTGTTGGTGCGGCTGTTGTAAGTTCCGTGGAGCGCTGTCAAAACAGCGTCCTTCGCACCAGTGGTGGTGAAAAAGGTTACGTTAGGCTTCTCGACTTCCACTCGCGTATTCTCGTCGAAGAAGTACGCGGTGTCCGCGATCATGTGAGCGCGCGCTACACCCTCATCGTTGAGAACGAACCTAGCGCCGTACATGACCTGGTCTGCGGATTCAGCGAGTGGCGAATGCGTCCCGAGCGGTGGCTGTTTTTTCGAGCTGCACGCGGATCCAGCAACGATGCAAAGGAGGGGAACCGCAACTGCGACACGCATCAGACCACTCCGGCCCGCATTAAATCATGGAGATGGATCACACCGACGATCTGATCGTTCCCGTTGAGTACGGGCATCGCGATGATGCCGTGCGTCTCCATGCGGTAAACCACCGCGCTCCCGAGCTCGTCGGCTTGCGCTACCTTCGGCGTGCGATTCATGACTTTCGTCACCGAAATCGGAAAAACATTCTCCTCATGCTCCATCAGGCGCGACAAATCGCCGGTCGTGATCACGCCAACCACTGCGCCCGTTTTGCCGGTCACGATCGCAATGCCCCGGCGCTCGGCCAGCTGAACGACCGCTTCGCGCATCGTCGCGGACTCAGGAAGAATTGGGATGCGGTCAGTCACCATCACGTCTGAAACTCTGGTAAGAAGTCGCTTGCCGATCGCGCCACCGGGATGCAGCCTGGCGAAGTCGTTGGCGTCGAAGCCCTTCTCCTCGAGCAGTGCGATCGCCAGCGCGTCGCCCAGCGCGAGCGCCACCGTGGTACTGGTGGTGGGAGCGAGATCGTGCGGACACGCCTCCTCCTTCACCCATGCGTCGAGCGTCACGTCGCTGTGCCTCGCCAGAGTCGAGTTGGCGTCGCTGGTCAGCGCAATTGTAGATACCCCCAGCCGCTTCAAATGGTCGAGCAGCGCCAGCAGCTCGTCTGACTCACCGCTTTTAGAGATGAGGATGGCGACGTCGTCCCGGTCCACGATTCCGAGATCACCGTGGACACTGTCGGCCGGATGGAGAAAGGTCGCCGGTGTGCCGGTTGACGTAAGAGTTGCGGCAATCTTGCGTCCGACCAGCCCCGACTTCCCTGCCCCAGAGACGATGACACGTCCTTCGGAGCGCGCGATGCATTCGACGGCGCGCGCGAAGTCGTCGCCGATGCGACGCTCCGCCTCGCTGAGTGCCTCGGTCTCCATGCGTAAGACCCGCTTGCCGCGCTCGACAATGTCCTTATGGGTCATGAATTGATACGAGCCCAGATATCGACAGCGCGGCCCATCAGAGCTCCGATCTCTGAAAGCGGCAGCATGTTGGGACCGTCGCTGGGCGCGCAGTCGGGGTCGGGGTGAGTCTCCAGGAAAAGTCCCTGGGCACCGGCAGCAATCGCCGACAAGGCCAGCACTGAAACGAATTCTCGCGCGCCTCCACTGGCGCCCTCGGGACCTTGTCCTGGCTTCTGCACGCTGTGCGTCGCGTCGAAGATCACCGGCGCACCGCACGCATCGCGCAGCCGCGTGAAGGAGCGCATGTCGACGACCAGGTCACCATATCCGAAGAATGTCCCACGCTCGGTTACAGCGATGTCGCGGGAGCGGCCGTTCGAATTGGCACCGCCGCGAATTTTCTGCACGGCGCCGCGCATTCCTTCAGGCTGCAGCCACTGCCCTTTCTTGACGTTGACGGGCTTGCCTGTTGCACCCGCCGCTTCGAGGAGGTCGGTTTGACGACAGAGGAAGGCCGGGATCTGGAGAACATCCACCACGCTCGCCGCCGGCGCGCACTGATCGGGCGTGTGAACATCCGTCAACACGGGTAACCCGGTCGCCTTGCGAACACGCGCCAGCGCTTCCAGCCCTGCATCCAGTCCGGGGCCCCTCGCGGCACCGCGGTTGGATCTATTTGCCTTATCGAAGCTGGCTTTGTAGATGATGCCGCCCGGAATCTTTTCAGCCAGCTTGGCCAGCGTTTCGCCGACGCGCAGGTTGAGCTCGTCGCTCTCCAGTACGCATGGCCCGGCGATCAGGAAGAGTTTGTCTGCCGGAAAGAATTCCGCCACGCTATTCCGCCGCTTCTAGGGGCGCACGCTTCCGGGTGCTTCTGGTTGGCGATTTTGCCTGCACAGCGGCGCCAATGAAACTCGCGAACAAGGGATGGGGCCGCGTCGGCCGCGATTGCAGCTCGGGGTGAAACTGACAACCGATGTACCACGGATGCGTTTGCAGCTCGATCATTTCGACCAGGGAGCCGTCGGGCGACAGGCCGCTCAAATTCAGTCCGTGCTCGATGAACTGGTCGCGATACTTGTTGTTGACTTCGTAGCGATGGCGGTGGCGCTCGCTTACCTGCGGCGCACCGTAAATCGCGGCTGCTTGCGTACCTGGACCCAGCCGGCATGGATAGGCGCCCAATCGCATGGTGCCACCCATGTCGGTGACATGCTGCTGGTCTTCCATCAGCGAGATCACCGCATTGTCGCACTCCGGCGCAAACTCGCTGGAGTGGCTGTCAGACAATCCGATCACGTTGCGAGCGAACTCGATGATCGCCGTCTGCATTCCCAGACAGATTCCGAAAAACGGCAACCCTGACTCGCGCGCGTAGGCGATTGCTTCCAGCATGCCCTCGATTCCACGCACGCCGAACCCACCCGGAACCAGGACACCGTGGAAATCAGCTAAAAGCTCGCGGGTCTTCTCCCGGTTGGTGAATACATCGCTGGCGAGCCAGGAAATGTCGATGCCGACATCATTGGCTATGCCGCCGTGAATGAGCGCTTCCTGGACGCTCTTGTAGCTGTCGACGAGCCCAGTGTACTTCCCGATGACCGCAATCTTGACGCGTCCATGTGGATGGGTAACCCTCTCCACCATCGCGCGCCAGCGTGACAAATCAGGCGCCTTTCGACCGAGCAGACCGAGCTTGTGCATCACTCGCTCATCGAGTCCCTGCTCATGGAATAGCAGCGGAATCTGATAAATGGTCGGCACGTCGCGACTCTCAATCACGGCGCCGAATTCGACGTTGCAGAACAGCGCGATCTTGCGCTTCACTTCTTCCGAAAGCGCGCGTTCGGTACGGCAAATCAGAATGTCTGGCTGGATTCCGATCTCCATCAGCTCACGCACTGAGTGCTGCGTCGGCTTCGTCTTCACCTCGCCCGCAGCGGCGATGAACGGGACGAGCGTCAGGTGAATGAAGATCGCGTTCTCGCGGCCGATCTCGTGTCGGAACTGTCTGATCGACTCGAGGAAAGGCAGCGACTCGATGTCGCCGACCGTGCCACCGATCTCGACGATAACTACGTCGCTGTCCGGCGCCAGCCGTTTCATCGCGCCCTTGATCTCGTCCGTCACGTGCGGAATGACCTGCACGGTCGAGCCGAGGTATTCCCCCCGCCGCTCCTTGGTGATGACGTTCAGGTAAATGCGACCGGTAGTGATGTTGTTAGCCTGAGCCAACGACCGATCGATAAATCGTTCGTAGTGTCCCAGGTCGAGATCGGTCTCGGCACCATCGTCGGTCACGAAAACCTCGCCGTGCTGAAACGGCGACATCGTCCCCGGATCTACGTTCAGGTAAGGGTCGAATTTCATGATCGTCACGCGCATACCGCGCTCGACCAGAAGTCGTCCGAGAGAGGCCGCCGCGATCCCCTTACCGAGGGAGGAAACCACTCCGCCGGTAATGAAGATGTAGCGCGTCTGTTGGCTGGAACTACCCTGCATTCGTCACTGCTCCCGCCATAAAGGCATCCCAGCGCGCATTGGCGCGCTGAAGGTCTTCTTCGGTATCGATTCCACTTGCTGGTGCTTCGCTCGTCACCGCTACCCCGATCGGCAGCCCGGCGGCCAGCGGACGGAGCTGCTCCAATCGTTCGATCTCCTCCAGTGGATGGGGCGGTAACGAGACCCATTCACGTAAAGCTTCAGGCGAGTAGGCGTACACGCCGATGTGCTGCAAAGTTCGCTCGCCGAGCTTAGGGCGATCCGTGTGATCCCTCAGGAAAGGGATAGGCCCGCGCGAGAAGTACATCGCCCGCCCATCGTCGGCCACTACCACCTTCACCAGACTCGGCGTATCCAATATCTCGGCACTCGCGCGCGAGGCGGCGGTTCCGATAGGAAACCTCCCGCTTGAGACCAGCTGAGCTGCCCCGCGCACAGCTACCGGCCCGATGAAAGGCTCATCCCCCTGGACATTGACGATTGTCCGGTAGCCCCGGAATCGCGTCTGCGCCGCCACCTCGGCCACACGCTCGGTGCCCGAGGAGTGTTTATCGCTCGTAAGTACGCATTCCGCACCGGCTTGCCTGGCCGCAGATGCAACGGATTCATCGTCGGTGGCAACTACGACGGCGTCAGCGATGTTCATTTGGGAGATTCTTTGCCAGACCCGGACGATTAGGGGGAGTCCGGAGAGGAGACGGAGGGGTTTGCGGGGGAGGCGCAGGGCGCCGAGGCGCGCCGGAATGACCACTAGCGTCCCCATTTACCCACCTGTTTTCGCGCGACACGATGCAAAAGTCACGCTCAGTAATATACCCACGGTGGATAGACGGAGCAAACTGAATTCAGATCAGGGCGAAATCGACACTCCGAATGAGAAAGTGTGCTTTCGCGAGAATGGCGAGCGATTGCTCGCCGGATCGATGCTGTAGTCCACGCGGAACAAGCTCACTCCGACGCCAATGCCCAGGTTCTGAATGAGACTCGGGATTCGATCGACGCCAGCATTACCGGCGGCGTACCTGAGCGCGACGAACGGATTGCCGAAGTACGGCAACTGAATCTGGTCGATCGGAATGACGTAATCGCCGGAAAGAAAGAGGAGGTGATCACCACCCAACGCGAGAAGATTGACGGTGGCGAGCGTACTCGAGCCGCCCAGATAGGCAAAGCGTTGCGCCGGCGATGGACCGCTGCC